>OOCI01000020.1_pt1 | contig 157667 bp, 137 predicted proteins | sample 1671761 | NCBI WGS metagenome assembly OOCI01 (sample SAMN06348190, study PRJEB24527) | human gut metagenome | biome: human gut; feature: ankylosing spondylitis patient; material: feces | host: Homo sapiens | place: China | collected 2015-10
AGGCTCCTCCAAGAGCAATTATCTCAGAGTCACCCACAAAATTTTCCTCACCCTCATTCTTGGCTGAAATAGCTGAGAGATAAACAGAACACCCTGAGAGATTTCCTTCTCTCGGGGTTTTTTATTGCCGCAAACACGGTATTCAAGGGACTTTTTGGGCGTGATACTTGACCGCAGTGCAATCAATTAAGTACTTTTTCTTAGAAGTATCGATGTGCGAATGTGTATATTTTTAAACATTGAAAGAATAAAAACCTTCTTCCAAAAAGACCGCCGCCTCTCCTGATTCAGAAATCACTCATCTTTTTATCCAAGCGACCACCTGCGCTGGGACCAAAAGCAACCTCCGGGAGGCGGCTGCAGATTTCGCACTTGCTTCAAAGGAAAATAAAATGAACGGTTTAACCGTCATGCTGATCGCCTTTGTCGCTCTTGGCTTCGGATACTTCATCTATTCGAAGTGGCTTGAGAAGACATGGGGTATTGATCCTAAGCAGCCGACTCCGGCTGTAAAAAATGCGGGCGGTGACTATGCGCCTGCTTCCAAGTGGACGGTTGCCGCCCACCAGTTCACATCCATCACGGGTGCCGGCCCTGTCACGGGACCGATTATTGCCGCCATGTTTGGCTGGCTTCCCGCGCTGCTCTGGATGCTGATCGGCGGCGTGTTTTTCGGCGCCGTTCAGGATTTCGGCTCCCTCTATGCTTCTGTCAAGAACGGCGGCAAGTCGATCGGTGCCATTATTGAGGATTATGTAGGACGTACCGGCCGTCAGCTCTTCCTGCTTTTCTGCTGGCTTTTCACGCTGCTCGTGATTGCGGCCTTCGGTGACATGGTCGCGGCAACTTTCAACGGTTTCTCGAAGACCGGTGATCTTCAGGTGCCGAATGCCGCAGCCGCGTCGATTTCAATGATCTACATGGTCGGCGCCGTTCTCTTCGGTCTCTTCATGAAGTATGTGAAGCCGAATTCCGGTGTTCAGTTCATTGTCGGTCTTGTTCTGATGGTGCTGATGGTCTGGGCCGGCATCGCTTACCCGATCTATGCTGACGCCAATACCTGGCGCTATATCGTCTTCATCTACCTCTTTGCGGCTTCCGTGATGCCGATGTGGCTTCTTAAGCAGCCCCGTGACTACCTGTCTGCTTATCTCCTGATCGGCATGATTATCTGCGGCGTGCTGGGTGTATTCATTAAGAACCCGACACTCAATATGCCGGCTGTGACGGGCTTTACGGTTAAGAACATGGACCTCTTCCCGATCCTCTTTGTGACGATCGCCTGCGGCGCTGTGTCCGGATTCCATTCGCTCGTTTCCTCCGGTACGTCCTCCAAGATGATCAGCAACGAGAAGGATATGCGTCTCGTTGGCTACGGCTCAATGTGCGCTGAAGTGGTGCTTGGTATCGTGTCTCTCGTGGTGGTCTGCGCGGCGGCTACGAACGGCGCTCTTCCTGCGGGTACTCCGTTCCAGACGTTCTCTCACTCGGTTGCCGGTTTCCTCCAGGACATCTTCGGTGTTCCGGCTGATATTGCTGCCTGCATTCTGACAATGTGCGTTTCCGCTCTCGCCCTGACGTCTGTTGATGCCGTGGCCCGCATCGGCCGCATGTCGCTTCAGGAACTCTTCCAGCCGGCTCCGGGGAAGGAAAAGACCTTTATCCAGAAGATCTTCACGAATGTGGTCTTCTCCACGGTCCTTACGCTGGTCTGCGGCTTTGCGCTCTGCATGGCGGGTTATATGTCGGTGTGGCCGCTCTTCGGCTCAGCGAACCAGCTCCTTTCCGCTCTTGTGCTGACCGGTCTCGCAGTGTTCCTTAAGGCTACTGGCCGTAAGGGCTGGATGCTTTATGTCCCGATGACCTTCATGTTCATCGTTACGATGACCGCTCTGGTTGAGGCTGTGGTACGGATTTTCGGTCAGATCGCGAATGGCACGTTTGTCTTTATGGTTGGCGGTCTGCAGCTGATCGTTGCCTTTGCTCTGATTGTGCTTGCGCTGCTTGTGGTTTACCACTGTGTTGCGAAGCTCCGTGAGCCGGCTCCTGTGAAGGCAGTTGCTCAGGCTGAGTAACCGAAGCCGAATCTTTCCAGTAGAGATCATTTATTGGAAACCAGAGAATCCCCGGGCAAGTCCCGGGGATTTTTGTCACTGAAGAGAACGCTTCTGATCTCGATTCTGCTGATCAGACTGACCTATACTTAAGAATTAACCGATTAGGTATATTTGCTTAAGGGGCAGGGGGCTTCGAACCATGCATTTCTTCTCAGTCATTATTCAGCCCTTCATTCTTATTGCTCTCGGTTTTCTGCTCTCGAGACTGCGGATGTTTCCCCGGTCGCTTTGGGAAGGAGTGGAAAAACTCGTCTACTACGTTCTTTTTCCTCCGCTGCTCTTTAACAGTGTCGCCCGGGCAGAGCTGACAGTGTCTCAGACGAGTCTCTATCTTGCCTGCGGTGTGGGATCAATGGCGGCCGGCATGGTGCTCGCCTGGATTGTGTCAAAACTCGCTCCGGCCGATCGGCTGACCGACGCCAGCATCCGTCAGTGCGGTTACCGGTTCAACTCCTATATTGGCTTCGCGGTGGTTCTGGCGCTTTATGGAAACACCGGAATGGCGCTTTTTGCTCTGCTGGTAGGCGTTTGGGTGCCGATTTCCAATGCGGTAGCCGTAGCAGATCTCGCGGCAGCGTCTCAGTCTGAAGGATCCGGGATCAAGGGAATACTGAAGTCGATCTTTACGAATCCCCTCATTATTGCGACCCTTGCCGGGCTGTTCTTCAATGTGACCGGGCTTCAGATGCCCGCGCTTGTTACTTCGGTATTCAAGAGTCTGGGATCCGCCTCTCTAGCACTCGCTCTGATGGCGATTGGTTCAGGACTCAGGCTTGAGGATTTCAGAAAGTATGGAAAGCTGATTTCTCTCGCTACGGTTGAACGCCTGATTGCGGTTCCTGCTGTTTCATTCGCCGTTGGTCTGTACTTTCATCTGACTCCGGTCGAGATGGGAGCACTCCTTTCGTTCACAGCGCTGCCGACTGCAAATTCCTGTTATATCCTAGCGGTCCGAATGGGAGGAAATGGTCCGGCAGTAGCGGATTTGACGACAGTTCAGACAATTGCGGCCCTTGCCACGATTCCCTTCTGGATGGGACTTCTGCAATAGTATTTTTTCGTTATTAAAAATATTCTTTATAAGAACATACCTTATTGGTATAAACCCAGCCTCTAGATCGTTTTTATCCCTATTTTATAAGGGTTATGACGGGGGATCACGTGTTTATATGATCCCCCGGTAGTACTTGTCCTACCCCCGGGAATAGCGCTTGCGGGATACTATTCGATCTTGCGGCAAGCACTGCGGCATCACCTAATTAAAGCTGTGTGCTTCTCGCCCTAAAAAATTCAACTAAAGGACTTTTTCAAATGTCTATCAAGAACATCGCTCTCGCTGCTTCCATGATCGCTTTCGGCGCCTTCGCCGTTTCCGCCCAGGCTGCTGACGTTGCCGCTCCGGCTGCTTCCGCCGCTGCTGCCACCGCCTCCGCCCCGGCTGCCGCTCCGGCCGCTGCCAAGAAGGCTGTGAAGGCTGCCCCGAAGAAGGCCGCCAAGAAGGCTGCTAAGAAGGCCCCGAAGAAGGCTGCCAAGAAGGCTGTGAAGGCCGAGAAGAAGGCTGCCGCTGAGGTTGCTTCCCCGAAGGCTGAGTAATATCAGTTGTTCGAATCCGGTGGCTTTGATCTGATATCAGATTGAAGCGCTGGAGGAAGAAAAATAAAGGCTGCTGAAAAGCGGCCTTTATTTGTATCTATATAGTTATTAAAAAAGTTATCATATATCAGATGGCCTACATCTGAACCATACGTATAGAATGTCGCGAAATGGTGCAGCATAATGAATGAACCTAGACGATAATCAAATCGGTATTCGATCTCTCTTCAGTCTTTTATTGGCTCATCCTATGCAATCACTCTCTATAGAACAGTCCGTCCGGCGTAATTGGACAGAGGATGAGGTAACCCTGGCCTTGGTGCTTTACGTTCAGATGTCGTCGGGGCAGTACACGCATGGCAATCCTTATGTGATCAAACTCGCTCAGCAGATTGATAGAACGCCAAATGCGGTTGCTCTGAAACTCAGCAATTTGATGAGACTTGATCCGAAACACGCAAGGAAAGGGGTCTCGGGAATGAGTCACGGCAGCAAAATTGATGAGGCTGTGTGGCATCGCTACATCGGAGATGATCCTCAGACAGCGGATCTGACGCGGCTCTTTGACGCCGCGGAGCGGATTGGAGAGGAGAAAGGGATTTCTGAGGATGTTTACGTTCCTGGTTTTAAATCGATTAAGGTTCCCGATCCGATGGCGAAGACGGAGCGGTTTTATCTTGCAAAGACTCGCCTGCACCAGGATATGTTCAGAAATGCGGTTCTTTCGTCCTACGGATGGAAGTGCGCTATAACGGGGCTGTCGGAGAGAAGCCTGGTAGAGGCAGCGCACATTAGACCGTGGAAGGACTCCTCAGAGATGCGACTGCAGCCTAGCAACGGCATCGCGCTCAGCGTGACGATGCACCGTGCGTTCGATAAAAATCTTTTAGGCATCTCACCTGATATGAAGTGTGAGTTTTCCCGCGAACTCCTTCGCTCTGTCGCGGAAGGGAGCGCTGCTGCGGAATTCCTGGCGCAGCTTAATCATCAAAGCCTTCAGATGCCTGAGAAATTCCAGCCTAATAGGGACTTTCTCAGTGAGCGCTATCAGGAGTATTTGAATACGGAAAGAAATCGCTGAGAAGACCTGAGTATTGCGACGCTTGCCGCCTGAAACCAACGTGCAGAATTTTTAGGCAACAAAAAAGCCCGTTTTAAACGGGCTATTTCTCACTGGACAACTTAACTTGCTTAAGTTGGCGTCCCCACAGGGATTCGAACCCTGGTTCTAACCGTGAGAGGGTTATGTCCTAGGCCTCTAGACGATAGGGACTTAACGATCCCGACAAGTTCAGAAAACTCATCAGTTGAGGAGTAAAACTATACCGAAAGAATCTCAGAAAAGCAAGTTTTACATCCCAACTGCGGTTTTCATCCCATATTTAGGCGAGGTTTTCGCGAAGACGGGAGATCACAGCGTCACGGCCGATGATTTCGAGCGTCTGATCGATCTGCGGAACCTTCTTGGCGGCAGTGGCAATCACGCGGATCGGGGTCGCGATCACGCCGAACTTCACTCCCTGCTCATCGCAGACGGACTTCAGCACAGCATAAATATCAGCAGCCTTCCACTCGGGGAGCGCTTCAAGCTTTGTCAGCGCGAGGCTTGCGGCTTCGCGGCCGCCATTTTCGAGCGACTTCGCGATGTCTTCCGCGACCGGAGTGTAGGGGCCATAGAACACCATGGCGTCGTCAGCCAGTTCCTCGAGCGTCTGGGCGCGGCTCTTGAGGAGCGCGCAGACCTTCACGAGATCCGCCTTCGAGAGATCGCCGCCGCGGGCAACGATACGGTCTTTCACGAGATCGGCGAGACGGCTGTCGTCCGCTTCCTTCATGTACTGACCATTCAGCCAGGCAAGCTTCTTGAAGTCCATGCGGGCAGCGGCGCGCGAGCAGTCGGAGAGCACAAACACCTTCGCGAGTTCCTCGCGGGTGAATTTCTCCATGTTGCCGTGGCCCCAGCCGAGACGGGCGAGGTAGTTCAAGATCGCTTCAGGCAGATAGCCGGCCTTCTTGTACTCCGTCACAGCGACAGAACCATGGCGCTTCGACAGCTTCTTGCCGTCCGGGCCGTTGATCAGCGGCAGGTGGCCGAAGATCGGGGGTTCAACACCGAGAGCGCGGTACAGGTTGATCTGGCGGGGCGTGTTGTTGATATGGTCAGCGCCGCGGATCACGTGCGTCATCTTCATATCAATATCGTCCACCACGACCGCGAAGTTGTAGGTCGGGATGCCGTCGGAACGCATGATGACGAGGTCATCGAGCTCAGTGTTCGACACGGTGATCGGACCGTAAACAGCGTCTTCCCAGGTTACGTCGCCGTCATCCGGATTGCGGAAGCGGAGAACCGGTTTCACGCCTTCAGGCTTCACAAGACCGAGCTCTGCGGCGCGTTCGGGTCTCCAGCGGCCGTCATAGCGGGGCTTTTCGCCGCGGAGCTTCTGGGCTTCACGCATCGCGTCAAGCTCTTCCTTCGAGCAGTAGTCCCAATAGGCAAAGCCCTTCTCGAGAAGCGAATCCGCCACTTCCTTGTAGCGGTCGAGACGCTGCATCTGATAAACCACAGCGCCCTGGTTGTCGTAGTCGAGGTTCAGCCACTTCATCGAGTCCAGAATCACCTGGGTCGCTTCCGGGGTGGAGCGTTCCTGATCGGTATCTTCGATACGAAGAAGGAATTTGCCGCCAAAGTGGCGGGCAACAGCCCAGCAGTAAATAGCCGTACGGGCGGTGCCGAGATGCATCATGCCGGTGGGGCTCGGTGCAATGCGGGTGCGAACTTCAGTCATGTTTCTTAATAGTCCAAAGAAAAAACCCGGGGAGAATCCTGTGACCCGCTCCGGTTCTGAGTACAAAACGCCCCCTATTGTAAGTCGTGAGGGCGGTGAGTCCAATAGGGTGAGAGAGGAAGTGATGGAAAAAATCCGTTTTTTTATCCGGGAACGCCATTTTCCGGTACAATCCGTTTCCTACTTTGGGGAGTAGCCGCGCTGCAGACCCTGGACCGCCACTAAGAGCGGCAAGGCAGCGACCTGCGTCAACACACTTGGCTCCAGAAGCCATGGCGCAGGATTCAGATATCAAGACTGAACCGGCAAGACCAGAGACTCTGCTGGGTGCGTGGGATGAGACGCCGGTCTCTGCCGCCTGCAGGGTTTCTGTCTGTCAGGACCGGCTCAGGATCTACGGGGATCCTTCAATCTCCCGACCCCAGAATCATGCTTGAAACAATACTGCTCAGCATGGGCGCGATTGCGCTCTCTGAAATCGGTGACAAGACCCAGCTTCTTGCTCTGGCGCTGGCCGCTCACTACAGAAAACCTATCCCGATCGTGCTCGGTATTCTCTGCGCGACACTCCTGAATCATTGGCTCGCCGCCATGCTTGGCTACTGGATTAACGCGTGGCTTACGCCGGAAATCCTGCGTTGGGTGCTGATTGTGTCCTTCATCGGCATGGGCATCTGGATGATGATCCCCGATAAGGATGACATCGACGCGGAACACAGCCGATGGAAGAAGTACGGCGTTTTTACTGCGACGCTGATCCTCTTCTTCCTCGCGGAAATGGGTGACAAGACCCAGCTCGCGACTATTGCGATTGCGGCGAAGGTCGGCACCGTCATTCCTGTGATGATGGGCACCACGGTCGGCATGCTCCTCGCGGACGCCCCCGTGGTCTTCATCGGTGACCGGTTTGCGAAATACATTCCGGTCCGTACGGTTCACATTGTGGCGGCGCTTGTCTTCATCGGATTCGGCGTTGCCGCCTACTTTGCCGATCCCTCGTCATTTGTACCGCACGTTCCGGCACCGTAATTCAGGCGGATTTGCTGATGGACTGAAGAGCGGCGTCGATCTTTTCGCGCGCCGCCTCTTCGTCCTTTTTCGCCTGCTCGCTCTGACGGGCCATGCGTTCCGCGAGTCCCCGCATTGAGAACTCACAGCCGCAGTAGAGCTGGTTATAGAAGTGATTCTCGCGGATCAGGGCGCCCCGGCGATCCTGCAGACCGCCTTTTCTCCAGTTGCGGTCCCAGTATTCAACTCCGGGGAACTGGGATGCGGCCCAGTTCCCGGCCTCCGCCACCTGATCAAGACGCTTCCAGCGGCTTGAGGCAAGCGTGGTCGTGAAGCGGGAGAATCCCATTTCGGAGGCGATCTTCGCGGTCTGATACAGCCGCACGCGGAAGCACTGCAGGCACCGGGCGCCGCGTTCCGGCTCATCTTCAAGTCCCTTCACTTTCTCGCGCCAGAAGTCGTGATTCCAGTCACCGTCAATAATCGGCACGCCAAGTTTTTTCGCGTACTCGGTGATTTCGTTTTTCCGAATCAGATACTCTTTTTCCGGGAAAATATTCGGGTTGTAGTAGTAGACGGTCGGTTCGTAACCGTTTGCCATCATCCACTCAAGGATCGCGCCTGAACACGGGGCGCAGCAGCTGTGAAGGAGAATTTTTTCCATAGTGCGCGTATTTTACTGAGGAAGCAGAGAGGCCTCATGGCTTGAACCATGAGGCCTCTCTTTTATCCGAAGGAGGCCGCAGAAGAGACGGCCCCTGAATCTGAGGATCAGAAGCGGTAAACGACGCCCGCGCCGACCATGTAGCAGTTCAGCTTGTCAAAGCGGCCGATCTTTTGGGAGTTCGCGTCCTGGGAAGCGTAGAGATTACGCTCGCCGATACCGTGGATGTGAGTCGCGGCGATATCGAACTGCCAGTGCTCGTTCATACGGTAGGTCGCACCAAGTGTCGCCCAGATGCGGTTCGCGTCCGGAATCAGAGCCGTACGGTAGCGGGGATTCGAGATCGGGGAGCGGTCATAGGCAACGCCGCCGCGGATCGTCCACTTCGGCGTGATATCGAGGTCATAGCCGAGGGAGAAGAACCAGGAGTCGCGCCACTTCATCGGCACGTCAGTCTGGCTGTGGGGGAGACCGCCCGCATTGATGATCAGGTTGTCGAAGCTGCTCCAGTCAGTCCACCGGATGGAGCCCGAGAGTCTCATCTTCGGGGAGTACTTCCAAACGAACGTGAGATTCGCGTTCGCGGGAGCGTCCATCTGGGCGCCGCCATTCAGCGTCATGGCACCCGACTGGGCAATGCCCATGACGTCAGCGAACGACAGATTCGCCTGACGCATGGCCGCGATCATGCTCGCAGCCTGAGTACTGCCCGGATTCAGTTTTGCGTTCTGAGCAGCGGCAACGATGGCCTTCTGGCCAGCGGCATCCGTCGTGAGCTTCACCGTGCCGTGAGCCTTATGCGTGATGGCGGAGCGGTAGCCGAAACCCATGCGGAAGTTATCGGTGGCAGACCACATACCGCCGATATTCCAGCCGTAGCCCCAGTCATCCGCGTCAAGACGCGAGTACACGTTCTGGCCGAGGAGGTTACGCTTCATGGACACCGTGGCGTCAATGTACTGAGCTGAGAATCCTGCGCCAACGGAGAACTTGTCGTTGATCTTCCAGGCAACTGACGGGTTGATGTTGATCGTAAGAAGCTTGGCGTCGTAGCCGCGTTCAGCGCCTTCCCAGTTCTGGTTATAGGAGTCAGCGAGGCCGAACGGCATCACGATGGCAAGTCCGCCCCAGATCTTGTCATTGAACTGGTGGGTCACCATCTGGTGAAGAATCGGGGAAATGCGCTTACGGCCGTTTTCCGTAGAACCATCAGTGCCCTTATAGGACATGTCCATGGCATTTTCCACACCGCCGAGCTGGACCTGAGTGCCGGAGAGCAGTGTCATGCCGGCGGGGTTATACCAGGTAGCCGAGAGGTCATCCCCCATGATGCCTTCGCCAGCGAAAGCGCGGCCCAGACCCGTAATCGACTGCTCGTTAAGCTGGAAGCCGCCTGCGAAAGCGGGACCCGAGAGAGAAAGAACGGCAGCAGCCGCGGCTGTCAATACGATTTTTTTTCTGATGGTCATTTTCTGTTTTGAACGAGTAATGCGTTGGGGCGTCCGCTAAAATACCGGGACACCAGGTTGAATGATGGTAAGACCTGGAGCGAAGGTTATTCTATGAACCTGAAATAGTTGCAAAAGTGGATCTATTTTAGGTAATAACCCTTGCGGTATCTTTATATAATCAGCCGCAAAGCTTTTTTATGACAGCAGCTGATTGAATTTAAACGATTAAATCTTACGGAAAATTTTTCTTCCGCAAATGGATTTCAGATGAGGCGGATTGTCGCCCCTTCAGGCTAATCCCCGCGGAAGACCCATGTAGACTGAGTTTTCCGTGACTGAATGGAGGACAGGAAAGTCGCTATGTCAGTGCTGAAGCCTGGGATTGAAGAAAGAGTGGCGGAAGTTCGAAGCCGGATCGAAAAAGCATGCCTCGAGGCGGGAAGGAAGCCCGAAGAGGTGAAGCTTCTGGCGGTGAGCAAGACGTTTCCCGCTGAGGCGGCGCTCGCGGCGGCTCAGCTAGGACTCCTTTCTCTTGGCGAAAACTATGCCCAGGAAGGCTGCGACAAGGTGGACTGGTTCCGAGCGAATCATCCGGAACTGTCGCTTGAGTGGCACTTTATCGGCCCCCTTCAGTCCAATAAAACTCGCCCAGTGGCAGAACACTTCAGCTGGGTGCAGAGCGTGAACCGGATGAAGATCGCGGAGAGACTCTCATCCCAGCGTCCCGAGGGAATGCCTCCGCTTAACGTTCTGATCGAAGTGAACGTGGATGGAGAGGAAACGAAGAGCGGTGTGAAGCCGGAAGAGGCACTGCAGTTCGCGCGCGATGTCGCGGCGCTGCCTAACCTGAAGCTTCGCGGTTTTATGGTGATTCCGACTCCGGAAGAGGATCCCGAGAAGCAGAAGGTGCCGTTCCGCGCCATGAAGAAGCTCTTTGATGAAGCCAATGCGGCCGGTCTCGGTCTTGACACGCTTTCCATGGGAATGAGCAGCGATATTGAAAGCGCTATCCAGTGCGGAAGCACGATGGTCAGAGTCGGAAGCGCGATTTTCGGGCCGCGTGACTACGGTCACGGCCACTGATTCCGACGCTCAGGCTTCGAGGAACCCTTCGCGGCCCGCGAACCAGCGTTTAGCGTGACGAAGCGCGGTATCGGGGTCGTTCTTCAGCCATTCGTCTCCGAGTTCGCGCGCCATATCGAGCAGCTCACCATCCTCTTCGAGGCTTGCGAACCGGAGCATCGGTACACCGCTCTGGCGGGCTCCGAGGAATTCACCGGGTCCCCGAAGCTCAAGATCCTTACGCGCGATTTCAAAACCGTCTGTTGTATTGCGGATGACCTGAAGCCTCGCCTTTCCGTTTTCGGAAAGCGGCTCTCCATATAGAAGAATGCACCAGCTTTTAAGCGAACCACGGCCGATACGCCCCCGAAGCTGATGAAGCTGCGCGAGCCCGAACCGCTCGGCGTGCTCGATCACCATCGTGGAGGCGTTCGGTACATCGACCCCAACCTCAATCACCGTCGTCGCGACGAGGAGAGAAATCTCTCCAGCCTTGAAGGCCTGCATGACGGCGTCTTTCTCCTGCTGTGGCAGTTCCCCATGCACAAGGCCTACCGTCACGCCGGGCAGGGCTGACTTGATTTCCTCAAACGTTTCCTTGGCGGCTGTGAGATCCAGCTCCTCATTCTCTTCAATCAGAGGGCACACCCAATAAGCCTGGTGGCCGCGGGAAACTTCGCGCCCGATACCTTCAATCAGTGCGGGCTTTCTCGATATCGGCATGATGCGTGTTGATACCGGTTGACGCCCAGGCGGTAACTCATCGATAACCGAGACATCGAAGTCTGCGAGGTAACTCATGGCGAGTGTCCGCGGGATCGGGGTGGCGGAGAGCATCAGAAGGTGAGGCGTAAGGCCGTCGGCCGCCGCGGTACGGAGCGCCAGGCGCTGCGAAACGCCAAACCGGTGCTGCTCATCAATAATTGCGAGACCGAGCTTATGAAAGCTCACGGCATCCTGAATAAGAGCATGCGTTCCAACAGCCAGCTGCGCGCGGCCGCTCGCGATATCTTCCAGCATGGCGCGCCGCTCGGAGGCTTTCTGGTGTCCTGTGAGGAAGGCGATCCGGATTCCAAGCGGTTCAAGCCACTGGGAAATGCCTCGGAAGTGCTGTTCCGCGAGAATCTCGGTAGGCGCCATGATCGCCGCCTGATAGCCGCACTCAATCGCGCGGCAGGCGGCGAGCGCCGCAATCACAGTCTTTCCTGAGCCGACATCGCCTTGGACCAGGCGGTTCATCGGATGGGGGAGGGCGAGATCAGCTCCAACCTCCTTCCAGACCCGAGCCTGAGCTCCGGTCAGACGGAAGGGGAGACCGCGGATCAGATCTGGCGTAATCCGGCCGGACTTGGGCTCCGCAAGAACAGGGGCAACCGATTTCCCGCGGAGAACGCGCGAATGCCGGAGTGTGATCTGCTGCGCGAGGAGCTCATCAAGCTTCAGACGCTGCCAGGCCGGGCAGGAATGAGTGTCCAGATCGGCCAGCGTCGCGCCGCGCGGCGGATGATGCAGATACTGAAGCGCGTCGCGAAGCGGCGGCAGCCTGAGCTTCGTGCGGATAGATTCCGGAAGAAGATCCGTTAGGTCAACGTCCAAGAGTGCCCGCGCGATCCGTTTCCGGAGCCAGGGCTGCGTGATACCTTCCCCGGCGGGATAAACCGGGGTGAGCGTTGTCGGGAGATCGTCAGTCCGTTCAACCGCGCGCTTGATTCTTGGGTGCACCATCTCAAGCGTCTGATTCCATCCGGAGCGCGGTTCACCGTAAAGCCTTACCCGGGCTCCGACCCTCAGCTGCTGAGCCTGAGAGGGGAAAAAGTGGATGAGGCGCACCTGAAGCACGCCGGTATTATCTTCAACGACAGCGGTAAGCGACCGGGGTGACACCCGCTCGTCAATCACAACGCCTTCAATCTGGGCAGGGGACCCCGACACCAGGTCAGCGATCGGCGTGATCGCGGTCTCATCCTCATACCTCAGCGGAAGATGAAGCACATAGTCCCAGTCGTTCACAAGGCCGATCCGGGCGAGCCTCTCCTTAAGCGGGGGAAGCTTTTCTCCTTTTTTTCTCGGTCTGAATGTGGAAATGGGCATGCTGCGGGATCCTAGGTTAAGACGCTGCCGGCCTGACAAGGCCGGTTTTCCTTCAGTCTTCTAATTATGCCCTGAGCTTCCGGATGCGTTTCTGTAAGGAAGAAAACGCGGAAAACATCATTTCCTGACGGTAAAACAACGCCGTAAGTATTAAGTGGATACCCTATAAACCTGAAGAGGTATGAATAATCCGGATGTAGTGGATGATAACTAGTTGCAGAATAGAGGCGCAGAGGATACGGTTTTTTTCGTAAATCTTGCCTTTTCACTTGATATTAAGCGTTTTAAATGGGAAAATACGAGGACTTTGAGACACAGCTGAGGCTATAATACGGGTTATTCCTAGTAGTCCCAATGGCTAGGTAATCACTAGACTTCAGCCGAAAATCGCAGAGAGGTGGGTAGAATACCTACCGAATTGTGAAAGTCCGGTGGTAGCTACTTTAGGGTGAAGGATCCCGTTGTCTTTCTCTCCCTAAGTAGGGATGAGGCCGGAAAGCCGGATACGTCCGGCAAACACAGGTTTCTGTTCTTTTATTAACAGGAAGTACCTTTCAGCCGTTTGGCTGAAAGAGGCAGTCTCGGGTTGCTTAGAGACTGCCACTAAAAAAATATGACCCGCGGGATGACTGAAAGGTCATCGCTGCAGGGCATCTTAGGAGACCAAGCAAACATGAAAATCATCTACACCGACGTACTGGTGATCGGTGCCGGTCTGGCAGGCCTTCGCATGGCAGTTGCTGTGCAGCGTCGCGGCCAGGACGCCATTGTCCTGTCCCTCTGCCCCCCGAAGCGCTCTCACTCTAAAGCGGCTCAGGGCGGCATGCAGGCCTCCCTCGGCAACATGATCAAGGGCCTTGGCGATAACGAAGATCTTCACTTCGTCGATACCGTCCGCGGTTCTGACTGGGGTGCGGACCAGGACGTCTGCCGTATGTTCGTGAATACGGCTCCGAAGGCCGCCCGTGAACTGGCTGCCTGGGGCGTGACGTGGTCCCGTATTACCGCCGGCGACCATCAGGTGATTATCAATGGCGAGCGCGTGACGATTACGGAACGCAAAGAGTGCCAGGGCCTTCTCCGCCAGCGTGACTTCGGCGGCACGAAGAAGTGGCGCTGCGTTTTCGCTTCCGACGGTACCGGCCACGCCATGCTGAATGCTGTGTCCGACCGCGTGATCGCCGAGCACATCCCGGTGATGGAGCGTGTTGAGGCTCTCGCCCTGATTCATGACGGCAAGCGCTGCTACGGCGCTATCGTCCGTGACCTCGTGACCGGTGAGCTGATGGCCTATGTGGCCAAGGCTACCGCCATGGCTACCGGCGGTGCCGGCCGTATCTACCGCGTGACCACGAACGCTGTGATCTGCGAAGGCATCGGCGCTGCTCTCGCCCTCGAGACCGGTGTTGCCGGCCTGGGCAACATGGAAGCCATTCAGTTCCACCCGACCGGTATTTTCCCGGCTGGTATTCTGGTGACGGAAGGCTGCCGCGGTGACGGCGGTCTGCTGCGTGACGTCGATGGCTATCGCTTCATGCCCGATGTCGAACCGGAAAAGAAGGAACTCGCCTCCCGCGACGTGGTCTCCCGCCGTATGGAAGAGCGTATTGCTCAGGGCAAGGGTGTTCACTCCAAGTATGGCGATCACCTCTGGCTCGATATCACGCTGCTTGGCGAACATCACATCAAGCACAACCTGCGTGAAGTCTATGACATCTGCCACTACTTCCTCGGCGTTGACCCGATCAAAGAGTGGATTCCGGTCCGTCCGGCCCAGCACTACACGATGGGCGGCATCCGTACCGACTACCGCGGTGAATCCCGTCAGCTGAAGGGCCTCTTCGCTGCCGGCGAGTGCGCCTGCTGGGATATGCACGGCTTCAACCGTCTGGGCGGCAACTCTGTTGCTGAAACCGTGGTTGCCGGCATGATCGTCGGTGAATTCATCGCTGACTTCTGCGAAAAGCCTGAGAACGAGATCGACCTCCCGACCTCCATCGTTTACGACTTCGCCCGTAAGGTCCAGGATGAGCTGAACGGCTTCCTGCACAACACTGGTAACGAAGACTCCGTCAAGATCCGCACCCGCATGCAGGAAATCATGACGAGCAAGATCGGCATCTTCCGTAATGAGAAGCAGATGAGCGAAGCTGTTGATGAACTCCAGCAGCTGCTCGAACGCTCCTACAACATCAGCGTGAAGAACGACATCGGCAACAATCCGCAGCTCGTGTACGCCTACCGTACCCGCAAGATGCTGAAGGTTGCTCTGACGGTTGCCTGCGGCGCTCTCGCCCGTAAGGAATCCCGCGGTGCTCACTCCCGTGAGGACTATCCGCGCCGCGATGACGTGAACTGGCTGAAGCGTACCATCACGACCTGGAAGGATCCGAAGTCCACGGTGCCGGATATCTCCTACGAGGATCTCGACATTTCGACGATGGAACTCCCGCCGGGCTTCCGCGGTTACGGTGCCAAGAACTACATCGAGAACCCCGAATCTGTCCGTCGTCAGAAGGAAGTGGACGACATCCGGGCCAAGATGGAAGCCGAAGGCAAGGATCGCTTTGCAATTCAGAATGCCCTTATGCCTTATGAGGACAAGCTCCCGAAGCGTCTTCGTGGACGCAATGAACGTACCTACGAACCTCTTGCTGACTAATTAGGAGCAGACAGAAAAAATGAGCAAAACCCAAACTGAAACCAAGCACCGTCTGCTTAAGATCAGCATCCTGCGTTACAACCCGCAGGATCCGGACAGTGTTCCGCACATGCAGACTTATGAGCTCGAAGAAGGCGACCGTATGACCCTCTTCATCGCGCTGAACGATCTGCGTGATGAACAGGATCCGACGCTGCAGTTCGACTTCGTCTGCCGCGCTGGCATCTGCGGTTCCTGCGCGATGCTGATCAACGGCAAGCCGGGCCTCGCCTGCCGTACGCTGACCCGCGATCTGCCGAGCGAATTCACGCTCGCCCCGCTCCCGGGCTTTGAGCTGATTGGTGACCTTTCCGTGAACACCGGCAAGTGGATGCGCAATATGTCTGAGCGTATCGAGTCCTGGGTTCACACGAAAGAAATCGATATCGATATGCGCAAGACTGAGGTTCCGATGGATCCGCAGCTTGCTGAAGACCTCTACAACCTCGACCACTGCATCGAATGCGGCTGCTGCGTTGCTGCCTGCGGCACGTTCCGTATGCGTCCGGACTTCGTCGGCGCTGTCGCGATCAACAAGATCGCCCGCTTCCGTCTCGATCCCCGCGACGACCGCAATGATGCTGACTTCTATGAAGTGATGGGCGATGACTCCGGCGTCTTCGGCTGCATGTCGCTCCTCGGCTGCGATGACTTCTGCCCGAAGCAGCTCCCGCTGCGCACGCAGATCGCCTTCATCCGTCGCAAGATGGCTGAACAGGGTATCAAGAACTACGATAAGGTTCTGCCGACCCCGAAGAAGCTGATCCCGATCAAGTCGATCTAATCGGCTGAAGCCTTAGCTTTAAGAAAAACCCCAGACCGCAAGGTCTGGGGTTTTTTGTGTCTTCGTTATTCGGGGTGGTACGCATTTGATCTATGTCACATACCTAATAGGCAATACACCCTAGATAGGAAATTAGTACTATAGTATGCCGCATAAGTAGTTTATCTTAGATAAAAGTAACCACCCGCCGGAAGTGGAAGGATTACTCCGGTGAGAGGCCCGGCGCTGGCGGTCCGGTTCCCGGAAGCCAGTCTGGTTAACACAGAGCTTCGGCCCTGTTTTTATAGGAGTAGAAGATGTCCCGTATTGAGCATGATTTCCTTGGCGATCTCGAGATTCCTGATGACGTGTACTACGGTGTTCAGTCCCTGCGCGGCAAGGAAAACTTCCACATCACTGAGCATTCGATGAACGAAGACGAGTACTTCATCAAGGCTTTCGCTCAGGTGAAGAAGGCTGCTGCCCGGACGAACAAGGAACTCGGCACGATTCCGGCGAACGTCGCTGATGCCCTGATCTACGCCTGCGATCAGCTGCTCGAAGGCAAGTACCGCGACCAGTTCGTTACCGACTGGCTCCAGGGCGGTGCCGGCACTTCGACCAACATGAACACGAACGAAGTGATCTGCAGCATTGCCTGCGAAAAGCTCGGTCTCCCGAAGGGCTCCCAGAAGCAGGTGTCGCCGAACGATCACGCGAACTTCGGTCAGTCCACGAACGATACGTACCCGACCGCTCTGCACCTCGCGATGTACTACCGTTCTGAGGACCTCCTCAAGGCCCTGCAGCAGCTCGTTCAGGCCTACTACAAGAAGGCTGACGAATTCAAGAATGTTCTGAAGATGGGCCGTACTCACCTCCAGGACGCTGTCCCGATGTCCATGGGCCAGGAGTTCCACGGCTGGGGCCGCACGATTGAAGATGAAATTGAAACGATCAAGGACGCGCAGAAGCACCTCCGCGTGATCAACCTCGGCGGCACCGCTATCGGCACGACCGTGACCTGCCACCCGGACTATCCGGCGAAGGCTGTGAAGTACCTCGCTGAACAGACCGGCATCGACTTCCATAACAGCGACGACCTGATCGCCGCGACGAGCGACTGCGGCGCCTATGTCGCGATTTCCTCCGCTGTGAAGAGCCTTGCTGTGAAGCTCACGAAGGTCTGCAACGATATGCGTCTGCTCGCCTCCGGTCCCCGTACGGGTCTTTCCGAAATCAACCTGCCGATGCGCCAGCCGGGCTCTTCCATCATGCCGGGCAAGGTGAATCCGGTGATCCCGGAAGTGACGAACCAGGCTTCCTTCCTCGCGATCGGTCTCGACACCACGGTGATGCTCGCTGCCTCCGCTGGCCAGCTTGAACTGAACGTGATGGAACCGGTGATTTCGTTCGCTGTCTTCACCCAGATGAAGGTGATGACGAACGCCATGATCGCCCTGCGCGAGAAGTGCGTTGACGGTATCACGGTGAACGCCGAACACACGAAGGACCTCGTGATGAACTCCCTCGGCATTGTCACGCTGCTCAAGCCCCACTTCGGCTACATGCTCTGCGCTGAAATGGCGAAGGAAGGCTACACCGAAGGCAAGTCTCTCCATCAGATCGTCGTTGAAGAACGCAAGCTGATGACGGAAGAGAAGTGGAACGAAGTGTTCTCCTTCCAGAATCTGATCGCTCCGAAGTTCGAGATGTAAAGAATTAGAAAACCGCCCCTCCGGGAAGCACTCACCCGGGGAGGCGGTCTTCTGATATCCCCGGGAGGTCACCCGGTTTTTCCGCTCCAGGGGATTCGTTTTAAAAAGCCCGAAAAATACTTTGCACGGCAGCAGTCAGGCCGCAGCAAAAATAACTTCAAAGGAACTGGGATTCCGGAGCTGCTCCGGATGAACAGAGAAAACAGATGAGTATCGTGGTGATTCTGCAAATCATCGTCCTGCTCGGCGCAATTTTCATCGGCGTCCGTCTGGGCGGTATTGGTATCGGCTATGCTGGCGGCGCCGGCGTTCTCGTGCTCGGCCTGCTTCTCGGCATGAAGCCGGGCAACATCCCCTGGGACGTGATTCTGATTATTGCGTCCGTGATCTCGGCTATTTCCGCAATGCAGCTCGCGGGCGGCCTTGATTACCTCGTTCAGATTGCTGAAAGGATTCTGAGAAACAATCCTAAGCACATCAACTATCTCGCTCCTATCGTGACGTATGTCCTCACGATCTTCGCTGGCACCGGCCACACCGCTTTCTCCATGATCCCGGTTATCGTCGAAGTCGCCAAGGAACAGCACATCCGTCCGGTCTGCCCGCTGTCCATCGCTGTGGTCGCTTCCCAGATCGCTATTACCGCTTCCCCGGTGTCCGCTGCCGTGATTTACATGAGCGGCGTTCTGGAACCCTTCGGCTGGAGCTACCCCACGCTGCTCTGCATCTGGCTTCTGACGACGTTCGTTGGCTGCATGCTCACCTCCTTCGTGATGAGCCACATCCAGAATATGGATCTCGACTCTGACCCGGTCTACAAGGAACGTCTGGCCAAGGGCCTCGTCAAGGCTCCGGATGCTTCCAGCATGAACAAGGCTCTCAAGCCGTTTGCCAAGCGCTCTGTCGCGATCTTCCTGATCGGCGTGCTCGCGGTTGTGTTCTATGCCTCCGCTATTTCTCCGGTTGTCGGCCTTATCAAGCATGTGGTTGTCGGCCGTGACGCTGCCATTATGAGCCTGATGCTCCTCGTTGGCTGCCTCATCACCGTCCTCTGCAAGATTGAGCTCGGCAAGGTCGCTGATACCAGCGTCTTCAAGAGTGGCATGGTGGCCTGCATCTGCGTGCTGGGCGTTGCCTGGCTCGGTGACACCTTCGTGTCCGGCCACAGCGCTGAGATCAAGACCTTCGCTGCCGCTACGGTTGCTCAGTATCCGGCTCTGCTTGCTGTCGTGTTCTTCGTGGCTGCTATGTTCCTCTACTCGCAGGCTGCTACCGCGAAGGCCATTACCCCGGCTATCGTGGCTGCTCTCGGCATCACCGCTGCCAACCCGGGTGATTCCTACATGCTGGTTGCCTGCTTCGCCGCTGTGAGCGCTCTGTTCGTTCTCCCGACCTACCCGACCCTCCTCGGCGCGGTCCAGATGGACGACACCGGCACCACCCGTATCGGCAAGTGGGTCTTCAACCACGCCTTCTTCCTCCCGGGCGTCCTCGCGATTGTGTTCAGCGTCGCGCTGGGCTTCCTTGTGACGAAGTTCTTCTAAGCTTCGCGATCATTCAGACCGGATACTCTCCGGTCTGAGAGTGAAGAAAGAAAAAAGCCAGCTTTCTAAAGCTGGCTTTTTCATGTCTGGAAGTTCCCGGTGCCGATCAGGATTCGGCGTCAGACGGAGTGCTGTCAGATGCGGCGTCCCGGTTCTTCACGCGGCGGTTCGACCCCGCGACGAGATCAAACTTGAAGAAACGGCATTCGAGAGGACCATTGAAGAGTACCGTCTTCCGGCCTTCCTTCAGATGCATTTCGCCCGGCAGATGACGGTCGGAGGTGAGCATCCAGGCGGTCCACCCGGCAAAGTTATGCTTCAGGTTGTCAGCAACGTGACGCATCATCGAGCCGACCGTCGCGCTTCGGGGCGTGGACTGTTCGCCGTACGGCGGGTTAGCGACAATGATGCCCGGAGTCTCTGTCGGCGGGAGGACATTTCGGGCGTCACACACCGAGAACTTGAGATTTCCGGATTCAAGCAGTCCGCCGAGACCGGCGCGGAGCGCGTTCGCCTCAGCCTTGCGGACAACGATCGAGGAAATGTCACTTGCCGTGATTGAGACCTTACGGTGCAGGTTCACTTCACTCTTCGCGTCTTCGCGGAGTTCCGTCCAGAGTTCACGGTCAAAGTTGAGGAGCTTCTCGAAGCCGAACGAACGGCTGATTCCCGGAACCAGGCCGCAGGCGATGGAGGCCGCTTCAATCGCGATCGTGCCGGAACCGCAGAAGGGATCCAGAAGCGGCATATCGGGCGTCCATCCCGAAAGCTTCAGGAGGCCGGCCGCCATGTTTTCCTTCAGAGGAGCCTCACCCTTATCGGTTCGCCAGCCGCGCTTGAAGAGCGATTCGCCGGAGAGATCGATGTAAAGCGTGCAGTACTTTTCATCGAGGAACGCCGCAATCTGCACATCAGGCGACTCGCGGCTGATGTCCGGGCGGGTGCCGGCGAGCTCGCGGAACCGGTCGCAGACAGCGTCCTTGATGCGCAGCGTCGTGAATTCGAGAGACTTCAGCGGCGCGCGGTGAGCGGAAATTGAAATGCGGAACGTCTGATCCGGCGTGAAATAGAGCTCCCAGGGCGTACGGCGGGCCTGCTCATAAATGTCTCGGCTGTCCCAGTAGTCATGGAAAGACACCTCCATCATCACGCGGGACGCGATCCGGGAGCGGAGGCACGCGAGGTAGGCAGTCTCGATCGTGCCCTCAAACATCACGCCGGAAGGTGTCTTGCGGGAGCGCTTAGCGCCGCATGCCGCGAGCTCTTCCTCGAGCACGGCCTCAAGTCCCCAGGGACAGGCGGCGTAAAAGCGGTGGTTCTTCTTATCTTGCATTTTTTTCCTAACAAAAGGGGTTCCGGGCGGAGGCCGCTCTAGCGGCGGCCTTCGCCATGTCCGAGGACAACGAATTTCTGGCTGGTGAGCCCTTCAAGTCCGACCGGACCCCGGGCATGCAGCTTATCGGTGGAGATGCCGATTTCCGCGCCAAGCCCGTATTCGAACCCGTCAGCAAAGCGGGTGGAGGCATTGATCAGGACGGAGGCGGAGTCCACTTCCCGCAGGAAGCGCTCGCCGCGCGTATAGCTGTCCGTCACGATGGCGTCGGTGTGGTGGGAGCCGTGTTCGTTGATGAAGTCGATCGCTTCATCCAGGCTCTCCATCACCTTGATTGAAATGACCGGCCCATTGTATTCGGTATCCCAGTCTTCGGGGGACGCGCTGATCGCGGCAAACCCTGAGTTCTGAATAATATCAAGGCTCGGATCGTCGGCCCGCATTTCAACTTTCTTATCGTGGAAGATCCGGGCGATGCGGGGAAGGAAGTCAGCGGCGACCCGCTCATGGACGAGGAGCGTCTCAGTCGTGTTGCAGGGCGAGAAGCGCTGCGTCTTCGCGTTATCCGTCACTTCAACCGCCATGTCGATATCGGCGTAGGAGTCGATATACGTGTGGCAGATTCCGTTGAGGTGCTTGATCATCGGAATGCGGGACTTTTCCATGAGACGCGAGACCAGCCCTTTGCCGCCACGGGGAATCACGATATCAACCCACTCAGGGTGAGTGACCAGCTGATCCACCATATCGCGGTCAGGGGTTGCCACAAACTGCACCGCGTCAGCCGGCAGTCCGGCTTCTTCAAGCGCTTCAGAGACAATTTTCGCGAGAATCCGGTTCGTCCGGATCGCTTCGCTGCCGCCGCGGAGAATGGCGGCGTTGCCGCTCTTCAGCGTGAGCGCCGCGGCATCCACTGTGACATTCGGGCGGCTTTCATAAATGATCGCGATCACGCCAAGCGGCACGCGCATGCGGCCAACCAGAATGCCGGAGGGCTGGGGTTCGAGCGACTGAATAGCGCCGATGGGATCCGGAAGCTTCGCGACCTGAGCGCAGCCTTCCGCCATCTTCTTCACCGTGTCTTCAGTCACCGTGAGGCGGTCGATAAAAGCGTCCGGGTAACCCTTCAGCTTCGCTGCCTCAAGGTCTTCACGGTTGACGGCCTGGATTTCTTCAGACCGCTCGAGGAGAAGGCGCGAAAGCACGGCAAGCGCCTTGTCCTTCGGCGCCCGGCGGGCTGCCGCCATCGGTTTCGACGCGGCGCGGGCACGGGTCCCAAGGTCCCGCATATAGTCGAGCGCGGCGCGGCCCGATTCGTTTTCTGTCACTTCAGACATGTTTTCCTCACTTTTGCCCGGAAATATCCAGGCGGCGGCGTGACTGTCAGGCCGGATGTGCGGGGCAGGAGAGGCTCCGGTTACCGGGCGATGAAGGCCGCAACGGACTTCAGTTCAACCCAGGGATCCGTGTCCCGGGAAGGAACCGGGATCCCCTTATAGATTCTGTCGATATCCGCGCAGACGGTCAGCGCGTTCTCGAGTTTCCTCGAGCTGAGCCTCGCGGCGCCCGAGGCGACTGCGTCCGCGATGTCACGGGGCCAGATCCGGAGTTCCCGGGCGGCGCTCTGTGCGGTCTGTCCGGTCGCGTCCATATGGTGCCGGACCGCGATCATCTTGCGGATATTCTCAGAGAAAAGATACATCAGAAGGGGCAGCGCTGCGCTCTGATCAAATTCGGCGCGGATGCCTTCAATCGCGCGGCACGCGCGGGCGGCATCTCCCTTCATGGCGGCGATCCCGACCGAAGCGAAGTCGAAGCGCGAATTGTCGAGCACCGAGCTCTGAACCTCTTCGAGTGTGAGAGGCGTGCTTCCCTCATGAAGGAGCGACAGCTTCCGGACTTCCTGGCTCGCGGCGAGAAGGTTCCCTTCGGTCTGTTCCGCGAGGAACCTCATCGTTTCATCGTCAGCCGACAGGCCTTCACTCTTCAGCCTGGCGCGGAGCCAGGAGGGGAAGGATGCGATCGGCACCGGGTCACAGCTGACGAGAACCGCGCCTGAAGTGAGTTCCTTGAACCACTTGCTCTTCCGTACCCGCCAGTCGGCCTCGGGAACCGTCACGATCACGATGACCGCGCCCGGATCAATCGGCGTGGAGCCGAGAGCCGCAAGCGCCGCGCTCCCACGGGTGCCGGGGGAGGGACTTGCAAGACGGACTTCCACGATTTTCTTTGCGGCAAAAAGCGAGATCGCGGCAACCGCGACGCTGATCTGATTCCAGTCACTGTTCGCGGACAGCGTGAGAACTTCGCGCTCTTCGTAGCCGAGGCCGCGGGCCGCAGCTCGGATCGCGTCCGCGGACTCGAGAGCGAGCAGAGGCTCTTCATCCGCGATCACCCAGAGCGGAGCGATTCCGCCCCGTTTGGCGTCAGAGGCGAGTCTCGGACCGAGTGACGCGCTACTTAGCTGCTGCATGGGCCTTCGCCTTCGCGGCCTCGATGCGGCGCATCAGCTGCACCACAATGTCCCGCTCGATATCGCGGTAAAGCGTGGCTTCTTCGGTTTCGCGCGACAGATAGTTGCGGATCGTGTACGGAAGGTCGCGGCGGGCGGAAAGTGTCGTGGGCGGGAGATATTCGTAGCCGTCAGGGGCGGCGAGTTTGAAGGTCACATCCCAGCCGAGACGGTATTCACGGGCGTCGCCGATATCGTTATAAGTCTGCACCACGCGGGACCGGGACTGAGACACGATCGAAAGGATCGCGTCAGCGTCTGCCATCTGATCCACGACACGGGCATTGGTTTCCGCATTGATGTGGCGGCGCAGCTCCCACTTCAGAGTCGACTGATCGCTCATCTGCAGGTACACGGTCTCAAACGGAACAGTGAACCGGCCGCGGGGCCTGAAACCGCACCCGGTAAGAGCGAGCGATGCGGCGGCCGCGGCAAGAAGCGCGCGGCGATTGAGACCGGTGGTATGCATAAGCGGAAATTCCTTCTTTTCGCGGCGGTGTAAGAACATCCCTACATTATACGGAGAGGGGGAGAGGGTGAAATGCGAAAGAAATGCCCCAGACGGGGAATCCCGGCTGGGGCAATAGAGGAAAGAGGAGACCTTTGGCGGACTCCTCTTTCAGACCCGTGGGTCAGATCAGGCCTTCGGAGCCGGAGCGACGATATTCACGAGCCGCTTCGGAACGATGATCACCTTCTTCACCGGGGTGTCGCCGAGGAAGCGGGACACATCGGCGTCAGCGAGAGCCGTCTTTTCGATCTCTTCCCGGCTGGCGTCCGGAGCGACCATGATGCGGCCGCGGAGCTTGCCGTTCACCTGGACCACGAGCTGGATCTCATCAGCGGCGAGCGCTTCCGGATCCACCTTCGGCCACGGGGAGTCGATGATTTCGCCGAGTTCCTTCACATACCCGAGCTCATCCCAGAGGGAAGTCGTGATGTGAGGAGCGAGCGGATAGAGCACGCGCAGCAGGAGCGAGAGCGATTCGCGGAGCAGCGCTGCGCTGCCGGCCGAACCATCGTCCTTGAAGCTGTCGATCTCGTTCATCATCTTCATCGCGGCCGACACAACCGTGTTGTACTGCATACGGTCAAGGTCAGCCGTCGCCTGAGCGACGTTCTGATAGAGCGAACGGCGCAGGCTCTTCTGATCGGAGGTGGCAGTCTTCGGGTCAAAGGCACCGGCGCTGGCGAGCTCATCGCGCTTCGAATAGGTCCAGCTCCAGAGGCGGCGCAGGAAGCGGAAGGTGCCTTCGGCGCCGGCATTGCTCCAGGCCGCGGACTGATCCGGGGGTCCGGCGAACATCACGAACGTACGGGCGGTATCCGCGCCGTACTTCTTGATGATGTCACGCGGCTCAACCACGTTGCACTTCGACTTTGACATCTTCTGGATGCCGGCCGACTTCACATGCTGGCCGTCTTCCTTGGAAATCGCGCCGGTCGGGCGGCCCTTTTCGTCCGTCTTCACCTCGATTTCATCGGGGTAGTACCAGCGGATGTGCCCATCCGGAAGCTCGCGGTAGAAGGCTTCGGCGCAGAGCATGCCCTGCGTGAAGAGACGCTTGAACGGCTCATCAAACTTCACGAGCCCAAGGTCACGCATCACCTTCGTCCAGAAACGGGCGTAGAGGAGGTGGAGCACGGCGTGCTCGATACCGCCGATGTACTGGTCCATCGGATTCCAGTAGTCGTTGCGGCTGTCCACCATCGCGGTGTCGCAGTCCGGCGAGCAGTAGCGCATGAAGTACCAGCTCGAGTCAACGAACGTATCCATCGTGTCGGTTTCCCGCTGGGCGGGGCCGCCGCACTTCGGGCAGGTCACGTTCAGGAACGCCGGATCCTTGGCGAGCGGATTGCCGGAACCGTCCGGAATTTCGTTCTCAGGCAGCACAACCGGCAGATCTTCTTCAGGAACCGGAACCGCGCCGCACTTCGGGCAGTTGATCATCGGGATCGGGGTGCCCCAGTAGCGCTGACGGGAAATGGACCAGTCGCGCAGACGGAACTGCACGTGCTTTTCACCAAGGCCCTTCGCCTTCAGGTCAGCCGCAATGGCGTCGATCGCCTCATGGAAGTGAAGTCCGTCATACTTGCCGAAATTCACGCAGTAGGGGTTCAGCGTCTTGTCGCCATACCATTCCTGCCAGTGATCCGTCGTGAATTCGGGAACGCCGTCGAGGTTCACTGCCTGGCGGATTTCGATACCGTAGCGTTTCGCAAACGAAAAGTCGCGTTCATCGTGCGCCGGGACGCCCATGACGGCGCCTTCGCCGTACGTCATCAGCACGTAGTTGCCGACCCAGACCGGAACATCAGCACCCGTGATCGGGTGACGGACCGTGAGGTTCGTCTTGATGCCCTTCTTTTCCTTCGTCGCCATATCGGCTTCGGAAACGCTGCCCTTCGCGCACTCAGCAACGAAAGCGGCAACCGCGGGATCGCTCTTCGCGGCGTATTTTGCGAGCGGGTGCTCGGCCGCCACGGCGACGAACGTCACGCCCATGATCGTGTCAGCGCGCGTCGTGTAAACGCGGAGCTGATGCTCTTCGCCTTCAAGCGTATAGGGGAAGGCAAAGTCCACGCCTTCGCTGCGGCCGATCCAATGGCGCTGCATCGCGCGGACCTGATCCGGCCAGCCGTCGAGCTTATCGATGTCGTCCAGCAGCTCCTGAGCGTACTGCGTGATACCGAGGTAGTAGCCCGGAATCTCCTTACGCTCAACCACGGCGCCGGAACGCCAGCCGCGGCCATCAATCACCTGCTCGTTGGCGAGCACGGTCTGGTCCACCGGGTCCCAGTTCACCACCTGAGTCTTGCGGTAGGCGATGCCGCGCTTCAGCATCTGCAGGAAGATCCACTGATTCCAGCGGTAGTACTCCGGCTTGCAGGTCGTCACTTCGCGCGACCAGTCAAAGGCGAGCCCCAGCGGCGCCATCTGCGACTTCATGTCAGCGATGTTCGCGTACGTCCACTGCGCGGGCGGCACCTTCTTGGCAAGCGCGGCGTTTTCAGCCGGCAGGCCGAAGGAATCCCATCCCATCGGAGTCATGACGTTGTCGCCGCACATACGGCGGTAACGGTACAGCACGTCATTCAGGGTGTAGTTGCGTACGTGGCCCATGTGAAGCTTCCCGGAAGGATAGGGAAGCATCGAGCAAACATAGTATTTCGGTTTTTCATGGCCGGAGGCATCAAGCGCATGCTCGACCGCGCGGTAGACATCCTGTGCCTTCCACTTGGCCTGAACTTCCGCTTCGACGAGTTCCGGAGAGTAGGTCTCACGCATTGGAGGATTCCCAGTCTTAAGGAAATAAAGAGTTAGATTAGTTAGTATATCCCGCGGAACGGGCTGTAACGTCAGTCAGCACGCCCGGGACACCTGACAGGCAGATGGTCCGCGTCTCATTTCTGCCTTTCCCCGCTCTTTCCATGCGGGTAGAATTTCAACCCCCTTTCAGCGAAGGATCCGCGTCCGAGCGGTTTCCGTGCGGCTCCGGTCTCATTCCGTCAGAGAATGGACACCCGAGCAACGCTTCGCCCCCTCTTACACTCAATTTGGACAGACGACCTATGACAGATCCCTTACTCGACGGCCTGAACCCTGAACAGCGTGAAGCAGTGACGCTGCCTGATCAGAATGCACTCGTGCTTGCCGGCGCCGGATCCGGAAAGACCCGGGTTCTGACGTCCCGTATCGGGTGGCTTATCCGCGAAGGACGGGCAACGCCCGGCAGCATCCTCGCCGTGACCTTCACGAACAAGGCGTCACGCGAAATGCTGTCCCGAATTGAGTCTGTGTTGAAAGTGAATACGCGCGGCATGTGGGTCGGCACGTTCCACGGTCTCTGCAACCGGATGCTTCGGGTGCATGCGGCGGACGCTGGGCTGCCGTCCGGTTTTCAGATCATCGATCAGGCGGACCAGCTCTCGGTTGTGAAGCGGGTGATGAAGTCGGCCGGGATCGATAAGGAAACGATTGAGCCGAAGATTGTCCAGCACTTCATCAATCAGCATAAGGAAGCCGGAGAACGGAGTTCTGACATCCGGTCGCTGGATGCCCGGACGCCGAACGGCGCCGTGTCGCTTGAACTCTACCGGCTTTACGAAAAGCTCTGCATGGCTGAGGGCGTTGTCGATTTTGCTGAACTCCTTCTCCGTTCCTACGAGCTTCTGCAGCGGAACGAACTGATCCGCCGCCACTATGAGCGGAAGTTTTCGCATATCCTCGTCGACGAGTTCCAGGACACGAACGTGCTTCAGTACCGCTGGCTGAAAACACTGGCCGGTTACGGAATTCCCGGCATGGCGCGCGAACCCGGCATCACGAATTCAATCTTCGCGGTGGGTGATGATGACCAGTCGATTTATGCGTTCCGAGGCGCGAATGTCAAGAATCTGACTGACTTCACGCGTGAACTCGGTGTGGATCACGTGGTGAGACTCGAGCAGAACTACCGCTCGACCGGCCATATTCTGGATGCCGCGAACGCCCTGATTGGCAACAACACAGGGCGCCTCGGAAAGAATCTCTGGACGGACTCCGGGAAGGGCGAAAAGCTTCGTGTCATGCCGACCGGGAGCGGTGAGGCGGAAGCCCAGTTTGTGGCAAACGAAATCGAGGCTGAGCACCTCCGGGGCCGGAAGTACGAGGATTTCGCGATTCTCTACCGCTCCAACGCTCAGTCCCGGGCGCTCGAATCCATTCTGATGTCAGCCGGGATTCCTTACCGTATCTACGGCGGACACCGGTTCTTCGAGCGTGCTCACGTGAAAGACGCGCTGGCCTATCTGCGCCTCGTGGAGAATCCGAATGACAATACGGCGTTTCTCCGTGCGGTGAATACTCCGACCCGGGGTATCGGTGCGAAGACGCTTGAAGGGCTTTCCGCCGCGGCGGAAACAGCCGGCGTCTCGCTGATGACAGCCGCGAAAAACAGCCCGACCAAGGCCGCCGCTTTCTCTGACCTTATTCTGAATATTCGCGACAAAATCGCGGACCTCCCGCTTGTCGAAGCGGTGAAGGTTGTGATTGAGAGCTCGACCCTCCGTGCGGCGGTCGAAGCGGCCGATAAGAAGGAACACACCGCGAAGGCTGAAGACCTTGATGAAATCGCGAACGCGGCGGCCGCTTTCCTGAAGAACGCTGAGATTGATGAAAAGACGCCGGCTCTTCTTCCGGTTTCTGAGGATGAGCTTTCGCCGCTTTCCGCGTTCCTTGCTCTCGCCACGCTGGAAGCTGGTGACAATCAGTCGGAAGCCGGTGCAGATGCTGTGCAGATGATGACGGTGCATGCCGCGAAGGGCCTCGAATTCCCGGTGGTCTTCATTACGGGTCTTGAGGAGAATCTTTTCCCGCACGCAAGCGCGATGCGCGAGAACGGTGACTCAGGACTCGAGGAAGAACGCCGTCTGATGTACGTCGCGATTACCCGCGCGAAGCGCCGTCTCTATCTCTCATACGCTGCTGTCCGCTTTATCAATGGTCAGAGACAGGATGAGATGCCGAGTTCGTTCCTCGATGAGATTCCGCAGGAGCACCTTGAGTGGCTTGCGGATCCGCAGGCGGCGTCCCGCGAGAGCTGGGCATCGAGCAGCGGTTCCTGGGGCCGGGGCGGCGATGAACCGCACCGCGGCCGCGCGAGCTATGGTCATTGGGGCGAGCGGCGCAGCGATTCCGAGAGCCGCGGCTCCGGCGACCGCGGTACCTTCACCGGAAACGCTTACACATGGAGTCCGAAGGGGAAGGACGCGAGTTACAACGGCTCGAAGGATGAGCCTCTCCTCAAGAAGAGAAAGGCGGGGCCCGATGGATGGCAGGCCGGTCAGCACGTGAAGCACCCCAAATTCGGCAAGGGGGTAATTGTTTCCGTAATCGATAGCGGCGATATGACGAAGCTGCAGGTGGCCTTTGTCGGAGGCGGCGTGAAGCAGCTTCTCGCAAAAATCGCCAAACTCGAAAAAATCTGATCTTTCCCGCCCTCTGCCGCTTCCGGTGCATCCGGTGTATGACGAAACATACGCCGGATTGCTTTCCTCTCAGGTATGATGAGAGACATCAAAATGCGGTAGGTGCGTGCTGACGGAATTCCCGTGTTTCGCAGTCTAAAACGGGAATTCTTCCGCGCAATTGGGCAATGGATACATTCTTTCTCGTTATTCTGGGTTTTCTCGCGCTTCTAGCGGCGATTGACCTTTTTGTCGGTGTCAGCAACGACGCCAGCAACTTCCTCAATTCGGCGGTTGGCTGCCGGATTGCTCCCTATAAAGTCCTTGTCGCGGTTGCCGGTCTTGGCATTCTGCTTGGCGCCACGTTCTCCGGCGGCATGATGGAGATCGCGAAGAAGGGCGTCTTCAATCCGGGAATGTTCTCGTTCTCGGACGTGATGGCGATCTACTTCTCCGTCATGGTGACAGACGTCGTTCTGCTCAACTTCTTCAATTCCATGGGGCTTCCGACATCGACCACGGTGTCAATCGTGTTTGAGCTTCTCGGCGCAGCGGTCGGCGTGGAAGTGAACCGGATACTGGAGCGTGGCGGGTCGCTTGTTGAAGTCGGCGCCTATATCAATAACGAGAAAGCGCTGACGATGATTTCGGCGATTCTTGTTTCAGTTGTGGTCGCTTTCATCGCGGGTGCCATCGTTCAGTACATTCTCCGCGTGATCTTCTCCTTCCACTACGAGAAGATGTACCGGAGGATCGGCGGTATTTACGGCGGCTTCGCAGTCACGATGATCTTCTACTTCCTCGTGATGAAGGGCGCGAGCGGCGCCTCCTTCATGACGCCGGAAATGATGCAGTTCCTTGACACGAACACCTGGCCGATCCTTGGAGTGCTCTTTATCGGCTCCACGGTGCTGATGCAGCTCGGGCTGATTCTTTTCAATCTCAATATTTTCAAGATCGTCATCCTCGCGGGCACTTTCGCTCTCGCTTTTGCCTTCGCGGGAAATGACCTTGTGAACTTCGTCGGTGTGCCGATCGCCGCCCTCGACAGCTATCACATCTTCACCGCGGCTCAGGGCGCCGATCCGAACACCTTCGCGATGGGGGGGCTCGCTGACCCGATTCCGGCTCCGACGCTTCTTCTGATTCTCTCCGGCATCATCATGGTGCTCACGATCCGTTTCTCGAAGAGCGCCCAGCGCGTGATCGAAACGTCGGTCAATCTTTCTTCCAGCACCACGGGTGAAAAAGAGCAGTTCGGCGCCTCGATGCCGGGCCGTATCATCGTTCGCTCCGCGATGTCGGTGGAGAATGTCATCTCGAAACTGACGCCGTCCCCGGTGAAAAAGTGGATTGACACGCGGTTTGAACCCATCATTCCGCCGACCGGGACTGAGCCTCTGCCGTTTGACTATGTCCGTGCGTCGATCAACCTGATCCTCACGGCTATTCTGATTTCGTCCGCGACCTCCCTCCAGCTGCCGCTTTCGACGACTTACGTGACCTTCATGGTCGGTATGGGATCGTCTTTCGCTGACCGCGCCTGGGACCGTGAAACGGCCGTTTACCGCGTGTCCGGCGTGCTGATCGTGATCGTCGGCTGGTTCCTCACGGCTCTTACCGCGTTCGTTGCGGCTGGTGCCGTAGCGACTGTCGTGCTCTGGGGCAGCAAGGGTGCCTGCATCATCCTGATGCTGATCGCTGTTGCCGTGATCGTGAAGGAAAACTTCTTCGCCAGCGATGAGAAGCAGGCCGCTACCGAGACCCTTCAGAGCCTCGACCGCTTCGGTGTCCGCAAGCTTCTCAATAAGGCTGTGGCGAAGAACTTTGAAACGTCGGTGACCATCTTCCGCGACATGATCCGCTGCTTCCTCGACGATAACGAACGGGGACTTCGCGAGGTATCAAACCGCGCGGGTGAGTTCTTCGACAATGTATCGGAAGGCCGCGCCCGGTACTACCAGATGGCGCAGCGTCAGGGGTCTCACAGCGATAACGATGCGAAGTTCTTCTACTACCGCAGCTACAGCAATATGCGCGAAGTCTGCCGCACACTGAAACGCACGGCGATTCAGGCGCAGGAGCATGTGGCAAACCGTCACCGCGTTTTCAAGGGTGAGATTGCCGGAAGCCTTGAGCAGCTTGTGCAGGTGCTTGAGGTGTTCGAGCAGGATATCCGGGATTTCAGCGGCGGCTGGAGCGATACAACAGAGCTCCGTGAGCGCTCGAAGAAAGTGTCGGATCTGATGGATCAGTATCAGGAGCTGCTGCTTTCCGATATTCATCACTATGATCTCTCGCTCCGCGGCTGTGAGCTCTACATGATCTTCCTGCAGTTCGCGCGTGACCTCCTGAACCGCTACGACATGGTAGTTATTTTGCAGAATCACCTGAACGATATGTGTGAAAACGAAAAACCGTTCTCCATACCGGCAGAAGGAACCGAACCGCCGGCCTCCGGAACGGAGGGCAGTGAGCCTTCGGAACAGGCTGTGAAGCCTGCGGGAGGTGCCGCAGCATGAGCGGGTCGGAAGAAATGACGGCTGGGCCGGTTCCCGGCGTGAGGGAGGAGGTCAATGCCTTCCTAACGCGGGAAGGGATTCCGTTTACGGGTTTCATTCATCCGCCGATCATGACAGTCGCGGAAGGGGCTGAGATCGCCAAGCGTACAGGAGGTCTCTGCTGCAAAAACCTCTTTCTTAAAAACAAGAAAGGCGGTTTCTTCCTTCTCATGATTCCGCACTGGAAGCGGCTTGACAGCAAGGAACTCGCGCGTCAGATCGGAAGCGCGAGACTCTCCTTCGCAGGTGAGGAGGACCTGAGACGGCTTCTTCACCTGTACCCCGGTGCGGTGAGCCCGATGGGACTCATTTTTGATCGGGAGGGAGCTGTGCAGGTGCTCCTGGATCGCGAGATCATGAAGCACGCGTTGGTTGACTGCCATCCGTGCCGGAATGATGAGACGCTGACCATGACACCGGATGACCTTGTGAACCGGTTCATGCCGGCGACCGGACACCAGGTGCAGTGGGTGGATATTCCGGAGCCGGAAGAAAAGCCGGAATCCTGATATCGATAAAAACCGTGAGGCATCAGCTTCACGGTTTTTTTCTGGAGGAAAAACGGTGTTTCAGCCTGCAGGCGGCTCCCAGCCATTCACATCGCCGAGTTTCCCCCGCTCCAGAAGCACGGTGATCGGGGCGAGTTCCGCGGTGTTATGAACATCAAGTTTCCGGTATGCGGAGAGCCGGTGTACCTGAACAGTCCGCTCGCTGATATCGAGTTTTGCCGCGATCTGACGGTTCAGCAGCCCTTTGGCGGCAAGGCGGATAATTTCCCGCTCGCGTGTTGTCAGACGCCCGAACCGGGATTTCCATTCAGCTTCATCAATAGGGTGCTCGCGGCTGTCACAGTCCTTCTGAACCGACCGGGCAACTGTCGTGAGAAGCCTGTCCGGCTGCACGGGCTTCTGAAGGAATTCTTCAGCACCCGCCCGGATCGCGAAAACTGCGGTGTCGATATCCCCGTGCCCGGTGAGAAAGATGATCGGGAGCGTGATTCCCCTTTTTTTCATTTCCGCCTGCACTTCGAGTCCGGAAACGTCCGGCATTCGAAGATCCAGGATCAGGCAGCCTGGGCGCGACGGCCGGTCATTCACGAAGAAATCGCGGGCGGAGGTATAGGCCGCGACATCCCAGCCTTCGCCGCTTAGCAGCGCTTCAAGAGAAATCAGCTGGTCTTCGTCATCATCCACCGCACGGATAAGCGGTGTTTCGTGTTCAGTCGTCATGATGGGGATGCCTTGTCTTTCGGTTGGGGAACAGCGGCGGCGCGCGGTTCAGGCGAAGCTCCCTTTGCCTCTTCAAGCGGAATCGTAACGCGGGCCAGCGTAATGCCGCCTGCGCGTGAGAGTTCAAGCCGCCCGGATATCTTTTCCACGAGTGTCTTAACGATGAGAAGCCCGAGCCCAAGACCGTTTCCTTTGGTGGAGTGCAGCGGTGTGGGGGAGAGCGGGGTGTTCGCCTCGGACTGGTCCCCGGACCCGTTATCCTCAACTGAAAGGATGGCAGAACCGGCCTTTTCACTGAGAGTCACGGCGACTCGGGGCGCGGGGTTGGACGCACAGGCCTCTGCGGCGTTTTTGATGAGATTATTGGCGACGAGCTCCATTTCCAGTTCGTCCCATGCGGCAAAAAGCGGCTTTTCGGGGAGTGACAGCGTGATATGGATATCGGGATGCGCGAGACGCCGCATAGAGGCAACACGCTCCAGAGCCGCGGAAAAATTCACCGGCACAAGTTCCCGGTTCCGGTTCTTCGCGTAGCCTCTGACCCGCTCAATGATTTCGGAAGACCGCCAGCACTGTTTTTCAATCAGCGCCACCATGCGCGTGACAACCGGGGCGGGCGGCGTTCTTTCAAACAGACGTTCGAGCGTGCCGCAGCAGTTGGAAATCGTGGACAGAGGCCCATTCAGTTCATGCGTAATGAGGCTTGAGATCGCGCCGATCACGCTTACGCGCTCAAAGGTCTCCAGTTTCTTTTCAGCCTCGAGTTTCCGCCGGGTGGCAGCCTCCTCGGCGAGCCTTGATTTCTCGAGTTCCGCGGTCCGCTCTTCAACGAGCCGCCCTGATCGCCAGCTGTGGAAAATGAGGAGAAGAATGAGAAGAACACCGAAGAGAATCGGGGTCCGGTACTTGCGGACAAAGTCGCCGACCGACTCGACCCGAAGGTAAGCGTAAGGGCCGGCTTTGAGTGTTCTGAAGAGCCCGTCCACCCGGGCGAAGTCCGATACGACGCCCCAGGCTACGCCGTGACTTGTCTCAGGCATCGTGAGGAGCGCGACTGTGACAGCGCGGCTTACAGGAGCCGTGGCGGTCTGAGTCGAAATAAAAGTCCAGTACGGGTAGAGATCCGTTGATGTGCGGCAGTGGAAAACGGCGTCCGGCTTCTTCAGGCTGACAGCCCGGAACTGCTTCGCATATTCCGGTGTCGTGCTCTCGAGCTGCTCAAAGGTGCAGGTCCGGGCGAGCGCGAAGTCGGCGTCACCTCTCTGCACAGCGGCCAGCAGGTTGGTCATCGGAGATCCGGCTTCGACATAGTGGAAATAGTGATCGGGCGAGAGTCCCCGGGCGGCGAGCTCCCCCTCCGGGATATAGACGCCTGAAAACGCCTCGATCCAGCTCACGGCTGCCCGCTTTCCCTTCAGGTCTTCAATGCTCTTATAAGGGGAATCGTAGGGTACAAGAATGAGAGACCCCACGGCTTCACTCGGGTTTGGGGCCTCACGGGTGATCATCGTCGCGATGTCTCGCAGCCCCTGCACATACACGCGCCGGTAGAAACCGGCGGTCTCAAGAAAGAAATCGACTTCGCCATGCCGGATCGCGTATTCGAGCCCCGGAATTGTGTAGTTCCGGATTTCAATCTGATACTGCGGGAGTTTTTTCTTCAGCCACGCAAAGGTGGCAAGAATATCGGGGCGCTCTTCCGGCATGAAGCTTCGTTCCACGTAACCGATGCGGACGATCCTCCGGCCGTCAGCCGCGACAGGGGAGGATTTTGCGGAAAGGCTGGATACGGGAGCCGAGGCTTCCGTGTCGGAGGCAGCTGCGGCCGGGAGCGGCTGCCAGAGAAACGCGGCGGTGAGAAGCCCGAAGAGGGCTGTGAGCAGAACGCGGCCCGAAAGACCGGAAAATCCGCAGCGCCAAAACCTTGATTGTCTGTCTCTAAGCCGCATCAGAAGGATCTCCCCGGTAGCTTCCCCCATCATAGCGGGGAAGGAATCGGGGAGCAGGAGAGATTCTGAGAAAAAAGCGGGGAAAGGAAAGGAGATGGGAGACACCTTCTCCCTTAAATCCTTTCCCCGGCTTAGGTAACCGGTCAGAAACAGCGGTTCGCTGTGATGCGCTGAACTCTCTGTTTCTGTTGAAAAAGATTCTAGGGGAAGGGGCTACTTAGGTAGCATGTTGGAGAACAAGCCAAAGCGTTTTTGTTTCTTCGGTCCCGATCGGAGCGGCCTCGCTCCGGGAATCCGGTCCCGCATCCCGAAAAAGTCCTGCTGATACGTGTATAAATGAGCTCACATCGGTCCCGAAGTCTGGCACGGGGACCGCCTTGGAGAATTTCAGCATGACGACGACGCTTTACCGGAATGGAAAGGTTTTTACGGGGACAGGCCCGGATCACTTCACCTCGGCGTTTGAGGTAACTGACGGTGTGTTTTCCTGGGTAGGGGAGGAGAGCGATGCCCCCTACAAAGCCGACTCAGATGTGGATCTTTCGGGAGCCACTGTAATCCCGGGGCTTATTGAGGCTCATGAGCATGCGCTGATTGTCGCCGGCATCGCGAATTCCACAGCCTGTACGATTCCGGCGGTAACTGATATTCCGTCGATGATTGAAGCACTCCGGAAGAATCCCTCCTATGGGAAAGGACCGGATCGGTGGATCACGGGATGGGGGTACGACGAAACGAAGCTCGCGGAGCATCGGACTCCGACCCGTCACGATCTGGATCTTGTCAGCACCACGCAGCCAATCTATATCATCCGGTCAGACTGTCACTCAGGCATCTGCAACACGAAGGCCCTGGAACTCGCGGGTGTCACCCGTGATACGCCTGATCCTGCGGTAGGAGCCTTCGGCCGGGAGGCGGACGGGACTCCGAACGGCATTCTCTTTGAGCTTGAGGCGAACGCCAGGGTGAGGAGCCTCGCTGAGAAACCGGATTTCGAGAGTGTCGTGAAGGTGATCGCGGGATCCGCCCGGCACTTTCATGAACGCGGATATTCCGTTGTCACGGAAATGATGGCGCGCCGTTCTCCTCTGAATACGCTTGAAGCGTTCCGGGCCGCGGAGCCGCTGGGGTTTGACCTGCAGGCCGCGCTTTACCTCGTATGGGAAGGCGGGGAGGATGATCGGGGCATGGCAGACATCACGGAGAACGAAAAAACGGGCCGCATCCGCATCGCGGGGGTCAAGCTCTTCGCGGACGGCTCGGTTTCCGGCCGTACGGCGTGGGTGAATGAACCGTATCAGGATGGGACGACCGGACTCTCGACTCTGACCCCGGCCGCGATCCGGGCAGCTGTTTCCTTCGCGAAACGAAATGGCGTGCAGCTGGCGATTCATGTGATGGGGGATCACGCAATTGATCAGATTCTGGAGGTGCTTGAGGGCGAAACCGACTGGCTTCAGGGGATTCCAAGCGTGCGGCTTGAGCACGTGACGCTGATTACGCCTGAGCAGCTCGAGCGGATCCGGAGGAGCCGCCTGACGTTCGGCATGACGACTCAGGTGATCTTCCCCTTCGCGGAGATTGAGAGCTATGAAGCGTCACTCTGCCCGGGGCCTTTTAAACGCATGTATCCGGTAAAAACTCTGGAGAAATCGGTGGAAGCGCTGGCGCTCTCGTCAGACAGCCCTGCGACCACCTGGATGGATCCGGATGATCCGGCAGTGTCGCTTGAAGCCGCGGTGCGGCGTGTGGCTTATAACGGTCATCCGATTAACCGGGAGGAGGGGGTGACACTGGGTACCGCGCTCACGCTCTACACGGGACGGGCCGCGAAGCTATTTGCGAAAGAGTCGCCTGCCGGTGTCATCGCGCCGGGGGCCGAGGCGGATTTCAGCGTTCTGGAAGCGGATCCCTTTACGATGCCCGAAGACCGGATTCATGAGATGCGGGTGAAGCGCGGCTTCCTTCGCGGCGCCGAGGTTTTCCGCAGGGAAGACTGACCTGGCGGGTCAGAAGAAACCGGACAGAATCTTCGCAAACACCATGAGACCGAGAGCGATAAAGAGAATGCCGCTTATCCGGTTGATGATGAGAGACGCGCGGGTGCCCTGAAGGGCACCCCGCGCTGCTGTCGCGATCACGGCGTACGCGCTGTGAATCAGAATGAGAAGGAGGCTGAAAAGCGCGATCAGGATCGTTGCCTGTGGCCAGAAGGGGCTTTCCTTCATGACAAACTGAGGAAAGAGCGCGAAGAGAAAGAGAAACAGCATCGGGTTCGTGCCCTGAAGCAGAACCGCGTTCCGGAAGAGCGTCCACTGGGATTCAGACGCCTGGTCGCTCGCTGAGGCGAGCCGCATCAGATCAAAGGGCTTCGCCCGGAGTTCCTGGATTCCGAGGTAGATCAGATAAAGACCGCCGTTTGCCTGAAGTGTTGTGAAAAGGACAGGGCTTGCGGCCAGCACGGCACCGAGCCCTCCCGCGGTCAGAAATGACACGATAAGAACACCAACCGCGTTTCCGGCCACACAGGGCCAGGCGTACCGGACACCGTATTTCAGCGACCCGGTCACGGTGTAAAGCACACCGGCGCCGGGGGTCACGATCGTAGTGAAGCAAAGCAGAAGGTAGAGCGGAAGCAGCGAAGTCATTTTTCTTCAGAATCAGAAACCGGAAAACTTTTCCGTTGCAATCCATTCTATGAAATTCACTACGGAAAATGGGTTTACGGTAAGCGTTAAAATTTTTTAATACTGATATCGCTGTGCATAAAACAGGTGAGGTCATCATGGGAAAGCGGCCGGATGGAAAACTTTTTGAAGCGCTTGAAGCTTTTGCGGCGGCTTCTGATGAGCGGAGTCTCAGCAAGGCGGCAAGGATTCTCGGCCGCTCAACCCCGACCGTGGCATCGATGATCACGCGTCTGGAATCCGATATCGGAGTCAGGCTTCTGCGGCGCACCGCGCGGGGCGTGTCGCTCACTCCCGAAGGCGAGGCGCTGCTCCCCAAAGCCCGGTCTGTCGTCAGGCTGGCCTCTGAGTTTGAGCGGGATGCGGTCTCAGCAGGCCGTGAAGCCATTCGGGAGGTGCCGATCGGGGCAGTGGAAGCCTGCCTATTCCAATTTCTCCCGGACTTCATGCGGTACCTTGATCAGGCGCTTCCCGGTGTCAGGCTCCGGGTCACGCTCTACGACACCGCGGATCTGGTGGCGGCGCTTCTCGCCGGTGAAATCTCAATCGCTTTCGGGCGGTTCGCGGAACTTTCCGTACGAGGTATTTCACTTCAGCTGCTGAGTGAGGAGCCATCGGTTCTCATCGTGCCGCGGGATCATCCTCTCAGTAAGAGAAAGGCTGTGACGTGGGAAGACGTCCGCGATGAGGAATGGATCATGACACTCCCCCGGGTGAATCCGGGTTACGCGGCAGCGTTTGTCAGAGCCTGTCGGACGGAGGGCTTTGAGCCCCGTGTGCGTCACAGACCGGAAACGATTCAGCATCAGATCGCCTATGTCGCCTGCCGGGAAGGGATAGCGCTGATTCCTGAGTCTTATCTGAGCTCAATTCCAGCTGCGGTTCGCGCAGTGCCCTTCGAGGGACCTCTCCCTTCTATCCGCATGTCAGCCGCTGTCAGCCGTCTCAGGACTGATCCGCTCAGGGATCAGATTCTTCAGAAGGCTATCCGGTTCGCCAGTGAAAAAATTTCTTTCCGGCAATAAAAATCCCCGGCTTTCGGAAGAAAGCCGGGGAGACTGCATCAGGCAAAAAGTCTGATGGAATTACTTCGCGGCAGCGGAGCTGGCCGGAGCGGAAGCAGCGGCAGAAGCAGCGGCGGAGCTGGCGGCAGCGGAAGCAGCCGGAGCAGAAGCAGCGGCGGAAGCCGGAGCGGAAGCGGCAGGCGAAGTAGCTTCCACAGAAGCGGCAGCAGAAGAAGCCGGGGCGGAGGCCGGAGCAGAAGCCTGCTTGGAGCAAGCAACAGCCATCATGGCGATAGAGGCGGCGGCAACAATCTTCAGAGCGGTATGCATGTTGAAAAACATCCTTAAAAGTGACTTCCCGGCCGTATAGGCAGGGAGAAAACAAAACAGAGTTCTGTTCCCGACCTGGAACGCGGAGAGGCACTTAAGTCTGCGATCTCCTGTTTCCCGAGAACAGTTCCGATTCTAGATAAACCATTTGGGCTTATCCACAAGAGTTAGTGTTTTCGCCACTAGGGATTTCCTTTTGGGGTAAGAACTGATTTAAAAACAAAAAAATTATGACTGAATTATGTGCCCTGAAGAACGGAGGAAAAGTGATTTCGGTAATACCTGTGCGGTGTCAATTCGGAAAGTAATACCTATTTGGTGTAATAAAGCGCCAATCGGTACTGTTCGGTAAAGGGAGCGCGGATCTATACCGATCCAAAGCCTCTTCTCAGAAAAATCCTACGGCTGGCAAAGAACAGCCGGACAGAATCAAAGGAAAACCGAATATGAAACGCCGCGCACTGCTCCAGACATCCATTCTGCTGCCTCTGACACTGATTGCATCGAATCCGGCATTTGCCTCCGCGAAACGCCTCAGGATCGGGGTGACGTCCGGCCCTCATGCGGATATTCTCCGCGCCGCTCTTCCCGTCGCGAAGAAGAACGGGCTGGACATAAAAATCGTTGAGTTCCAGGATTATGTGTCGCCGAATGAAGCGCTCGCCGCCGGTGATCTGGATGCCAATATTTTCCAGACGGAGTCTTACCTTGGTCTCATGAATAAGCAGCGCCGCTATGGGCTCGTGCCTGTCGGCCGGACGATTACGCTGCCGCTCGCCTTTTATTCCAACCGTTATAAGAGTTTCAATCAGGTCCCTCAGGGGGCCCGGGTCGGAATCCCAAATGATCCGTCTTCAGAAGGCCGGGCGCTTTACGCGCTTCAGGACGCGGGAATCATCAAGCTGCGGCCATCCGCAGGCCGCGAAGGCTCCCCGCTTGATGTGATATCTAACCCGAAGAAACTGAAATTTGTGGAGCTCGATCCCGCGCAGACCGCCCGGTCGCTGCCGGATCTGGATGTTTCCGCGGTGAACGGCAACTACGCGTTCCTCGCTGGGATCATGGGAAGCGGAAAGGCGATTCTTTATGAAAAGCCCGCTTCGCTTTATATCAATCACATCGTTGTGCGCGAAAAGGACAGAAATGCTGCCTGGGTAAAGCCTCTCGTGAAGTCCTATCAGGACGCCTCGGTCCGTGATTACATCAGGAAGACTTATCACGGCGGTGTCGTCGCAAATTTCTGACGGACATAACCCGGGGGGCGGGACTTCAGCGGTAATACCTGAGCTTCATCAAATGTTGCTGGTAATACTTTTTTGAACGCGGCTCTCCCTTCAGGTAACTTTTGACTCAACGGGATCCCCTGATGCGTTTCTCCTCCGTGCGATGGGGATTCCCCGCAAAACAAAATTCCCGGCAGCCGGCACTCACTCTCTCAGGTGACGGCAGCTGAAAAGCTATATAAAGGACAAACATCATGCTTCGCCGCTCACTTCTTATCTCTGCATTCGCTGCATCCCTGGCCTTCGCGATTCCCGCTCAGGCAGCCCCCGTTAAGACGCTGAAGATCGGTGTCACGGCCGGCACTCACGCTGAAATTCTCCGTGCCGCTCTGCCGATCGCGAAGAAGAACGGTCTCGACATCAAAGTGATTGAGTTCCAGGACTATGTGTCTCCGAACGAAGCTCTGGCTCACGGTGATCTGGACGCGAACATCTTCCAGACGCTCTCCTATCTGAAGCTGATGAACAAGCAGCACAACTATGGCCTTGCCCCGGTTGGCAAGTCGATCACCGAGCCGCTTACGTTCTACTCGAAGAAGTACACGAACCTCTCCCAGCTTCCGACCGGCGCGAAGATCGGTATCCCGAATGATCCGTCCACCGAAGGCCGCTCGCTTTTCGTGCTTGAACAGGCAGGTCTCATCAAGCTGAAGGCCGGTGTCGGCCGTGAGGGTTCCCCGCTCGACGTGATCTCGAACCCGAAGAAGCTGAAGTTTGTGGAACTCGATCCGGCCCAGACGCCGCGCTCCCTGGATGACCTGGATGCGGCTGCGGTTAACGGCAACTACGCCTACATCTCCGGTCTCACGAAGACCCGCAAGGGCATTCTCGTTGAGAAGCCCGGTCCTGAATACGTGAACTACATCGTGGTCCGCGAGAAGGATAAGAACGCCGCCTGGGTGAAGACCCTCGTGAAGTCCTATCAGGATCCGTCTGTCCGCGCTTTCGTGAACAAGTCCTATAAGGGCAGCGTGATCGCGAACTTCTGATAGAGAAGCCCGGTTTCAGAATCCCTTTGACGCCCTCTGGCTTTGCCCTGCCCGCACTTCCCTCGGGCAGGAGAGGCCGGAGGGCGTTCTTCGTAAGAGATTTATTCCCGACAGATGCGGTAATACCTGAGACGCGTCAAGCGTTTCAGGTATTACTTTTTTGAGTTCAGCAGATCCTTCCGGTAATTTAATTCTCAAGGACGGGCTGGAGCGAGTCTCCCTCCCTCTTCGAAAATCATTCAAAGACATCATTGCTTTTTCAGCCGGCACTTCAAGCGGCTGGAGAGAAAAAAGGAAACTGTCATGCTTCGCCGTACTCTTCTCATCTCTGCTCTTGCTTCCACCCTTGCTCTCGCGGTGCCCGCCCACGCGGCGACCAAAACCCTGAAGGTCGGCGTGACGGCCGGCCTCCACGCGGAAATCCTCCGCCAGGCCCTCCCGATCGCGAAGAAGAACGGACTCGATATCAAAGTGATTGAGTTCCAGGACTATGTGTCCCCGAACGAAGCGCTTTCCCACGGCGATCTTGATGCCAATATCTTCCAGACACTTTCTTACTTCGAGCTTCTGAATAAACAGCGGAACTATGGTCTCGCTGCCGTCGGCAAGACGATTACGGCGCCGCTCACCTTCTACTCGAAGAAGTGGAAGAGCTTCAGCGAGATCCCGACCGGTGCCCGGATTGCGATCCCGAATGATCCGTCGACAGAAGGCCGCGCGCTCTACGTGCTGCAGGAGGCGGGCATTATCAAGCTGAAGCCTTCCGCGGGCCGTACCGGAACGCCGCTTGATATCATCTCGAATCCGAAGAAGCTGAAGATTGTGGAACTGGACCCGGCACAGACGCCGCGTGCGATCGATGATCTCGATGCCGCTGCCGTGAATGGCAACTATGCCTACATTTCCGGTCTTTCGAAGACCCGCAAGGGGATTCTCGTTGAGAAGCCCACGGCGAACTACATCAACTACATCGTGGTCCGCGAGAAGGATAAGAACGCTGACTGGGTGAAGACTCTCGTCAAGTCTTATCAGGATCCGTCTGTCCGTGCGTACATCAATAAATCCTATAAGGGCAATGTGATCGCCAACTTCTGATTCTGAAGAACTCCTGAGGTCGCAGCCCCCGCAGTGTCCGGTATGGTCTTCCTCCGTGCCGGACATTGCGGGGGTGTTCTTTTGGGTGAAGTTTCATGCACATGACTTTAAAGTGACCGCAATCCCCTATTTTTGAAGGGTTATCAGTAGCATTCCATATGATAAGATTTGATCTCAGATACTTCGGAAGAATGATGCAGGTCGGTCATTTCCCCGCGGCTGCGGCTGTCGGGAGCGTCTGATTCAAGAGGGCTTACGCCCCGCAGAAGACCCGGGAAGAAGCTGAGAAAACTCTCGGCACCATTCCATAAAAGCAGTCGGGCATTCATCAAACGCGAGCTTCCAGGTACGGCGTCTGGAGCCGTTTCACACAGGGCGGAGCCAGCCGTCTGGCCGCCGTAACCCTCGGCATGCAGCGAGTCCGGGAAACCTCCGGACAGAGCCGGGGTCGTATCATCTGGTTCATTTCAGCACGCGCTCGGGCGATCAGTCTCACGCTTTCCCGGCAGAGCTTCTTCACCGATATACCGCACGCGGAAACCGACAGCGGATAAAGGAAAGAACGGCCAGATTTTGGTTTTCGGCGAATTTCAATATCTGGAGAATAAAAATTATGAGGACTCCAGCAAACGAACAGTTTCAACTGGATCAGCTGAACGACTGGCGAATGCTTATCGACGTGGTGAAAGCCAGGTCGATGAAGATTGCCGCTCAGAACCTCGGCGTTGACCCGTCAACCGTCACGCGCCGTATCGACAAGCTCGAAACGACCATGGGAACGAAGTTTCTTCTCCGTTCCAACCAAGGGCTTGAACTCACCCCCGAAGGACGCGTAGCCTTCGCGAACATCAGCCACATTCTGGCGGAATACGACGCATTTCTTGCCTCATTCCAGCGCAGCCAGAAAGAGCCCCCGCAGAAGATTTCCATTACCTGCCCATCCGTGCTTGCGGACTGCGATCTGATCGGACTTATCACGGATTTCCAGAAGCGCTATCCGCAGACCTATTTTGAGATCTACGACACACCGGAAGAAATCAAGGGTGAACCTGATCTCAGCTACTGGTTTGGAACGCCGGCCTGCCGTGATAAGAGCCGTCTGCAGCCGATCTGCTCATTTCATCCCGTGCTCGCCGTAGCACCCTCTTATATAGAGAAGTACGGGGAACCGAAGGAACCAGAGGATATTCTGAAAACGCCCGTTTTCTTCTTCTACCGCCCCACGGGCGGGGAAGGGACGACTCTGACGTTCACCAAGAACGGCGAAACACGCGATGTCCGGATTGATCCGTCGCTGCGCTCCAGCGCGTATCTGCCGCTTGTGCCTTCCGCTCTTGGAGGCGAAGGCGTTCTCGCGAACATTAACAGTTTCATGGTTGATAACTATCTGAAGACCGGTGATCTGAAGCTTATTCTCACAGATTGGAAGCTCCCCGCGGTTCCGATTTATCAGGAAGTGAATCCGGCCCGTGAGCGGGATCCCCTGATCAGTCAGTTCATTGAAGAGGTGCTGACGAACGTCCACGGCATTATCAAGGACATCCCCGGCTTCATGGGGTACGAAGAAAGCCCGGGCGGTATTTTCTGAAAACAGCCCGATAGGCCATAAAAAGAGGAGAACATCAATGTTCTCCTCTTTTTTTCAGGAAATTTTTCTTCAGAAGAGAAAATCGGACAAGAAATAGCGAAAAAAGACCCACTCGGAGTAGGTCGGAATCGGTATGCTTATACCATACGTAATCAGTGTGGATAGATAGAAGGGAAGAATCCGAAACGGTTTCATCCTCTGTCAATCACCGCGGCTTAAGGAGAGCCTTGTAATGGAAGGTTTATCGAACGAAGCGAACGGGCTGCTGGAGCGGCTTCGTAAAGCGCTGGAAGATGTGGCGCCTCAGGGGCGTTTTGCTATTGCTTATTCGGGCGGGCTCGACAGCCGGTTCCTCTCTCATGCCTCCAAACTTTTTGGGTTCACGCCGACTTTGCTGCATGTCACCGGCTCCCACGTTGGCGGAAATGAGGAGGAAGGGTATCGCTGGGCGCGCGAGAACGGCTTCGAAATCCGGACTCTTGAGCTGGATCCTCTTAACGTGCCTGAAGTGCATGACGGCACCAAATACCGTTGCTACGGCTGCAAAAAAACGGTCTTCACGGCACTTCTTAAAGAAGCCGGTGACCTTCCGCTCTGTGACGGAACAAACCATACCGATGGTGAAGCCGGCGTCTGGCGCCCCGGTATGATTGCGCTTAAAGAACTCGGTATCCATTCGCCGCTCGCTGCAGCGAACCTCGGTAAGCCTGAGATTCACCGTCTCGCGGCCGAAACCGGAATGGAACGCCCGGACCAGCTACCTGAGCCCTGTCTCCTTACGCGCTTTCCTTATGGCATGACTCCGACTGAACCTGTGCTTCAGAGGCTTAAGAAGGCTGAGGAGGCGATCAGAAAGGCGCTGGAAGCGGAAGGTATGGGAGCGATGACCTATCGGCTCAGAATCGTGTCTGAAGGGCATCCTGAGATTCATTTTGACCTTGCCACCTGGACTCATCTTACGGATCGGGAGAAATCCGTGATCCGGGACGCCGTGGTGAAGACGGATCCGGAGTTTTTCGCGAACATCAGCCTCAGGGGTTTGGAAAAACTGTCCGGGTACTTTGATCGGGTAACAGGGATCGTCTGAAGTCTCCCGGGCGCGGCTTTCCAGGAAATCAGGCCTCTTACAGGGGCCTGATTATTTTTTAGGCAGTCTTTTTTAATCTTGCTCTGTTTTCAGGTTAAGCAACTTATCCAGTGATTTTTCCACTCTTCTGTGGATAACTTGGAAACTTACGCACCGGAGAGCCTGAAACCGGCTTTCCGGAGGGTTTCCCGGAAATGTAAAGATGCCGGTTTTCTTTTCCTGACATCAAATGAAACAGGATTAAGACTGGTATACCGTCCGGTTTATAAAGAAAAAATGCTGTAATTACTCCCGTTAGGTGCCGCAAATTGTGCCTGACGCTCCTCATATATGTTTTTATGAAGCCCGCCCATCCGTAATGGATCTGAGCGGGCTCTTTTTTTATCAGCATCAGAATCAGATGAAAAAACCTGCCAGCGGAAATGACCGCGGGCAGGTTCTTTTATGGATATCGCAGACCGAAATTATTCGGCAAGAGGCTTTCTCGCGTGGGAATCCACCACTTCGCGCATTTCTTTACCCGGCTTGAAGTGAATAGAGTACTTCGGCGGAACCGGAACACTCTCGCCGGTACGCGGATTGCGGCCGATACGGGCAGGGCGGTAGTTCAGCGAGAAGGAGCCAAAACCGCGGATTTCAATCCGGCGGCCGCTCGTGATTGCCTTTCCCATTTCTTCAAAGAGGATGCGCACTGCTTCGTCAGCTGACTTGTTCGACAGTACGGGGAGGCGTTCATTCAGCATGGAAATCAGTTCGGAGCGGGTGATGGGGGACGGCATTTCAAAATCCTAGAAGCATTAAAAATCAAAAAAGGGCTACGAATCATAGGACTTCAGGGATTTTTTAGCAAGGCGAAATGCGATAAAACGATGTTTTTGATTACGCTTCCTCTTCCGTGACCTCATCTGACCGGTCTCTGAACTGCGCGAGCACGGCGGAACCGCCCATGATGACCCCCATGGCGATGAAGATCCAGAAAACGCCCACAGCGGAGGCGAGAAGACCAAAACCGGTCGGAAGCACCGTGTGGCAGAGGTTTGTCAGCATCGTGCGGATGCCAAGCGCCTCACCGACCCGTCCCTTTGGGCTCTGAGTCTGGAGGAGACTCATGACGTTTGGCTGGCTTGCTCCAAGCCCGAGACCGAGAATGAACGCGACAACAAGCAGCGGCCCGAGCTCTGTGAAGAACGGAAAAAGAATGTAGGCGAAGCTGCCGATCGCGAGAACCGCGACAAGAAACTGCCACTCAGAAATGCGTTTTGAGAGCAGCGGCATAAGGAATCGGACCGCGAAAGTCGCCGCAAAGAACATGCCGATCAGCCAGCCAATCTCAGTCGCGGAGAGCCCGATCGCATGTCCGTACACCGGGAACATAAAGATTTCCAGATCCCAGGCCATGGAAACAAGGGCGGAAACGAAGAGCACGTTCCGCACTCTTGGGTGCGAGAGCAGCTCAAAGGCCCCTGTCTTTTTATCGCGGAGACGCGCCCGTTCCCAGGAGGCCGGGAGCTTATTGCGGCTCCAGTAAAAGGCCGCTAGCCCCAGGAGAGCCGCCGCGGTGCCGTAGAAAAAAGCGTACCGGTGACCGAACGCGTCAATGATCATGCCGGAAAGGATCGGCGTGACAAGACCCGAGGCTGCCTGTCCGGTTGCGAGCCAGGCAAAGTTTGCGGTTCGGTTGTGAGAGTTGGAGTAGAAGCCCACCAGCTGCTGTGACACCATGGAGGTGGACATCATGCCGATACCGGTGAGGGCGCAGGAAAAGGCGAGCGGTGTGAGACCGAAATGAGACGTCGGAAATACAGCCGGGATCATGACGCCCGCGAGCAGAAACAGCCCGCCGACCGCGATAGGCAGACGGGCGCCGACCCGGTCTACAACACGGCCCCAGGGCATGGAGAGGAAGGTCGGAAAAAGCGCAAGAAGACTGATCAGCAAACCAACGGTGAAAGATCCATAGCCGTGGGAGAGCGCGTCAAGGCTCGCAGTAACGCGCACGACCGAAAAGGTCATGTGAAACGCAACGGTAAAGAGAATGACGCGGAGAATCATGGGATCACATAAAAAAGACAGGCAGTCTGATCCAATATACGCCGTTCGGATGAGGTTTTGAATCGTTTTTCCGGGGAGGAAAAGTCAAAAAAACAGCCTCCGGGAAAACTGTGTTCCTGGAGGCTCACTCGGTTTTGCAGATGGCTTTGCGGCCATCAGAAGGCGGTATCAGTCTTCATCCTCGGCTTCAGTCCCTTCCGGGGAACCGATCGGGACGCCGGCCTTCGCCTGACGGTCGACGACTTCGCGCATTTCCTTGCCGGCCTTGAAGTGCACGGCATACTTCGCCGGGACTTCAACGCTCTCACCGGAGCGGGGATTGCGGCCCTTGCGGGCCGGGCGATAGTTGAGCGCGAAGGAGCCGAAGCCACGGATTTCAATCCGACGGCCGCTTGACACCGCACGCGTCATTTCTTCGAGGATAAGCCGCACAGCCTCGTCCGCGGTTTTCGCCGAAATGCCGGGAATCCGTTCGCTGAGAAGAAGCATAAGTTCAGAACGAGTCACTGCAGCCATTTATTAAACTTCCTGAAAATTCAAAAATTAAAGAGTGAGATACGAATCTTAAGACGCCTGTGGAAAAATTTCCACCCCTTGACAGAAGAGGATTTTGTATACGTCTGCTACTCAGCTCTTTGAAGAAGTTGTTTTCGGTTTGGAATGTGGTCCGAACATAACGGAAGAGCGGGGGTAAAACTGCGCCATGGCAGCAGTCGGACAGGAGGACAGTTTTTGATTCAATCTGTGAGACAGAACCTGATGGTCTTCCCGCTAAGCCTAAGAGAGTCACGGAGGTCAGACATATCAAAGCGGCGCGTCCCTTAGTGGGAGGCGCCGCTCTGAGAGAAGACAGTCAGTTCTGCCGCTGCTCTTAAAAGAAGCGGGAAACGGAAATCACCTTTCCGATCGGCACGCCGCCAGTAGGCGCACGGTCTTCTTTTGCGTAAACGACAGCATCCTTGCCGTCTTTGCCCGGCATCAGGAACGCGTAGATGCCGATGGTGCCGCGTCTCGGATCGCCGGCAGCGGTATTGATGACAACGATGTCGCCTGAGCAGATGCTGTACTCGGGAATGTCTTCACCCGCGATCAGCCCCTTCAGATCCTTCGGCTCAAATCCGCGGTCAGCGAGATAGAGACGGGGGTAGACGACGGAAGGATAACGGACTTCATCGAGGGGGTGGAAATCAGGCTTCCCATCAGTGAAAGAGACAGTGCAGGTCGGGGCACGGGAGAAAGTACGCGACTTCGTGCGGCGCTGACGAAGCTCAAGACGTTCTTCCGGAGAAGCGTCGTCGAGAGAATGGTCCTGATCCATCCAGCCGGACGGGAGATTCAGTTTCTCCTCAATCAGGCGGGCCAGGAAGTGTCCCATGTTGCGGACGGTGCCCTTCGGGGAGCACGCGCGGATCTTAATCTGGCGGAGGGTCGGATCGGTACGTTTTTTGCCAATAGCCTCGGAAATTGCGGCAAGGCTGCCGCACTGATCGACAAGCCGGAGAAGATTTTCCCTTCGAATTTCAGTAATAATTTTCATAGTTTAAAGGTGTTCCTCTGTGTAAAGCCAAACTTATTTAATGCTTGGTACCGCAGTTATATATATCTTAGCTTTTTTATTTAGAATGTATTGTTACATTAATTGTGCTAATTGGCAATAGTTTAGCCGGATATTTGAAAAGAAGCATTTAATTTCATCCGTTTGAAATTGTAAATAATGAATGTGAGAGAAATAAACCCTTACGGGTTAACGTCATGTTTAAGTGAACTCTGGTGATTGTTATTCATGCAATCACGAGTCGGGCGTTTTCTCTAGGGAAGATATCTTTGTGTCACGGAAAGTAAGCGAGATTTTGTCAAAAGAGCGTCAAAATCACGTAAGACTGGTAGAGGAAATGTAACTAAATCTTTTTTTATGAGTTCTGTTTTATAAAAAGTGGCACGAAAAATCATTTCAAGCCCTGTCCGGCTGGATATCTGAAGACGGTGTGTGTATCGGTCAGCCGTGATCTTTCTGCGCCAGAAACAGAAGCTGCTGCCGGGTGAAGGCATACCGGCCATTCAGTTCAGAAATCAGCCCTTCCCTGGCCCATCCGGAAAGTGTCCGGCTGACCACCCCCCGGTTGCTGTGAATGAGGGCAGCCAGATCCGTGACAGTAATGGAGCCGGGGAGCGGTGTTACCGCATCGCCTGGAATGCCGTTACCCGCTTTGAAGAGAGACAGAATTATCAGCGCGAGGCGTTTTGGAACAGTGAGGAGACCGTTCATCAGCAGTCCTTCTACCTGAGCCTCTTCTTTCAGAATGAAATTCGTTTTGGTGAGAGAGAGAAACGCAGGATCTTTTTCAAGCTCTCTGAGATATAACGGAATGTCGAGCGCCAGAGCCTCGACAGGCAGCAGAGCTTTGGCCATCAGGGGCATCTCATTGCCGGGCTGTGAGATAGCGCGGATGGCTCCGAGCGTAGTGCCCGCCGGAAAAAGCCCGACCATACGGCTGAAGTCCCCGGCGCCGCCGGCCAGCGTGGCGAAAAGTCCTTTTCTGATGAAATAAACCCGTTTTTCGAGACCGAAAGGAATCACTTCGTGATCATTAAATGTGACCTTCCAGCCGTGATCCGAGAATATTTTTTCGGTTCCTTCCGGATCCTTAGGCAGAACCCAGGGGCTCTGTGAATATACGAAATCCATAGCGATGACTCTCCTCCGAGCGATCTATAGCACAGCGCGGGGGCCGATGTCACAGCCTTGGGGGTATATTTCGGACCGGAATCGTATTTTTCTTTCGCTTAAGCGCCGCAGAAGCAGAAGATCTCGGAGGAGGACTTATGACAAGGTACGGATCAGTAAAGATTGAGGGGGTTGATATTTTCTATCGTGAGGCAGGGAGCCCCGAAAAACCGGCTCTTCTCCTTCTTCATGGTTTCCCGTCTTCCAGTCATATGTTCCGCGATCTGATCCCGGCGCTTGAAGACCGGTTTCATCTGATTGCGCCTGACTACCCGGGGTTTGGCCGGTCCGGGATCCCGCCGAGATCCTCTTTCTCTTATACGTTTGATCACCTCGCCGATATCGTCCGGCAGTTTGCCGATGTGATGGGGCTTGGGAAGTTCTTTCTTTATGTGTTTGACTATGGAGCCCCGATCGGCTTCCGGCTGGCAAAGTCGGAACCGGCGAGGATTCTCGGCATCATCAGCCAGAACGGCAATATCTATCAGGAAGGACTTGGCAAAAAGTGGGAGGCAAGAGCTGAATACTGGCGCCATCCAACTCCCGAACTTCGCGAACAATATAAAAGCGCCTTTGCGCCTCAGACCATCATCGGTCAGTACACATTCGGCACGGAACCCGGAAGCGTGTCGCCGGATGGCTATACGCTGGATATTCACTACACGGAACGCCCGGAATATGACGAAATTCAGTCAGATCTGATCTTTGACTATCAGACGAATGTCGCGCTTTATCCGGCGTTCCAGGCATATCTGCGCGAATATCAGCCGCCTCTTCTCGCGGTCTGGGGGAAAAACGATCCGTCGTTTATTCCTGCCGGAGCCGAAGCTTTCAGACGGGATCTTCCTGAGGCCGAAATCCATTTTGTGGATAGCGGTCACTTTGCTTTGGAGTCTTGCTGCAGTGAAATCGCGGCTTACATCAGGGCCTTTGCGGATCGGGTCGAGCGCGGCGCGCTGAAATGACAGGCAAACGCCCGATCCGTAATCTCCGGACCGGGCGTTTTCAGATCACTGATGTCACGCGCTCAGGGCTACATAGAGGAGGTTTTCCCCTTGATCGCGTCTATCGCGTGGATCGCGGCGAGGCGTCCTGAAGTCATAGCGAAACTCGAAGCCGATCCTTCGCAGCGGAGGTCGTACGTTGAGTCATAGAGACCGCCAATATCCTGGCCAATGACATAGAGGTTAGGAATGACATCGCCCTGCAGGTTCTTCGCCTCGAAGCGCGGGGTGACTGTGACACCGCCCAGCGTGAGGAAGTACGCGCGGATGCCTTTCAGAGCGTAATACGGACCGTGATTCATATCGAAGGCCTCCAGGTGCTCAGGCTTTCTGCCAAAGTCCGGATCTTTCTTTTCAGCGGCAAATTTATTGACACGTTCCATCGTCGCGCGAAGGTTCTTCGGGGGAACGCCGATCTGGTTTGCCAGATCCTCAATCGTGTCGGCCTTGAATGCCCAGCCGCGCTTCATGCCTTCTTCCCAGGTTTTTGGGAGTTCCTTCAGGGGAACACCGGCGAGAACGATCGCGTTGAACGGCAGGAGGGCGCCTTTGTTCACCATGGTGTCCATCTTCTTCTGATCGAAGATCGTGTACATCACACCGCCCGCGGTGGTCATGGCGTTGTAGACATCAACAAACACGGAACCGCGGGACTCATTAAAGAAGCGTTTGCCTTCGTGGTTCACCCAGAGCCAGGGCTGCGCGAGCGCGCAGCGACCCTGCTTCAGATAATCCGGGCCGCTGAACTGGCGGATCGGGGGATTATCGGGGAGGTACGGAGCGTTGCCGGCAACTGTCTGCATGCCGGCCAGACCCGCGCCGACCAGCTGCGCCATGTTGATACCGTCGCCCGTGCGGCCGTCCTTTTCCGGACCGCGGAGCCAGATCGGTTCCACCATGCCGGGGGTTGAAGAGTCAGCCACATACTTCGCGATCATCTCCTTATTCGCGGCGAAACCGCCGGTGGCGATGATGACCTTCTTCGCCATAACGAAAATGGTGTCGCCCTTGGCACTCTTCGCTTCAACACCGACAATCTGTCCGTTATTCGTGAGAAGCTTCTGCGCCGGGGTAGAGGTCAGAATCTGGGCGCGGTCACCCGCTGCGCGGATGTTCTTTTCGTAGTAGTCGAGAACCGCCTCGCATCCGCCTTTGAACAGGTGCCAGGTCATCAGGGATTCGTTTTTCGGATACATCGTGCGGATGCCGCGCATACCGATATGGGCTTCGTTCAGGATTTCGTTGATGGTGTCAGTCGATCCGGCAATCAGCGCGCGGAGAACTTCGGGGTCGGCGCGGAAATGATGATATTCAAGCGAGGCGTCAAGCACCTGGTCCACCGTGGTGTTGATGCCGTGAGCCTTCTGCCAGGTGGTCTGAACACCAAGCGACCCTTCAGGGAAGTGACCGGCGCCGCCGAGAACGCCAAGTTTCTCAAGCACCACGACACGGGCTCCATGCTTCACGGCAGTGCTCCCGGCGGAAAGTCCCCCCAGACCGCCGCCGATAATCACAATGTCAGTATTGATGGTCTGGGTTTTGGCCCAGGCCGGGCTCGTAACAGCCGTCAGAACAGCAGCCGTGATCAGATTCCTGCGCGAAATAGTGAACATAACTTTTCTCTCCTTAGTGAACCACTCCGGGACGAGTGCCCGGGATCCTGTTCTTATTATTCGAAAGAATTAGTTCTTTGGCTGTAACTTAGGTGACACCGCAGCATTGGCAACATGCTGTCAGACCGCCCCGGAGATCGAAATTCGCGGAATCCTTGCGGTATTACTTGCGGGGCATGAGGCTTTTTCAGGATTCCCGGCGGATAATGAATCTCACCAGCTAAACACCCGCAATTCAGTTGAAAAAATTCAAAAGAGAGGAAATTATGCTGAAGCAGTTTCTCCTGGCCTCATTCGCCTGTGCCCTTGCCGTAGTATCCGGATTTGGTGTCAGCACCAAAGCTGAAGCCAAGCCCGTTTACACGGTAGCGATGGATGCGGCGTACCCTCCGTTTGGATCTCAGGATCTGAAGTCGAAGGAATATGTCGGCTACGACGTCGATATCATCAAGGCGATTGCCGCCAAGGAAGGCTTCGCGGTCAAGATCCGCAATCTGCAGTTTGACGGTCTGATCCCGGCTCTCCGCACCGGTAACATTGATATCGCGATCAACGACATCACGATTACTCCGGATCGCGCGAAGAACGTGGATTTCTCTCATCGTTATTACATTGCCGGTCTCGGTGTTGTGGTTCAGAAAAATAACCGCACGATCCGTACGGCCAAGGATCTTGAAGGGAAGCGTCTCGGTGTTTCAATCGGCTCAACCGGTGAAGAGGCTGCCCGTAAGATCAAAAACGCTGACGTTCACGTCTATAACCAGCTGAATGAAGCCTATCTTGAGCTTCGGAATGGCGGTGTGGATGCCGTCGTGAATGACATCCCGACGAATGACTACTATGTGGCCACCGCAGGACGAGGCGCCGTGAAGGCTCTGCCTGTCGCGCTGACTCAGGAAGACCTTGGCATAGCCGTGAAGAAGGGCAACACCAAGCTTCTCACCCAGATCAATGACGGTCTTGCGAAGATCAAGAAGGATGGCGAATTCGCCAAGATCTATCACAAGTGGTTTGGCAAGCAGCCCCCGAAGGCTCTGCTTCACGACTGAGCCTGATCGCCCCCGGTACCCTAACCCTAACCCCCGAGCGGGAAAGTGCAGAAAATGTCACTTTCCCTGCTTTTATTAAAACAAGAGCAGGTCACCATGAATCCGATTGAATCCATTCTCAGCCGCTATCCCCTGATGGTTCTTGACTGCGCGCTCGGCACTGAAATCGCCAAGCGTGGTTTTGATACAAACGATTCGCTTTGGAGCGCGAAGGCGCTTTATGAGCGGCCGGAACTGATCAGGGAAATTTTTGAAGAGTATTACGATCAGGGTGCCGATCTTGTCGCGACGGCAAGCTATCAGGCGACGATTCCTGGTTTTGAGGCGAAGGGGTTCTCGCATGATGAATCCGCGGACCTGATCCGCAAGTCGGTAGTGATTGCCCGCGAAGCGCGCGACGCTTCATGGAGCCGTCACTCCGGAGAGAACCGTCCGAAGCCGATCGTAGCGGCTTCTGTCGGCCCCTATGGCGCCTATCTGGCAAACGGCAGTGAGTACACGGGCGACTACTCGCTTACGCGTAAGGAGCTGGCGGACTTCCATGCTGAACGCCTTGCGCTGCTCCTTGAGGAGCGGCCGGAGATTGTGGCAATTGAAACGATCCCGCTGCTTCGCGAAGCCCAGGCGGTTCTCGATGTGCTGAAAGACACGCCTGAAGCAAGCGCCTGGGTGGCTTTCTCCTGTAAAAACGGAAAGGAAACCTGCGGCGGTGACAGTGTCTATGAAGCCGCCAAGGCACTCGACTCGAACCCGCAGCTCGCCGCGATCGGCATCAACTGCACCGCGCCCCAGTATGTAGCGAGCCTCATTCAGGAAGTCCGGCGCGGTACCTCGAAACCGATTATCTGCTACCCGAATACCGGTGAATCCTATAACCCGGCAACGAAGACCTGGTTTGGTTCCCCACTCCCGTTCCGCGCGTATGTGCGGACCTGGTACGAGGCGGGTGCCCGCGTGATCGGCGGCTGTTGCCGCGCGACTCCAGCAGACACTCACGATATCGCGGAATTCCGTGCTGAGCTGATCCGCGAAGGAGTGCCTTCGGCGCTTTAATGATCTACGTGAATTATTGAAATCATGACGGGAGCCCCGGTTTTAAAGTCGGTGGCTCCCGTTTTTTTATGCCGGTGTCACGGGAATGTCATTAAAACGAAACGGAGCCGTCAAAAAACGTCCCTATTCTGCATAGCGTTCAGGGGAGATCGATCAGCATCTCCCGCGAGCATCATTATTTATTCAAGGATAGAGATACCAAATGAACTGCAATCGCCGTACGCTTCTCAAGACTGCTGCGACCCTCATTGTTCTTCCTGCCGCCGGTGCCGCCAAGGCTGTTTCGGTCTGTCCCGCCACCGACATCACAATTCCGCCTGAAAAGGATCTGATTTCCTCTTTCGGCTGGGTGACGGATGTTCACTACAGCGTGCAGCCTGTCCGCCGCATTGATAACGAGGATTCGACCCGTGTTTACGCGCATTCCCTCGCGAAGCTCCGCCAGGCAACGGATCTCTTCAATACCCGTAAGCTCGATTTCGTGATTGAACTGGGTGACTTCAAGGACTGCAAGGATGACGGCGACCGTGAGGGAACGCTTGAATTCCTGCGTACGGTTGAGCGTGAGTTCAGCCGCTACAACGGTCCCCGCTACCACGTGGCCGGCAATCATGACTTTGACAAGATCACCTACGAAGACTTCGTGACGAACGTGACGAACCCGGGTGACGCGAATGGCAAGAGCTACTACAGCTTCGTGCGAGGCGGTGTGAAGTACATTGTGCTCGACGCCTGCTACAAGGACACGAAGGGCAACCATTACTCTGAAGGCAACTTCAATTGGGTTCAGACCTATGTGCCGGATGAGGAACTCGCCTGGTTCAAGAAGGAACTTGCGACCGGCTCCGAACCGATCATTGTCTTCACCCACCAGAATCTCAACTACTGGGACAAGGGACCGATGAACAACTGGTTCATCAAGAACGCGGCTGATGTTGTGAGCGCCATGGAGCAGAGCGGCCGTGTGCTCGCCGCTCTTTCCGGTCACTATCACCGCGGCTGGTACTCTGTCCGCAACGGCATTCACTATGTTGTGAATCAGGGTCTGGTCGAACGCGCTCTGCCGCGCAATGTCTTCGGCATTGTGCACGTCGGCCGTGATCACACGGTTTATGTGGAGGGCTTCTATAACGAACGCTCCCACGTCTGCAAGCCCGCCAAGGCCTGATTTCCGCAGTACCCCCGCACGGGCCAGGGCCGTGCGGGTTCTCCTTTTTACTTTGCTTGAGGCTTCGGTTTCCGTTCCGTCCCCGGGATTCTCTCCCCTGGGGCAACGTGTCGGGAACCGCTTTTTTTATTCTGAAGAGCAATAAAAAAGAGGATGACGCGGCTGCGTCATCCTCTTTCAGTTATCTAGAACCGCAGATCAGCGGGGGCCGGGGCCATGGGGGCCGGGGCCCTGAGGTCCGGGACCCTGAGGTCCATGATCCTGCGGACCGGGACCGGGGCCTCCCATTTTCTTTGCCTGTCCGGGCGGCATGGGGTGACCGGGACCGTTCATCTTTTTAGCCTGTCCCGGCGGCATTCCGTGGGGATGGGCCTTGCGGTAGGCCGGGGCATAGTTATTGCGGTACCAGTCGTTGCGGACAAAATGCACCGGACGGCGGCAGGCGTTGTACTTGCCGCAGTAGCGGGGCCAGTCGAGACGCTCGCGATCCGGCACGTTGAGGTAGATTGCGGCAACACCGGCAGCGGCAGCGCCGATCGCAACCACAGGCGCGCTGTTCCAGACTCTCGGCGCGTGGCCGGTGAGCGCAGGGATAACGCCCCAGTAGCCGGGGTCGCCGATTGAAATATTGATATTCGTCGCGGCGTTTGCTGCGGTCGCAGTCATGAGAGCGGCAGCTGCAAAGGCAACAGCGGCATTCTTAAGCTTCATGAGCCCCTCCTTTCCTCGTGGGTACGTTTCGTTACTTAAAGGATACTTCGATCACTGTCGAAGAAGCGTGAGCAAACCGCAAAATTTCCATCGAAACCGTAATTGGATATTTCGTCAATAGGAAACAGCCTGCGATTCCGAATCCGGGTCCCGCATCTTGTCTCCCCAGATAGAGTCGAGGAGGGATGCCGGACGAACCCGGGTTGAAATCTCTTCTTTATCACAGATCCAGGCGTGAATCGGTTCGAGGAGAGACGGCTGGACCCAGAGCTCCTCACTGACCATTTTCGAAAGATTCTTATCCTTCCACTGCTTCAGAAAACGGTCGATGGAAAGCCGCGAAGTGTTCACGACATTCGCGATGTAGTGACGCTGAATCGGGGGCGGCATGCGGATCCAGGTGTCCCCCGCCTCATCCTGAACGGTATGACCGTAGCTCGCGGCCCAGGCATAGTAGAAAGCCGCAAGCCTCAGCTCCACACTGCAGCTGGAAAGAATCGCGAAACCGAGACGGTCAGAGAGCTTTGCCATTTCAAACTGACGCGCGAAAAGAAGCGCCGCCTCGGGGCTCCCCCGCAGCACCGGGATGAGGAGATCCTTGGGGGCTGTGATGATTTCACTTGGAATCAGCGCGAAGTAACGCCCGAAACACGGGAAACCGGTGAAAAAATTCAGGTTGCCGCTTGCGAACCGCCCTGGAATCGAGAGACCGATCGCGTTTCCGTCGTGCCCCAGCGCGCGGCCTGTGATGCCCTTTCTAACAACAGTGACCTGGTCCACCGGATCGCAGGGTCTGAAGATTTCTTCTCCGGCGCTCAGTTTCCGTACCGTGCCGATTCTCTCAATCAGCCGGAGAAGCGAAGGATGCAGCGCGTGAGTAATAAAAGGTATGACTGGTGTTCTGGGAATCCCTGATTCAAACCATGCGGTCGGCCGCGGCAATTCAACCGCGGCGTACCAGGCGAAGGGACGACGTGCCATTTTCTCTCTCCATAAAACAGTTTGTCCGCCGCTTTCTCTGTTCCGTTTTTTTTTCTGTGTTCTTTTTTTCAGCTAATAGTAGCTTTTTTCCTTTATCCGCATGACTAAAGACCTACCTACTGCCTCCAATATTCCGTGCTAACCCCTATAACAATTGTTGTTATATAGGAACTAACCCCTATATCGATAGCCTATATTGTTAGGGCTTATATATCAGTCGAAAGTAGTACAACTGAATTGTTGGCTTAAGGCCGCGAGTGAAAACGGCCTGCACAAATCCATTCAAAGAGAGAGGAGAAAAATATGGAATTTTCGCGTCGTCATTTCCTTGGTGCCGGAAGCGCTCTTGCCGCGGCTGGTCTTATGTCCGCCGCCGGTCAGGCTTCTGCCCAGACCGCGAAGGTCCCCGCTAAGTGGGATGAAACCGTCGATTTCCTGATCGTCGGTACCGGTTTTGCTGGTCTTGCAGCCGCTCTTGAAGCGCATCAGATCGGCATCAAGAACGTCCTCGTGATCGACAAGATGCCGACCCCGGGCGGCAACTCCATCATCAACGGCGGTGCTGTGGCTGCTGCCGGCACGGATATGCAGAAGAAGGCTGGCATTTCCGATAATCCTGATCTGCTCTACAGCGACATTCTGCGCGCTGGCGGCGGTCTCGCTCATCCGGAACTCGCCCGTCACATTGCTGATGAATCCGTTGAGAACTTCTACTGGCTCCGTGACAAGATCGGCGTTCAGTTTGAAGCCGTTACGTATCATGGCGGCCACTCCGTGAAGCGCAGCCACTCCGTTACGGCCCATATGGGTTCCGGCTTCATCAACCCGATGCTCGCGAAGTGCAAGGAATACAACATTCCGATTCAGCTCCGCACCTACCTCGAAGACATCATCGAGGACGATAAGGGCGTGGTGCTGGGCGCCAAGGTCCGTACCGGCTATCGCTTCCCGCGCGCCAATTCCGGCAAGGTGAAGTACATCCGCGCCCGCAATGGCGTGCTGCTCGCTGCCGGCGGTTTCGCCCAGAATGTTACGATGCGTATGAGCCACGACCCGCGTCTGACCGCGGCCTTCGGTTCCACGAACCAGCCGGGTGCGACCGGTGAAGCGCTCCAGGACGCTCAGTTCCTCGGCGCCAACACGGTCCATATGGACTGGATTCAGCTCGGACCGTGGACCAGCCCGGATGAACAGGGCTTCGGCAAGACTCCGCTTCTGACTGAACCGCTCGTCGGCTACGGTCCGATGGTGGATCCGGCGAACGCGAAGCGCTTCGTTCAGGAAACCGGCAACCGCAAGGTTCGTGCTGACGCTATCGTCGCTATCGGTCACCCGGTTGTGATGTATGCCTGCGCGAAGAACGTGTTTGGTCAGGCTGTGGGCAAGAACATGTCCAAGGAAATGTTCGACTCCCTCCTGAAGTCCGGCGTTGTCCATGAGTTCAAGACGCTGAAGGATCTCGCGGCTTTCTACAAGATCCCGTATGACGCCCTGGTTGCTGAGAACGATAAGTTCAACGGCTACATGAAGGCCATGAATGACCCGCAGTTCCACACCAAGTTCTTCAAGGACGGCGTGCCGAACACGGAAGCGAACGGCCCGTTCTATGCCTGGAGACTCTGGCCGCGTGTCCATCACTGCATGGGCGGTCTCGAGATCAACAACAAGGCTCAGGTGCTGGATGCCCGCCACAACGTGATCCCCGGTCTCTTCGCCGCTGGCGAAGTGACGGGCGGTGTCCACGGCATGGTCCGCCTCGGCACGGTCGCTGTTGCTGACTGCATGATCTTCGGCCGTACGGCAGCCCGTTCTGCCAAGGCCTATAAGCAGCCGATGTAACTTTCTCCCGTAGTACACGCGCCTCTATCCCTACTCTCCTGGAGAGAGGCGCGAGAGATCCGGTGATTCCCCATTGCCGGATCTCTTTTTTGTGGGAGAAGGGCGGGAAGTGCTGGCTGCCGCGCCGACAGGCGCTCGCAATATTTATCTTTCAGGCATAAAAAAACGGTTCCCGAAGGAACCGTTTTTTCTGCACCATTCAGCGATCAGGGCATCTTGAAGTTGAACTTGTGGCACTGGTTGCAGTAGATCTCAGACTTCTCGTGACCCACGTGGCAAAGCGTGCATTCAAGGTTCTGATGATAGTGCGGGGAGTCGTGCGGGTTCGTCGGCTTGACGTTCTTCGTCTTCTCGGCAAGCTTCTTGGGGTCGTGGCACTTGACGCACTGATTCATGTCAGGGGTCTCGATCTTCTTATCGGGGCCATGGCAGGATTCGCACTTCATGCCAGCAGCAATATGCTTGTCAGCGGTGAAGTCGGCGGCGTAGGCGCTCGAAAGCGAGAACGCGCCAAGCATCAGTCCCAGAGCGCATAACTTGAGTAGTTTCATGGTGCTGAGTCTCCGTTTTTTTAGGTGTTTTCTTAATTATTCCTTAAATCCGTCGGTTCTACTAACGGTTTAATGGTTTGCACTTAGGTCTATAGTACTCCTGGTAAGGTTATGAGATGCAAAAGCGTTTGATTTATCGGGAAATCCTTGTGATTGCTGAAGTATTTAGAGGATAATGGCAGATCCGGAGATCGACCCGGGCTGATCTCATTTCCCTGATTCAGATGATGCAGAAACTGATCCCGTCCCAAATAGCTGCTTTGATCTTCTGTGCGCTGGCCGCGCTTCCTGCGTCCGGAAGCGGGAAAGCGTCTGATGAATCATCCCGGCCGCTTGTTATCGCCTCGATGGATTATGTGAAGCCGAGCGACAAGGGGACCGTGATTGAGAAGACGGCGGAAAGCCTTCGCAAGCATTTCCCAGGGCGATCAGTCGAGGTGGCACCAGTCCCTGCTTCAGAGTTTGGGAAAGAACTGACGGCGGGAAAACTGGATTTCTTTATCACGAGCGCCGGGCAGTCCTATCGGCTGCAGCAGGATCACGGCGTTCGTGTATTCGGGACGCTGGTGCAGCCTGGCTACCCGGATCCCAATCATGGGGACGGAGCCGCCATACTGGTGCGGAAATCTGACGGAATAACGGATATCAGTGCGCTGCGGGGAAGGACGCTGCTCGCCAACACATCAATCGCTTTTACCGGGTTTTATGTTCCGATGGGGGAAGTGGCGAAGGTTGACCCCAACTGGGAGACCTTCTTCTCTTCTGTGAAGTTTGTCGGGGGAGGGAGCCATCTCGCTGAAGCGCTTACGGATGTCGCGGAAGGGAAGGCCGGGGTTGCGTTTGCCAGACTCTGCTTCTTTGAGTCCTGGGCCAAGGATCATCCGGATCTCGCCTCAAAGCTCGCTGTAGTAGGAGAGAAAACCGAGCCCGGGGAACCCTGCCGGCGGAGCACGCCTCTGTACCCCAGCTGGATCATTACGGGAACTAACCGTCTGACGCCGGGGGAAGCCCGGTCGGCGGAACTCGCGATCCTCAATATGCCTCCGGATTCACACGGCAACTACTGGGGCATCGCGACAGATTTTCTTCCGGTCGATCATCTTTACCGGACGCTTCGGATCGGGAAATACCGTTACCTCCGCGAAACCACGGTGCAGATGCTGCTTCGCGAGTACTGGCCGCTTTTTATCATCGCGGTGCTTGCCGCGATCGGTCTGATCCTTCACGCCTGGCGGTCTGATGTGCTTGTGCGCCGCCGCACAGAGCAGCTGAAGGCCCTGATGGATGAGCAGCAGAAGCTGCAGAAAAAAGCGCTTGACGCCACAAAGCATCTGGACGCGCTGCAGAAAATGGGTGCCCTCGGACAGGTGTCCGGAATGCTGGCGCACGAGATGAGGCAGCCGCTTTCCACCATGAGTTTCTATCTGGATGGACTTCGGATGCTGCTGAAGCGAGGGGTAATCGGCCCCGCGGAGAAACTCTCGGAACCCCTCTCTCAGATTGAGCGTCAGGCAAAAAAGGCGTCTGACATTGTCGATCACGCCCGTTCTTACGCCCGTTCCTCGAGACTTGAAGGGCGCCGTGTCTGGATCCGGCTTGGTGACGCGCTGAAAGAAGCGGCGGAAAACTATCGGGTATCGAGAAAGACGCCTCTTCGGCTGGACGTGTCACACGCGGACGCGGACGTCTGGGTGAGGATAGATCCTCTGGAACTTGAGTGTGTGGTATTTAATCTCCTCAAAAACGCGGGGGAGGCGGCGGAAGGAGCAGACTCTCCCGCCGTGATGCTGAACGCCATACCCGGAAACGGAAAAATCCGTGTGGAAGTGATCGATAACGGCCCCACTCTTGACGATGAGGCGTTCGCGCGTCTCTCTTCACCGCTTAACAGCACGAAGGAAGGCGGTCTCGGTCTTGGTATTTCAATCGTCCGGGAGCTTCTCAGTTCATACGGAAGCCATTTGCTCTATGAAAGAATCCCAGGGGGAGGTCTCAGGGCCTCGTTTGAGCTGGAGTGTGTGAAGGAAAATCCGGGTGAAGGAGAACGGAAATGAAGAATCTTGAGGAAATGCAGAATGAGGCTCTCATCCGCATCGTGGATGATGACGCGGATCTCCGGAAGGGGCTTACCTTCATGCTGGAATGCGCGGGATGGAAGAGCGCGGCCTATCCCTCCGCCCGTGACTTCCTGACACAGGATTCTCCCTCCATTCCCGGCTGTCTCATCCTTGATGTACAGATGGCCGGTATGACTGGGATTGAGCTTCAGCATGAAATGAACCGCCGCGGGAACACTCTCCCCATTATTTTTCTGACCGGTCACGGTGATATCGATATGGCGGTCACCGCCATGATTGATGGTGCCGCGAACTTTATTCAGAAGCCGCCGGAAAGCGGGAAGCTGCTCGCCGCAATTGAGACCTGTGTCTCGCAGTCGCTGAAGAATGCGGAAGGGACTTCATCCCCCGCGGTGCTCCGTCAGAGACTCTCTCTTCTCACAAGGAGAGAGCTCGAAATCGCGGAACTGGTGGCGGCAGGACTGACAAGCCGTCAGATCGCTGAGCGTCTTGGAATCAGTGAGCGGACGGTGGAAGTGCATCGCTCGTCTCTTCACCAGAAACTCCGGATGCAGATTACAGCTTCATCACTCAGTCAAATATTAAAAAAATAAGTTTCTCATAAATTCATATTAAATCCGATAATATCGGCGTCAGAACAGAATTTAATCGATATTTTCAGTAACTAAATATAGAATCAAAAATGATGTCATATCATGAGCAGATGATATAATCAATTTTGACAACTTTGAGTGCGTTTGCAGCGCCTGCCCTGAGACCTGAGTCAGAAAGGATGGAATATGGAAAACAGCAAGATTGTTGACGCCGAAGCGGAAGACGGCGCTTCCTACCGAGAGACGCTTTCCAATTTCGGCGGCTATCTGTCCCGGGACAGCAGCTATGGTGATCAGGAAACAAGAGCCATGCTGGAGCGGGTATTGAAGAATCAGGAGTACATCATCAGCCGCCTGATCCGTGTCGAGACCCGTCTCTTCAAACTGATGCAGGCTGAAGGTGTCAGACCGGACGGCACAATATTCAGGACGGATAAGAGCTGAACCGCTGTTTCTTCTGAAAGTCCCGCAGCCCCCGTATTCCTTTCCAGAAACGGGGGCAATGTTTTGCCTTTTTTTCTCAGAGAGAGCGTGATGTGCTTCCATCTATGCGAGACGGAATAAACAGAAATCGCGTTTGAAATCAGATATTCAGACAAAGAAAAACCCCGAAGGATTAACCTTCGGGGTTTGCGATTCCTGGCGGAGAAGGAGGGATTCGAACCCTCGAGACCAGTTATATTTGATCTGCACCCTTAGCAGGGGTGTGCCTTCAGCCACTCGGCCACTTCTCCGAAAGCGAGGAAATTAATCGTCGCTAGAGACTATGCATTCTACAAGAAGTTGCGCATTATTTCAAATAAAAAATTAAATCCTGTGACGCATAAGTCATTTCTGTCAGATCAGCGAGTAAACATTCGCCTGCATGCGGATACGTTCTTCCACCGTATCCAGCTGCAGATATTCACGCTCAGTGTGGAGTCCCGATCCGGCAGGACCGCAGCCATCCACCACGGGAACTCCGCTTTCCGCGATGTGGTTTCCGTCCGAGCCGCCGCCCGCATCGACCCACTTAGCCGTGAAGCCGGCCTTTTCGGCCGCCTGATTCACAATGCCGACGAGTCCCTTTGTGGCTTCGGAGAGCGGCATGGCGGGAAGGAATGAATTGCGTTTCAGCTCGCAGGTCACCCCTTCAACCCATACCTTCTTTGCGGCTTCCTGAATCTTCTGATCGAGCCAGGCGCCGTCTTCATCCTTCCAGAACCGGGTGTCGATTTCGACACGGGCGAGATCCGGAATCGCGTTCACGATTTTTCCCCCTTCGATGATGCCAGGGTTCACGGTCGTGCCGCGTTCGAAATCGTTGTACTGATAGATCTCGCTGATAAATCTCACCAGAGCGATGTTGGCGTTATGGCCTTCCTGAGGATTGTTGCCTGCGTGAGCTGAAAGCCCGTGGAAAGTGACGGTGTAGAGGGCAGAGCCTTTTCTTGAGCGGACCAGGGCGCCGTTTGCGCGGGCCGGTTCACAGATCAGAACGCGATCCGCCTTTTTGCCCTGGGCGAGAAGCCAGTCCGAAGACCAGGGGGAGCTCAGTTCCTCGTCCGGATTGCAGCAGACGAGGATTGAAAGCCGGTCGATATCTTCCTTACGGGCGGTCTTGATGCCGTAGAAGATCGAGAGAACGCCCGCCTTGCAGTCGAGACACCCGGGACCGTAGGCCTTGACATCATCAAACCGGAAGGGTCTGGCGGCTGCCGTGCCGTCCGGGAAAACCGTGTCGAGATGCGCGTTCAGCATGATGTCATAGTGATCGGCTCCGGGGCGGTTGGTCGCAAGGAGAGCCTTCCCGCAGTCAGGCGACAGATCGACAAGCTCCGCATGGAATCCGATTGATTCGTAGTGCCGTTTCATGATTTCAGCGGCTTTCGTAACGCCAGCCGCGTTTCTCGTTCCTGCGTCGATGTTGACGAGTTCAGCGAGGTCTTTCAGGAAATCCTGCAGGATTGTCATTTCTGCTCCTTCAGCTATGCCTTCTTGCTGTCAATAAGAAAAAACCGAACGGGGAGAGCGCTCCGCCGTTCGGCTTATTGTAGAGATACCTGAACCTCAGGATGCGAGCACGATAAGCCGCATGACCCAAAGGGAAAGAATCGCGACGATGACAGGCACCGCCATGATGATCGGGACCATTCTGCCGGAAACACCGATCACGCCGAGAACGCGCCCGAGGTACTGGACCTGAGATCCCATCAGGAAGATCGCGGGAGTCAGGATCGCGAGATCAGTGCCATTCAGCGCTCCGGACGAGTGGAGCGCAATTGCCGTACCGACACCGCCGCCCGCGGAAAGCCAGGCGCCGAGGAGTACCACGATGGCTTCTCCGGGAAGACCGAAAATCTCCATCACGGGGCCGCAGGTGTCACCGACGAGCGTGAGGATCCCGGTAATATTGAGCGCCTTGATGATGACAAACGCCATCACCACATTCGGAAGCATCGAGCCGATCGCGATCCCCCAGCCCTTTTTAGCGCCGCGGACAAACACTTCCGTCACAATTTCCTTTCTTTCAGGCTGCACAGCGGCCGCCATATTTTCTTCTGCCATTTTTCTTTTCCTGTTTTTATTAAGAGGCGGACTTTTTGCCGGCACGGAAGAGGATGATCCGCATGATCCAGGCGGCAACTACTTTTCCAAGGAGTTCGATCCCGAGCCCAACGCCAAGCGCAATCGGAAGGAGAGGTTTCCCATCAGGCCCCATCAGCGTGAAGAGGACTGCGCCTGAGGCGAGGAAGCTTCCGATACCGGCACCTGCTGTCTGCTGGAACGTGGCAAAGATGGTGACCTCTTTTTCAGTCAGTTTCCCCTCATCCTTCAGCTGCCGGGTCATGGCGGCGCCGCCGTCAGAGGACTGGAGTGAGGCGATCAGGGCGAGACAGGCACTGCCCGGGATGCCAAGGAGACCGCGGAGGATCGGGGTGAGGAGCTTCCGGGCGGCTTCAAGCGCTCCGTAGTATTCGCACACCGTCACCATGGCGATAGAAAACATGATGGTCGGGATAAGGGTAAGGGCGAAGCAGAATCCATCAATGGCGCCGGATCCCCCCTTGCCGCGGAAATTTCCGAGGACGGTCTGCAGTGCGCCGGCGTCATTCATGGTGACGTTCTGCACCACCTTGCCCCAGGTGCCATTCAGCGTGATGAAGTCAAAAATTCCCCACCAGTGATTCGAAGCGAACGCGCCGGAGAAAAACACGCAGGCAAAAATCAGCGAGATGTAAGCGCCGATCCCAACCTTCTTTTCAGGCTGGATCAGTTCATCGGACATATCGAGAGCTCCTATTTTTGTTGAGTAATCCGCCGGTCACGTCGCTCGGGGCTGTGCCGGCAAAGGGTTTTCCCGAAAGAGAAGCTCGAATTCTAGCAAAGAGATGCCAAAACACCAAAATTTTTTAATGAATTAAATATTTCAGGTAATTGAAAAATAAAAAATTTTTTAAACTTGAGTAGTTATTTAAGTAATATCAGAGTAGTGAATTCATCATCCTGATTTCTTCTGTCTCTGAAAAAATACAGAGGAATCAAAGCTCTCGGGTGGTAGAAAAAAAGAGGTAGATCAGGACATTTTTTCCGGGGTGACGAAGCCGGAAAAAAATGCGAAAAAACCGGAGCGTCTTCCCGAGGCGCTCCGGTTAATGAAGTGATATCAGGAAAGATCAGGCAGCGGCGCTGAGAGGAGAATCTTCAGCCACTTTTCCCGCGTGGGTTTCCGGACGTTCAGACTCCATATCGCTATGGATTCCAGGCGCCGCGCGGAGAAGCCGCATGCCGTTAGCCACCACAATCAGCGTGACGCCGGTATCTGCGAACACCGCCATCCACATGGTGGCAAGGCCCGCGAAGTCGAGCACCGCGAAGACGATCTTCACGGCGATCGCAAATGCGATGTTCGCGACGAGGAACCGGTAGGTTTTCGCTGCCAGCCGTTTAAAGAAAGCGATCTTCCCGATGTTGTCATCCATCAGCATGACGCTTGCGGCCTCAATTGCCGTGTCTGTGCCTTTGACTCCCATCGCAAAACCAATATCTGAGGCGGCGAGAGCCGGAGCGTCGTTGATGCCGTCACCCACCATGGCGGTAAGGCCGTCTTTCTGAAGACTGCTGATCTTCTCAAGCTTCTGCTGCGGAAGGAGCCGGGCTTCGGCGTGATCAATTCCGACAGAGGCCGCGATCGCGCCGGCGGCCCGCTCGTTATCGCCGGTCAGCATCCAGGGCGTCATTCCGGCGGCCTTAAGGTCAGCAATGGATTCGCGGACTCCGCTCTTCACGGTATCAGCGACTCCGAACACAGCAACCGGTCCGAAGAGGTCAGCGAGTACCGAAACGGTCTTGCCTTCAGACTCCAGCTTCCGGACGGCTGCCTGATAGGAAGGGCTTCCGCCTTTGACTGCGGCGGGAGACACGAGTTTCAGCACCGCGCGGCCAACCTTCGCTTCCACGCCGGCGCCTGGAATCGCTTTCAGGTCTTCCGCCGGGCCGCCAAGCGACTTTGCTTTCCTCGCGGCATGTGTGATAGCAGTGGAAACCGGGTGGTCAGAAAGCTGAGAAAGGGCAGAGGCGCGTTCGAGAGCCGCGTTTTCAGAGAGCTTCGGAGACACAGGGATCACGTCCGTGCAGACCGGGCGTCCTGTCGTAATGGTGCCGGTTTTATCCAGAGCCACGTTCTTCAGGAGACGTCCCTCCTCGAGATACTTTCCTCCCTTGATCACGATACCTTCACGCGCCGCGCAGGCCAGCGCTGAAATGATGGTGACCGGAGTCGAAATAACGAGCGCGCAGGGGCAGCCGATCACCAGAAGCACGAGTCCCTTGTAGATCCAGTCCATCCAGGAAGCGCCCGCGAAGAGCGGCGGGAGCGTCGCGGTCAGAATGGCGGCCGCGAAGACAATCGGCGTGTAGTAAAGAGCGAAACGGTCGACAAAACGCTGCGTAGGCGCCTTCTTCTGCTCAGCATCCTCGACTGACGCGATGATCCGGGCGGCGAGCGTGTCAGAGGAAGGTGCCGTAACGCGGATTTCCAGCATTCCGGTGGTGTTAACCGTGCCGGCATAGACATCGCTGCCCGGGTGCTTGGACGCAGGAACGGGTTCGCCCGTGATCATCGACTCATCCGCGGACGATTCACCCTTGACGACCCGTCCATCGAGGCTGATCCGTTCCCCGGCTTTGACTCGGATCTGTTCGCCGATGGCGACGGATTCAACCGGAACGGTTTCCCACCCTGTGCCGCGCTTCACTTCCGCGGTCTTCGGGACGATGGAGAGAAGCGACTTCACAACGCTGCGGCTCTTCTCAAGGCAGAGCTGCTCGATCCCTTCCGAGATCTCGAAAAGCGCCATGACCATAGCGCCTTCCGCCCAGTTGCCGGTCAGGATCGCGCCGATCACCGCAAGCGCCATGAGAGCGCTCATATTGAATTTGAAGTGGAAGAACGAGATCAGGCCTCGCCTGAAAGTTGAGACGCCGGAGAGCGCCACGGAAATCACCGCGAGAAGCAGCCCGATCAGGTCAGGCGCGCTGAAGCCATGCCCGAACACCGTGAGAACAGAGCCGCCTGCCGGAGCAAAATCCGGAATCAGCTCAGCCGCGAAGGCAAGCACCAGCGCGGCGCCGAGTTTCTTCCACGGGATTGAGGTCTTGACCGGATCAGACGACTTCCGGAGCGCGAGCTGCGCTGAATAACCGGTTCCCCGGATGACTTCAAGGATTTCCGGCGCGCGGTCGCGCGCCACCGGGAACGTAATCGTCCGGCGACGGGTATCGAAGACGCCGTCCGGAATCTCTGGGTGAGCGGAAAGCGCTTCCTCGATTTCTCCGGCTTCCACCGCGCAGTCCATCTCCGGCACGAGAATGATGATCTGCTCCGAACTTCTCTCAGGAGAGCCCGGAAGGATTTGCCCGGGATGACCGGCCCGATCGAGTGCGGCAAGAATATCCTCGTCGGACACCGACGCGGTTCTGACCTCCAGTGTCCGGCGCGCGGTATCCGCGGCAATAGAGCTGATGCCGCTGATTTTTTCAAGTTCCGCCCGGATTTCTCCTTCCTCCACCGGGCAATCCATATCCAGAACGGAAAGCCGGATCAGTTTTTCTCCGGTCTTCTCTTCTGTTCCTGACTGAGCCATGACAGGCCTCCTCTTTGAATGGTTTCATGTTTGTTATGATTAATTAAAAAGCCTGTAGTTGCTACAGGGTCAAGAGTTATTGATCGAACAGAATTAAGGATTAACCCTATGAGAATCGGAGAACTGTCGCGCGAGACCGGTGTTCCGGTTGAGACGATCCGCTATTACGAGAAAGAGGGGCTTCTTGAGCCCCCGATGCGCCTGCAGAATAACTACCGCTCCTATGGTGACCGGCATCTCGCAAGGCTCCGCTTTATTGCTCACTGCCGGAAACTCGATATGAGTCTTGAGGAAATCCGCGAGATTCTGAATTACGACAGCAGCAAGCCGGAGGAGGCCGGGCATATCCACGAGCTTCTGCATCGTCAGATTGAGGCGGTGGATGCCAGAATCCGGGCGCTGACCGAGCTTCAGACAAAGCTTTACGAGCTAGAGCACAGCTGCCACGGTCATACGCAGGGGCATCAGTGCGGCATTATTCAGGAGCTTTCTGCCCCCGAGGCGGGGAGGAAACCGGACGCGGGATCCATTAAACTCGCACACGGCTAATTTACTTATTGGACACTGAGTCAAAAGATGGTTCATTTCACGCCGCTTCAGGTCATCCTGAACATTGTGATCGCGCTTCTCGCGGTTGCCCTGCCTACCTGGGTTCTTTGGATTGTGGGAAGCAAGATCCCGCCGGCTCTTACCTGTGAGGGACGGAAGAGCGGATTTGCCGGCTCCCTGCCGTTCTTTACGGCGACGCTCGTTTTCTTCTTCCTCTACTGGGTCATCATGACGGCGGTTGACGCCGCTCAGGCCTATCGGTTTATTCTGATGTCGGTCGACTACACGCCGCTGCAGATTCTGATGCCGATGATCCCGGATGTGCTTTTTGTCCTCATTTTCGGCTGGGTGATCGTGCGCCTGACGATGAAGCGCTCCTCCCGCGTGGTGGCCGAAGCGGTGGCCGTTATCTGGGTGCTCGGTCCGATCGGGACACTGGGGTCGTTTTTCTTCTACCAGACCCCGGACCTCAATGTGACGGGGCTCTTCGCCTCATTCTTCTACGCGCTCGCCGCAACGGTTTACCTCGTGTTCTCAGACCGTGTGGCGCTGACCTACGGAACCCGAAGCGGCCGCTCACTCAGGCCGCTCAAGGTTTCCGCTGAATAAAAGATAAGGAGGAAAGAAGCATGAGTTATGCCGGTTCATTTCAGATGTGGCTTGGCGTTGCGATTCTGATCGGGCTGCTCTTCATTCTCGTGGTGAGTCTGAAGAACAGCGCCGCGAAGGTGGATGCCGGACGCACGGATCTTGAACGCTGGCACGGCAGCGTGACGGGGTGGTTCCTCGCGCTGGTGGCCCTGATCGTCTTTATGGCGTTTCAGAACCTCGTGCTTCTTATTGTCCTGCTTTCTTCTCTTGGCCGCCGTCTCGCGATGGACAGTACGAGCGGAATGCTGGCAGTGCGTTATATCCTGCCTGCCTTTCTCTCGTTCCTTTTCTACGCGCTGTCGATCTACTTTATCGTCTGGGTGCGGAAGCCCTGGGTTCCGAAAATGGCTTCCGCGCTGCTGTGGCTCGCGGGCCCGGTAGTGTCGATCCCGGCCTATGCGCTTTTTGGCATGCAGCCGGGGCCGGCTGACTTCGCGATCCCATCCGGGGTTGCGGTGATCGGCACGGTTTATCTGCTCTTCTCCAAACGTTCCCGCGCGGTGTACCGTGTGCCGGCAGGAAAGATCTGATGGCTCCGCTCCCAATGCCCGAGCGGGCTGATGCCGCGGACGCTTCCCGCCTTGTTGAACTCTCGGTGAGACGCGGCTGGCCTCTCGCGTCGCTCAGGAAAGCCCCGTTTGAAGACCGCCACGCGGTGCTCGCCGGGTTCGCTCTTTATGCGGAGGCGGGGAAGGGGGACGCGGCGGACGCCGCGAAGAAGTTCCTTGCCGGAGCCGGGAGTTTCCTCTCCGGAACGCCTGAAGAACTGATGGAGCTCGCTCTGGAATACGGATGGCTCGCGCCGGATGGCGCCGCGAACTTTACGGTGGGACCAGGAGCGACGAAGCGGGGGCTCGAAGCTGAAATTGAATTTGCGGAGACGCTTCGTGCGGAACGCCGGGAAAAGATCCGGGGGCAGCTTCAGGCGAAGAACCGTGAAGTGAACGGCCCGGCAGCCGGGTTTGAGCCGGCGCTCGAAGAAGACGTCCGCTTTATGAAAGAGGCGCTCATTGAAGCCCGTAAGGCGGAGCCTGAAGACGAAGTGCCGATCGGCGCCGTGGTTGTGCTGGATGGTGAAATCATCGGGCGGGGACGGAACGCTTCAGTGCACGGCTGTGACCCGACAGCGCACGCTGAAATCATGGCGATTCGCGACGCAGCGTCACGCGTGCGGAACTACCGTCTTGACCGGGCGACGCTCTACGTGACGCTTGAACCCTGCCCGATGTGTACGGGGGCTATTGCTCACGCCCGCATCGCCCGGGTGGTTTTCGGAGCGTCGGATGAAAAAGCCGGCGCTTTTGGTTCAGCCACGTCACTCTCAACGGATCCTGCGCTTCAGCGTCGGATCCGCGCGACGCATGGCGTCTGCGCGGCTGAAGCCGCAGCGCTTCTGCGGAATTTTTTTGATTCGCGGCGGACAGCCCGCGAAGGGGAAATCTAGTCATGCAGTCTCTCAGACCGAAAGTCGGTCTCATCACGCCGAGCAGAACCTATGTGATGGAGGATGACGCGGCGGAGCTTAATACGGAGCGTCTCGCCGGCTGTGTCACCGGGCTTGAGGATCTGGGATTCACCGTGGTGCGGGACGCCGCGGGATTCAGAAACTGGCGCCGCTACGGCGGCACAGATGCGGAACGTGCGGCAGAACTGAAGCAGGCGCTTCTCGACCCGGATCTGGATCTCGTGCTGCCGGTGAGAGGCGGCTACGGTATGACGAGACTCCTTCCGACGCTTGACTTCCGGAGGATTGCCGAACGAAAGCCCCTCGCAATGGGGTTTTCTGACTTTACAGCGCTGAACCTCGCGCTTTTCTCAAAGGCCGGGCTTGCCTCCTGGCAGGGACCGATGGCGGGAGGCCTCGCTCCCGGATACCGGACGCACGAATCCCAGATCGCGTTTCTTGAGGCGCTGACCTCCGCATCCTGGCGTCAGGAATGGAATGCCGGCGCATCTGACGCGGACACGGAGCGTGAGGGCGTGATCTGGGGCGGAAACCTCGCGATGGCAGCCTCACTCATCGGCACTCCGTGGTTCCCGAAGCCTGAACAGGTGAAGGGCGGGATTCTGTTCCTTGAGGATGTCGGTGAGCCCCCGTACCGGATCGACCGGATGCTGCTGCAGCTTTGGGAGGCCGGCGTGCTTGGAAGCCAGTCCGCCGTGGTGTTGGGCTGCTTCACGGATGCTGACCGCCATGTCACAGGAGACCTCGACCTGAGACTGGAGGACGTGCTTTCAGACTTCAGAGAACGGCTCGCTCGCTCTGGCGTCGCCATGGTGACGGGGCTCCCGTTCGGCCACATCCGGAAACTCTCCGCGGTGCCGGTTGGGGTGAAGGGGACCCTGAGGGTGAAATCGGGGCGGGCTGAGCTGTCCGCGGACTCGGTGCCCGTCATCGGCCGCGGGCGCGACCTTCTGCAGGCGTCGCTCGACGCCGTCAGACATACGGTTTCTGAGGCTTCCGCCCCGCTCTGAACGGAAAAGGATACTGACTGATGGGTGCCCGTTTCAGCGCCTTCCGCCTTGCGGTGCGAAGGATTTTTTCTGAATCGCTTCCCGGGGCTGTGCTCGGGAAGCGTACCTCCCGCGTGATCAGCCAGCAGCTCGATCAGGCGATGCGGGTGATGTCTGTGGCGCTGATTGCCCAAGGGGCAGGCGCCGCGCTTCTCATCGCGTCGCTCTGGAATGCCGGATCGCATGCGCTCCTTATCTCCTGGGGCATTGTGGTGATCCTCACGATCATTTTTTCGATCGAATACAACCACCTTTTCTTCGCGGATAAGAACCGCGTGGCCCGGATCCGCGGCTGGATTCGGGTTGGAATCGCGCATAGCTTCGTTACCGGTATCACCTGGGGTTTCGCGGGGGCGGTGTTTCCGTCACTCGGAAGCGAATACACGCTCGCGGCGTCGGTTTCCGCGGTGATCGGCGTGGCGCTCGGGAGCTGGCCTTTCTACGCGATGTGGCTCCCGGGGCTCGCGATCTTCACGTTCCTCGCGCTTTTTCCGACCGGTCTCTCGATCCTGCTTAATTACTTCCATACGTCGCAGGGCTTTGTCGCTATCTTCTTCTTTATCGTGATCGGCGTAATTCTTTACTCGGGGCGTCGGCTTCACGACCTGATTCTTTCCTCCATTCTCACGGAAACCGAGAACCGGAAGCTGCTGCAGAAGCTGGCCCGGGAAAGGAATGCCGCGGAAGCCGCCCGCCGTACTGCGGTGCGCGAGGGGCAGAAGCGTCAGGAATTCTTCCGTGCGGCGAATCACGATCTCCGGCAGCCGCTGCAGGCGATGGCGATTTACCTGCAGATTCTGAAGAAGAAGGCCCCGGCCGATATTGCTCCGGTTGTGCAGCAGCTCTCGCTCTGCGCGGGATCCATTTCAAACCTCGTGGAGCAGATTCTGGAAGTGAGCCGGATCACGGCGGATACGCTTGCGATTCAGCGTGAACTCGTGCCGATCCCGGAGTATTTCGAGAAGCTGCGCCAGGAGTGCGATCCGATCGCCAGGGCTCGAGGCGGCACTTTCGTGATCCGGCCGCTTGACTACAAGATCGACACGGATCCGGCACTTCTTTCACGCGTGATCCGGAACCTCGTGAATAACGCCTTCAAGTATTCGGATAAAGAGCATCCGATCGTGATTCTCGCCGCCCGCCGTCGGGCGAAAGGGCTGATTCAGATCTGTGTCTACGATAACGGGCCTGGCATCAGCCGCGAAGACCGGGAAAAGATCTTCCACTCGTTCTATCGCGGGGAGGCCGGCAGGAAGGCGGAAGGGTTTGGTCTGGGGCTCGCTATTGTGAAGGGGATCTGCAGCCGGCTGGGAATCGGTCTCTCCATGGGGTCGCTTCCTGGGAAGGGATCGGTTTTCAGACTGCAGCTCGGAGCCTCAACGATTACAGAGCCGCTCGCGCTTTCGCCTCGCGGTCAGGTGAAGAAAACGATTGAATTCCGTGATATTCCGGCCCGGATTCTTTATCTCGAGGACAACCGTACGGTGTCTGACTCCGTGAAGGCGCTGCTGGAATCCTGGGGAGCGACTGTCCGTGTGGCTCCGTTCCTCGATGACGGGCTGCTGGAGGAGATGAAGACCTTCAAACCTCAGATCCTGCTCACCGACTTTGATTTCGGAGAGGGAGCGCCGAACGGTATTGAGTCCTGCCTGAAGCTCTCGCACGCTCTTAAGACATCTGTCCCGACCGTGATCCTGACAGCGGTGCCGGAAGACATGATCGAGCGCGAGTGGCAGAAGCAGCTCCCGCACCGGGCGCTTGCGGAGATGCCTGAAATTCTGCGGAAGCCTGCGGATGAAGAGAAGCTGAATGGCGCGCTCTGGCGGATGTTTGAAGCAAAGGGACCGGATTTTGCGGCCCCGGCGGGTTCTGCCCAGGCGGCAGAACCAGCTCTTAAAGGTTGATCTTGTAACCCGCGCGGTGCGCGGCAATCAGGGCTTCGGTGCGGTTACGGGCTCCGAAGGCGCGGTAGATCGCGGAGACGTGAGTCTTCACAGTGCCTTCTGAGAGACTGAGATTCGTGCAGATACGCTTGATCGGGTTACCCTTCGCAAGCTCCCGGAGCACATCCATTTGCCGGGGAGTCAGCGTCGGAGCGGAGGCCATGCGGCCCGCGATGCCTTCACCGGCCTCAGCGAAGAATCCGCGGCGCTGGCTTTCCTCAATGATCTTTGAGGGCAGATAGACGCCGCCCTTCAGGACAAAGTGAATCGCGGTGAGGAGGAGATCCGTGTCGAGCGTCTTCGGAACGAATCCGGCAGCACCGAGCGACAGCGTGTTCATCACGCTTTCGCGGTCCGTGACGCCAGAAAGCACGAGGATCTTAAGCGACGGCTCCTCGCGCACGAACTCTTCAAGAAGATTGGTACCGACAACCCCGGGCATCGAGAGGTCGAGAATCAGGAGATCCGCTTCCGGGGCATGGCTGTGAACGAGTTTCCGCGCTTCATCCACGGAATTCGCCGTGAACACTTCCGAGTCGGGATTTTCACTCGTGAGAAGCATGGATAGCGCTCCGGTAATGAGCGGCTGGTCATCGACCACGAGGAAGCAGAGCTTATCGGAAGCATCGGACACGGAAAATCTCCTTTAGACATCAAATACGGGAGTGAATTCTAGCCGGATAACCCGGGGTTCGCTCTCACCCGAAACTTAAATGTACTTAAAATTTACTGTATTCATTCTTTCGGAGTACTGGCTGTGCCGCTGAATCCCGCTCAAATCGCGCTTCTTATGGCGAGGCTCCCCGCCGCGAGCCAGCAGGCGCTCGAGTTCCTGGCGAAAACCAAGGGCAAAACACCTCAGGAGGTGTTTGAAGAGTGCCTTCGCGAGTACATTGCCGGCCGGGTGCCTCAGGTCGACGTGTCGGCTGCGCTGTCGACGACAAAAAACGTCATGTATAACTTCGGTTTTGCCTTTGGCAGGATCCGAAGTATTGCCAGGGCCTGGCAGGACCGGAACGACAAGGAGTAAAGCAAAAGGGCGGTTATCTATAACCGCCCTTTTTCATTGGATCCGGGGTTTCTGTCCGGATCAGGCTTCCTTTTCAGGCTCGCCGCTGAAATCCATGTGCTGGAACGCTTCAGGAAGTTCCACAGACTTGGAGGCGCCGGAAACGAGCTTCGCGAACACGTCAAGCATTCCCTCGAAATCCGATTCATTCACAGGCTGATTGAAGCGCTTCATCAGCTGCTCAAACGTCGCGAATTTGCTGTAGACGTTCGAGAAAATAAGGATGAAGTTCTGCATCGCGGCCTCTTCCGTGCCGGCCGCGAAGTCCGGGCTCTTCTCGAAGAGATTGCCAGGAATAGAGTCTGCGAGCCACTTCACGAGCGGAACGCCGGCCCAGCCCGGCTGGGTCTTGCCGGGGAACTGTCCGAGAAAGAGCGCCGAGAGGAAGAAAAGGGCGCGATGTTCCTGATCAATCAGCCCCAGCGTCTCTTCATCAGGAGCTTCAGGCGCATCAACACCGCGCTTCGCGGCATCCTGATACAGATCGCCGATCCGGCGGCAGCTTTCACGGGCAACCGTGGCAGGAATCCGCAGGAAAGCCTTGACGGTTTCCGGATTCTTCAGATCGATATTACCGGCATCCAGGAGTGCCTTGAGCTTCGCGGTTGTCGCATCCATTTTTTCTTCAGTCATGAAGCGTCCTTCACTTTATTTGGTTTTATTGTCCTGCCCGTTTTTCAGAATCACACGGGTTTTTGCCATGGTATCCCAGGGCTGGGCTTCGCGTCTCGAGGCCCAGAGATAGGAAAAGGGAAGCAGGAAGGGGTAGAGGAAGTACCAGAAGAGCCCGAAATTCAGAATGCCGCGGGCTCTCTGATAGGCCTGAAGGTAATTGATCCGTCCAAGCGTTTCCTGATCCACGACTCTCAGCTTCATCAGCATCTTTCCCGGCGTGGCGCCGAAGAGGAAGAGAAAGACGGATTCGTACGACATGTGGCAGACGCCGAGAGTCGCCACCGCGCAGACAATAAAGAGAATGCCGGCCGTCTGGTCGGAACCGATGTGGCCGGCTGCGTTCAGATACTCGTAGACCGCGCTGTACAGCATCAGGCCGCACGGGAATCCGATGATGAAGCAGATGAGGGAATCGATTCCCCGGGCGGCGGTGCGCCGCCTGAGGAGAGGATCACGGGGTTTTTTATCCATAGCCCCGGGAGTTTAGCAGATGCGCGGGAGCTGATCCGCGTTCAGCCAGTCGACCATGCGGACGCCGCCCATGAGGGTCGTCATCTGCACGTAGCCGCGGGCTTCATCCGTCACCGTGCCGACGATCGCGGATTCCTCACCGTGAGGCGCGGACTTCATGGCGGCGAGGCAGGCTTCGGCTTCGTCCTCGGGGACGATCGCGATCAGTTTGCCTTCGTTCGCGACGTAGAGCGGGTCAAGGCCCAGGAATTCGCAAGCCTGAGCAACGTCCGAGTGGACCGGAATCGAGGCTTCGTTCAGCATGATGCCGACATCACTCTGAGCCGCGATTTCGTTCAGCGTGGTGGCCAGACCGCCGCGGGTCGGGTCACGGAGCACATGGACGTGAGGAGCGGCAGCGGCAATGGCTTCCACCATGGCGTTGAGAGGGGCCGAGTCACTGAGAATCTTGGAGCCGAAGGAGAGTCCTTCGCGCTCGGACATGATCGCCATGCCGTGGTCACCCATGGAGCCCGAGATCAGCACCTTGTCGCCCGGTTTCGCGAGACGGCCGGAAACGTGAATCCCCGGAATCACTTCACCAAAGCCGGTGGTCGTGATGTAGAGACCGTCGCCGTGTCCTTTCTCGACCACCTTCGTGTCACCTGTCACGATCTGTACGCCCGCTTCGTGAGCGGTGCGGGCCATCGATTCGATGATCTTCTCAAGCTTCGCGATTTCAAAACCCTCTTCGAGCACGAAGCAGGCCGCGATGTAAAGAGGCTTCGCGCCGCACATCGCGACGTCATTCACCGTACCGGCAATGGCGAGGGATCCGATGTCGCCGCCCGGGAAGAAGAGCGGACGGATCACGTGAGCGTCGCAGGAAACGACCGGGGTGCCCTTGATTTCCGGGAGGAATGCGCCATCGTGTCCCTCGTCGAGAATCGGGTTCGAGAAGTACTTGCCGAACACCTGAGTGATCAGCTGAGCCGTCGCCCGGCCGCCGGCGCCGTGCGTGAGATCAATGATCCCGTGCTTCACGTCGATCGGAGTTGAGAAATAACGTCTTTTTTCTTCCGCCATAGCTGTCCTTTTTTATTTTTAATCTTCGAATACCGGTAGGCTCTTACTTACGAAGCCGGCCGTAGCTGTAATAAGCCGCGCAGGCGCCTTCGCTCGAAACCATGCAGGAGCCGAGCGGATGAGCCGGCGTGCAGGCCTTGCCGAACGCCTTGCATTCAAACGGTTCCTTCTCGCCTCGGAGAATAGCGCCGCACTGGCAGGCCTTGTTGTCGGGCACGTGGTGCTCAACGAGGCCGAAGCGGGTTTCAGCATCGAATTCAGCGAATTCAGGCGAGAGCTTCAGAGCGGACTTCGGAACCGGGCCGAGACCGCGCCACTCGAACGAGTCGCGGAGCGAGAAGACGCGGGCCATCAGATCGATAGCGCGGCGGTTGCCTTCCGGCACCACGGCGCGGGTGAATTCATTTTCCACCTCATGACGGCCTTCGTTCACCTGCTTCACCAGCATGAGAATCGTCATCAGCATGTCGAGCGGCTCAAAACCGCAGATCACGACAGGCATCTTCCACTTCTCCGCGAACTGCGCGTAAGGCTCAGAGCCGATCACGACAGAAACGTGAGCCGGACCGACAAGACCGTCGAGCACCGGGGCGTCCGCGCGCTTCGGAGCGGTGAGAAGAATGTGTTCCATCGCGGAAGGCGTGAGCACGTGGCAGCAGATCACGGAGAAATTCTTGATCTGTTCCTTCTTCGCTTCCAGCAGGCAGAGCGCCGTCGGGGGCGTTGTCGTTTCAAAGCCGATCGCGAAGAACACCACCTGGCGGTCCGGATTGTCGCGGGCGATCTGCAGCGCGTCCATCGGCGAATAGACCATACGGACGTCCGCGCCTTCAGCCTTCGCCTTGAAAAGAGACTTGCCGCCGGAGGCCGGAACGCGGAGCGTATCCGCGTACGTGCAGAGGATGGCGTTATGCTTCAGCGCGCATTCCATCGCCATATCGATACGGCCGATCGGCAGCACGCAGACCGGGCAGCCCGGTCCGTGAATCATATGGACGTTCTTCGGCAGGATGTCCGTGAGACCCCAGCGGGCGAGCACATGCGTGTGACCGCCGCAGAATTCCATGAAACGGTACTCACGGTTCGGATCCACCGTGGCGGCGAGCTCCGCCGCAATACCCTTGGCCTGTTCGGAATCGCGGTATTCAGTGACGAACTTCATGCTGCGGCTCCCGCTGCGGCAGCCGCACGGGCGCCGGACTGGGCAACTTCAGCAAGAACCTTAAGCGTGGCCTCGGCCTGCGCCTCATCGATCTTCTGAAGCGCGAAACCCACGTGGATCACGACCCAGTCGCCGGGCTGAGGATCCTCGATGAGACTGATGTTGATGTTCTTCTGAATGCCGCCGAGGTCAGCGATGGCCTCATCGGCGCTCAGAATCTTTTCGAGTTTTCCAGGAACTGCCAAGCACATATCAATGGTCCTTAAGTAAAAAAATCGTTTACGGAGAGACACGGTCTCCGCCGTCCAGAGCGCCTTCACGGCGCGCGAGAGCGGCGAGCCACGCCTGACCGAGCGCGACGCCTCCATCGCCAGGAGGTACAGCCGAGGAGAGGAGCGGATGGATCCCAGCGCGGCCGAGGAGGCTGATGAGCCGGACGGTCATCCGGCGGTTCAAGAAGCAGCCGCCGGCAAGACAGAGCGGCAGATCCGCTTCATCCGGTCCGGTGAGCTGCAGAATCCAGTCAGAAAGCGCGCGGGCGACAGCCTCGTGGAAATCCGCGGATGCCTGGGAAACAGCATCCGGATCATGCGGGGTGTCAGCGAGCATCGCCATCAGGGGAAGAAGGGAAAGCGAGCCGTCAGGCAGGATTTCCCAGAGTTTTCTGAGTTCACGCGGCGTCTTCCCCTCAGCCGCGGATTCGAGCCGCATGGCGGCTGTCGCTTCATCATGCTGCGTGAGGCAGAGTCCGAGAAGCGCGGACGCCGCGTCAAACCACCGGCCCATGGCGGTGGTGACACCGGAGAGCCTGGGGTTGGCAATGACCTTCCGGATCATGCCTGAGTTCGGTATTTCACGGAACCGGTCAGCGATTTCGTCTCCCCGTCCAAGAGCTTCGAGAACAGAGGAGGCCATGCGCCAGGGTTCACGCGCCGCGCGGTCGCCGCCAGGAAGCGGGAGCGCGAGCAGATGCGCTTCGCGGGTGAAGCCCGTGGGCGTGAGATGAAGCATTTCACCGCCCCAGGCCTTGCCGTCGGTGCCGAGACCCACGCCGTCAAGCGCGATGCCGCGGGCGGGTCCCGTAATGCCGTATTCCGCCATCACGGCGCCGATATGGGCCCGGTGATGCTGCACGGCGTAGGCAGGGATCCCGCGCTCAAGCTCAATCCGGTGAGCCAGACGCGTGGAGAAGAAGTCCGGGTGCAGGTCATGCGCCACCAGTTCGGGCGTGATTTCAAGCACCGCTTCGAGATGCTTCACCGCGAGCTCGAGCGCCTCACAGGAACTCGCGTTCCCGAGGTCACCGATATGCTGCGAGAGGAAAGCTTCGCTGCCGCGGGTCAGGCAGGCAGTGACTTTAAGTCCCGGACCGGTCGCGAGAACCGAAGGAGAGTCAAAGGCAAGCGGCACCGCTTCCGGCGTATAGCCGCGGGCGCGCCGCACCATGCGGGGTTTATCCGCCACCACCCGGACAACCGAGTCATCGCAGCGGACGAGAATCTCGCGGTTATTCGCGAGAATGAAATCCGCAATGCCGCCGAGGCGCTGCAGCGCTTCATCGTTTCCGATCACAAGCGGCTCTCCGCCCGGATTCGCGCTCGTCATCACGAGTGTCCAGGGGAGCACGCGGCTGTCAAGCCACTCAACGCCATCCGGCCGTCCGGCAGCCTCGTGGAAGAGGAGCAGATGCACGGGGGTATAGGGGAGCATCACGCCGAGTTCGGTGAGTCCCGGGGCTACGCCCTCGAGTTCAGCGTCGCAGAGCGGTGTCTTTTTGGCGAGAACAATCGGTCGCGCGATGGATTCAAGGGTTTCACGCTCGAGGTCTGAAAGCGTGACAAGCCGCGAGGCGGACGCCGTATTGGCGCACATCACGGCAAGCGGTTTTTCGTCGCGGCGCTTCCGGGCGCGGAGCAGGTGAACCGCCTCGGCGTTTGCCGCGTCGCACACGAGGTGGAAGCCGCCGAGTCCCTTCACCGCGAGGATCCGGCCTTCCTTCAGGAGCTTGACAGCATCGCGGATAGGATCATCCGTTTCGACGGTTTCGCCCGTATTTTTCCAGAGCATGAGCTTCGGACCGCAGACAGGGCAGGCGTTCGGCTGAGCGTGGAAACGCCGGTCGAGCGGATCACGGTACTCCTTCAGACACTCGGGGCACATTTTGAAAGGCGCCATCGAGGTCTGAGGGCGGTCGTAAGGCAGATGCCGGGTGATGGTGAAGCGGGGACCGCAGTGCGTGCAGTTGGTGAACGCGTAACGGTAGCGACGGTTGCCGGGCGTGAACATATCGCGCGCGCATTCGCGGCAGGTCGCCGCGTCAGGCGTGATCGCGGTGGTGACGTGCCCCGCTTCGCTCTCATGAATGGTGAAGGACGGATCGCCCTTCAGGGGAATTCCGCGGCTCAGAACCGTATCGATTCTGGCGAGCGGCGGTTTGGCGGCACGGAGTGCCGCTTCAAACCCCAGTACAGCTTCTCTCTCCCCCTCAATTTCGATCCCGACACCGGCCGCGTCATTAAAGACGAAGCCGGTCAGATGGCGTTCAAGCGCGACCCGGTAAACGGTGGGCCGGAAACCGACCCCCTGTACAAGACCGGTTACGCGGACAAGCTGTCGGATTATCTGCGGTGCTTCTGGCATGAGAAATCGACCTGATAGAGGAGAGAAAAGCTGATGTCGTCAATCAGAGAGTGGCGAGCGTGAGCTCAGTCTCGAGCCACTTCATCCACTTATCCATGCCGTCACCCTTCGTGGCGGAAACGCGGAGACAGCGGATCTTCGGGTTAACGCGGCGGGCATACTCTTCGCACTTATCGATATCGAAGTTCACGTAGGGCAGCAGATCCACCTTGTTGATCAGCATCAGGTCAGCGGCCTGGAACATATCCGGGTACTTGAGGGGCTTGTCAGCGCCTTCAGTCACCGAAATCACGACCACCTTGTGGGCTTCGCCGAGGTCGAACTCAGCCGGGCAGACGAGGTTGCCGACGTTTTCAATCAGAACGGCGCTGCCGTCCTTCGGTTCCAGGTGATGAAGCGCCTCGTGCACCATGGCGGCGTCGAGGTGGCAGCCCTTGCCCGTGTTGATCTGAATGGACTTCGCGCCGGCCGAGCGGATGCGGTCAGCGTCGTTCGCCGTTTCCTGATCGCCTTCGATCACGGTGATCGGGAGCTTCTCGGGATCAGCGCGGCGGATCGTTTCGGAGAGCAGCTCAGTCTTTCCGGATCCGGGGCTCGAAACGAAGTTCAGAGCGAGGATGTGATGCTCTGCAAAGAAGGCGCGGTTCCCGGCTGCAACAGCGTTGTTGCGGGAAAGGATGTCTTCTTCAACGGAGATCGTGGACTCGTGGGAGTGGTCGTGCTCATGAGTATGGGCATGTTCATGATCGTGCGTGTGGGCATGATCATGGTCGTGATCGTGATGATGATCGTGCTCGTGTTCTCCAGCGTGAATCGTCACGTTGCCGTTTTCATCCGTATGGGAATGCATATGGGAATGATCACCACCGCAGCCGCAGGTTGCACACATAGCGTTTGACTCCTTAAGTTTTAGAAATCCAGTTTATTTCTATTTGTAAATGAAAGTGAGGCTATCAGGAATCGGTCTTATCCGAATCTTCGGGGGTTGTCGCCTTGATATCCACGACCCGCATGTCGCGTCCCCCGGAAACCACTACCTGATAGCCGCCGCAGATCGGGCAGGCGTCTCCGAACCGGTGATACGGGACATCTTTCTGGCAGGTCATGCACCAGGCGCGTCCCTCCGGCCGGTCAATCACGAGCTTTGCGTCATTCGCGACCGTGCCTTTTTTCACTGATTCAAAGGCGAAGGCAAGGGCCTCGATCTCAACATTCGAAAGTTCGCCGACCGCAACGCGCACTTCAGAGACCGCTGTGGCGTGGGCGCCTTCCGCGGCGCGTTCGACTACGTCAATCACGCCCTCAGCGAGTGAGACTTCATGCATTGGCAGACTCCGTTTCAATTCTGAAGGGGACGCAGGCGTCGAACTGCCGGACAACCAGCTCCGCGCGGGTGCGCCATGAATCCCAGTTGGTAACACCAAGGCGGGAAAGCGCCTGTTCGGCGGCTCCGCCCGGAGCGAAGTTCCATTCGGTCGGAGCGACGATCGTTGATTCGATCATCTTTCCGTTTTCAATCCTCAGTCGATGAATCAGGGTGCCTCGGGCGGTTTCAACAAAACCGATACCGACCCCGGGTTCAGGGCTGAATCCGGAAACAAGTTTCTCCGGTTCTTCAAACGACTGCATCCAGGAGCCAAGCTCGAGAAGCCGCGCGTAGAAGTAAAGGAACGTACCCGCGCCGTTCGCGAGGTATTCCGGCATCAGGGCAGGCGACTCAAAGCGGCGGCCAAGAGCCGAAGTCTGAGCTGATCCAAGCGTGAGGGACGGTGCCGTGCAGAAACCTTCCTGCGTCAGATGAGCCGCAAGATCCTTCCTCACGGCGGTGCTTGCGGTGCTGAGCGCCGGAACGCTGCTTCGGCCGAGCTCGCGGGGAAGGCTGAGCAGATAGGAGAAGACCGGGCGGAGAACTGTATTCCTTGAGTCGATCCAGGCTTCCATCTGGTCAGTCGGACGCCAGCTGCCGAGTGTCGGAACATCTTCTGTCTGATAGAGCAGTTCGTCCGCGCAGTCAGCGACATCCTTCCGCAGAGCCTCCAGTTCTTTCTTGGAAAGACGGGAAACACCGGTTACGCGGGTGCGGAGACGGCCGATCAGTTTCGCGTCACTCCGGGACTCGATATCGAGAGAGCGCGGCAGCTCAAACGCGAGGCAGCGCAGGTGCTCAATCATGGCTTCGAGCTGAACGCCGGCGGCCCAGTTTTCAAGCTCCTTTGCTGAAGGTGTTCCCTCAGCATAGGCCCGGGCAGCTCTCCACGCGGTCGACTGAGCAACCGGGCAGAGGGTGTAAAGCATGGAGATGAGGCTCGGGATCGACTCGTCAGCCTGACGGCCTTCCAGCAGCTTCGACACCATCGGGCCGCGGGTGCTCCGTGTCCTTGCACTGACAGGAACGCCGTCCTTGGTGTCGACTGTTACGATGATGGCTCCGAAATCAGGCAGCGCACCCTTCATAGTTTCTCCTTGCCGGAAGCAGCCTCGGCACGATCCTTGGCTGCATCAACTGTCTTCGTGAAGATCTCACGGCGGGACATCGGGGTCTTCGTGTCAATCAGAGGGGCCTGAGGTTCAGGATCCGGAGCCTTCGCCGGCGTGAGAGGAATTGCTCCCTCATCCGGGTCCGGCTCTTTGTAGCCCTCTTTCGGCGGATTCAGCATCGTGTCGAGCGAAATCCGGGCGACAGCTTCACCTGTGGCCTGATCACCGATTTCCCAGGTTGGGGAGAGGAGCGAGCAGCTCTGGTAGCCGCCAAGGTCAGGATCAAGCACACCCATGAAGCTGAAGTCACCGCCGGGGAGCTCAACACTACCGATCTTTGTTTCCGGAATGACTTTCCAGGTGGCGGGGTCACCGCACGCGCGGATCACAAGAATCGACCACGGCGTGACAATGCCGCCTACCCACTGCCCATCGACCTTACGGAACGGGACAGAAGAAACGTGCAGCTTCGGATTCAGAATCGGAACCCCTTTCATGCGGGTGTTTGAGATACGCTCGAATCCAGCCCGGAAGAAAGCCTCCGGACTGTCGCGGAAGACACGGGTTTTGATTTTCGGCAAAGCCTTCTTCTGAGGCGATTCGCTTGTCATCCTAAACCTCCTCATCATCGTCAAGAACGATGAACGAATGGTGAGGACAGCCGCAGGCGGGGCAGTCGTAATTGTCCGGGATCTCAGCAAAGGGAGTTCCGGGAGGCACCTGCCACTCCGCGCAGCCTTCCGCAGGATCGTAAACGAAACCGCACACCTTGCACTGCATGCGGGTCTCAGGCTTGATACGGCTCGCTTCAAGTGTCTTGAGAACGCTCAGCGGGTCATTCGTCATCATTCCGGACATGATTCTCTCCTCAATTCAAACGGATAGGATTACAGCGCGCCGCGGGACAGATCGAGTTCAACCCACTCGATGAGATCGTCCATCTTCTTGATGGCGCCCGGGAGGTCTTCCGCGGTGCTCGGAATTTCAGGAGGAAGCGGCGTTGCTTCAACCTGATCGAGCAGTTCCTTTCCGGCCTTGTTCAGAATGCGGCTGCGCCACAGGCCGCGGACTGAAGTCTGACGGATCGTGCTCTTCGCGAAGCCCTGCATCTGAACTTCGATCGTGCCTTCGCCCAGAACCTTGTTGATGTAGTCCTTGTCATTGGGGGAAAGAGGCTGGCGGGTCAGTTCAACAGCCACCGGGACCATCGTCGGATCAAAATGGTCGAAGTCAACATCCTTCGCGGCGGCATTCAGTTCGGAAATGATGGCGGGAGCAGCGAAAAGACCGTCCGGTTTTTCTGCCGGTTCTTCGATCTTATCCTTCATGTCGCGGGCGGCGTAAGTGAGAACGACGTCAGGGATGTAAGCAACGACGAGCAGATCCTGCTGGCCGATCAGCATGCGCCAGATGGTCGGGACATTCGTCTCCTCCATACGGATCTGACCTCCGCCCATCGTGATGCGGATTTCACCCTTGGAGAGCGTGTCGAAGAGGAACTTCTTGAAGGGACCGTCCTTCTGACCCAGATCCGTCACTGAGTGAAGCCGGCCGCCTTCCTTCTGGGTTTTGACCAGCAGATCGCGGGTCTCGCGGAGCCAGTTGAGGGTTTCGCGGGCAGCAGCGAGTCTTTCCTCAGAGGTGGATTCCTTCTTGGCCTCGCGGGCAGCGGCGAGGATGCTATCAGCAGAAATAGGAGCTGTCATAGTGTGTGTCTGTCAGTAGATTAATGAAAAGGGTTCGTCAGTTAGCCTGGATCGAAATCGTGCGGCGGGCAGGTGCCGTACGGCCGCCGATTTCAGCAAGACCGCTGATGTATTCGTTCCAGTTCTTAAGTCCCTGGAGACCGCCGAGCCATTCACCGTCACGGTAGAAACCGACTGCCGGGAGGCGGGTCAGGCCGAGACGGCTTGCGATGGCGCGGCCCACGGCAGGGTCAGTGAAGCCCTTTGCGGCAATGTGATCCTGGAACACCTTAGCAACTTCAGGAGCGATTACTGCCATGTCAATCGTCTCCTTGAAAGTGGTCGGGTTATCAGCGAAGAAAATCAGAACGAGTCCCTTGGCGGACTTGAATTCTTCAAGGTTTTCCTCATTCACGCGGACGAAGCCTTCTTTTCCCCAAAGCCGGTTGAAGATCGGATGATCGTCAACGTTGACGATGGTAATCTCGCGGGTCGGGTCATTCAGTTTTGACGGCATTGTCTCTTTTCCTTTGTTTTTCTGAATTACTGCTTGTTAACCTTAACCTGAGCCTTCAGGAAGTCGGGAAGTTCGCCCGTATGCGCCGTGATATCGGCAAAGGCGTCATCAAGCTGGCTCTGTGTGGCGGTGCCGCTCATTACGTCAGAAAGAGCGACGAGGGCGGTACGCATTTTGAGCGCCTCATCCTCTGTCATACGGCGCTGGGAAGCGCCCTGGAATACCAGAAGCCACTCGCCGGGGGTGGCCAGTCCCGTGAGCTCTGTATTGACGGTTTCAGTTTTTTCGCCTGAGTCACAGACCGCAGAGAAGTTATCGGAAACCGAAACGACCTTCATCGGAATCGCAATACACATGGTTTTCACTCCTTTTCAGAGATCGGGTTTCCATTCTGATCTCTTTTCACGAAGTACCGGAGGTCTGCATAACGGCAGGCTTCTTCTTCCGACGGACGTCCTTCTTCATAAGGCTTACGCTCAAGACAGGTCTCGGCAAGCGCCTCGGCTTTTTCTCCCGGGTTACGGGGCTCGATCTTGAATCCCCATTCCTTGAGCTGCTTCGCGGCTTCTTCCACCATGCCGGGGACGGCAGCGCTCACCTCGGGGGTAAGAGAACCGCCGTAATCCTCGAGGTCACCTGGCTGGCAGCCGAGCACGACGATTTCATCAGGGTAGCGGCCAAGAAGCTTCGCGACAGCGAAGAGGTCATTCAGACCTTCCTGGTGGGCGCTCATCTTGGTGTTCAGCCACGGGTTGATATCTTCTTTTCTCAGGACCTTGCAGGTGCCGGGGAGATCGTTGAATTCGCAGGCATCGAAAATAATGATCTTCGAGCAGTTCTCAATGTACTCGGAGAGATAAAAACCAAGCGTACCGCCGTCCAGCACCAGAACATCTTCAGGACACTTCCAGGCTTCGTTGAACGCTTCTACCGCGCGGACGCCGAATCCCTCATCTGCCCACAGGATATTGCCGATGCCCAGAACAACTACGGGGTATTTTTTATTGCTGTCTGACATGTGTCTAACCACTCCCTGATGGAACACGAATATTAGCCATCACAAATGTGCGGGAGTGAGGTTAGCAAAAAAAAAAGACCGGAACCACCACCAAGGGGTGGAAGTTCCGGTCTATATCCCTATTCCTACGTACTACCCCCTATCCAAAGGGATAGTACGAAAGGATGTGAGGATTACTTCGCATGCTTGAACATGCGGAGGCCATTCGTGATGGCGGACATTTCCGTCGCGCCGCCCATGATGTCCTCGCGGGCAGCCATGTAGAAATGGGCCACCATGAAGAGCGTGAAGACATACATCAGAGCGTGATGGAACGTGCGGACTGCCTGAGCGTTATCGCCGAAGAGAGCGAACACCCAGCCGGTCATGATATCCCAGCCAGAGCCGGCGCCGTAAGGCTGTCCATAGAGTGCAAGGCCCGTGATGATGATGCAGAAGGAGCCGAGCACGAAGAAGCCGAACATGGCGGTAGCAGCGAGCGGGTTATGCGCCGCGTACTCCGGAGACGTCTTCTTGATGAACAGATAGTACAGAGCCTGATCCCAGATGCCTTTCAGGAACTTAAAGGACCAGAAAGGCGGCAGGAAGATCTGATGAGCGTAACGGTTGCCCATGAACGCCCAGAAAATACGGTAGACAAACAGACCAGTGAAGCAGATGCCCGCGATGAAGTGAATCATACGGATATCAGCGAACTGGAACGTCGCCCAGGTATTTCCCAGATTGGCATCCAGAGGACGCCCGATCAGGTAACCGGTGACGATCATCGTAAACATCGTGACGACCATGAGCCAGTGCCAGACACGTACCGGAGCTTCCCAGACGTAAATCGGACGCTTATCGCCATCACTCAAGTCTACTTCGTAAGTAACCTTATCAATTTTCATGAGGTTCCTCCTTACTCGGATTCGACCTTCGTAATTTCTTTGCCCTCAGGGTCGAAAAGATGAGAAGCGCAGGCGAGGCACGGGTCGAAGGAGTGGATCGTACGAAGGATCTCGAGCGGCTTCTTCGGATCGATGATCGGAGTGCCGAGCAGAGAGGCTTCGAACGCGCCGTGCTGACCATTGGCGTCACGCGGGCAAGCGTTCCAGGTGGTCGGAACCACAGCCTGCCAGTTGGCGATCTTGCCGTCCTTAATGACGCACCAGTGGCTCAGAGCGCCACGCGGAGCTTCGCAGAGGCCGACACCCTTGCATTCCTTCGGCCAGGTCGACGGATCCCACTTCTCCATGTTGGCAGCCACTTCATCGCCGCCCTTAATGTTAGCGGTGAGGTCGTCAACGTACTTCACCATCAGGTCAGCAGCCACGACCGCGTCGATAGCGCGGGCAGCCGTACGGCCGAGGGTGGAGAACACGGCTTCGAGCGGAAGGTTCATTTCCTTCAGCAGAGCGTCAACCGGCTCCTTGTAGACTTCCTTGCCGAGAGCGTAGCCGATCACGACACGGGCGAGCGGGCCGACTTCCATCGTGTGACCCTTCCACTTCGGGGTCTTGATCCAGGAGTACTTGCCGTCACCGCCGAGCCAGCTGAACTTGGTCTTCGTGCCGACAGAGCCCTTCGGGAGTTCGAAGTGCGGAACGGTCTCACCGTCAAACGGATAGAGGCCGACGTCCTTCTGATCGCCCTTGTCATAGGTGAACCAGGAGTGATCAACGAATTCCTGAATTTCCTTCGGATCGTTCGGGTTGACCGGATGGACTTCCTTCAGGTTACCGTCGACGATGGCGCCGCCCGGCATCACGAGGTTGTCATTGCTCCAGTCGTTCGGACGGACAGGGAATTCGCCGAAGGAGAGCAGGTTCTTGGAGCTGATGCCGCCGCCATACTTGAACCACTCGGGGTAGAAGGAAGCGATGGCCTTGACGTCCGGCACGTAGACATTCTTCACGAAGTCGACGGTGTACTTGGCGATATCGCGCATGTAGTTCATCGTCACTTCATTGATCATGTCGCCGGCTGCGCCGGTGCCATTCATGTTGATCGGGCAGGGAACGCCGCCGACCAGGTAGTTCGGGTGCGGGTTCTTGCCGCCGAGAATCGTGTGGATCTTAACGATTTCGCGCTGGAAGTCGAGAGCTTCCAGGTAGTGAGCCGTCGCGAGCAGGTTAACCGCGGGCGGCAGCTTCATGGCGGGGTGACCCCAGTAGCCGTTCTTGAAGATGGACAGCTGGCCGCCGGCAACGGAGGCCTTCAGCTGGCGCTGAATGTCGGCGAAGTAGCCGGCGCCGTTCAGTTCATGCGTCGGGGAGATCTTCGCTTCGATAGCAGCGGCTTCGCGCGGATCCGCATTCAGAGCGCTGATAACGTCAACCCAGTCCAGAGCGTGGAGCTGATAGAAGTGGGTCACGTGGTCCTGAACGAACAGCACAGCGTTCATCAGGTTACGGATGATGTTGGCGTTGGCCGGGATCTTGATGCCGATAGCACCTTCCACAGCGCGGACAGCCGCCAGAGCGTGGATGCCGGTGCAGACGCCGCAGATACGTTCCGTGAAGGCCCAGGCGTCGCGGGGATCGCGGCCCTTCAGAATCACTTCAATGCCGCGCCACATCGTGCCGGTGGACCAGGCGTCGGCAATCTTGCCGTCAGCGCCCAGAACGGCCTGCATGCGCATATGACCCTCAATTCTGGTCAGCGGGTCAACGACGATACGGGTTTCACTCATGACGATCCTCTCCGATATGCTTGTTATTGGTCTTCGAGCGTGCCTGGACAACAGCGCTGGCCGCGATATGGGCGGCAGCGGCGACGCCGACAACGGCCATCACACCAAGGCCGACCTTGTCAACGGTCGCTTCAACACCACCCCAGCCCGGAGGCAGAACGGTGGTTTCGTGATCATAGAAGGAGCCCTTGTCGAAGAAGTCGGCTTCGGCGCAGCCAATGCAGCCGTGGCCAGACTGAACCGGCCAGGACAGGCCTTCGTTCCAGCGGATGGTGGAGCAGGGGGAGTACGTGACCGGGCCCTTGCAGCCAACCTTGTACAGGCAGTAGCCGAGCTTCGCGCCTTCGTCATCGAAGTGCTCGACGAACTGACCGGCGTCGAAGTGACCGCGGCGATAGCACTTGTCGTGAATACGCTGGCCATAGAACATCTTCGGACGGCCCTGACGGTCGAGCGGGGGCAGACGGTCATAGGTGAGGATGTAGGTGAGAACGCCAGTCATCACTTCGGCGATCGGGGGGCAGCCCGGGACCATAACGATCGGCTTGTCCTTGATCACTTCGTTGATCGGCACAGCGTGGGTCGGGTTCGGCTTGGCAGCCTGGACGCAGCCCCAGGAGGCGCAGGAGCCCCAGCTGATCACAGCCTTGGCGCCAGCAGCAACGTGCTGGATCTTGTTCTTGAAGATTTCACCGCCAGGGATGCAGAACGTGCCGTCGCCGGCGAGAGGCACATTGCCTTCGACCGCGAGGATGTACTGACCCTTGTACTTCGTAATGGTGTCTTCGAGAGCCGCTTCAGCCTGTTCACCGGCAGCTGCCATGATGGTGTCGTCGTAGTCGAGCGAAACCATGGAGAGGACGATGTCCTTGGCGATCGGGTGATAAGAACGGATGAAGGATTCGGTGCAGCAGGTGCACTCAAGACCACCGGAACGCGGGGTTTGGTCTGCATCGCGGTAGCGATATCCTTGGCGCCGGCGCTGCCGAGGCCGAGGCTGGCAGCGGTGAGGGAGCAGAACTGCAGGAAGCTCCTGCGGCTTACACCCTGACGGCGAAGGGCCTCGTATTGTGTTTCAGCCATAGCTATCTCCTATAGAAGCTTTGCGGTTTCCAGATGAAGCAGAGGAAGCCGTTTAGCCACTTTATTTGACGTTTGTTATTGGTAAAACTGTGACTAACGGAAAAAATCCTGCCTCAGTTTTTTGCTTCACCGTAAATTTAAGAAGTGCGGGCCGAATTGGGAATACTTTTTTAAAAACGCATTAGGTTTAAGGCTAAACCCTTGTGTAAATATTTACAGTATCTTGCAGTTTATGAAAATATATCCCTATATAGGTAATAATTTGATCTGTGTCAGCCATATTCGGTTACAAGTCGAATTATTTTGCGGATAGCGAAAAATTAGGGATTAGTCGGTAGTAAGGGTATGTACCTACCAGAAAAAGAGCAGACCTAAAGACCCAATGCGAAGGATGCGGGAAGGAACGAATCCTTAAGCAAGGCTTAAGCGCAGATTCCTAGACTCCCGATAGCGTTTTTTGAGGAGGGGAGAATTGCGCCCGAAAAAAGCCCCCCTCTCTTATAGCCGGTGACAGCCGGCAGACGCCAGGCTCTATTTATTTACTGACTTAATCATTTCTGCCTTCCAGCCATGAATCAGGATTCTGACCATCAGAAGGCCCCGGCAGCTTCGCTGAGGGCTGAGGGAATCACCTGCGTGAGAGGCGAACGGTGCCTCTATGAAGGACTCTGCTTTGAGGCAGAGCCCGGTGCCGTACTGCGCCTTGCCGGTCCGAACGGCGCGGGAAAAACCACACTGATGCGGATTGTGGCAGGGCTTCTTACGCCGACCGAGGGAAAAATTTTCTGGGGCGGACGGGATACCAAAGAGTTAGGGGGAGATTTCCGGGCAGACCTCCTCTATATAGGACACCTTAACGGAGTCAAGGAAGAGCTCACGTGTCTCGAGAATCTCCGCACCAACGCGACGCTTTTCGGCCGCGAAGCTTCCCGTGAAGCATGCCTTGCAGCGCTGAAGCAGGTTGGTCTCCGGGGATTTGAGGAAGAGCCCGTCCGGTTCCTCTCCCAGGGGCAGCACCGCCGCGCGTCACTCTCCCGCCTTTATCTCTCGGAAGACATTCCGCTCTGGATTCTTGATGAACCGTTCACGGCGCTTGATGTGAAGGGCGTTGCTTCGCTTTGCCGTCTGATTGAGCGGCATGCGGCTTCAGGCGGCATCACCCTGATGACAACGCATCAGGAATCGGGACTCAGCACGCCGGGGTACCGCAAGCTTGATGTTTCAGACTTTTCTCCCGCCCGCCGGAAGGCCCGCACGAATCCGGAGGTGACCCATGCTTAAGCTTTTCCGCGTGATGATCCGCCGGGATCTGCTTCTCGCGTACCGGCAGAAGTCCGATGTCCTGCAGACCGTGTTCTTCTTCCTGGTGGTGATTACGCTCGTGCCGCTGGGTGTCGGAGCTGAGACGGAACTCCTTCGCAGCATGGCTCCGGGTATTGTCTGGGTGGCTGCGCTTCTCGCGGCCCTCCTCTCGCTGCCGCGCCTCTTCGCGCACGACTTTGCGGACGGCACGCTTGAGCAGATGGTCCTCTCTCCTGATCCGCTCCCCGTGATCGTTCTTGCGAAGGCATTCGCGCACTGGCTGACGACCGGCGTGCCGATCACCGTTTTCGCGTCGCTTGCCGCCGTGATGTTTGACCTGAAGGCGGAAGTGGCCGCGGTCCTGGTTTTCTCGCTTCTCATTGGCACTCCGGTGCTTTCGCTTCTGGGAAGTGTCGGCGCGGCACTCACGCTTGGGCTCCGGTCGGGCGGCGTGCTTACGTCACTTCTTGTTCTGCCGCTTTATATTCCGGTGCTCATCTTCGGGGCCGGCGCGGCAGGAGCTGTAGCGGTTGCGGTATCCCCCGCGGCTTATCTACTGATTACCGGGGCGCTTTCGCTTTTCGCTCTCGCGATTGCCCCCTGGGCCAGCGCGGCAGCTTTGAGAATTGCGCTCGAATAACAGCCCGGGATGATGCGGCGGTTCTCCGCTCTTTTATCTCGGGAAAAATAAAAAAAGCATCTGTCTATATATAGAGAGACTTCAGTCTGGAACAGCAGCTATGAGTTTTCCAAATTTTTCGGATCCACAGCGGTTTTATGAAACCTCGCGGCCGATCGTGATCGGCTGCTACATCGTGGCCTTTGTTCTTGCCGTGATCGGTATCTACATGGGCTTCTTTGTAACGCCGATTGATTACCGGCAGGGCAATTCCTACCGCATCATCTTCATTCACATCCCGTGCGCCTGGATGAGCCTCTTCACGTACCTCATGATGGCCTTCTATACGATCTGGGCGCTTGTCACAAAGTCGAAGATGGCTCCGGTGTTCGCGGTTGCGATGGCGCCTACGGGCGCGATCATGGGCTTTATCGCCCTTTTCACGGGATCCATGTGGGGCCGTCCCACCTGGGGTACCTATTGGGTGTGGGACGCGCGGCTCACCAGCATGCTGATTCTTTTCTTCCTTTATCTCGGCTACATCGCCCTTCATACGGCGTTTGATGACTGGAGAAAGGCAGATCGTGCCGCCGCCGTGATCGCGATTGTCGGCGCGCTCAACGTTCCGATCATTTATTTTTCCGTCCGCTGGTGGAACACCCTGCATCAGGGCGCGTCCATTACGACGCACGGCACCTCGATGGAAACCACGATGTTCTACACCGTGCTCACCATGGTGGCCGCGATGTGGATCTACTGCACGGGGGCGATCGTGCGTCGCGCAAGGACGGTGGTCCTTGAACGCTATCGCCGCGAACCCTGGGCTCGCGCAGCTGCTGCCAAGGAGGCTTGATTATGCATTGGGAAAGCGTATCGGCATTCTTCGCCATGGGCGGGCACGGCTTCTGGGTCTGGATGGCCTGGGGTATGGCGCTCGCCGCTGTGATTTTTGAAAACATTTTCCAGTCAGTCCGCCGCAAGGCGGCGCTTGACGCCATCCGGCGCATTGAACGCGCTGAAAAGCAATCCGAGCAGGTATCGGACGAGGAGTAGAAACATGGCCAGAAACGTATCCAGAAAAAAGGTTCTGATTCTTGGAGGTATCGCTTTTGCGGTCATTGTGGGCGCGGGCGCGCTCATCTACTCGGCTATGTCCGAGAACGTGGTGTTCTTCTATTCACCGACTCAGGTTGCCGCGGGCGAAGCGCCGCATGACCACACGTTCCGTGTGGGCGGCATGGTGAAGAAGGGTACCGTGGCAACGTCGGGTGACGGCGTCACGACGAGCTTCACGGTGACAGATGACAACAAGGACGTGCCGTGCATTTACAAGGGCGCGCTTCCTGACCTGTTCGCCGAGAACACCGGCGTTGTGGCTCAGGGCAAGCTGAACGCTTCGGGTACGTTTGTTGCCACTGAAGTGCTCGCGAAGCATGACGAAAAGTACATGCCGCCGGAAGCCGCCAAGGCGATGGAAGACGCGAAGAAAGCCAAGGCCGCCAAGCAGGGTGCGTCGATCTGACGGCGCGGGACCGGCAAAGATTCAATTCAGCAATACAGGCAATAAGGAAACGGAGAAAGTCTCGTGATACCAGAACTCGGACACTTCGCTCTCATGCTGTCGCTCGTCATCTGCCTCGTGCAGGGCGTGCTGCCGCTTGCGGGCACATTTTTGAAAATCAGGAGCTGGGTCGACCTTGCGCGCCCCGCGGCCGTAGCGAACGCGCTCTTCCTCACAATCGCGTTCGGAATCCTCGCGTGGTGCTTCCTCACGAGTGACTTTACGGTGCTGAATGTGGCGAATAACTCCAATTCGCTGCTCCCGTGGTACTACAAGCTCGCCGCGACATGGGGATCGCATGAAGGCTCCATCCTCTTCTGGGTGGTGTGCCTCAGCTGGTGGACCTGCGCGGTTGCCTTCTCGGCCCGCTCGATTCCTGAGATTACCCAGGCCCGCGTGATTTCGGTCCTCGGCCTCGTCTCAGTCGGCTTCCTCCTCTTCATCCTGATGACGTCGGATCCGTTTGCCCGCCTCTTCCCGCCGGCTCCGGAAGGCGCCGACCTGAATCCGCTTCTGCAGGATCCGGGCATGGTGTTCCATCCGCCGCTTCTCTATCTCGGCTATGTAGGCTTCTCGGTTCCGTTCGCGTTCGCGATCGCGGCGCTCCTCGGCGGTCGTCTCGATATCGCATGGTCCCGCTGGATGCGTCCGTGGACCACGGCGGCCTGGGTTCTTCTCACGCTCGGCATCGCGCTTGGCTCTTTCTGGTCGTACTACGAACTCGGCTGGGGCGGCTGGTGGGCCTGGGACCCGGTGGAAAATTCCTCGTTCCTTCCGTGGCTGACCGGTACGGCGCTCTTCCACTCGCTCGCGGTGACTGAGAAGCGCGGCTGCTTCAAGATCTGGACCGTGTTCCTCGCGATTCTCACCTTCTCGCTTTCGCTGCTCGGCACATTCCTCGTCCGCTCGGGCGTTCTCACTTCGGTGCACGCTTTCGCGGCCGATCCGTCCCGCGGCCTCTTCATCCTGATCTTCCTCTGCATCGTGATCGGTCTCTCGTTCGCGCTCTTTGCCTGGAAGGCGCCTGAAGTGGCTTCCGGCGGAAGCTTCGCGATCGTGTCCCGCGAATCGATGCTGCTCGTGAACAACATCTTCCTCGTGGTGGCGATGAGCGCGGTGCTGCTCGGTACGCTTTACCCGCTGATCCTTGACGCGCTCGGTCTCGGCAAGATCTCGGTCGGCGCTCCGTATTTCGACGCGGTTTTCGCGCCGCTTATGCTCCCCGTGATCTTCCTCATGGCGATCGGACCGCTCGTGCGCTGGAAGGAAGCGGAGCTTGGCAGCCTCGTGCGCCAGATGGCTCCGTCCTTCATCGTGTCTCTGATCGCTGCTGTCGCGATTCCCTTCGCGATGGGTGAATTCAAGATCTGGCCGGCCGTCGGTTTCTTCCTTGCCTTCTGGGTGCTCTGCTCGATCATTCATGAGATCCGCGTGGGTTCCCGCAACGCGAAGACGGTTTCTTCCGGTTTCCTCCGCCACGGCCGCAGCTGGTGGGGCATGCAGCTCGCCCACCTCGGTATCGGCGTCACGGTGTTCGGCATCGCGATGGTGATGGGCTACGAAGCTGAGCGTGATGTCCGCATGGTGCCGGGCGACGTGGTTACGGTCCGCTCGACCACCTTCAAGTTCAATGGCGTTACGGAATCGCGCGGACCGAACTATCTCTCGAAGAAGGGTGACGTCACGCTGATCGAAGGCGGACGCGAAATCGGCCATCTCTACCCCGAGAAGCGTGACTACTTCTCGAGCCGCGGCATGCCGATGACGGAAGCCTCGATCCTGCATCGCGTGACGGGCGACGTTTATGTCTCCCTCGGCAATCCGACGGCTGACGGCGGCTGGGTTGTCCGAGCGTATTCGAAGCCCTTTGTGCTCTTTATCTGGGGCGGCACGCTGCTCATGGCGGTCGGCGGTCTCCTCGCGATTACGGACCGCCGCTACCGGAAGAAGGCCGCGAAGCCTGAGGTCGGTGCTGCGGGAGCGAACTGATTATGAAAAAGCTGAAGTATCTTCTGCCGCTTGCGCTCTTTATCGTGCTGGCGGGGTTCCTCGTGAAGGGACTTTATCTGGATCCGCATGAGGTGCCTTCGCCCCTCATCGGGAAACCTGCGCCGGCGTTCCAGCTGCAGGACCTGAATCATCTTGACCGCACGGTCTCGAGTGATGAGCTGAAGGGGAAGGTCTGGCTCCTGAATGTCTGGGCTTCCTGGTGCGAAAGCTGCCGGGAAGAGCATCCGTACATCATGCAGCTTGTCCGCAGCGGTGAACTGAAGAATACGGTGGTGGGTCTCCAGTACAAGGATAAGGTGGCTCCCGGACTTGCTTTCCTTACGCAGTACGGCAACCCCTACACCCTGGTGCTTCGGGATCCGGAAGGTCAGACCGGCATCAATTTCGGTGTCTACGGTGTCCCTGAGACCTTCATCATTGATAAGAAGGGCATCATCCGTCACAAGGTGATCGGACCGATGATGCAGAAGGAATGGACGAACGACGTGAAGCCGCTCCTCGCGAAACTGGAGGCTGAGTAATGAATCGATTTTTGACCGTACTGTTTGCTTTTGGGACGGCCGTGATCTCAGCGTCAGCCCTGGCAGCGCCCGAGGCGTCTGCAGAGGCGGTTCAGCCTTCCGCGGCCGCTGCTGCGGTGGCTTCCGCTCCCGCCTCGGCCCCGGCCGCTTCGGCAGCCGCCCCCCGCATGGAAGCTCATGAGGCAGCCTCCGACGAATTCGATCCGGTAAAGAACAAGCGTCTTCTCGCCATCGCTGAAAAGCTCCGCTGCCTCGTCTGCCAGAACCAGACCATCGCGGAATCGAACGCGGATCTCGCGATCGATCTGCGCCGCCAGGTGCGGGAGCAGATTGCCGAAGGCCGGACTGATGACGAAATCATCAGCTACATGACGGACCGCTATGGTGACTTCGTTCTTTATAAGCCGCCTTTCAAGGCATCGACTGTCATTCTCTGGGTTGGCCCGATAGCGCTTCTCGTGATCGTGCTTGCCTGGTACTTCGTGACCGTGCGCCGCCGCAGAAAGCAGCCTGAGGGAGAGGGAAGACCGCTCACGCAGGCAGAGCGCGAGGAGGCAGAGCGTCTGCTCGGCATCCGTCCGGATGATGAAGATTCCCCGAAGGAGAGCCGCAAATGATGATGGCATTTTTTGTTCTGATCGCCGTGATTTTCTGCGCGGTCGCTGTAGCGATCCTCGGGTTCGGCCTGCGTTCCAAGCGGGTTTCGGGCCGGGCTGAAAGCGAACTCGTGCAGACAAACGTCGAGGCCCTGAAGGCAAGCTACGCGGACCTGAAGGCCGGGCACGACGCGGGAAAGATTTCAGATGATGAGTTTGAGGAAACCCGCGCAGAGCTTGAACGCCGTGTGCTTGACGAAAGCCGCGCCACGGAGTCGCTCGACAAATCCGATAAGCGTGAGCGTCTTACGACGCTCGCCTTTATCGCGGTCTTCATTCCGATCGCGGCTGCGGTGATCTACTGGCGCTTCGGCACCTGGGACGCCATGAATCCGGCAATCGCCGGCATGCAGGCCCAGAATGAGTCGGGCGGTCACTCGATGGCTCAGCTGGATGAACAGCTCGCGAAACTTGAGAAGAGCCTGCAGGAAAATCCGAAGAACGTGAATGGCTGGATGCTGCTTGCCCGTACCAACGACGCTCTGAAGCGCTTTGATAAGGCGGCTGCCGCCTATGAGAAGCTTTCCGTGCTGGTTGACGGCGAAACGAAGGCTGAGGTTCTGGCCGATTGGGCTGACTGCCTCGCGGCGAAGAACGGCTCGCTTGACGGAAAGCCTGAGGAGCTGGTTGATCAGGCTCTGAAGATTTCCCCGAAGCTCTGGAAGGCGCTCGCGCTGAAGGGCACCGCCTACTACAACCGGAACCAGTTCAAGGAGGCCGCGGCCACCTGGGAAAAGGTTCTGGCGGATCAGAAGCCGGGGTCTGAGGACTATCAGAGTGTTCTCAACATGGTGAATGACGCCCGGACGAAGGCCGGCATGAAGCCGCTGGCGGGGCCGAGTTCCGTTACCCGTGTGGAACCGAGCCCGGTGTCCGAAGCGGCCGGAAGCCAGCGCGTGGTGTCGGTCTCCGGCACCGTGAGCCTTGCGGCTGACCTGAAGGCCGGCCTCTCGGGGAACGAAACCGTTTTCATCTTCGCGCGCCCCGTCGAAGGCAGCCGCATGCCGGTTGCTGTGACCCAGGTGAAGGTGTCGGATCTCCCCGCGAAGTTCACTCTCGACTCCAACATGCGGCTTCCGGGCGGCATGGGAGGCATGGAATCCCTGAAGCAGGTGGTGGTCGGCGCTCGCGTGTCGAAAACCGGAAACCTGATGCCGCAGCCCGGTGACCTCGAGGGCGACACGCCCGCGGTCGCGGTCGGCAGTTCCAACCTCGTCGTGAAGATCACGAAGAAACTCGCGCAGTAACTTCAGAAGTTTCTTCTGATTCTCTATACCGATTCCCGGCGCAGTGATGTGCCGGGAATTTTTTTGAGTGAGAAGACCGGGTTCAGGCTGCCTTTCTCCGCCGTTCCGCTAAACTTTACTCATTCGGCTTTCCGACAGTTTTTGATAAAAAGGCGGCGCAGTCATGTCAGCAGCAGATACTGAAAAGAAGATTTCCCGGACCTATGTCATCCCCGGAAAGGGAAAGCGGATCGGGGAGGGCGCGCCCGGCATTCTCGTTTCGGCGACAGGACGCACGCCTGAGGCGATCCTTGAAGCGGTGAAGCGGCTGGCAGCTGATCCCGCGGTTGATGGAATTGAGCTGAGGCTGGATCACCTCGATTCCGGCCGGAACAGCGATCAGATTCTTGAAATCACGGGGCTTGTGAATCAGGCTTACGCCGCGGCTCCCGATAAAATTCTCATTGCCACAGTGAGAACCGGTAAGGAAGGCGGTGAAGCGAGCTATACGGCAGCTGAGTATCTGCGGCTTCTCGGGAGTCTGATCCGGTACTCCCGGATGGATCTGATTGATCTGGAGGTGTCGCGCGGCGAAGAGCTCCTCGCCCCCCTTGTTGAAGCCGCGCATGCGGCTGGAATCGGCGTGATCATGAGCAGCCATAATTTCTCTGAAACGCCGGATTCGGAGAAACTCCGCGAGACTCTGGAACTCGAGCGGAAGCTGGGAGGGGACATCCTGAAGCTTGCCGTGATGCCCCGGAAGGCGTCCGACGTGGCAAGACTCCTGCTCGTGACAGCGGAAGCCCGTGAAGCGGGGCTTGGCCCGCTTGTCACGATGGCGATGGGGCCGCTGGGCTCGATCTCCCGGGTTTCGGGTGGTATCTTCGGCTCGGCGCTCACCTTCGCGATGTCCGGCACGGCATCCGCCCCCGGCCAGATGGCGGTAGAGGATGTGAAACGATCCCTCGGTCTCTTTTCCGTCTGACAGAAACCGGTGAACGATAAAAAAGCTGCAGTCTCCATTCAGAGATGCAGCTTTTTTCATGGAAGGCGGAGATTCAGAACTCCGTTTTCCTGATTACTTCGCGCACTTATTGGTGGCAAGAAGATCCGCGAGCTTCGTATCCGTCGAGGTCTTATTCGCGCGGACCATATCCGCCGGGCTCTGGCCGTGGTCGTTGCAGAGATCCTTGCGGGCACCGGCCTTCAGGAGGCGCTCGATACAGGGGCGGTTCGCGATGCGGGCCGCCATGAAGAGCGGCGTGACACCAGACTTCGTGCGGACATTCACGTTCGCGCCCTTCTTGATGAAGAGATCAACGAGTTCGGAAGAGCCCGCGGCCGCGGCGTAGTGAAGGGGAGACCAGCCGGAGGTGCGGTCAACAATGGCACCCTTCGCGAGAAGCGCCTTCACGAGCGGCACATTCTTCTTATAGGCCGCAACCATCAGAGCGGATTCACCCGAGGGATTCGCCTTGTCGACATCGAGTCCCTTCGCGTTCAGTAGCAGGTCGATCACGTCGGTGTTATCCGCGCGGATGGCATAGACGAGCGCCGGGTCGCCGTTCGGCATCTTCACGTTCGGGCTGTAGCCCTGGGCGAGCATCTTCTTCACCACGTCGCCGCGGTTATTCTTTACGGCGCCGGTGAAGTTGGCGTAGAGCTCTTCGGGGCCCATCTGAGCCGCGGAGGCGGCCGCCGGGAAGCTGAGCACCGCAGCCGGCGCGAGCGTCATCATGGCGGCGGCAAAAGCCGATGCGAGCGTAATCTTCAGAGAAGTCTGTTTCATGCTTTCAATCCTGTGTATTCCAAAAGCGCTTCCGCATAGGAAAGAGCCGGGATGGCTCATTCTCCGGAGACCGGCGGCGGGAGGCGGAAAAACCGGCGGGCGTTGGCCTCGGTCATGCGGGCTGCCTCTTCAGCAGCGATCTGATGCAATGCGGCTATTTTAGCGACGGTATACGCGACAAAGGAAGGTTCATTCCTGCGTCCGCGCTTTGGTACAGGCGCCAGATAGGGGCAGTCAGTCTCTGCAAGAATCCTATCCATGGGGATCGCGGCGCAGGCGTCCTGAATTGCAACAGAACGTTTAAATGTCATATTTCCGTTAATGCCGATCATTCCGCCGGCATCAAGCGCCTTTTTGGCCACCTCCGCGGTGGAGGAGAAGCAGTGGAGAACAAACCCGGTTTCGCCGGCATTTTCGGATTTCAGAATATCGACCGCTTCTGACTCCGCGTCCCGGGCATGAATGATGAGAGGCTTCCCGAGGCGCTTCGCGGCCTCGATATGACGGAGGAACCGCTCAACCTGCCACGGGCAGGGGGGCTTATGCCAGTAATAATCGAGCCCGGTTTCCCCGACCGCGACGAAGTTCGGATCGGAGTTCGCGCTGCAGATTTCCTCAACTGTCGGCTCGTGATCCACATCCTGATACTCAGGGTGCAACGCCCAGGCACCCCAAAGGTAGCCCGGGTGCTGACTGAGGAGTGCCCGGAGCGGCTTGAGCTCCGGGTCCTCGCAGCCGATGACGACAGCTCCTGTCAGCCCGGACTCTTTCATCCGGGCGATCACTTCCTCCCGATCCTCATCAAACTCTTTCGAGTTGATGTGGCAGTGGGAGTCAAAAAGCCTCATCCCGGTCATGCCGATCAGGCCTTGCTGTTCGCGTAGAGTTCTTCGATCAGCGCGAGATAGTGCTTCGTGATCACGCGGCGGCGCAGCTTCATCGTGCTGGTCGTCATGCCGTTTTCAGGCGTCCAGTGTTCGCTCAGGATACGGACAGCGCGCGGCACGCCGTACTGCGGGAACTGACGCGTGAGCTTACGGATACGCTGCAGCACCGCACGCTGTGCCTGACGGCTTTCGTAGGAGGCAGGATCCTTCGGGTCGAGTGAGAGTTCGGCGCAGAAATTTTCCCAGCGCGTCGGGTTAACGACGACGAGCACCGCGACGAACGGCCGGTCCTCACCGATGATCATCACCTGCTCGAAAAGAGGATCCGACTGGATAGCGAACTCAAGATCCACAGGCGGAATCTTTTCACCGGTGGACGTCACGATGATTTCCTTGATGCGGCCCTTGATGCGGATACGGCCGCCGTCAGAGAGATCCGCCTGGTCACCGGTCTTCAGGAAGCCATCCTCCGTGAAGGTTTCCTTCGTCGCGTCCGGACGGTGCCAGTAGCCCTTCATGACCTGCGGACCGCGCACGAGGAGTTCATCATTCGCGCCGAGCTTCACTTCAATACCGGGGAGCGGCTTTCCGACCGTGGTCGGATGGTTGCCGACCGTTTCCGACATCGAAATCACCGGGGCCGATTCCGTGAGGCCATAGCCCTGGCGAAGATTGATGCCCATCGCGCAGAAGAATTTAGCGATGGAGTAATTCAGAGCGGCGCCGCCAGAGATCAGATCACGGATACGGCCGCCGAAAAGGGCGCGGACCCGGGTGCCGATCTTCGCGTCGAGATCAGGCCACGCGGCGTCATCCAGCTCTTCACGCGGGCTGTGTTCCACAGGAAGGCTGTTCTTGCGGCAGAACCGGCGCCAGCCCACTTCCTGAGCCCAGGCGAGGGTCTGAACGGCGGCTTCGCCTTCGGAAGCGATCTGATTCACGAAACTCGTATGAATCTTTTCCAAAACGCGCGGCACGGTGTTCATCGTGGTGGGCTGCGCGTGCTGCATGTCTTCTGTGAGTGACTGAATACCGCGCGAGATCACAAGCTGAGAGCCGACTGCGACAGCGAGGTAATAAGCGACCGTACGCTCAAAAGCGTGGGAGAGCGGCAGGTAGCTGAGTGACACGTCCTGCTCGGTAAGCGGGAGGCACTGCCAGGTCTGGCTGCAGTTCGCGACCAGCGCGCTGTGGGTCAGCATGACGCCCTTCGGGCGGCCGGTAGTGCCGGAGGTGTAGACGAGAGCCGCGAGATCTTCCGGAGCCGGACGATCCGCCGGATCGATTTCATAATCCTCGCCGGCTGCGAGCCAGTCCGTCACCGCTTCAACACGCGGTGTTCCGTGGAACTCTTTTTCAGTCGGGGTGTCAGAGCAGAGCACCACGGTTCCGAGTGCCGAGAGATCGAGCGTCGGATCTGCGTCACGGATCGAGTGCCAGCGGGCTTCAGACGCCGTGACGAGAGCGCGCGCGCCGCTGTCCGAGAGGACAAAAGCGCAGGCAGACGGTGTATCGATCGCGTGCATCGGCACAGGAGTCATGCCGCAGGCGAGCACGGACTGATCAATCAGAAGGGATTCGATGCTGTTCGTGAGAAGCACCGCGACCCGGTCGCCTTTCTTCAGACCGGATGCCTTGAGAGCCTTCTGCCAGCGGCGAACCGCGGACAGGAATTCCTTCCACGTGATGGAGGCCCAGGCTTCAGTCGCCCGGTCAAACCACTGATAGGCGATACGGTCAGGCCATGTGGCGGCCGTATGCTCGAGCATCTCAGGGAGCGTTCTGCAGCCCTTCGGAAATTCCGGATAGGTATTCATTTCAGTCATTCTGTATCACTCACCTCGTTTCGCGTAGAGTTCGTCGATTTCCTTCTCAAGGTTCGCGAGGATTATCCGCCGCTTCAGCTTAAGCGTCGGGGTCATTGTTCCATTTTCAATGGTCCAGGGAGAGCGCGTGAGGTAAACGTCACGCGGCACTCCGTAATTGGGGAAGTTTCGGGTTGCGGCACGGATCCGTTTCGTCACAGCCTGACGGGCAGCGCGGCTTCTGAAACTCTCCGCGTCTGTGGGATCCAGTGACAGGCTTTCACAGAGCTTTTCCCACTCGAGCGGATTCACGACGACAAGCGCCGTGATGAACGGGCGGTTCTCTCCGACCACCATCACCTGATTCACGAGCGGATCCATACCGATTGCCTGCTCAAGATCATCCGGCGGGATCTTTTCACCGCTTGAAGTCACGATGATTTCCTTGATCCGGCCTTTGATTCTGATCTGGCCGTCAGAATAAATTTCCGCGACGTCTCCGGTGTGAAGCCAGCCGTCAGGGTCAATCGCCTTCGCGGTTGCCTCAGGCAGCTTCCAGTAGCCCTTCATCACACAGGGACCGCGCACGAGCAGTTCGTCACCGTCCCCGAGCTTCGTCTGAACATTCGGCAAAGCCGGTCCAACCGTGTTCGGATTGATCGCCCCCATTTTGTTCACGGCGATAATCGGCGAATGTTCAGTCATGCCGTACCCCTGAACGATCCGGATGCCGAGACCAAGAAGAATGCGGGAGACCGCGGGATTCAGCGCGGCGCCGCCCGATACAAAGCAGTACACGTCGGGATGCTCGCCGAATGCGCGGCGAACCACGGAGCCGACCTTCCGGTCGAGGAACCCTGACACAATCGGATCAAGGAACGAGAGCGCGCCGCCCTGAACCGGAAGGTGATTTTCGCGGCAGAAATTGCGGTAACCGACATCGATCGCCCAGTGGAAGATCTTCTGGGCAAAGGGCGGCTGCTTTTTCACAGTCTGCAGAATCTTCGCGCAGATCTGCTCATAGATCCGGGGCACCCCCATCATCACATTCGGAGACGCGAGCTGCATATCCTGGGCGAGTGTCGCGATCGAGCGGCAGAAGACAATTGCGTTGCCCATTCCCATGCCGACGTAGTACGTTGTCGTGCGCTCAAAGGTGTGCGAAAGCGGCAGGAACGAGAACCAGCGGTCGTGAGGCCGGGGGCAGAGATGCTTCAGTACGGCGCGCACGTTGCAGAGCACGTTGAGGTGTGTAAGCATCACGCCTTTCGGACGGCCGGTGGTGCCGGAGGTATAGACGAGCGCCGCGAGATCGCCTCCCTTCGGAGGCGGAGGCAGCGGCGTCCCGGCACCTTCGGTCAGGAAGGTCTCGAGGGTAATCACCCGGGGGTGAGCATCAGAATCCTCAGCCGGGACCTCATCATCCGTGATCACGACGAGCTGCAGATCGGGAAGATCGACGCCGGAGGTGCGGATGCCCTTCCACTTAAGGTACTTGTTAGTCACGAGCACCTTGGAGCCAGAGTCTGAAAGGATGTAGGCCGAGGATCCCGGGGTGTCGATCGCGTGGAGCGGCACCGGGGTCAGGGCATCGGAGAGGACCCCCTGATCGAAGCAGATCGCGTCAATCGAATTCGGCATCAGCATGGCGCATCGGTCGCCGCGGCTGAGGTTCAGCGCCGCGAAGGCTTCGCGCCAGCGCTGAACCCGGACATCCATTTCCCTGAATGTCAGGCTGACCCAGCGCTTCTCGCGGGTGCTGTATTCGCGGAAGGCTTCATCGTCTCCCCGGTCCGGAAGGTTATGCGTGAGCAGCTCGGGGAGCGTCTGCAGTAGATCCAGGCTCTTCGCCCGGGCTGCTGAAGTATCAGTTTGCTGAGCCAATTTGTATTCCTTCTGATCTTTCCGGAGTTTGGCAGCCGCGGATCGGGGGCGCGCCGCTGCAGACTTTGCAGCTGTCCAGGGGGCGTCCCCGGCCCCGGCGCATTCACTGCGTGGACGGCTGTTCGAGGGATAACGATAACGCAACAGGGCGTTTTATGCCGGTTTTTTTAGCCTCAGGCTTATCCGAGGAATGTATTCAACCGGGCGCTTTCCGTGATGTTCGGAACTGATCAGGCGTGTTTTGCGGGATTAAAGAAAAGATAGGGATAAAAGCTTAGGTCTTATCTCTTTTTGGGTAATCCGGGGATTTCGAATCGGAATGCGGGGTTTCCGGTGCGTTTTCTGCCGGCTCCGGAGTGTCTCCCTCGGGATCCTCGCGATGACGGCCGGCAAGTCCCTCAGCCATCTGCCCGAAGTCTGACATCGCGCCGGTCAGGCTTTCCGTCAAGGCCTCACACCGGCTGATCCAGCCATTGATGGTCTCACGCAGCAGGATGAGAAAGGCGCGGCACTCTTTCGGCATGAGGAGATAAATAAGGAGCAGACAGACGGTAGCGGCCACCAGCGCTATCAGCACTGCAGCCGCTGCCCAGAGCAGAAGGGCACCGCCAAGAATCGCCGCAATGGCGGTGAGAATCCCCTTCGTCAGTTTTTCCATGCCTTAAACCTTCCGGGGCCCGTCAGAGCCCCATTCCTATCAGATAACCGTACTTCTGTAGCGTATCAGATGCCAGGCAAGGAAGGCAGTGAAAGCGACACCGGAAGCGACATGCAGGGCCATCTTGCCTCCAGGGCCGATTCCGGGGACAAGACCGAGAAGCGTGAGCGCGTAGGTCGCCGTCATGGCGCGGTTCACGTTCTGGTTCACGAACTTGGAGCCGTGGAAGGGGTTGAGGTCGCCGATCTGGAACCCCTTTGCCGGCGCTCTCTGACGCGTGGCTGCGGACTTGGCGGGAACAGGCTTCTCTTCCGGAAGAGCGGCAGAGGCGAGGGCCTTCAGCTGCTCAATATCGAGCTTTGCCGGGTCCCAGAGCAGGAGGAGGCTCCCGACCCGGGGATTGATTTCCACGGAACGGACGCCTTCAAGCCCCGCGAGGAAAGTCTTCACCTGCTTCACGGTTTCCGCGTTTTTCAGCGAAGCGTGCCGTGCCCGGAGACGCCCCGGGAAGTAGCTTCGAATGCAGTTTTCAAAAGAGTCCGTCATGATGCATTTCCTGTCAGATAGTTGCCGCGCATTGAATTCACGCAGACGCCGATCGTGGTGCCATTATGGAGCAGGGCTCCGGCAGCCGGTGTGAGTACATTGGTGAGACCGCCGGCAAGGAAGAGCGTATTGAGTCCAACGCTCGCCTTGAAGTTCGTCTGCACACAGGTCATGGCGCTGCGTGCGAGACGGATGGCCTTCGGAAGATCGGCGAGGTTGTTCGCCGTGAGCACGACGTCCGCGACCTCCTGAGCGATATCCGTACCGTCGCGGAGAGACACACCAACGTCAGAGCTTGTGAGGGCCGGTGTGTCGTTGATGCCGTCGCCCACCATGATCACTTTGTAGCCGGCGGCGCGAAGCGCCTTCACGGCTTCAGCCTTGCTTTCCGGGAGCATCTGCGCGCGGAACTCATCAATGCCGAGCCGGGCCGCGATATTCGCGGCGGTTCTCGGGTCATCGCCTGTCAGCATCACAACCTTCTTGATCCCCAGGCCCTTCAGTTCCCGGATCACGTCCACGGCGTTTTCTTTCGGCGGGTCTTCGACGCCGAAGATACCAATCAGTTTCCCGGCGTGAGCCATGTAGAGAATGCTCTTGCCCTGGTCGGAAAGCCGGATGATATCGTCAGTCATCACGCTGACATCGACATTCTCGTCCTCTTCCACGAAGTGACGGGAGCCGAGAATAATGTCACGCCCTTCAACCCGGGAGCGGATGCCGTGAGCCACGACATATTTCACCTCAGAGTCGTGCGCTTCGATCAGATGATCGAGTCCGGCTTCGCGCGCGGCCTTCACGATGCTGTGAGACACGGGGTGCGGGAAGTGCTCTTCAAGGCAGGCCGCGACTTTGAGGAGTTCATCCTCACTCCATTCACCGGCCGACACCACGTCCGTGAGGCGCGGAGTAGCCTGAGTGAGCGTTCCGGTCTTATCGAATACCACAACGTCAGCCTCAGCGAGCGACTCGAGATGCCGACCGCCCTTCACGAGAATGTTTTCCCGGGTTCCTTCCTTCATGGCAGAGAGAACGCAGAGCGGCGTGGAGAGCCTGGGCGCGCAGCTGTAGTCAACGAGGAGCACGGATGCGGTGCGGGTGAGATTCCTCGTGAAGAGGAACACAAGGCCGGCAAGGAGGAAGTTGAACGGCACAATCGCGTCAGCCAGATGATCCATCCGGCTTTCGATTCCGGACTTCTGACGCTCGCTTTCATCAATAAACCGGGCGATCTGATTCAGGCGGGAATTCTCGACAGATCCGGTCGGACGGATATCGACCTCACCCTCTTCAACCACGGTACCCGCGAAAACGGGCATTCCCTTCGCTTTGCGGACCGGCAGCGGTTCCCCGGTCATCGTTGACTGGTTGACGAAGGCTTCACCCGAAACCACGGTGCCGTCAACCGGGATGGCGGCGCCTGAGCGCGCCACGATGAATTCATCGTCATTCAGAAGCTGAATGCTCTTCTGACGCACGCTGCCATCGGGTTCGCGCACCCAGACCGTGTTCACGCGGACCGTGAGCTGCTCGGCAAGAGAATCCAGAGACTTTTTCTTCGTCGCCTTTTCGAGCATGTCGCCGAGGCCGAGAAGGAGAATCACGAGACCGGCGGTCCCAAAGTCCCGCATCAGAAGTGAAATACCGACCGCTGAGGCGTCCAGCACCTCGACATTCAGTTTTCCTTTCAGGAGTTCGCTGATTCCTCGGCCGATGAACGGAATTGAGCCGATGGCCGTATGGATAGTGTTCCAGAGTGTAGGAAGCAGAGGACGCACGAAAACATAGCGTTCAAGCGGCCACCAGTTGTAGTCGGGATCCTTGGGCGCAAGCCCTCGCTGGGCTGAGGCGGGGCGGGGCGGCTTCGGTGCGGATGCCCGCGAGCGCGTCTACCGCCGTGAGCAGCCCTTCCTTTGTGGAATAGGTGATAAGAATGGAGCCGCAGCGCGGGCTCACCCGGACACCTTCGACGCCGGCGATCGCGTCGAGTTTTTCGGCGATCGTTTCAGCGAGGCTTCGGGTGAAGCAGTTCGCTGACCTCCAGCGGATGCGTCCCGGGATGTGATGGACAACGGTGAGATTCATGCGGAAAAGGTCCTTCTGTGTGTTTCGGCCTGCACAAAATAAAACGGAGCCGGGCTTTCGCCTGGCTCCATCACACCTTCTGATTGCAGCTTTCAGGGGAAAGCCGGTCGGTATTGCTTACGGACCCGGTATCAGGCAGCAGCGGGCTTTTCAGCAGCGGGCTGCGCGGGAGCGGCTTCCTGAAGCACCGGCTCCTTATCGGAGCGGCGTTCTTCAGACTTCGCCTGGGCTTCGGCGAGCACGTCAGAAATATCCTCACGGGCAGCGTCAACCTTCTCGAGAACCTTCTCGCGGACGTCATAGCCGCGGGAAAGAAGATCAGAGGCGATAGGCTTGATGCCCTTCAGCTTGCCGCGGGAAACCACGGTAGCACCGATAGCACCGATAGCACCGATAGCGATGCCGCCAAGGAGGAAGAGTCCGCACTTCACGACTTCACGGTTCATTTTGTTCTGGCCTTTATAGAGTAGATAGATTTTGTGCTGAGGCGCCTCTTCGTCTCCCTTGGAAGGAGATGATTATGAGAAGCGTTTTTATTAATAGCATTCTACCGAAGAAAAATATTCCCGGTAACTTCCCCATTTTTTAGCACAGATGGCGATAAACAGGCAATCTGTGCTGAAGAGTTACTCAGAGGGGTTATCCGGCCTGGTTGTCAGAAAAGCGATGCTATCGGGTGAAAGAGAAGGGGGATGGGAAGGGAAAAGGCAAAAAAAAACCGGGCTTGCAGGTAAGCCCGGACACCAAGAAAAGCATGGTTCACTTTATACATAGCGGAAGCAGTAGCGCTGCCGCCGCCAGCCCCTCGAAAGGAACCACGCAGGGAGAAACATCAGATTGTCCGCAATAACCCATCACGGTTCTGACGTAGGGAATTGTACGTATCGATAGGTAAAATATAATAGGTGAAAACCCTATAAAAGAGAGGATTCGGGATTTAAGCAGTCGAATCAAGGTGTAGCAGTACTCCCCCTTTTGACTACAACCTAAGGCCATATAACGCATCAAAGCTATGATGATATAGTAAACAGAAAAAAAGCACAATAAATGGTGTTTTCCGCATTTCCATTCGCTATCAATGGTGTTTGTGCGGATTTCACTTCTGTTTAAAACACAATGATCTCAGGGGACTCAGAATGACAGTGGAACTTGAGCCGCGCCATATTATCAAGCGCGACGGCAGCATCCGTGATTTTGACGCGGACAAGATCGTGGTCGCGATCGCGAAGGCGGGCAAAGCAACCGGAGAAATCACGGCTGAAGGCGCGAAACGCCTGACGGAAACCGAGGTGATGCCCCGGATCCGGGCTTTGAAAACCGAAACGCCGGATATTGAGAAAGTTCAGGACGCTGTCGAACAGTCGATCTTCGCGGGCGGCTTTTTCAAGACGCTCCGCGCCTACATTGTTTATCGCGAGCAGCACGCGAAACAGCGCGACGCGAAGCACAGCTGGATTGATGTTGAGTCCTCGATCAATGAGTATCTGAATCAGCTTGACTGGCGCGTAAACGCCAACGCGAACCAGGGCTACTCGCTTGGCGGCCTGATTCTGAATGTGTCAGGGAAAGTCGTCGCGAACTACTGGCTGAATTCGATCTACGCGCCGGAGATTGGGCTCGCTCACCGGAATGGCGATCTTCATATCCACGATCTCGATATGCTGTCCGGCTACTGCGCCGGATGGTCGCTCCGTACGCTTCTGCAGGAAGGCCTGAATGGCGTTCCCGGGAAGGTGGAAGCCGGGGCGCCGAAGCATTTCTCCTCCGCCGCCGGTCAGATCGTGAATTTCCTTGGCACGATGCAGAACGAGTGGGCGGGTGCGCAGGCATTTTCTTCGTTTGACACCTATATGGCCCCTTACATCCGTAAGGACAATCTGCCGTACGAGGAGGTTCTTCAGAGCATTCAGGAGCTGATTTATAACCTGAATGTGCCGTCCCGCTGGGGCACGCAGACGCCGTTTACGAATCTCACGTTTGACTGGGTGTGCCCGGAGGATCTGAGAAATCAGCATCCGGTGATCGCGGGCGAGGAGCAGCCCTTCACCTATGGTGAACTGAAGCCCGAAATGGACATGATCAACCGGGCCTATATAGAAGTCATGATGAAGGGGGACTCGAAGGGCCGTGTCTTCACGTTCCCGATCCCGACCTACAACATCACCAAGGATTTCGACTGGGACAGCCCGAATACCCTGCTCCTCTTCCGGATGACGGCGAAGTACGGTCTTCCGTATTTCCAGAACTTCATTAATTCGGATCTGAAACCGAACATGATCCGCTCGATGTGCTGCCGCCTGCAGCTTGACCTGCGGGAGCTCCTGAAGCGAGGCAACGGTCTCTTCGGTTCCGCGGAGCAGACGGGATCCATCGGTGTGGTCACGATCAACTGCGCGCGGCTTGGCTATCTCTTCAAGTCCGATGAGGAAGGTCTCTACAAGCGCCTTGATCATTTGCTGGAAATGGCCCGCGACTCGCTTGAAGTGAAGAGAAAGGTGATCCAGCGCTATATGGATCAGGGGCTCTTCCCGTACACCAAGCGTTATCTCGGCACACTCCGCAATCATTTCTCCACGATCGGCGTGAACGGCATGAATGAAATGATCCGTAACTTCACGAACGACGAGCATGACATCACCGATGACTGGGGTCATGCTTTCGCGCTGAAGATGCTGGATCACGTCCGCAGCCGCATGGTGGAATTCCAGACCGAAACCGGCCATATGTATAACCTCGAAGCGACGCCTGCTGAGGGCACGACTTACCGGTTCGCGAAGGAAGATAAGAAACGCTTCCCGGATATTCTCCAGGCGGGTACACCGGAGCATCCGTACTACACGAACAGCTCCCAGCTGCCGGTTGGATATACGGATGATCCGTTCCTCGCTCTTGAAATGCAGGATGACCTGCAGAAGAAATACACCGGCGGCACGGTTCTGCATCTCTACATGAATGAGGCGGTGTCGTCCGCTGAAGCCTGCAGAGAGCTCGTACGGCGTGTCCTGACGACATTCCGCCTGCCGTACATCACGGTGACCCCGACTTTCTCGATCTGCCCGAAGCATGGGTATATCTCAGGGCGCCATGATTTCTGCCCGTACTGCGACGCTGAGCTTCTCGCGAAGAAGAAGGCGGAAGCCGCAGTGGCAAATGCCTCGCAGGCTGCCAAGGCTGCGTAGGCTGACTAGACTTTGAATAGTGAAACAGGAGACGAATGATGGAAGAAAAATCCTCTGAAGTGGTTCTGAAAGATTCCGAGCGTCAGAAGTGCGAAGTGTGGACTCGCGTGATGGGATATCACCGTCCGGTGCAGTCCTTCAATAAAGGCAAGGTCGGCGAATTTCTCGAGCGCAAGTTCTTCACGGAAGAGCACTGCGGTCTTGCCCGTCCGGCTGAAAAGGCGAATGCCTGAGGGATGGAGGCATGACGCCTGAAAGAGGTCCTGAAGGACTGCGGGTCGGAGCGATCACGTCATTTACGACGATAGACTTCCCGGGGAAACTGGCGGCAGTCGCTTTTATTCAGGGCTGCCCCTGGGACTGCACGTATTGCCAGAATCCCTGGCTGCGCCCCTTTAAGTTTGATCCGCAGTATGAGCACGAAAGCTGGGAGTCGCTCACCGCGCTTCTCAGCCGCCGGAAGGGGCTTCTGGATGGCGTTGTTTTTTCCGGCGGCGAACCGCTCTCAGACCCTGCGCTGCCGGCAGCAATCAAGGCGGTGAAGTCACAGGGATTTCTGGTGGCGGTGCACACGTCGGGTGCTTACCCCGCGGTTCTGAAGGAGATCCTTCCGGATATCGACTGGGTGGGGCTTGATATCAAGGCACCGCTCACTGATCCTGCGGCTTTCAGGAACATTATCCGGGTTGGCGCAGGGGAAGAGAAAACGCTCGACAGTCTGGATATTCTGAAAGCTTCAGGTGTTCCTTTTGAATGCCGCACCACCTGCCACCCGGCTTTTCTTTCTGAGGAGCAGCTGCTCGGGATTGGTGTGTCGCTCGCGGCAAAAGGCGTGAAGTCCTATGCGCTGCAGCCCTTCCGTGTGCCGCCGGGATTTGAGTCTGAGTCACTTTACCCGAACTGTCCTCCGGACTATCCGAGTCCGGAACTTCAGGCAAAACTGAGATCGCTTTTCCCGCAGTTTGCCGTAAGACGCTAGAAGTTTTCTGAGGAGAGAGAAAAGGGGCCGGATTCCTGATTGGAACCCGGCCCCTTTTATTTAGAGCTTCAGCAGACGCTGATTTTTACGCCTGAGCTTTCGCGGCTTTGGAGTGACGCATATGAAGCATGGTCACGGCAACGAGCATCAGCACAACGGACGTACCGAAAGAGGCAATCCAGGAGCCGTGAGTGAAACCGGCAACCAGATACCCGGCCATCGCGCAGGTGGCCACAGTGAGCGAATATGGCAGCTGTGTTGATACGTGGTCTATGTGGTTACACCCGGAACCTGCCGAAGAAAGAATCGTGGTGTCAGAAATCGGCGAGCAGTGGTCACCGAAGACAGAACCTGCGAGTGTGGCGGAGAGAGCCACAATCATCATGTCAGGCATGACGGAGTGAGTGATCGGAACCATGATCGGGATCAGAATGCCAAACGTGCCCCAGGCCGTGCCGGTCGAGAAGGAGAGGAACGCGGCAATCACGAAGATGGCGGCCGGAAGGAAGAGCGCGGTGGCGGAACCCGACTGCACCAGACCCTGGATGAACTGCGGAGTCTGAAGCATATCGCGGCAGACACCGGACAGAGCCCAGGCGAGCACAAGAATCATATTCGCGGGAAGCATCACTTTCACGCCTTCAACGAACCCATCCATATAGGTCTTGAAGGACATCACCTTGCGGCTGAGGAACATGATGAGCGTCACGATGTGAGCACCGAAGCAGGCCCAGACGAGAGCGGTGGAAGCGGAGGTGTTGCCGAGCGCGGCGAACACGGTGTGGAACTTGGGATCCTTGCCCCAGTAGCCGCCCGAGTAAAGCAGACAGAAGACCGCGAAGCAAATGAGAGCGATGATCGGGATGATCATGTCGGCAACCGTGCCTTTTTCCCCAGCCCGGTCAAGAGCGTCAGACTTCACCACACCGGTGCCGGCGCCGTTATCGATTCCTTCCATGGCGCGCTTTTCAAAGGCCTTCATCGGACCGATGTCGTAGCTTGTCCAGCTGATAAAGAGGGCAAGACCGATCGCGAGCAGCGCGTAGAAGTTCCACGGAATGGCGGCAACAAACGCGGCGAGATCATTTTCAAAAGCGCCCGTGGTCTTAAGAGAGGAGCCGACAGCGGCAGCCCAGGAAGAGATCGGGGCGATGATGCAGACAGGGGCCGCGGTCGTATCGACGAGATAGGCGAGCTTCGCGCGGGAAATGCGGTGCGCGTCCGTCACCGGACGCATCACCGTGCCGGTCGTGAGGCAGGAGAAGTAGTCATCAATGAAGATGCAGATGCCGAGACCGGTCGTCGCCATCAGGGCGCCGCGGCGCGATCTGATTTTGCCGAGGGCCCAGTGTCCGTAGGCCTTGGTGGCACCTGAGAGCGAGATGCAGTACACCAGGGCGCCAAGCATTGATGTAAAGAGAATGATGGTGAAGTCAAGCTTATTCACCATGATTCCGAAGGTGGCGGACACGGTTCCCATGACAGGGTTCGCGCCGGTTCCAATGGCCCAGATCAGCGATCCGGACAGAACACCGAGCAGCAGCGAGGACAGCACTTCTTTCGTTACAAGAGCGAGTCCGATTGCGATGATGGGGGGCAGAATCGACAGCCACCCGGCGGCGTAAGGGGCGATCTCCATTTATTTATCCTATTAGAGGCAGTCTGGCCGGAAGTCCCCGTGCGGCTACAGTCCGGACGGGGAGTGCAATCCGGCGATGTTAACTGCGATTCTACTTAGCTTGAAAATGAATGTGAACATCGTTTCAGTACCAATACCAAACTTTAAAATTGAAAAAAATTATTAAAAATATGTTTTTTAAAGATTTATTGGTATAATAGGAGTTGTCCCAATATTTCTTTTTTCTCTCAGGGACGAGTGGATCATCTTAGGCGGTAACCCTGAAAAAAGGGCTCTCTGAAACCGCCAGCCCATCGAGCAGCAGACATCTGCTGAATAAAGTGCAGACCGGATCCGGTCGAAAATCTGTGCATCCACTCAAGAGAAAAATACGGCAGAACGCCTCCTGAGACAGGCGGGCTGCTCCTATAAAACCCTCACTGTTGTTTTTGCTTTTTCCGCCCGCCTTTGCCGGCGGAAAGATCCTGTAACGGCTGTCACGATGCAGTCATCAAAATGCCTCAGGATCTTCATAAAAGAGGGCTATAAATAGATTCGTCGGATGAAACCGCAAACCACGCCAGAAAAGCAGGCGTACAAAAATAAATATAAGGAAGTGAAAAATGACTAACTATCAGTATGAAGACAAGAAGACGAACAACCTCGTGAAGCAGGTAGTCGGAACGCTTTCCCGCCGGATGGGCCTCAGCGGCCAGTCTGAGAGCGGGATCAAAATGAAGACTGCTGAGGATCTCGCCTGGCGCGAATCGATCCGCAGCATTGACCTCGCTTACGGGACTGGTTCTCTCTAAGCACTCGATTCCTCCCTAGGCGAGGAATCCACCGGGGACGGGCGGATCCAAGGTTCGTCCCCTGAGAATTCAACGAAAACCCTGTTCAGCAATGAACAGGGTTTTTTCGTTACTCAGTGGTATTCCGGTATTCCGGGGAAGAAACCAACCCCGGTGATTAAGACAGATTCTGCCTTGACTCAGCGTATGACTCTCATTATTCTTCGATTTCTAGCTGTCCCTTCATAGTTCAGGCGGCTGGATGCGGCTTCAGCTGTTTCTGCAGCTGAATTAAGAGCTTACAAAGTCAAGCCGCAGCCCTAGAGAGTCTCCGCCCGGGAAAGGCGGAGAGCAAAACGACCTGCAGGCGACCCTTCCCGGGCGACCTGCGGATATTTCTTCATTCTTCTGTCCGTAAGTCCGCTTCGATGCAGTTACGCCGAAGCAGATTTTGCTCAGGGAGCTCATTCATGTCTGATGCAAAAGTAGAAACAAACGCTGCTGAACAGGCGCCTCAGACACACGAGAACAAACTGCCGGGAATCGGGGCGTTTATCGCCTTCATTCTCGCTGTGATTATGTTCTCCGGTGTGTTTGCCAAGATGCCTGATGCCTACAAGTGGCTTTCCGCCCTTGACTTCTCGACCCTCGTCGGCAAGTTCGGCACAATCGTCGATAAGGCGAACCTCGTGGGTCACGGCGGCAACGGTGCCCGCGGCGGCTTCCTCTTCGGTCTTTCCCTCGTTCCGGGCGTGATGTTCGCTCTCGGCATGATTGAAGTCCTCGCTCACTACGGTGCTCTCCGTGCCGCTCAGTTCCTGATGACTCCGCTTCTCAAGCCGCTCCTTGGTCTGCCTGGTCTGACGGGTCTTGCCCTGATTACCGACCTTCAGTCGACTGACGCCGGTGCTGGTCTCACGAAGGGGCTCTATGACGACGGCCTGATTAACCGCAAGCAGCTGGTTACGATGTGTGCCTGGCAGTACGCGGGCGCTGGCTGCATCAGCAACTACATGACTACTGTGGTCGGCGGTCTTATCGCCTGGTTCCTTGTCCCGATCTGGGTTCCGATGGTGGTTTTCCTCGTCCTGAAGTTTGTCGGCGCGATGCTCGTTCGCTTCGTGCTCTCGACCGTTTATAAGAAGGACTTCGCAAATGAGTAATAACAACGCAGCTCAGGCCGAAAAAGTTTCCCAGAATCCGTTTGATATCTTTATCGTCGGCTGCCGCAAGGGCTGGAATCTCGGCGTCTTCAACTTGATCCCGAACGTGCTGATGGCGTTCGTGCTCACCTACATGCTGACTATCTTCGGCGTGATGGATTGGATCGGCAATACCTGCGGCGGCTTTATGGCCGTCTTCGGTCTGCCGGGCAAGGCAATTCTCGTGCTCTGCGCCACGTGGCTCTCCTGCGGTGCCGGTGTCGGCGTCGCTGCCGCTCTTGCGACGGACGGTTCCCTGAACGCCCATGACATCACGATTCTGCTTCCCGCCCTCATTCTGATGGCGTCTCAGATTCAGTACATGGGCCGTCTCCTCGGAATTACGGATTGCCCGAAGAAGTACTGGCCGGTTCTGATGGTGAACTCGGTTCTGATGGCCTTCATCAGCATGGAAGTGATGCACTTCTTTATCTGATGAGGCTTCAGGATTCTGCCTGACGCAGACAGAATTCCGAAAAATCAGACATGCCCGGCTCCTCACTCAGGGGGCCGGGCATTGTTTTTATGTCTCTCCGCTCTGTCTCTCCGACTCGGACTGCGGCCGATAAAATACCGGCATCACTTATATAAAACACCTGGAGGTATCGGCAAGATGTCACATGCATTGGTTTTCATTGCGGACGGTTTTGAGGAAATCGAGGCTTTGACTTCCGTTGACCTGCTCCGCCGGGGCGGTGTGGACGTAAAAACAGTTTCCGTGGGTGGCGGAAATCTGAGAAAGGGAGCTCACGGTGTTCAGATTCTCTGCGATACGCTGCTCTCCTCCGCTGACTGGGATCAGGCCGATATGCTCGTGCTGCCGGGCGGCTGGCCGGGAGCGGAAAACCTCGGGCAGGATACCGTTCTCACGGGAAAACTGAAGGAATTTGCGGCTGATCCGAAGAAATGGGTGGCCGCGATCTGTGCCGCGCCCTATGTGCTTGGCGGTCTCGGGTTGCTGCGCGGAAAGCGCGCGACCTGCTATCCGGGCTTTGAAAAGTATCTCGAAGGGGCTGATGTGACCGGGGGCCGCGTCGAGCGTGACGGACATATCATCACGGGCCGCGGTCCAGGAACGGCTTCTGATTTCGCGCTTGAGCTCGTTGAGGTTCTTGAAGGGAAGGAAAAGGCGGAAGACGTCCGCGACGGTCTCGCCGGCTGATCTGAACATAGAAGAGAAAAGTCCCCGGAAATTCCGTTTTTTCCGTTTCGAGTTTAGAATCAGGGTTTACGCTACTCAGGTTTCTACTCATGACTCTTTTCTCTTCTTTTCGCAAACGGAAAAGGGGCCTGCGGCACGCTGTTGCTTCAGGTCTTTTTCTTGTCTGCCTTGCGGCTCTTGGGGTATCGGGCTCTGCCGTAGCTGCCGGGATCGATGCTGTAAAGCTGCAGGTGAATGTCCCTTATGCCTTCCTGCCATTGCTTAAAGGAGCGGAGGGCGCGGCGTTCGCTTCCGAAAAGAAAGAAGGAACTTTCCCGGCCGGCCGCTATCTCGATCTCTCATTCGGGAGCGGCATGGCGCTCCGCGAAGGACTTGGAGATGGCCGATACCGGCTTCTCGCGGTGACTGACGACGGCCCTACCTGTCACGGACCAGTACGAAAGACGCGTGACGGTCTGATCCCGACCCGCCTCTATCTGATTCCTGGGTATTCGCCGCTCTTTGTCGAACTGACGCTTGACCTGAAGAATCGGGTTCTGCAGGTAACCGGAATTCGCCGCGGAAGCCGGAATTCACAGCCTTACAGCGGTATTCCTCCGAAAGCCGCGCGATCCCTTTCACTCGACTTTCATGAAGAACCTGTTACCACGGGGTTTTCTCCGATAGAGCCGCGGGGCTCCGCAATCAATCCGCAGGGCATTGCTGTCACATCTGACGGTACGATCTGGGTAGCCGACGCGTCGCTTCCTTCAGTTGTCCGGCTCTCAAACCGGGATTTTGGCGAAGTCTCTCGGGCGATACCCGGAAAGGGACTTCCCCGGTTTCTCGCCTGGAGCGCCATGGAGTCCGGTTTCCAGGGACTCGCGCAGCTTCCGAACGGGAGACTCGCCACAACGATTACTCCTGAAAGACGGGCGGACTACGCGGTGATTCTCCTATCCAATCCGTCAGATTGGACGTCCCGAGCCTATGTCTATCCGAAGCCTTCTGATCTTGACCGTTTTTCTCTCAAAGCTTTCGCATCTGTCGGGGATGGAACCCTTTTCGCGGTAGAGAGCGGAGAAACCGAGCGGGGAAAGGCGGTTTCGCGCCTTGTCCGTATCAGCTTCAAGGGTGCGGATGATCTCTCGGAGTTCCCGCTTCGGGGAGGCAGCATCGTGGATACGCCGCTTCGGTACCTGAAAAGCGAAGGCGTAACGCCGGTCCGCCGGGATTTCGTGGCGGATCTGATCAAAGCCGGCGTTGATAAACCGATTTCAAGTCTGGTGCGGATAGATGATGTAACGCTTCTCGCTGTGAACGAATCGCACTATGGAGTGAGGTGCAGAGCCGCAAGTGGCGCAGCGCTGCCTTCGCTCAGGCTTTCACCGGACGGTGATCTGATGAAAAACGGCAAGGTGCTGCCGGATGAGGAGCAGGCGGTGGCGCTTCATCCGACGGGAAACAGCACAAATGCCTGGCTCCTGAAGTTTCCCAAACCGTTCACGGCTTCCCGTATCCGGTGAGATAGGTTGCCTCGGCGGCACCCTTGCCGTCGATCCAGTCATAAAGGTCAGAGAAGAGCTCTTTCCGTACAGAGATTGAACGGCGGTCTTTCCTGATCAGACCGGCCGCTTCCCACTGGGAAAAAATTCTGCTGACAGAAACCCGGGACAGATTGACAACCTGTCCGTACTGAGAGTTATTGAGGAGCAGCGGGATCACAGTCCAGTCGTCCCGAATCGGTATCCCGTAACTCGTGATCAGCACCTTGAAGAGTGTCCGGAGCCGGGACTGCGGGTCGAGAGTGAAGTTCGCGACCATGCCTTCGATGTAGCTCTCCTCTTTTGCTGTCACATCAGCGAGCACGGCTTTGCCGAACTCCGGGTCCTTGGACATCTCTTCGCTCAGAGTCCGGGGGGGCATGGCGTACACCACGCAATCGCGCCAGGCAACCGTTTCCACATTTACCCGTTCATCCACCGCGGCTGAGATATCGCACATGCTTCTTCCGGGCGGGATGAGGGAGAGAATCGAGCTTGATCCCTTGATAGCGCTCGCTATCCGGTAAACACAGAGTCCCCGGACGAGAAGAAAGGATTTCGGATTATCGCCTCCGGCTTTCAGCACCTGGTTTCGTTTCACTTTCTGAAGGACGCCCCGCCGTTCATAGAGGGAGGCAATCACAGGGGGCACGGCTGGCTGAACCCAGGGCAGGTTCTGAAATATCTGGCGCACGGGGATGCACTCCTTAAGAGGTCTGATGTCGGATGAATACCAAAAAATGTAACACGCTACCGTGTTCCTGTGATTTAGTGTAACTGCTGATACAGATTTTCTCTTCCTATTTGGGGATAATTTTTGAGTTAAGCCTAAATAGAAAGAATTAGTTCTGTTTTAGGCTGAGTAACTAATACAACACATTCAAGTGGAGAGAGAAGAATGAAGTTACTGAAGACGATCATCGCCGCGACTCTGGCGGCCGCCTGTGTTCTCCCGGCTCAGGCCGCGGATAAGACGATGAGCACCGATATCGTGGTGCTCGGCGCCGGCTGCGGCGGTACCTCTGCCAGTGTGGCAGCTCAGGAACTCGGTGCCAAGGTGATCCTGCTTGAGAAGCAGGGCATTACGGGCGGTACCTGCAAATTCTCCGAAGGCATCATGGCGGTTGAGTCCAAGATGCAGCGTGACTGGAACTACGGCCTGACGAAGGATGACGCCTTCCAGCGCATCATGCGTTACGGCCACTGGCGCGGTAACGGCCGCGTGGTCCGCGCGTTCGTGGAAAAGACCGCGAGCACGATTGACTGGATGCAGGGCAACGGCGTGAAGTTTGAGAAGCTCTTCTCTAACTATCCGGATGGTCTCTACACCTGGCACATTTATGAAGGCCGTGGCGCTGGCTGGCTCGCCAAGTATCAGGACAAGTTTGTGAAGAACGGCGGCACGCTGCTCCTGAATACCCCCGCCACCGATCTGATCCAGGGTTCTGACGGTGTTGTGCGAGGTGTGATCGCGAAGAACAAGGATGGCGACAAGATCACCATCAACGCGAAGGCTGTGATTATCGCCACCGGCGGTTTCGGTGCCAACGAAGCAATGAAGAAGAAGTATCTCCGATTCCCGGGTGTTGACGGTCTCGCTCAGACCGGCAAGACCGGCGACGGCATCCAGATGGCCTGGAAGGCCGGTGCTGCTGAAGACGGCGTTGAGGTTCAGGCTTCCTACCGTCCGGGTCCGAAGGGCGTGGGCACCACGAATCAGGTTGCCGCTTCCGCCAAGCAGCCGCACCTCTGGCTGAACCCGGAAGGCGACCGCTTTGTTGATGAAACCGTCATGCTCGAGTGGCCGTTTGCCGGCAACGCTCTGGAACGCAACGGCGGCAAGATGTGGGTTGTGTACGATCAGGCGACGCTTGACTACATGAAGAACGAAGGTATCGACCTCGGCGTCGGCGTGATGGTTCCGGTCGCGACGAAGCTTACGAAGTTCGATTCCGAGTGGGATGCCGCTGAAAAGGCTGGCTGGGCCAAGAAGGCGAATACGCTTGACGAGCTCGCCAAGATGACCGGCATGCACGCTGATGTTCTGAAGAAGAACGTTGCTGAGTACAACCACTGGGCTGATATCCGTCACGACGGTCTCTTCGCCAAGAATCCGAAGTACATCCGTCACGTGAACAAGGCTCCGTACTACGCGATTCAGCTCGTTGCCACGTCTCTCGGCACGCTCGGCGGCATCAAGATCGACGACAAGTGGGAAGTGGTCCGCAAGGATGATTCCCCGATCAAGGGCCTCTACGCTGCCGGCAACGACGCGGGCGGTATGTATGGCGACAGCTACGATCTGCTGATGGCTGGCTCCACCATTGCCTGGGCTGTGAATGGCGGCCGTATCGCGGCTGAAAACGCTGTGAAGTACATTGGCCTCAAGAAGTAAAAAGCCTCAGATTCCTGCTCCGGGATTCCCGGAGCAGTGAGTATGAAAAAGAGAAGCCCGGAGAGCAATCTCCGGGCTTTCTGTTTTAAGCAGCATCAAAGCGGCTGAGATCAGCGATCAGGCATCGATCTGGCAGATCCGGAGCGCTTTCAGAGCGTTTTCGTGATTCTCAGGGGTCGTTCCGGCGCAGAGCTCCGGTTTTACCTCAATCGCCGTTTCAGGGGCGGCGGCCTTCGCGATCAGCGCGTTGCTGATCACACAGATATCGGTACAGACGCCAGTGAAAATAATGCGGTCATAAGTCTTCAGACGGCTGCCGAGTTCCAGGCTTCCGAAGGTGGGTTTCTGGATCGTGCGATCAGCGGACGCGAAAGGCTTCAGCTCTTCGCAGATGTCCCATCCCCGGCTGCCTCTGATGCAGTGAGGTACCGGAAGACGCCGGCCTTCCTGCGTTTCGAGATAGTTTTCAGGATGCGTGTCCTGAGTGAAGAAGACATCGGCGGGAGAAGAGGATGCAGCATTTTCCGCAAGAAAGTCCCGGATGCGGGGCAGAACCTCCGCGGCCTCCCGGGTTCCGAGAGAGCCCGTAACGAAATCGTTCTGCATATCAATCACGACGATAGCGGTCTTCATGGCCATCTCCTTTAGAAAACGCGATCCGTCAGAGCGGATCAGAGTTCGGCGGACGGGTCAATCGCCTGTACGCACTTGAACTGCAGCCACACCGAGGCGCCTTTGGTCAGTTTGCCGGACGCGTCCTCAACGCCCCAGGAAATCGTCTGATCGAGCGGCTGGATCCCCATGCCGCGTTTGGCGCAGAAATTTTCCGCATGCTGCACGGTCGCTTCCTTCACCCGCATCGGATTCTTTTCGAAGGGCCAGGTTTCGGTGCGTTCGTAGATTTCGCCAAGAACCTGCTTCTGCTGAACCTGGGTATCCAGTTCAACACCCGGGTATGCGCACCCGGAGAGCAGAGCGGCGGCAGCGGCGGCTGTCAGGACGGGAATCAGCGTCTTTTTCATTGGTGATTTTTCCTCAGAGAGTGGCGTCAGTCTTACTTGTTGAATCCGTCAAACTTCAGAAGATTGTCGTAGTCGATCATGTGGCACTGATCGAGCTTATTCACGCGGACAATCTTGTTATCAGGAAGCGAAGTGAAGATGGCGCTGCAGCTGTAGTGCCCCAGATTTTTTCCCCAGGAGAAGTTCGCCTGATACTGTTTCCCCGGCTCGGGGACAAAGCGGAAGCCCGCACGGCAGAGTGCGCCGGTGTCCTGCGGCATATCGTCATCAGGTCCGAGTTTGATCTTCGGTGCGCTGCCTGGGACCCGATCATACGGAAGAGAGTACTGGATCTCGATTTCCTGACCGGCCGGAATACGGATTTCAGCCCAGCGGTTTTTATCCGGGAAACGGGCCGTGGCGGACGAAGGCGGAAGTCCGAGTGACTTTCCCTGGTTCGGCAGATCTGCAGGAGCTTTTTTCGTGATGCCGTCGAGATAGTACAGCACCTGGTTATGCTTCCCGTCCCAGGTGTAGCAGAAGTCGGCGTCGTCCTTGGTGACCGTTCTGACGGCAATCATGCCTTCACCGCCGACTCGCATCAGTGCGGTTTTCCCTTCTGTCGGTTCCACATAGTGATTCGGGGGAGGGGTAACAGCGCAGCCGCCGAGAAGTGCTGCGGAAAGAGCGGCAAAGGCCGCTTTGGAAAGACGCATCCGGATCAAGTCAGAGCTCCTAAAAAACCGACCCCTCCCATGGAAAGGAGGGGTTTCGCTCCGGCTATTTTAACCGGGGGCAGGACACTGTGGCCGCAGCCTCCGGCTGAGATGCGAGAGAGATGAGGCAAAGATCAGGCGACTTCGTAGCCGGCGTCGACGATTGCCTTCTTCAGAGCATCCTCGGAAACACCGGTGCCGCAGGCAACGGTGGCTTTGGCGCCCTCGAGATCCACATCAGCCGACGTTACACCGGCGACACCTTCAAGCGCCTTTTTGACACGCGCCTGGCAGTGACCGCACATCATGCCCTTCACGGGAAGCGTGACAGTCTTTCCTTCAAGGGGAGATGCGCCGTATCCGGCAGCTTCCACTGCCTTCACGAGGGCGTCCGCCGTGACGGAGTCATCCGCCTTCACACAGGCCTTGGCGCCTTCAAGATCGACCTCCGCGGAGGCGACACCCGGCACCTTTTCGAGAGCTTCCTTCACGTGAGCCTGGCAGTGCTTGCAGGACATACCGGTGACAGCGAGATTCAGGGTTTTCGTATCAGCCATTTCAGTTGAGTTCCTTTCTTCAGGAGTTTCAGGTTCAAGAACAGGGCAGGCTTTGGGCTCTGCCGGGATTGCTTCAGAGGCGGCAGCCTTAGGGGCGGCCGTAGACTCGGAATTCTGGAAAGCGCTCTTAAAGAAGCGAAGCCGGAGCGCATTGGTTACCACGCAGACACTCGAGAGACTCATGGCTGCGGCGGATACCATCGGGTTCAGGATAATTCCGAACGGATAGAAAAGTCCGGCCGCGATCGGAATGCCAAGCGTGTTGTAGATGAAGGCCCAGAACAGATTCTGGTGAATATTCCGGATGACGGCCTGGGAGAGCCGGCGGGCGTCCGCAAGCCCGGTGAGGCGGTTCTGCGAGAGCACGATGTCCGCTGAACCGAGGGCCACATCGGTGCCGGTGCCGATCGCGATACCGACATCCGCCGCGGCAAGTGCAGGAGCATCGTTAATACCGTCTCCCACCATGGCGACAAGGTTGCCTCCCTTGCGGAATTCCTCAAGAATCCGGGCCTTGTCTTCAGGTTTCAGACCAGCTCGGACCTCGTCGATTCCGGCCTGGCGCGCGATTGCGCGGGCCGTCAGCTCCTGATCACCGGTAAGCATCACGAGGCGCAGTCCGGCTTCATGAAGAGCGGCCATTGCTTCTTTCGCGTCGGGCTTCAGAGGATCCTGAAGGGCAATAGCGCCGAGAATCCGCTTCCCAAGCGAGAACCAGAGCACGGTCTTTCCTTCAAGGGAGAGCTTTTCAGAAAGCGCGTTTTCCTTCTCACCGAGTCCCGGTCCGAGTTCGGACATCAGACGGGCATTGCCGGCCAGAAGCAGCTCACCGTTCGCGGTGGCACGGATGCCGGCACCCGGCACCTGCATGAAGTCCGTGAGCGGGAGAGTCGCGAGGCCAACGTCAGCGGCGCGTTCAATGATCGGGCGGCCGAGAGGATGTTCGGAAAGCTTTTCAATTGAAGAGGCGAGCTGCAGGAGTTCATTCCGGTCCGAATTGTCAGAGGGAATGAGATCGGTGATCACGGGCCTGGCCTGTGTGAGCGTGCCGGTCTTATCAAGCAGCATAGTCTTCACGCGGCCCATCAGTTCGAGTGACTTCGCATCCTTCACCAGAATCCCAAGGCGGGCGGCGCGCCCCGTACCGACCATGATGGCGGTAGGCGTGGCGAGACCAAGCGAGCACGGGCAGGCAATCACGAGAACCGAAATTGCCATCGTGACAGCGAAGGAAAGATCCTTGCCGAGAACCAGCCACACGATCAGGGTCACCAGGGCGATACCGATCACGATCGGGACAAAGATCGCGGCGACCTTATCCGCGAGGCGCGCGATCGGTGCCTTGGTGGAAGTCGCTTCCTCAACAAGCGCGATGATGCGGGAGAGCGTTGAATCTTTGCCGACCCGGGTGACTTCAACCGTGAGGTGGCCGGATTTCGCGACAGATGCTCCAGTCACTTCCTTGCCCGGAGTTTTCTCAACCGGCAGCGATTCACCAGTAACAACGGACTCGTCCACCCAGGCGAGGCCGGTCTTCACACGGCCGTCAGCCGGAATGGTTTCACCGGCTTTGACAGCGAGGAGATCCCCCACCTGCACGGAGTCAATCGGCACAGTCACTTCAGCGCCGTTACGGATCACCGTGGCGATTGAGGGACGAAGTTTCGCCAGAGCGGTGACAGCCTCCGTTGCTTTTGATTTGGCGCGCGACTCCATATATTTGCCGACAGAAACGAGCGTCGGCACCATAGCGGCGGAGTCGAGGTACAGGTTGCCGAAAAGACGGCGGACTTCCTCTGTATTGCCATCAGCGGAGGCGAATGCCATCAGGTAAAGCGAGACCAGCCCGAACAGATAGGCGGTGCTCGAGCCGATCGCGACCAGCGCGTCCATATTCGGGTGACCGTTGAAGAGGGAACGGAAACCGTTGATATAGAAATGACGCTGAATCAGAAGCACAATGCTCGCGAGGATGAATAGCGTGAGCGTAACCGGGACGGCGCCGCGGGTGCCGGAGAGAGATTCCGGAAGCCAGCCCTGCATGGATCCCATGGATAGAACCATAAGAATCACGGAAATAATGGCGGACCAGACCAGGGCGCGCCATCGCGTCGCGGCTTCTTCAGCAGCTTTTTTCTCCTGACTTGTCTTGGCTTCAGGAGCGGCGCCTTCCGGCGTCGCTCCGTAGCCAATCTGGGCAATCCGGCTGCAGATGGCTTCGTTCGTGACTTTGGTCTCGTCGTACTCAGTCGTAAGAGTGTTCGCGAGCAGATTCACGACAGCGCTCTGCACGCCGTCCATTTTTCCGACTGTCCGCTCGATAGCGGCCTGACATGCCGCACAGCTCATGCCAGTGACATTGAACCTTTGTTTTTTCACTTTCAGGGTTCCTATCAATTTTCATGTAATGGACATTTTAGAACTTAATGCTAAAATAGCAATAACGATATAAATGAAACCAAGTATCCTAAGAGATATCAATAAATGACTCTGAACGCGAAGAATGACAAGTACGGATGCCCGGTGTGCGAGAAGATCGCCCGGGAGGAAGGGCTGATGAATGATGTGGATGACACGCCATACTGCCCGGTTGAAAAGACCCTGTCGCTGATCGGCGGGAAATATAAGGCATTGATTCTTTGGCGTCTGATGGAAGGTCCCATGCGTTTTTCACAGCTCGCGAGGATCGTGACCGGAGCAACACCCCGCACGCTCACGCGGCAGCTCCGTGAGCTTGAGGATGACCATCTGGTGCACCGTCATGTGTATGCCGAAGTGCCGGTTAGGGTTGAGTATTCCCTGACTCCGCAGGGGGAAAGCATTTATCCGATTCTCGCCTCGATGTACCGCTGGGGAAGCGGCTACCTGAAGGCTCATGGCAAGAAGGTTGGCTGCGCGATGAAGCCGCCCGCGGGTATGGAAACCGAGGAAGAGGATGAGGCCGCAGCGGCCTGATCTTCGCTGACCGGGCGTCTCGCTTTTATCAGAAGCAATGGGATACACTCTTGATACGTATTTTTCAGGAGTAAAGGCATGAAACTCGGTGTCATCGGCGCGGGCAACATGGGCCGCGCGATCCTTTCAGGGATTCTCGCGTCCGGTCTGATCACAAAGGACGACATTGTGGCGTCCAATCGGACTGAAGCCGACCGTGATAAGACAGAGAAGCTCGGTGTCAATGTGACGGGTGACAACACGGACGTCGCGCGCGCGGAATGTGTGATTCTCGCGGTGAAGCCGGCTAAGCTCGCTGATGTGATTCATGAGATTGCCCCGGTCGTCGGCACGGATACTCTGATTGTCAGCGTGGCAGCCGGCCAGTCGATCGCCCTCATTGAATCGCTTTTCGGAAAGCCTGTGCAGGTGGTCCGCGCGATGCCGAATACACCGGCGCTCGTCCGTGAGGGGATGACCGCGCTCTGCGCGAATAATCTGGTGTCTGAGGAGTCGTTCGCATGGGTTCAGGCTCTTTTCGCGACCTGCGGCCGTGTCGAAGTGATTCCCGAATCCCTGATGGGGGCAGCCGGCACGGTGAGCGGCGCTTCTCCCGCCTGGGTTTACATGCTGATTGAGGCGATGGCGGATGGTGCCGTGCGTGACGGAATGCCGCGCGCGCAGGCCTATAAATTCGCGGCTCAGGCGGTTCAGGGCGCAGCCAAGATGGTGCTTGAAAGCGGGCTTCATCCCGGTGAACTGAAGGATCAGGTGACGAGCCCCGGCGGCACGACGATTGAAGCGGTGCGTGTTCTTGAGGAGCGCGGATTCCGCGGCGCCGTGATTGACGCGATGGGAGCCTGCACGGCGAAGAACGACTGTATCGCCGCAAAGGCAGCCTCCGCTGTAGCGACGAAGAAAGAGGCGCAGGCGCAGGAACCTGGCGCGCTGTCCAATCTCTTCCGCGCGCTGAAAGGCTGAATCGCCGGAAACTGACCGTTTTTCGGGCAGAGAAACAAAAACCGAACCGATGTCAGATCGGTTCGGTTTTTTTTGTTGGGAGACCGGCATGCCGGTCAGTCTTCTTCTGGCGGCTCCACAAGGACAGAGCCTGAAGTGAGTTCCGTCAGATCCTTGGTCAGCGCCGGGATGGCGTCCCGGGGAATCGCGAGAACGTACTCCGCGTCCATGCCGAAATTGGATTCTGAGATGCTGGCCCGGTACTGCGGAAGAAGTCTGAGAAACTGCGTGACGTAGCGATGCTCGATCGTGACGCGGAGCGGTACGGTGACGAGCCGCTCCGCGGTGGGGAGTGTTTCGAGCGCGAACTTCACGGTTCCCTGGTACGCGCGGATAAGACCGCCGGTACCGAGCAGAATGCCGCCGAAGTAACGGGTCACCACAACCGCGATTTCACCGACCCCGCAGTGAAGCAGCACGGTAAGCATGGGGCGTCCCGCGGTGCCGTGAGGTTCGCCGTCATCACTCATTCCGACCTGGGCGGTGGCGCCGGGAGCGCCAGCGGCGAACGCCCAGCAGTTATGCCTTGCGTCAGAGAATTCTTCCCGTATCTGGTCAATAAAGGCTTTCGCTTCTTCGGGAGATGTGACATGGGCCGCTGTGCAGATAAAGCGGCTTCGCTTGATGGTCTGCTCAACCCGATGAAACTGCCCGAGTGCAAGATCCGGCACCGGATAGAGAAAATCATTCGGCATAAATGAGAATGAGTATTAATTGCAAGTGTAAAGAATTGTATCTGGTTCCCTGCCAGTCTTGTATTTTTCTTAATTCCGAGTAAAGTACTCAAGTATTGAAAGGGCGCCAATTCTGGTTCTCTGGCTCCCTTCTCATGGTTTGCTTCTGGCAAGTCTCCTATATATTTTAAGCCTTCAGCCGCTCCCGGCCGAAGGCTTTTTTTTAACCCGAAACTGCGGAGACGCCTGAATTACGCGGTTTTCAGCGGTGCAGCTTGATGCGTTCCACGTAGTAGGAGATGGCAGAAATGGACATCAGCGCATAGCCGAGGAGTTCTGTGCTTTCTTCAGAAAGGCGCTTCGCGATGTACTTCGGGCCTTCTTCTGAGATGAAGAGAGACCAGAGGTGGCCGGAGCCGTAGAGGCGGGAATAGACAAGGAGCATACCGAGACCGGCGATCATGGCGACAAAGGATTGAGAGCGGACGAAATGCGCGACGCCTTCGAGCGCTTCCGACAGCCCCCGCTTCCAGACGCGCCAGAAAAGAATCACGAGGAAGACCGCGAGAACAATCTGCCAGGCGCTCTTTGAAATAAAGTCGAAATAAGCGTCCTGCTCACGGATGAAGAGTGATGTCATAAAGCCTGCCATCAGCAGGATGCCTCCCCGCTCCTCGGGGATCAGTTTCGCCAGGGTGAAGAAACTGCCCATTGAGATCAGCAGCACGATGTCCTGTACCCACTCGATCGCGGTTTCAGACTCAACCCCGTAGCGGGACTGCCAGAAACAGGCCGCAAGGCAGAGCAGATAGATGAGGCCGCCGGCCAGCACAGCGAGAACGCCGTAGCCGAAGGTTTTGAGGTTTTGCTTATCGCGAGGCGTGAGTGTCATGATTGATGAACCTGTTTCTTCTTTATTTTTTTAGCGGATAGAGGTTCTGTCCGTTTTTTTCCGAGGCGGTACATTAGCAAAATTTACGGGTTTGTGAAATTCCTGTGAAGGTATCCCTCCTGAAATAAGGGAAAACGGGGTACACGAAAAAGTGATGACGCTTTCCGCCTAAGGGTGTCATCCGGCGGTATCCTCTAAAGAAAAATTCCGTTTCAGATTAAGAAATAGTCTGTTTCCTCCTTCAGACTACGTTTTTTGGGATATTCCATGGAAGGATTTATTACTCAGGCGAGCAACTTTGTCTGGTCGCCCGCGCTGGTCGCGCTTTGTCTTCTTGGCGGCCTTTGGTTTTCGGTTCGGGGCCGGTTCCTTCAGCTGAGACTGATCGGCGAAATGATCCGGCTTCTCTTCCAGAAGAAAGTGGGTGAAGTCGGTATTTCGAGCTTCCAGGCACTCACCATGACGCTCGCCGGCCGGGTCGGTACCGGCAATATCGCGGGCGTCGCTACGGCCATTTGTTTTGGCGGTCCGGGCGCGCTTTTCTGGATGTGGGTTGTGGCCTTCCTCGGGGCGTCATCCGCCTTTGTTGAATCAACGCTTGGTCAGGTTTTCAAGGTCAATATCGACGGCGAATACCGCGGCGGTCCGGCTTACTATATCGAGAAGGGCCTGCACAGCAAACCTTTTGCTGTGCTGTTCGCTGTGGTGACGGTGCTTGCCGCAGGGTTCCTCTGCCCGGGCGTTCAGGGCAACTCAATCACGAGCGCCTTTACGCACGCCTTCGGACTGAACACCGCGGTCACAACGGTTTTTGTTATCTCGCTTCTCTGCTTCATTATCTTTGGCGGCATTACCCGTATCGCGCAGTTCACGGTCGTGGTGGTTCCGTTCATGGCTCAGATCTATATCGTTGCGGCTCTCATTATCGTCGGCGTGAATATCGACAAGTTCCCCGCGATGCTGCAGCTGGTTTTCTCGTCCGCTTTCGGCGTGAATTCGATGTTCGGCGCCATGCTGGGCACCGCGGTGACCTGGGGCGTGAAGCGCGGCCTGTACTCCAATGAAGCCGGTCAGGGTACCGGTCCTCACGCGTCGTCTGCCGCCGCCGTCTCTCATCCGGCGAAGCAGGGTCTCGTGCAGGCGTTTTCGGTTTATATCGATACGCTTTTTGTCTGCTCGGCCACTGGGTTCATGATTCTTCTCACGGGCTGCTACAACGTGATCGGTCCGAACGGGCAGACAATTGTGAATAATCTGCCGGGCGTGGAAGTGGGACCGGCCTACACGCAGGCCGCTGTCGAAACGCTGATGCCGGGCTGGGGTTCCCCGTTTGTGGCACTTGCGCTTTTCTTCTTCGCCTTTACGACGATCGTTGCTTATTACTATCAGGCGGAGACGAATATTGTTTACCTTTTCCGCGGCTCGAAGCGGGGCGCCGCAATCTTCGTGCTGCGCGTCATTTTCCTCGTGGGCACGGCCTACAGCTCAATGAAGAGCGCGGATCTCGCCTGGGCCATGGGTGATATCGGCATCGGGATGATGGCCTGGGTGAACTTCATCGCGATTCTGCTGCTTCAGGGAATCGCCTTCAAGTGCCTCCGGGATTATGAGGAACAGAAACACCTGGGGCTTGATCCGACATTTGATCCGGCAAAACTCGGTATCACGAATGCCGAATACTGGACAGAATCGCAGCGTGAAACCAATACGATTCTCGAAAAATCCTCCGGTGTCGATAACCGTGTGCTTTCTACCCTGCAGGAGAAGCGTGAGCTCGAAGCCGCGAAGAAGGGTAAGAGAACCGGCCTCTTTATTGATAATGACGGGGATGACTGAGAGTTCCCCCGTTCTTCCGGCATAGAAAAAAGCGTTCGTCATTGGAAGATGAACGCTTTTTTCGTTTTCTCCGGAACAAAGTCAGTACCGGAGTAAAGCGGCCGCGCTAGTACGAGACCTGGCAGGTGAGGCCCCGGGCCCGGACACGTTCAGCGATCGCGTCAAGCTCTTCATGCGTTGCTTTCTGCAGGTCATGCGCCGGGGTATCGCGGTCAATCGTATAGATCGTGACAAGTCTCGGTCCGATCTTTTCAACTGCGTCCAGCCAGGGACCGACATACTTTTCATCGACGTTATCGACCCGCTTGCCGTCGAAAGATCCGTGAAGGAACATCGTCTGAATGATGGCGCGGTTTCCGAACCGTTCCATTGCTTCGAGGATCTTATCGAGATGCAGAGCGGCATTGGGCCGATCAACCCGCTCAATGTATTCCTCATCTACGGTGTCAAGCTTCAGCTCAGCGTTGTCGACCTTGAGAAGCGCGTCAAAAATGGGCTGATGCGTGATAAGGAAGGCGTTTGTCAGGACAGAGACCTTCGCCTTCGGGCAATACTCATCACGGAGCTTCAGAACGTCATCCACGATTTCAGAAAATTCAGGGTGACCGGTCGGTTCGCCGTTCCCGGAGAAGGTCAGCGTATCGGGGAGCTTCCCCTCGGCTTTCATTTCCTCGAGCTTTTCCCTGAGCATCGTACGGATGAGCCCCCGGCTCGGCATCTTCTGATGCGGACGCGTGTCGGCATTGAAGCCGATCTCGCAGTAAATGCAGTCGAAGGAGCAGATCTTGCCGTCCCCCGGGCAGACATTGATACCGAGAGAAATGCCGAGACGGCGGCTGTGAACGGGGCCGAAAATGGGTGATGGGAAAATTATCGTAGACATGTTTTTTTTTAGGTTAGGGTCTTTGTTCCATTGTAGCCGCGGGAGTGAAAGCAGTCGGGGAAGCCTTGCGGGGTGTCGGGAACATCATTCGTAGTGCGGAATATCCGGAACTCAGGAGGCCAAGCGAGTAAAATATAGCGATTTCGGCTCCCCCTTATTTTCGAGGGCTGGAGCCTTCTCCGGAATCTGAGAGAGCTTATAAGCATGGCGCGTATTCCTTTTGGAACAACCTGGTGGGGCAAGAAGTGGCTCGATTCACTGACGCTCCTCGACTACGAAAACCGGCTGCCCCGCGGCCGGAGTTACTTTTCGACGGGTCATGTTCTCTCAAGTGAATTCGATCCGAAGGAACTGCTTTTCACAGCGAAGGTTCAGGGCTCGCAGCTGAGACCTTATACCGTGAAAATCCGTTTTCCCAGGGTGGACCGGGAGGCGGCTGCCCGCTTCACGGATCTTGTCGCAAAAGATCCGGAATTTATTTCTTCCCTTGTCGACGACAGGCTGGAGCCCCGCGTCGCGGACGTCGCAGAGGCCGCCGGACTCAGGCTCTTTCCGGAATCCTGGCGCGAATTCGGTCTCACCTGCACCTGCCCGGATTTCGCGGTGCCCTGTAAGCACATTGCGGCAGCCTTCCTTGCCATCGTCCGAGAAATTGATGCCGATCCCCTGAAAGTGCTGAGTTTCCAGGGCTTTGATCTGAAAAAAGCGCTGAAGGAGCGGGGAGTCGATCTGGAGCGGGCCGAGGGCTTTGAGCTTCCGGACGCCCGGTCACTGCTTCGCTGGAAGGCGAAGCCTGAAGAGGCTGTAGCGCCGAAGCAGGGCGGCGCGAAGGATGCGGAAACCGCGTTTTCGGCGGTTCCGCTCTATCTTGTGAAACCGCTCTCCGCCTCTCTTCTGAAGCTGCTGCCGGAAGAAACGGCGCTCTTTCCTGGAGGCCGCGACTGGCTGAAGAAAGTCTGGAACCGGATTTCAAAGCGCGCGTCAAACGCCTGGTCCCTCCGCGGAAGCCATACGAATGTCTGGGATCGCATTGACAAGGGACCTCTTGGATCCTGGGGGCCGGTTGTGCCGAAGGTGCAGATGTTCGACGATTCGCTCGACTTTGTGCGCCCCTATTCTGAAGGCATGACACCCCGGCCGCTCTCTGAAAAGCGGGCCTCCGGATGGCTTTTTGACGCCATGCTGGAGCTGGGAAACGAAGAGGCGAGAAATCATTCTGTCGGGCTCTCCGTCTGGTATCAGCTGATCACCATCGCGTTGGCCCTCATGAAGAACGGCGCTGTGGTGCCGGTGCTCGTGCGTCATCCGGAGGCTGAGAAGCCAGCCTGCACGCTTGTCTGGGAACCGGCTCTCGCGGCGGATTCCGTACGGAGTGTTGTGCTTGAAGGCGCCGCGGCGCTTGAGTCGCTTGGTGTCCGGCTGATCACGCTTCCCGAGAATGAGGAATCAACCCCTGAAGGGCGTTTCCTCGCTATTCTCACGGTTCTCATTACGGCTTTTGCTGATCACATGCAGGCAGTAGACGCGGCAGCCCGCGGGAAGCTTGTCACCGGACTATTCGGTGACCGCTACCGGTGTCTTGAAGAGGGGGCCTGTGATTCTGAAATCCATACGCTGAGCCGTTACCTCCGGCCGCTCTCCTTCTATCAGCTTCCGACCGACTGGGTGCCGGTCGTGGTTGTGAGGAGCCGGAACCGGGAGACGCTCCAGCTGAATCTCGGAATTCTGCCCGCGAAGCATGAGGCCGGAGAAAAACCGATTCTGCTGAAGACGATCCTGACCGATCCTGAGTATGAGCGGGATCGCTATGCGGTGATCGCGGGTTTCCAGATGCTGACGAGCGCCTGCCCCGAGCTCGCTGAAGTCCTGAAGAGTCAGGGGAAACCGTTCTCGATGGTGCCCGAGGATCTGAAGCCGTTCCTCTTTGAGGCCCGCCCGGCTCTTGAGCTGCTCGGAGCGCAGGTGCTGCTGCCGAAGCGGCTGAGAAAGATTTTCCGTCCGCAGCTGACGGCTGAAATATCGGGCACCGTGAAGAGTTCCGCCGGCCGTTTCCTCACGAAGGAGATGCTCGCGGATTTCAGCTGGAAGGTTTCGATCGGAAGCCGGGAGCTGACGGAAGCCGAAGCGCTGCAGCTCTTTGAAAAGAAGGGCGAGATTGTTCAGCTGGATGATGAATATGTGTGGCTTGATCCGGCGGAGATCGAGGCGATTGAAAAACGCCTGAAGCAGAAGCGTAAGCCAGGGTATCTCGAGCGCCTGAGAGGGGCTCTTACCGGTGAAATTGAAGGCGCCGGCGTTCAGGTGTCGGGCGACATCATGGAGAAGCTGCGTGAAATCAGCCGCGAGAAAGAGATTCCGGTGCCGGATGATATCCGGGCGGAGTTGCGCCCGTATCAGAAGCGCGGCTACTCCTGGCTCATGAAGAATTTCCGCCTGGGGCTTGGATCGCTGATTGCGGATGACATGGGACTCGGAAAGACGCTTCAGGTGATCACAGCGCTCGATGAACTGAAGCGCGAAGGCGAACTGAAGACCGGGAAAGTCATTGCGGTCGTGCCCGCGACACTGCTCACAAACTGGGTGCGGGAGATACGGAAGTTTGCCCCGAATCTGACAGCCGAGATTTATCACGGATCGGACCGGAAACTGGGTGACCCGGATAAGCGCCCTGATGTGCTTCTCACGACCTACGGCACGCTGAGACGGGATTCCGAGCAGCTTTCGAAACTCTCGTGGCGCGTCATGGTGATGGATGAAGCCCAGGCCGTGAAGAACACCGGAACCGGTGCCTATGCTGCCGCCTCCTCCTTTCCGGCGGATCGCGTGATCGCTATGACGGGTACACCGGTTGAGAACCGTCTGATGGAGTACTGGTCAATTTTCTCGATTGTGCAGCCAGGGCTTCTCGGCACGGCGTCCGACTTCCGGGAAAATTTCTCGGTTCCGATTGAGAACGAACATGATCCCCGGGCGGCCGAGGCTTTCAGAAAGCTTGTCGCCCCCTTCATGCTTCGCCGTATGAAGACCGATAAAGCGATTATCAGCGATCTGCCCGACTGCATTGTGCAGGATGTTATGACGACGCTGCTCCCCGAGCAGGCGTATCTCTACCAGGAAACTCTCACGAGAAATCTGGATGCGATCAGCCGTGCTGAGGCGAACAGCCGCGATAAGCAGGTGAAGCGCCGGGCGCTGGTTCTCAAGCTCATCACGGAGCTGAAGCAGATCTGCAATTCTCCCTCTCAGTACAACAAACAGTGGTCTGAGACACCGGACAGCGCCAAGGCGGAAACACTTTTTGAACTGCTTGATGAGTGCCGTGAAAACGGAAGAAAAGTTCTCGTCTTTACGCAGTACCGGGAAATGGGAGAACTGCTGCAGGGGTGGATCGCGAAAAAGACCGGTCGGAAACCTGAGTTCCTGCACGGCGGGGTAAGTGTCGCGCGCCGCGCAGTGATGGTGGATGACTTCCAGAATAATCCTGACAGCCATATCCTTCTTGTGTCGCTCAAAGCGGGCGGAACCGGTCTCAATCTCACTGCCGCCTCCGTCGTTATCCATTACGATCTGTGGTGGAACCCTGCGGTGGAAAGCCAGGCAAGTGACCGCGCCTGGCGTATCGGTCAGCAGCGCGATGTGCTGGTGTACCGTTTCGTCACTGAGGGAACGTTTGAAGAACGAATCAACGAAATGCTGACGGAAAAGCGCCGGATAACGGATCTCGCGGTGTCGAGCGGTGAGAACTGGGTGGGCGATATGAGCACGAGCGAACTGCGCGCGCTCTTCAGTCTGTCCTAGCGGATTCAGGCGCTGTCTCCGGGGCAAAGGAGAATCTGATGAAAACGTTGAAGACTGCGGCCGCCTGCGCCGCTCTGATGATGACGCTCGCGGGGGCCTCGGCGCAGGCTTTTGCTGCCGGAACCTCTTCCCAGGCGCTGGGTGAGTGTCTCTACCGGAACGCGACGCCTGACCAGAAAACCCAGCTGATTCAGTGGGCTTATGTGACGATCGGAAAGACCGATGCCGCGAAGAGCGTCCAGGCGATTCCTCAGGCCAAGACCCAGGCGGTGACGCAGAAAATGAAGAGCACGCTGACGACGCTTCTTCTTCATTCCTGCCCGAAGGAAGCGGCTCAGGTGCTTCTCACGGATCCGAAGAATGGCTCCATTGACACCATGGAAACCGTGACCTCGCTTATGCTGCGGGAAAAGGTCCGCGATCAGGTCGGTAACGTGCTGGATCTTCAGTCCGCGGGCGGTGCGGCGAGCAAGGCAGGTGAACTTCTGAAAGGCGTTGGCTCTTTCTTCGGTAAGTAAAATCCGACATTCGGACCATAAAAAAACAGCCTCCGGAATCACATCCGGGGGCTGTTCAGACGGGAGGACAAGCTCCTCCTCGTACAGAATTACTTGCGGGCCTTCGCCTTGCGGGCAGGAGCCTTCTTCTTCGGTGCGTTGACAGCAGCCTTGAAAGCAGCGCCCGGGATGAACTTCGGCACATTGGTAGCGGCGATCTTGATCGGAGCGCCGGTGCTCGGATTGCGTCCCGTACGGGCGGGGCGGGCCTGGAGCTTAAACGTACCGAAGCCGACCAGCGTCAGCTTTTCATCGGCCTTGACGGTTTCAACAACAGCATCGAGAACGGTCTGCAGAACGCGAGCGGCTTTGGCCTTCGGAAGTTCTTCGGCAGCTGCGATCTTTTCAACGAGCTCTTGACGATTCATAAGCGGTTCTCCTTTAACCGGCAGCTTTGGGCCAATGCCCGGCCGGCTGATTTTTAGAAAAAATACAAAATGAACCAGGGCCGCAGGACGCTCGAGAGATCAACATCGACTTTAAGCTGTCAGCCGAAAGCGGATCGCCTGAAATCAGCGGTTTCCGCCCGGAAAGCGGTCCACACCGAAAAACGCAGGTGTTGAATTGATGTTAGCTGAAAAAACCGCAATTGAACACAGAAAAACCTCAGAAACGCCTGCTAAATAAGGGTTTTAGCTGGAAAAACAGCAAAAAAATGCCCTGCGTCAAAAGTAATCCGGTGTTTGACCGAGAACAATGCCCGCAAACCGCCTAGAAAAGGGCCGCGACAAGCGCTGAGTCTTCCGGATAGCGGGCGGAAAGCTTCTGTGCTTCGCTGCGTTCGGAAGGGGAGGCGACAGCTTCGAGCGCTCCGATCATATCGCGTCCGAGTTCACCGTCTGTCTGCTCCTGAGCCCGAAGGGTCAGTGCGAGAGCTGAGGCGATGTTCTGCTCCACACCGTCTCCGCGCTGCAGTGCGGAGGCAAGAAAGAGAAGGGCATTCGGATTGCCCTGGGAGGCGGAGGCCTTAGCCCAGCTGATCGCCTTTGCGGGGTTCGCCGCGACGCCCCGGCCGATAGCGTAGAGAAGAGCGAGACGGTACTGGGCATCGGGAAGGCCGTCAGAAGCGGCTGCCGTGATCCACCGCACAGCCTCTTTTTCCCGGTTTTCTCCCCGGGATTCTTTTTCATTCGCGTAGAAAAGCCCGAGCTCGAGCTGAGCCGGCGCGTAACCCTGGGATGCCGCGCGGCGAAGCCAGAGCGCAGCCTGTACGGGATCCGGCCGGCAGCCGATTCCGGTTTCATAGCATTTGCCGACTTTGAGCTGTGAAAGCACATGCCCCTGGGCACCGGCGAGGCGGTACCAGGTGAGAGCCCCGTGAGGATCCTCAGGTGTTCCGAAGCCGTGTTCCATCGCAACCCCGAGGTGATACTGAGCGTCGGCGTTTCCTGCCAGAGCTGCTGTATGGAAGAGTTCCACCGCGCGTTCAGGATTGGGATGAACACCCTGACCCCGGGCGTAGAGAAGCCCAAGCAGCGCTTCACTTGCCGCATGATCCCGGGCTGCGGCCTTGCGGAGCCACTTGACGGCTTCGCGGTTCTCCGTGGAAAGAGTATTTCTTGAGACAAGGAGCTTCGCGAGTTCGTACTGCGCCTGAGTGTCGCCGGTTGCGGCGGCACGGGCATAGTCCTCGATCGCTTCGGCTGAGCGCCGGGTCGAAGCACCGGGCGTCCCTTCCAGCAGTTCGAGGACTCCCTGATCGCGCATCAGTTTCTCGCGGCCCGGTGCCGGGAAAAGACTCTGCCCGATTTCCCTTGCTGTTTTTGTCATCCTGCGGCGTCCGCCTTCTCAGTCGGTATACGGAATGATGCCGATCAGCTGCCAGAACATCTTGGCGATGTAGAAGAGCGCGGTCCAGGCGGCGAGACCGAGAACACCGAAGGTAATCGCTTTTGAGGTCGGGACGCTGACGAGGCGCTTGGAGAGTTTTTGAGCCTCGCGGATCCGAATCGCGTGACGGAAGCCGCAGGTTGCGGCCCAGCCGACAAGCAGCACAATGTCTACGATGAAAAGCGTCAGGCCCCAGCCCGGACGGATCGCGGCGATCGGCTGAATGATGGCCGCGATGGCGAGCAGGATCATGCTGAAACGCTCCCAGAGAAAAGCGGCGTCCGCGCCTTCCTTGTCACCGATGTGCCTCAGATCGGTTCCCTGCAGCATGGTGCCGAAAACGGGAGTGAAGATAATGGACAGCCACAATGCGGCCCAAGGGTTCCAAATCTCATTTTCGTGATTCCGTTCCGGGGCGGAATTGGTGGCCATCGGCTTGCTCCTTATAAGAAAACCCCATCATTTTACCTGTCCCAAAGCGGTCTTTCTCATCTAAGGAACGAGAATTTTGTGTCATACCACCTTTAAGAATTAGGTAAAAAGGAGTAGAATGCTTTTCGAAGGGAGCGCTCCGCAACGTGGCTCTCCCCAGATGCATTTTCATCTTGCGGATGATGATGTATTTGCCGGTTCTCCGTTATCGGGGGATAGCAGTACGGAGAATCGGCTGTGATCTTGATTCCCGGAGCCGTTTAACGAGCTCCGGGATTTTTTTCAGAAAGTGAGAAAGCGCCTCCGATGGCCCGGAAAGCGTCTTCAATCGCTTCCATGCTGGCGAGATCCCGATCCAGATCTACGAGTCTCTGAGCCTGCGTCTGGGTGACACCAAGAAGACGGGCGAGATCCGAAAGCCGCCAGCGGTTCTTCAGCATGTAATTCCAGAGAATAATCTTCGCCTGTACACGGACAGGCAGGTAGACAAGGCAGGTGGCGCTCCGGTCTGAGGTGACTGGTATCGGTTCGTGTTTTTTCCGGTAGGTCTGAAGAGCGGAGGCAAGGTTTTCTCTGACGAAGTCAAGCGCCTCAGGGCGTGACGGCTGTACCGTGAAGAAGGCTGGGATATCGGGGCAGGTCGCTTCGACACTGCCGTTCGGGAGATCTCTCAGATTGACTCGATAGTGCATGGCTGGCAGCAGGTTTCAGATTCTGAGTTAAACAGGATTTGCTTATTTTACTTTGCCAGCCAAGGTGAAAAATCAAAAAAGATCCGGCACAGGTGCCGGATCCAAAAGCGAAGTTTCTGATCTCAGGCAACGCTGATCAGCTGAGCAATCGGCGAAACACCTGAAAGTGAATCTGCGGCGAGAAGCAGGTCTGCCGCTTTCTCAGCACCCTCGTCACCCAGCGTTTTCTGCACAGCAGACACAAATTTCTGCCGGATGACGGCGGGATCCGCGGCGTCGTTTGAATTCCAGACTTTTTCCGAGAGAACGGTTCCATCCGAAAGCGTTACTTCGACTTCGGCGACGCGTCTCGGGAAAAGTGACGTAGCTTCAGGATCCTCAGTCACTTCAACCTTTCTGGCAAGCGCGAGCTTTCTTTCATCGGCTCTCGCTTCAGGCGTGAACTGAGACAGGGTGACCGCTCCATCCGTGATTGCCGCGGCAAAGCACCAGGGAAGCGAGAATTTCGCCTCATCCTCCGTGCCATATCGGAATGCGCCGGTCACATCCACAGCGACACGATAGGTTTTCACGCGTACCGAGCGGATGGTATCCGGATCAAGCGGATGCTTTTTCATCAGGCTGAAAAGCGCGTCAAGCGGTGAATTCGTGTGACCGCAGGAGGCATACACCTTAAAGAAAGCCGTATCAGAAACCAGTGTTTCCTCAGACGGATTTTCCAGGTTCTCCGGATGAGGATCCGAGCATGTGGCGGCTACAAACCCCTTCTTCCCGAGAAGTGCAGAGTGTGATCCGGTGAAGCCGGACTGTGCGAGAAGCGCCGCATCGATCCCGTTCTGGCAGGCTTCTGCGATATTGAGGGCTTTGGCGTGGGAGCCAAATGATTCGATGAGACCGCCTGCCATTGTGGCAGCGAGTCCGATCGCGTTATTGGCAGCTTCCTCGTTAAGGCCGAGAATGCTCGCCGCGGTGGCCGCAGCCGCAACTGTGCCGACAGTTCCTGTGGTGTGCCAGGTTTTATAGTGCGAGGGATTCACGGTCCGTCCGAGACGCGCAAAGGTGTCGTAGCCAATGATGACGGCTTTCAGAAAATCAGCCCCTGTCGCGCCGGTTTTTTCTGCCAGTGCGAGGGCCACCGGAATCGTGACTGAACCCGGGTGCCCGATCGCTGTGCGGTGTCCGTCATCGAGCTCACAGACGTGACCTGCCACCCCATTCAGAAAAGCGGCGGATCGGGCGGGAAGGCGGTCATCAAGTCCGATAGCGGTGGATTCCGCCGCGCCGCCGACCGAGCTGAGATACCTGCCGGCGATCACGGTCTGTGGGTAATGGGCGCCGGCGATCGCGCAGCCCGCCCAGTCAAGGATACGGAGTCTAGCGTCCGCCTTGAACTTTTCAGGGATCTTTTCCAGACTGCAGCCCGAAATAAACCGGGCGAGACCGGCCTGAAGCGGTTCTTCCATAATTTCGTCTCCTAAAGAAAAGAGGAGCCGGATTGTTTCCCGGCCCCTCTGTTCAGATTTCGGATCAGTAGAAGATCACGAACGTTGCGATGAGATAGACCACCGTGGTGATAGCGAGCGGTATAGCGTTCCGCTTAACAACACGGAAGGGCGATACGTTCGCGAGTCCAGCCACAGCGACGATTGCGCCGGTCACAGGGGAAATCGTGCGGCCCATGCCGGTCATCGTCTGCAGCGGGAGAAGCATCGTTGCCGTGTGGATTCCGTAGCGGGCGGCGATTTCCGGAATCAGCGGAGCGAACGAGAAGAAAGGCGCGTTTCCGGATCCCATCAGGAAGGAAACGATGCCAATCACGAGCGCCATGGCGAGCACCATCGGGATAGCGCCGAGGCCGACAGACTGTGCCCCATCGATCAGCGTCTTGATGGCGCCGATCGAGATAAGGCCTTTGCCGAAGACCTGGCCCGCGATGATGAGGGAGATCACGACTGTGAGCGCGTTGCCCATGCCCTTGAAGAACTCACGGAGTCCGTCCATGGTGTCCATGACGTTCCGCGTACGGATAACGTCGAAGATCATGGCAACCATCACGGAGAGCACGATCGCGGTCGGGACGCCGACCTTCACGTTGATGCCGTACTGGCCGAGCACCACCGGGTTGAAGAGCAGCAGGATGAAGAGCGGGAGCATCGGAAGGAGAGCGTAGATCTTCGGGATCCGGGCTTCTTCAGAAGCTTTCTTTTCATCCATTTCGAGCGCGGCCATTTCTTCAGCCGTCAGCGGCTCAACGCCTTCCTTTTTATCCCAGTAACGCTGGGCAAAGTACATGGAGATCAGCATCGAGAGCAGCATGAACGGGTAAATGGGCATCTGCCAGTGGAAGAAGTAATCCGCCCATTCGATATTCGCGGTTTTCGCGGTGAGAAGGCAGTTCGCGGAGCCCGGTCCAAGGTCGAAGAATCGGCTTGCTGCGATTGTGCAGACAGCCGTCATCTTCGGGACGCCCGCGCGGATCATGACCGGGTAGAGGGTCACCATCATCATGAGGGCAAGCCCTGCGGCGGACGGGATCGCGAGACCCACGATCTGAGTCACGATGAGCCCCATGCCGGCGAGGACATAGGGAGACTTCACGTACTTCAGGGGACCGCCCACAACGTCATAAAGAGCGCGGCCCGCATGAACGCGGTCCATGTATTTCGCGAAGCCCGCCATGCACATGATGGAGAGACCGAGTTTCGCGAGAGTCGTGGACATGACATTTTCGACGACAAGGAAGATGTCGAAGAAAATGGAACCGGAACTCTTTTTGAGGCCGAGTCCGAGGCCGATATCGCCGAAAGCAGCAATGGCAAGCAGCACCACGCCCGCGACAAGAAGCACTGCCGGGGCGTAAGCGCGCTTGACAATCAGATAGCCGGCCGCGACGGTGACAATGGCAGCTATAGTGAGACCAAGCATAGGGGTACCGTATGTATGGATCAGGGAGTGACCGGCGGATTTACCGCGGGTCTGCTCCTCTTTCAGTTTTTGGGAACCGGGAAGGGAAATTCCCTTCCATCGGTTTGACAGAAGAAAGCCCTGAGACTTACTTCACGGTGACCTTGGGAGACTCGGCGATGCACTCGTCAGTCAGTTCCTGGCCAATGCCGGGCAGATCCGGAATCTGATACTTGCCGTTGACGGGCATGTAGTCATACTTGCAGGTCCGGCGGTTGCCTTCGAGCAGCGCATAGCGGTGCAGTTCGTGGATCGCGAAGTTCGGGATTGCGGCCTCGAGCTGCAGGGACGCGGCCGTCATGATCGGACCGCCGCAGACGTGAATCTGTGCGGTCGTGTCATAGATGTGGCCCATATCGCAGATCTTCTTGCCTTCAGTGAAGCCGCCGCAGGTACCGAGGTCCGGCTGGATCAGATCAATGATGTGATTCTCGAAGAACGGGCGGAATCCCCAGCGCGTGAAGACGCGTTCACCCGCAGCGATAGGAATATTCACGTTGTCGTGCACTTCCTTCAGCTGCATCGGGTTGAGGCTCATTACCGGTTCCTCGTAGGCGGAGATCCGGAATTCCTCGATCATGCGGCCGAACTCGATGGCGGACGTGGTATCCGTCAGGGCGTGAGCCTCAACGATGATGTCAATCTGATCACCGACCGCTTCGCGGATTGCCTTCAGGCGGTCATAGCCCACGCGGAGATCGCGGCCCGCAAAGCAGCCGTAAAGATTGCGGCGCTTCGCATACCCCTTGAGGTCGATTTCGTTCACGTCAACCTTGATGCAGTCATACCCCTGCTCGAGCGCCTTTTCGGCTGCCGCGGCGTACTGAGCGGGAGTGACGAGAATGTCTTTCTTTTCGGCGTTGCCCCAGCCAAACTGCAGCTGCGAGGCATACGTCCGAAGCTCATCGCGGCACTTGCCGCCGAGGAGCTGATAGCAGGGAACGCCGAGAGCCTTGCCCTTGATGTCCCAAAGCGCTACGTCGATTGCCGACATACCGGCAGAAACGACCGTGCCGCCGCCCTGACCCCAGAAGGTTTTCTTCTGGAGCTTGTCCCAAATGAATTCATTCCTCATCGGGTCGAGCCCGATAAGCAGCTTCGCGAAATCCTGAGCCATGCCGAAACCGGCAGATGCGCCTACGCCATAGGCAAGACCGACTTCGCCGAAGCCGGAAATGCCTTCGTCCGTATTGATACGAACGACGACGGGTCGCCACTTGGCAACAGCGGATTGAAGCGGATTCTTAACGTCAATTATGTCCACACTGACGATTTTCATTTATGAATCTCCGATGTATTTTCGGTGGTTTTCTTGATTGAAGTAGGTGTAGATCAATAATTGAACTTCACCTCAAAAACGCCGGCTTTTTAGTGACTCAGCCGATCAATTGTGATGTATCGCGGATAATAGTAATCCACTTTAGAACTAATTGATAATACCTATTAAGAGATAAAGAACCTCACCTTCCAAGAAAAGAAAGGTGAGGCGTCGGAAACTATTTCACGAAACTCACGAGCACCATGATGACAGGAAGTGTGAAAGTGAGTGCGGCTACCGTTACCCCAACTGTGGCAGAGGCGAAATCAGCCGGTCCGTCATGAAGCTTTGCCAGAACCCCGAGCATCGGGCTTACCGGCATAACGGAGGAGAGAATCAGGATCTGCCGCATCATTGGATCCATAACAAGAAGCTGGGAGATCAGGAACATCACGAGCGGCTTATAGACATTGCAGCCGAAAAGAATGATCCAGGTTTCACGCGGGAGATGTTTGAAGCGGGCAAAACCGATCTGCTGCACCGTGATACCGATAAAAATGAGAGCGAGAGGTGAGCAGATCTGGCCGATCAGCCGTGTGGCGAGCGAAATGGGCTGCGGGATCTTGAGGTCAATCGCTACGCAGAGAACGCCGATCAGAAAACCGATTAGAGGTTTTGTAAAGATCATTTTCAGGCTTTGCCTGGAAAAGAACTTTGGGGCTGGTTTTCCGGTATGCCGAACCCCGTCAAGCTGCACGTTATAGAGCCCAATGGTCCAGACAAATATCACATTTGCGAAGAAGTAGACGAGCAGGTACGGGATGCCCCGGTCTCCGAACATGGCGTAGGTCACCGGAATGCCGACGAAAAGCAAAGAGGAGCCGGAAAATTCAGCGATAAAGGTGCCGTGCCATTCATCTCTCACCAGTCCCGCTTTGCAGATCAGCCAGGACGTGACGATGTAGACCGCGAATGCCATGAAAGGAAGCCCCGAGATGCGGAGCAGTTCCAGCAGCTGCGCGTGAGTGAATTTTGAGGTGATCGAATAGAAGAGAAAGAAAGGGATCGCGAGACCGACAATCTTGGATACGAGTCTCTTTCCCGCTTCGTCATACCAGCCCTTGGCCGATGAATACCAGCCGAGACCCGCTACGCAGACGAGAACAAAAACCGCGGAGAGAGCATGCAAAAACGCGTCAAGCATAAAGAGATACCTCCGGAGCAGGGCTCGGCCTGAGGCCGGACTGGCTCCGGACAATATGCTCATCCGGTAACCTTCCGCATGTAACAGGCTGTAACCAGTAACCTCCGAAGATTCTAATCCTTTGGGAGGATGAGTGATATTTTGTAGTACAGAATAAAAAATACAGAGCGGAAAAACAAGGCAAATTTCCTCTCGGTCCTGGTCTGAAATGTGGAAAGTTTTCTTTTTCTTCCTGTAGGATTACCCTATGAAAGCGCAGTGCCGGGCAATCCGGCACACACCGCGCGAGACACCAGATGGGAGGGCGACGCATGATGGCGGCTGATACCGTGCTGCAGCAGTATTTCACTGAACTTCAGAGCGAAGTGAAGGCCATAGCGGTCAACGCCGATCTGGAAACGGCCTATACGGAATTGGAGGGCGCCTTTACTGAACAGGTCTCGCGGCTGATGTCAGAGATGGGGCTTCTCGCGGCGGAACCTGAGCTCTGCCCTTTCCAGGGCACGGTGAACGGCGCTGTGGCCCGGGTATCGGCCTACGCGGTGTCGGATAACCTTGACCGGATGGATGTCTTTGTGACGCTCTATGAGTCGTCAAGTGAAGTGTTTGAGGTCAAGGCGGATGAAGCGCAGCGGGCGGCATCCCAGTGTCTGCTGTTTCTGAGAGCCTGTGTGGATGGGACGCTGACGAACGAAATCCCTTCAGGCGGCCGGGCAGCCGCTTTTGCTGCACTCGTCGAGTCATGCTGGAAGGGACTCGATCAGATCCGAATCTGGATTGTGACAAACGGTCTTGTGAAGAACGCCCGCTATAAGCCTCAGGAAATTGCCGGGAAGCTTGTCACGCTCGAAGTCGTAGACCTGCTTCGTCTGTCACGCATGGCGCTTGAGGGCGAAAAGGGCGACCCAATCAACGTTGATTTTTCCCGTGAATGCGGAGAGGCGCTTCCCTGCGTTTTTTATTCTGACGAAAAGGCACCGTATGACACGGCGCTCTGCCTGCTCCCAGGCGAAGTGCTCCGTTCTCTTTATGAAAAATACGATGCCCGGCTGCTCGAAGCGAATGTCCGATCCTATCTTTCGATTCAGTCGAAGGTGAATAAGGGAATGTTCACGACGCTCAAGGAGCATCCCGAGGATTTTCTCGCCTTTAATAACGGGATCGTGATTGTGGCTGAGCAGCTGCAGCTTTCGCGGACTTCAATCGGCACAACCGGAATCAAGGTGCTTGCGGGCATCAAAATCGTGAATGGCGGGCAGACTTCGGCGACCCTTTTCTTCGGCAAGCGCCGTGACCGGACTCTCGATCTGTCACATATCCGGATTCCGGCAAAGATTATTGTGCTGAAGCCTGAGATTGGAGACCACGCAGACGCGTTTCTGACGGATATCGCCCGTTTCGCGAATACGCAGAATAATGTCCGGGCCTCGGATCTTTCGTCCTCTTCGCCTTTCCACCTGGGACTTGAGCACCTGGCCAGGACGACCTGGTGCCCCGATGGAGAGCATCAGTGGTTCTATGAGCGCACTACAGGGTCGTACCGCACGATGCTTGCGAAGGAGAGAACGCCGGCCGAAAGAAAGCATAGAAAACAGCTGATTCCACCTTCGAACCGTATTACTAAGCTTGACCTCGCAAAGATCATGAATGCCTGGTTCGGGCGCCCGGAGCTCGTCTGTCTTTCCCCGCAGAAAAATTACGCGTTTTTTATGAAGGCGCTGGATGATCAGGGAGGGGCTGACCAGCTGAAGCTCACCCCCGGGACATGGAAGGATATTGTCGCGGTAGCCGTGATTTTCCGTGAATGTCAGAAGATCGCGAAAAAGGAATTCTCGGGCAGCAGTCTCGTTATCACCGCCTACACGGTCGCTATCGCCTCCCGAAGGCTTGCAGGAAAGCTTCGGCTCAGGAGGCTTTGGGAGCAGCAATCGCTGTCCCCTGAGTTTCTGGCTCAGCTGGAAGCCTGGGCGAAAGAGATTAACGCGACACTCAGACTTTCCTCTTTGGGCAAACCCATTTCTGAATGGGGGCGGGACCCGGAGTGCTGGAAGTTTGTCCAGGAATCGATTGCGCCAGGCTACGCCCCTGGTATCCCCGAACTGGAGGAGCAGAGGAGCGCTCAGACGTCTGAGCAGAGTGTGTCCGGTCCGCTTGCCGCAGAAACGCAGACGGATGTTGCATCCTCCGCGGCCAAGGGAGAGAGCTGATGGAGTGGGTCCGCAGTCTGATCCGGAAAGCGGCTGCGCTTTTCAGCCGCGGCGCTCCGTCTCCCGCTGAAAACACTGCTATACCCGCCGAGGTCCCTGAGAGGGAGAAAGAGACGCTGATACCGGAAACGCGGCAGGCAGAGACTGTGTCTCCCTCCCGGCATTCCGGCAATGAGCTGAAGAGTTTTGAAACGCTTCAGCCCGGTGAACGCCGGGCACCGATTGCCTACAGCCCGGATCCCCTTCCGACTCAGGACAGGAAAAGCAGGATAGCCGCCGTACCAGGCGTTACCTGGGTACCGGACGACTCAGGCAATGTGATTCTTGGCCGTGATGACCGCTTTCGGGAGCAGGAGCGGGAAGTCCAGGAAGCCTTTACCCGGTATAAGGGCAGGTATGGGACTTATGTGCCGGGAAACGATGAGCCTGATGTCTGGGAGGATGATGAGGAGGATGAAGCCGAAGAGGTCAGAGTCCAGACGAAGTCCTCAGTGTCAGGTGATAACAGCGAGCAGATGTCATTCGATTTCGATCGGCCTATGCGGTCCGCACAGTCTTCGAAAAACATCAATGAAGCTGTTTCCCCTGGCCCGCAGCAGCAGTAAGTGCGCCTCTCGGAGAGCCTTTTCTCCGGGCTTTGGCGTCCTGATATGATGTTTCAAACGTAGTTCTCCGGCAGGCTTCCCGCTTCTGGGCAGCCGTTTTCTCTGGGTGGATGGATTATGCAGGAAGTATCGATTGAGAAAAGAGGGCGGCAGGCGGCCCAGGCAAAAGCGCTTTTCGGTTTTGCCCGGGAATTGGGCAGAGTTCGCCGGGAAAACATCATCTGGCTTGATCGCCATCCCTGGTTCCTGAAGTTTTCATCCATTGATCCAAAGCTTCCGGGGGTCAAAAAATGGACACCGGAATCCCGGGAGCCGAATCTGCTGCTGTCAGTTGAGCAGCTCCAGCTTCCGCATTGCCCGGAGCCCCCGGCGCTGCTTCGGGAGGCAGTGGGTGAAGGATGGGAAAAACCGGAGTGGGAACCGGGAAGCGAACTGATTGAACGCGCCGCTTCGGATGAAAAATTCGGGGAGGCCTGGCTCGAAAGGACTGGCTTCTTCACTGGGAGGCCGTTTCAAAGTCTCTTGATCTCTTCCAGATGCTCTATCAGAAGAGCCGCGAGGTGGAGGACAGCAATCTCAGGCTGATTGCCAAGGCGGGATCTATTTCCTTCGCCAGCGACGACGCACACCTCGCCGCACGTCATCCGGTGCTTACGCGCCCGATCCGTTTCCGGCTGATTGTGGATGAGAACCGCGTGACGATCCGGGTAGAGGTGGATCTTTCTGAACCGGCACGGTTTGAGTCAGAACTGCTTTCCGGATTCCAGGACGATGGTTTCAGGCTTGAACTCTGCCAGGCAACGCGTGAGGACGTCGAGAGCACCAATGTGCATCCGTTTGACACGCAGCCCGTGCGGGCTTCTTTCCAAAAACTCGCGGCAACGATTTCTCCTGAAAGCCGCTGGTCTGACAGCGGAAAACCGCCGGAGTTTGATGACCGAGTTCATTTTGGTTTCTATGAGGATCCGGTTTTCTGGATAGAAGAACGCGTTTCCGGCATGGCGGAAGCCTCCGATCGGATCATCCGTGAGATTGATGCGGGTGAAAAGATTCCGCAGCATCTGATCGATCTGGTGAGCGGTGTGGAGGAGCGGGACGATACGGCTCCCGCCAAGCCGTCTGAAACTCTGGAAGACCGTCTGGCAGCCGCGGGCGGGGAAGATGCTTCAATTCTTCTCACGAAGCCTGCTAACCGCGAACAGCTGGAGGTCGCCCGGGAAATCCGTAATCGTGACGCCGTTCTTGTCATGGGACCTCCGGGAACAGGTAAAACCCATACGATCGCGAACCTGATCGGAGATTTCCTTTCCTGCGGAAAGACAGTGCTTATTTCTTCTCAGAAGGAAAAAGCGCTCCGGGTTATCAAATCGATGCTGCCGGCTGAAATGCAGGATCTCTGTATTTCCTTCTCGAGCGAAGAGGATGACGTCCTCGCGACCGTTCAGGCACTGACAGAAAAGCTTTCTCTGGTCAGACCGGAGGAGCTCGAACGGAAGATTGAGGCTGAGACCGCGGCCCGGGACAGAACGTTCAAGGCTCTGCAGGAGTCCCGTTCAAGGCTCTACAGCCGTCTCAACGCTGAGTCTGAAAAGCAGGAAATCGGAGGACGGAGCTGGACGCCAACAGAAATCGGCACGTGGCTCCATGAGAATGAAGCGCTGGAAGCTGTGCTTCCCGGCAGAGATACGCCAACCGGGCCTTTCCCGCTGACCGAGGAGGAACTCCGGACGCTCTACAGCCTTTCGGGTGTTGTGACGCGTGAAGTGGAGACCGAATCGCTTTCCGGCATGCTGGAGACAGATACACTGCCCCAGCCTGAGGAACAGGCGCATCTTGCCGCAGAGGCTTCTGAACTCCGGGATTTTGTCCGTCATTCGACGGTTCGGGTTGAAGCGCGCGGCGGTCAGGGCGGACAGAGAATTTTCCGCTATGTGGCCGGTGACCTCGCGATTGAGGCGCCTGAAAAACCGGGCGGCCCTGTCGCCATGCTGTCTGATTGGCTGGAAAAGGATCGGACTGTCGGCATTCCTGAACCCTGGGTAGCCTCAGCGCGCGCGGCCGGTGCGGCCGGCGGTGCTATCAAAGCCCGTTGGGAAAAACTGCTGGCTGCTGTTCAGGCAGCCTCTGAACTCGCGGAGAAAGAAATCGGGCAGATGGATGAGTTTGCGGTTGAGATCCGTCCGGACGCAGACCGTCCGGCTCTCCGTGAGGCCTTGAACTATTTCCGGGAGAACCGGATTTCCGGTGAGCCTGGGTTTCTTACCAAGCTGACCCAGAAAACGCGTCTTGCGGCCCTTGGCGGATCACTCGTGAATGGACACGTGCCGAGCACGGATCATGATTACGCCTCGGTGCTTCTCAGGCTCGATCTGGAAGAAGCCCGTGCGGCGGCCATGAAGCTCTGGAACGATCTCGTGCAGAAGGAAGGCGGCCCGGCATTTGAGTCTCTTGGAACGGATCACCCCGAGGAGCAGGTGAGGCTGCGTTATGTACCGCGGCTTGAAAAGGCCCTTTCCTGGTGGACCGGCTGGGCTGAGCCGCTGCTCCGTAAGGCGGAAGTGCTGGGAATCAATCCCGCTCTGATCACGGGTGGAACCGGCGTTGGTCCCGTGGAAAGCTGCGGCGCCCTGGCGCGCAGTGTTGAGGAGCTTCTCCGTCCAGCGGCAGCCCTTGATCGGGTCATGGATCGGCTCACCGAACTCCGGGATTATGTCCGCTCTGTCCGGGAAAGCCTGAAACCCGCCATTCAGAAGGGATCAAAACTTGCGGTCAGGCTGTCAGCCGCTCTCGATGAGAGTCCTGAGGCCTATCAGAAGGCCTGGGAAGACCGTGAGACACTCAGGGAACTCAGACCTCAGATTGACGCACGCAGTGAGCTGCTTCAAAGGCTCGCTTCAGGTGCTCCGGCCTGGGCCCGGGCAATTGCTGAGCGCCGCTCAACTTCGTGTCCGAAACACGCAATTGAGGCCTGGGACTGGAAGCTTCTGGATTCCAGCTTTGAGTCTTATCTCTCCACCAGCATGGCGGATGAGCAGAAAAAGGCCGAGGAACTTTCCTCTACGCTGAGGCGTCAGACTGTGACACTCGCTGTGGATCGCGCCTGGCTTGCTTTGTCTGAACGCATGCGGGAGAACCGTGCTCTTATGCAGAAACTGCAGGGCTGGGCACAGATTGCGGCGAGAATTGGCCGCGGGAATGGACGGAATGTTGAAACGCTGCGAGCCCAGGCCCGGGACCTTATGTCCTCCTGCGCGCAGGCGGTTCCTTGCTGGATTATGCCGGCCGAACGGGCTCTTGCCATGTTCGACGGTACCTGGAAGTTTGACGTTATCGTGCTGGATGAAGCGAGCCAGTCTGACATTGTGTCGATGCCGCTTCTCTTCCTCGCCAACCGTGCGGTGATCGCGGGGGATGACAGACAGGTGTCGCCGGCGGCGGTCGGTGTCGGTGACATGGCTGTCAACGCGCTGTCCCGTCAGTACATTGAGGGAAAGATTGCGAACTGGCCGATCTACCAGGCACAGTCTTCTCTCTATGATCTCGCCCGGACCGCTTACGACCCGCTGATGCTCCGTGAGCATTTCAGAAGCGTCCCGCCGATCATCGGCTACTCGAATCAGCTCTCCTATAACGGCCTTATTCTTCCGCTCCGTGATGCGGCTTCTACTAACCTTGTGCCGGCGATTGTCCGCTGCCGGGTGAATGGTGTCCGTGAACAGAACGATGCGAACAAGGCGGAGGCTGAGGCCATTGTTGGAAGGATTAAGGCCTGTATCGGAGAAAAGGCCTACGACGGCAAGACCTTTGGTGTAATCGTCATGCGATCCGGCAAGACAGGAGCTCAGATACAGCTGATCAATGATCTGCTTTATAAGGCACTGGGGCCGGAAGTAATCCAGAGCCGGAGAATTCTCTGCGGCCTTTCCCCTGATTTCCAGGGGGATGAACGCGATGTCATTTTCCTGTCACTCGTCGATTCTCCTGACGGAGACAAACCTTTGCGGCGTGAAGGCGCGGGAAGCGACGACGGTATGAAGAAACGCTGGAACGTTGCCGTGTCGCGCGCCCGGGATCAGATCTGGGCGGTGTACTCCTTTGATCCGGCGACTCAGCTGCAGGAAGGTGATATCCGCAAGACGTTCTTTGACTATCTGTCGGATCTTGAGAAAAACGGATGCCGCGAGGAGGATAGCGGGTTGATTTCTGAGCTTGCCTCTGAAGTGGCTGATGGCCTTGAAGAGAAGGGGTTCACCGTTCACAAGGGGTACCGGATAGGAGCTTTTGACCTCGACCTGGTAGTCGAAGAGAACGGGAAGAAAGTCATCGTTGAATGCGATGGTGACGCAGGAACTCCGATCCCCAATGCGGTTATCGCAAGGATGGAATGCCAGACGATTCTGGAGCGTGCCGGCTGGCAGTTTGTCCGTGTCCGGGGTGGAGCCTGGAGCCGTGACCCGGAGTCGGGACTCTGGTGGCTGATGTCGCAGCTGGCCGAGAAAGGCGTGAGACCCTCTGCTGAAGAAAAGTCACACGAGACCGAAAAACCGGCGGATCTCGTGACTGAGGTTCAGTCCAAGGCGGAGACTTTCACAAAGACACTCCGCGTTGACAGCGATGCGGCGGAAGCAAAGCGCCTGAAGCGCGAACGGATCATTGCTGAACTCCGGAAGCTCGGCGCGGAGGTCGACAGTGAGGTGAAAAAGAGTTCCCGGTTTGCCGGGTAATTCGGGGATGCGGCCATGAAGACTATTGGAAGCGTTGCTATTATCGGGATGGGTGCCCTCGGTATCCTGTACGGACATCTGATCGGCCGGAGAATTGGCTATGAAAACCTTTTCTTTGTCGCTGATGCCGCTCGGGTGCGGCGCTTCAATTCGGTCGGTGTTACCTGCAATGGTGAGAAATGCCCGTTCCGGATGATGGAAGCCAAGGACGCGCCGGCTCCTGATCTGCTGATTTTTGCGACTAAGGCAACCGGTCTGGAAAGCGCGATTGGTCTTGCGAAGCAGTTTGCCGGACCCGATACCATCATCATTTCGCTGCTGAATGGCATTACGAGCGAAGAGATAATTTCGGAAAAGCTCGGCGGCAGACATGTTCTGTATACAGTCGCTCAAGGTATGGATGCCACAAAGATCGGCCCTGATCTGAAGTATTCGCACCCTGGGACGCTTTGTGTGGGACTGCCCGCGGGGGATCAGGAGCGTCTTCCTGATCTGGAAATGCTCTGCGAGCTGCTGACCCGCTGTGACGTGCCCTTTGAGCGGGATCCGGATATTCTTCACCGGATCTGGGCCAAATGGATGCTGAATGTCGGTGTCAATCAGCTCTGCATGGTTGAGGAAGGCGGCTATGCTGTTGTTCAGAAGCCTGGCCCCGCTCGCGATCGGATGATCGGAGCGATGCGGGAAGCTATGCAGATCGCCCTGAAGAGCGGCGTCGCAGTAACAGAGAAAGATCTCAGTTTTTATGTAGGACTGATTGACACTCTGGCTCCTGAAGGTATGCCTTCAATGCGGCAGGATGGTCTCGCTCATCGGCTCTCGGAAGTGGAGTCATTTGCCGGAACTGTGGTGAAGAAAGGGCACGATCTAGGTGTCCCTGTTCCAGTAAATGAATCGCTTTATCGTGAAATCCGGGAGCGTGAGGCCGGATATTAGATTGAAAACAGTCGCCGGAAAGACGGCTGATAAGGATGGTCTGAATGAAGTTTAGTCAGAAAGCGTTCAGGGCTGCGGCAGCGGCACTCTCAGCGCTGCTCCTCGCCGGATGCACAGGGATGCTCTGGCTCAGTTATGTCCAGAACGGGAAAATCAGTTTCGAAGATGGCAGAACTTTCAGAATCGGTGATGCCCTGAATCAGTATCAGTACTGCAAGAAGAATACGGAAAGCTGGACAGTGGAATCCGGGGATGGCGGTCATCGGGTGCTGTTTTCCTGTCATACAACAGGAGAGGATGATCTGGAGACTGAGAGGACACCGGATCCAAGTCTTGTGCTGAATGTGGAATTCCTGATCCCCAGCTGGTCCCTGAAGTACGATGTGTCACGGGTCTGGTATGCAGTTGATCTTGCGGATGGCACGGATCCCGCGGCTCAGGCGGTCATGAAAACAGCGAATCCCCACGAATCTCTCCGGGAGATTGCGCTTGGCCGGGATGTGAGCATTCCGCCAGACGAATTCATGAAGTGGCAGCAGATGGCGGGTGCCTATCTGCTGGGCGGTGGAACACCGAAAGCAGATGGCCCCAAAGCCGAGGACGGAACGCCGCTTCCTCCAGGAGAAGGCTGGGTCAATCTGTAAGGCTTTTAACCAGTCCGGGATGCCCAAGGTCAATAGTCAGGCTGAATCACGCAAAATCCCCTTGTCTTAAGTTGAAACTCCTCTTCAGGATCGGCATTATTTAAGCAATAACGCCTGTCCTCAAGAGGCAGGCGGAAAACAAAGGGGATATGCATGAAGATTTTTATGGACACGGCTAACGTGGATGAGATCCGCGAATTTGCCGATATGGGGATCGTTTACGGTGTAACAACCAATCCCTCTCTGATTGCGAAATCCGGCCGTTCCCAGGCGGATGTGATTCCTGAGATCTGCAGCCTGATTCCAGGGCCGGTATCGGCGGAAGTGATCAGTCTTGACTGCGCGGGCATGCTCGAAGAAGCGCATAAGCTCGTCAAGATCGCTGAGAATGTCGTGATCAAGATTCCTTGCACTGCCGAAGGACTTAAAGCGGTGAAGGTGCTGTCGTCAGAAGGCATCCGTGTGAATGTCACTCTGATCTTCAGCCTTCCTCAGGCTCTTCTTGCGGCCCGTGCGGGTGCAGCTTACGTTTCACCCTTTGTTGGACGGCTTGATGATATCGGTGAAGACGGCGTGCAGCTGGTTGCCGATATTGTGGACGTCTTCCGTAATTTTGATATCAAGACGGAAGTCATTGCGGCAAGCATCCGCTCGCTCGGGCACGTGAACGCGGTGATGCTCGCCGGGTGCGATATTGCGACGATTCCGACAAAGGTGCTTCGGGCGATGCTGGTTCATCCACTGACCGATAAGGGGATTGAGAAATTCCTGGCCGATTACCGCGACAGCCAGAAACGCTGATCAGGATAAGGCAAAAAGAAGCGCAGACGTTCGTAAGAACGGTCTGCGCTTTTTCTTATGGAAAGAGACTTGTGGTTTAAGCCTGAATCACACGAGCCGCAGGGGCCTTGACGTCATTTTCCCCCATAGCCTCGGTGATGTTCTGCGTGAGGTCGAAATAGACGTCCCAATAGTCAGAACTCTTGCACCAGGCGCGGGCCTGGAAGTTCATGCCCTTGTCGTTTCCTCCGGTAAGACGGGCAAACGGCGCCGGATCCTGGAGAACCTTATTGGTTTTCGCAATGGCTTCTAGCATGAGGGACTGAATTTTCTCAGGGGTCTCGTCTTTGGCAACGCTGAAGTCGAGATCGACACGGCGAAGTTTTTCGCTCGAAAGATTGGTGACCGTAGTGTTCATGACCTGCGAATTCGGGATTGTGATTCGCTTGTTGTCAGGGGAAATCAGCGTGGTATAGAAAAGCGTGATATCCCGAACTGTCCCTTCAACGCCGGATGCCTGAACATAATCCCCCACACTGAACGGACGGAAGATCATCAGCATGACACCGCCCGCAATGTTGGAAAGCGCCCCCTGCAGAGCAAGACCGATAGCAAGACCTGCGGATGCAAGTACTGTGATGACGGACGCCATCGGAACACCAAGGATCTGAATCACAATGATCAGCAGAACGACCCAAAGACCAATCTTCAGGAATGAATTGATGTAGCCCTTTGCTGTCTGATCAACATTGTTGAAGTATTTGACCCTGCCTACAGCACCGATGATGAGATTGATGACGATCTTGCCGACAATAAGGCAGATGATCGCGAGTGCGATCTTCTCACCATACGTGACGAGAAGCTCAGAAAAACGTGTTTCAAAAAGATGATCCATTTCGACACCTGTCTGAGGAGTGGTGATAGCAATAGTCTTATCACAAAAAGGCCACGCGGTTATATCACGTTAAGCTGTGTACCCCTAAAGAACTAATAAGCGTAGAGTGCGTTCTAGTTATTCCGAATCAGGAAAGGAACGTTCAGATGCCAAAAGCCTTGCATATACATGCCACTGACAATATTGCGGTTTGCACGTCCGCGGTTCAGCCGGGGGATGAGGTCGAGATTCTTGAGCCGGATGGTTCAAGAGGGGCAGTGAAAGCCGCTGAGGCGATCGCTTTCTGCAACAAAATCGCGCTTCGTGATATTGCCTCTGGAGAAGAGGTACTGAAGTACGGTGAGGTTATCGGCAAAGCCACCGAGGATATCCGTAAAGGATGTCTTGTGAATGATCGGAATATTGCCAGTCAGCCGCGGGCGTATGCAGACGAGTATCTGCTTAAGAAGGAGGCGTGAAATGCAGTTCATGGGATATCGTCGGGAGGACGGGCGTGTTGGTGTCAGAAACTATGTATTGATTCTTCCAGGCTGTGCCTGCGCTTCCGAAACCTGCAGACTGGTGGCAAGCGAAGTCCGCGGCACAAAGAACGTGATTATGAATGTCGGGTGTTCTGATGTGCAGGCGAACACGGACATGAATCTTCGTGTGCTGACGGGGTTCGCGCTGAATCCGAATGTATTCGGAGTCATCGTAATCGGCCTTGGGTGCGAAACGGTCGGTCATCGAGAACTGGCCGCGAAAATCCGTGCGGAGACTTCCAAACCTGTCGTCTCGTTCGGAATACAGGAGATAGGCGGAACGGTAGCAACAACTGCGGCCGCGGTTAAAGCAGCCCGGGAAATGGTTGCACAGGCAAGTGAGCAGCAGCGTGAACCCTGCGATGCGTCAGATCTGTTTGTCGCAATTGAGTGCGGCGGATCGGATGCAACAAGCGGCATCGCCTCGAATCCGGCGGTGGGGAACATGTCTGATCGTATCGTGGATCTGGGCGGCACCACGATGATGTCTGAAACGATCGAGTTCGTGGGAGCGGAACATATTCTCGCGAAACGAGGTGCAACACCGGAAATCCATGACCAGATCATCCGCATCTGCGAGGATTACGAAAAACATCTTGCCGGGGTTGGACAGGACTGCCGTACGGGGCAGCCGACCACGGGGAACAAAGCAGGCGGTCTATCCACGATTGAGGAAAAGTCTCTTGGCTGCATCCATAAAGGAGGCACAAGGCCTGTTGTAGAGGTCCTTCAGGAAGCGGCAAGACCAACCAAGAAGGGAGCTCTGATTATGGATACTCCCGGGTACGATATTTCTTCTGTCACGAGCATGGTGGCGGGAGGCGCTACAGTGGTGGTCTTCACAACAGGGCGGGGTACACCGACCGGTCACGCTCTGGCTCCGGTAATCAAGGTAACCGGTAACAGGGAGACCGCGAAGCGCATGGCTGACAATATGGACATCGATGTGTCCGGTATTCTGGAAGGAGATCTGACCATCGCTGATGCCGGGAAAGGTATTCTCGACGAAGTGATCCGGGTCGCAAGCGGAAAAGTCACCAAAGCGGAAGCCTTTGGATTCTCAGATATTGCTGTTGATCATATCTGCCGCTTTATTTAAGCATTTTGGGCTTTTCAGACAGGGCGGAGAAACGGAAGATTCTCCGCCCTGTTTGTATGGAAGCTGTCCGAAATCCATAAAACAGAAAAAATTAATAAAAAAATGATCGTTTTAATCAATTGTTTTCATGAAATCCATTGAGGAAAATGAAAGATCGAATGAAAAAATATTTGCATTTTTAAAATCGAGAGGGTAAGATACTCATCCTGTCGCTGCGATGCAGTGACGATCTTTAAAAACTGAATAACGAACCGATAAGCGTGAGCATCTGGTTTTGAAGAGCTTCAGCTCATAAAAAATCAGGTGCTTGAAAAGACGAATGGAATGATGCAGAAGTGAATAACTTCTGAAAATTACCAGTCGATAATTTTGAGCGCGACGCCTCAGGAAACTGAGGCAAATGAAGTAATAGCAGTGATTGAACTCAAGAGTTTGATCCTGGCTCAGATTGAACGCTGGCGGCATGCCTTACACATGCAAGTCGAACGGCAGCGGGGGAGCTTGCTCCTGCCGGCGAGTGGCGAACGGGTGAGTAATGCATCGGAACGTGTCCTGTTGTGGGGGATAACTGATCGAAAGATCAGCTAATACCGCATGAGACCTGAGGGTGAAAGCGGGGGATCGCAAGACCTCGCGCGACAGGAGCGGCCGATGTCTGATTAGCTAGTTGGTGAGATAAAAGCTTACCAAGGCGACGATCAGTAGCTGGTCTGAGAGGATGATCAGCCACATTGGGACTGAGACACGGCCCAGACTCCTACGGGAGGCAGCAGTGGGGAA
>OOCI01000021.1_pt1 | contig 154844 bp, 142 predicted proteins | sample 1671761 | NCBI WGS metagenome assembly OOCI01 (sample SAMN06348190, study PRJEB24527) | human gut metagenome | biome: human gut; feature: ankylosing spondylitis patient; material: feces | host: Homo sapiens | place: China | collected 2015-10
CAGTTTCCAACGCTCAGGAGGTTGCAGGACTTGCAACGCTTGTAAACGGCGGTTACAACTTTGAAAACAAGAATATTGCAATCACTTATACAAAGGCGAACGATAAAGACAAGGCTGAAATAGACCTTTCCGAAGCAGGCAACTGGACGCCTATCGGCAATACTTGGGGAAACGAATTCAAGGGAATTATTACAGGTGCTGTTAAAAATAAAGACGGCAGTGCAGCAGCAGACGAAACACTTGTAATCAAAGGTCTTACCCTCAACGAACAGTTCAACGCTGTAAAGAACGGTTATCTTATAAACTGCTCTTCTACAGGTAACATGGATAAGGTTGGCGTAGGCTTTGTTGCTTATCTCGGCGAAGGCGCTACACTTTCAAATATCGTATTTGAAGATGTTAACGTTAATATTACAGATGATGCAATGGATGGTATATCCATTGGCGTGGCTGTTGGTTATCTTGACGGCGGTAAAATTGAAAACGTTACAGTTAAAGGCGGTTCCGTTAAGGGTGTTTACCGTGTAGCCGGTCTCTGCGGAGCTGCTGCATGGGGAACAATTAAAAATTGTGAAGTAGCGAATATTACAATTGAGTCTACAGGTACTCAAAAAGGAGACTCAACATATCATGCCGCTTCAGGTATCGTTGGTTATTGCCGTAACTTTGCTAAAGATGCTCCTGCCACGCACATGAATATTGTTACAGAGGGTTATATTAAATGCGATCCTGCTAATGTAATAACAAAATCTAAAGCAAACAAAACAAATGTGTTCGGCGATTTTGCTTCTAATGGTTACAAGATTACAGTCAATGGCAACGCGATGGGAACGTATGATGCAACTGCTGACAAGTGGGTGCCGATAGAAGGCGCACAGAACGCTCTTATTTCTAAATAATTACCCTACATAAACCAAGCTAAAATTCCCCCGAAAACTCTCAGGGGATACTCCTAAAATAAAAAAATACAAAATGCCGCAGCGTTCGGGGGATGCTGCGGTATTTTGTAAAACATTACAAAGGCTTTTTATGTTAATAATAAAAGACTTGAGAAAACAAAAAAAATTAAGTCAGCAGCAGGTATCGGAGCAGCTTGGCATCACCCGCGTAGCACTTTCTCACTACGAAACGGGCAAGCGCGAACCTAATCTTCACATGCTGCAAAAGCTGTCGGAATTTTACAACGTTTCGATAGATTACATTATTACCGGCAAAGATTTTATTAAATCCGAGCGATAAAAATGAAAAACAAGAAACGCACCCGCAAGGGTGCGTTTTTTGTTTGTATAACGCAAATTTGTGTTGACAAAATAAATTTCAGGGTGTATAATAATAGCGAAAAGAAGCTGTCCGGCAACGGTTGGCTTCCCAAAATGCAGTTAAAAAGTTAACCGCCTATTCGGTAGCAGGCGGTTATCTTTTTTTGTCGTTATAGATTTTCACTATAAGCGATATGAGCGTAACAATAAACGTACAAAAGAGCATAAGCTCTTCATATGTTATGTACATAGCATCACCTCCCTCAACTGAATTGAGGGAGAAAAAAGTCCTCCCTCAAAATGAGGGAAGTCAACCGCCGCCGTGCTTGACAGCTTCTTGTAAAATTATAGCATATTGTGTCGGAAAAGTCAATATAAAAACGCACCCGCAAGGGTGCGTTTTTTGTTTTATAAAAGCATTTTTTTCAAAAACTGTCCCGTGTATGACGAGGGGCAATCCGCCACCTGTTCGGGCGTACCTTCGGCAACTATCGTACCGCCTCCTGCGCCGCCTTCAGGCCCGAGATCTATTATGTGATCAGCGGTTTTTATCACGTCAAGATTGTGTTCTATAACAATAACGGTGTTGCCGTTTTCACACAGTCGGGAAAGCATTTCAAGAAGCTTTCTCACATCTTCGGAATGAAGTCCGGTTGTGGGCTCGTCAAGGATATACACGGTTTTTCCCGTGCCTCTGCGCGCAAGCTCGGTCGCGAGTTTTACTCTTTGGGCTTCGCCGCCCGAAAGCGTTGTGGATGACTGTCCTATCTTGATATATCCGAGTCCGACGTCAAAAAGCGTCTGCAATTTTCTTTTCAGCTTGGGCAGATTTTCAAAGAATTTCAAGCCTTCTTCAACGGTCATATCAAGCACGTCGAAAATGCTTTTTCCTTTGTATTTTACTTCAAGCGTTTCGCGGTTGTATCTCTTTCCGTGACAAACGTCGCAGGTAACGTAAACGTCGGGAAGAAAGTGCATTTCGATGCATTTTACGCCGTCGCCCTGACAAGCTTCGCACCGTCCGCCTTTCACGTTGAAAGAAAAACGTCCCGAGCCGTATCCGCGCACCTTTGCGTCAGGAGTGCTTGCAAAAAGCTCGCGTATATCCGTAAAAAGTCCGGTGTATGTCGCGGGGTTCGAGCGCGGAGTCCTGCCTATCGGGCTTTGGTCGATAGCTATTACTTTATCAAGCTCTTCAATGCCGTCAACGCCGTCGCACTTTCCGGGATAAGTTATCGCACGGTTGAGCTTTTTCTGAAGCGTTTTCAGCAATACCGCGTTTACAAGAGATGATTTTCCCGATCCGGAGACGCCTGTCACACAGACGAATTTTCCCAAAGGAAAACGAACCGTTATATTTTTCAGATTGTTTTCTCTCGCGCCGCGCACTGTAAGGAATTTTCCGTTTCCCTCTCTGCGTTTTTCGGGAACGGGAATGACCTTTTTGTGTGAAAGATATTGTCCGGTTATCGATTTTTCACAAGCCATAACTTCTTCCGGCGTTCCCGCCGCGACAACTTCTCCGCCGTGAACTCCCGCACCCGGACCGATGTCCACTATATAGTCGGAAGCGAGCATCGTCTCTTCGTCGTGCTCAACCACGATTACTGAATTTCCCGTGTCGCGCAGGCGGCATAGCGTTTCGATAAGCTTGTGATTGTCGCGCTGGTGAAGTCCTATGCTCGGCTCGTCGAGAATATAAAGCACGCCGACAAGCGACGAGCCTATCTGTGTCGCAAGACGTATTCTCTGTGCCTCGCCGCCCGAAAGCGTTCCTGCCTTTCTGCCGAGAGTAAGATATTCAAGTCCTACGCTTTTCAGAAATCCGAGACGGGATCTGATTTCTTTAAGAATTTCACGCGCTATCTGCTCGTCTGCACCCGTAAGGTTCAGTTTTTCAAAGAAATCCAGAGCGGAAGCGACGTCAAGCGAACAGACCTCGTTAATATTAAGACCTCCGACTGTGACGGAAAGCACTTCTTTTTTTAATCTTTTTCCGTGACAGGCGGGGCATGGAATGAATTCGAGAAAATCTTCGTAATATTCATTTTGCATTTGCGAAAAACGGGTCTGAACTATGTTTATAAGCCCTGCCCATTTCACTATCTGATCGTGAACTATGCCCGAAAAACTGCGTATAACGTGATATTTTTCGTCTCCCGTGCCGTAAAGCAGTGCGTCGAGCGCTTCATCGGAAAAATCGCATATCTTTGTATCGAGCGTAAAGCCGTGAGCTTTTCCGACTTCTTCGACAAGCGGGCCCGACCACGATTCTCCGTCAAGACTTTTGAAGCCGTTTACGGCGATGGCGCCGTCGCGAAGAGAAAGCGTTTTATCGGGAATCATTTTTTCCGCCGATATCGTCTGAAGCTCGCCGAGACCTCCGCAACGTTCGCACGCGCCTATGGGATTGTTGAACGAAAACATTCTCGGTTCAAGCTCAGGAACGGAAAAACCGTGTTCGGGGCAGGCATAGTTCTGAGAGAATGTCTGTTCTTCTTCGGTTTCGGCATTTATTATCGAAACCGTGCCGCCACCCATAGAGAGCGCTGTTTCAAGCGAGTCCGAAAGGCGCTGTTCTATGCCGTCCTTCCGCACAAGCCTGTCCACAAGTATTTCAATATCGTGTTTTTTGTTTTTGTCAAGCTTCGGAATCTCGTCTATCGGATAAACAACGCCGTCAACGCGGGCTCTTGAAAAACCGTTTTTGCGGGCGTCGTCGAATACTTTTTCAAACTGTCCCTTTTTACCCTTTGCCACAGGTGCGGAGACCATGAATTTTGTCCCGTCGGGGAAAGCCATAATTTTATCTATCATAACGTCTGTCGGCATACGGCGAATCTCTTTGCCGCATACAGGGCAGTGAGGAACGCCTATGCGGGCGTAGAGCAGACGCAGATAGTCATAAATCTCTGTGACCGTTCCGACGGTCGAACGAGGATTTTTTGAGGTCGTTTTCTGATCTATCGAAATTGCTGGCGAAAGTCCTTCAATAAAGTCTATATCGGGCTTGTCAAGCTGTCCGAGAAACTGACGGGCATAGGACGAGAGCGATTCCACAAAACGTCTGTGACCTTCGGCATATATGGTGTCAAACGCAAGCGAAGATTTTCCCGAGCCGGAAAGTCCCGTAAAGACAACGAGCTTGTCTCGCGGGATGGTAAGCTCTATGTTTTTCAGATTGTGGACGCGCACGCCCTTTACATGGATATATTGTGCAGGCATTTTTATTTATTCTCCGTATTTTTTATCTTTGCAATACTGTCGCGCAGGTAAGCGGCGCGCTCAAAGTCAAGCTGCGATGCGGCTTTCTTCATTTCCGTAGTAAGACGTGCCACAAGCTCTTCCTTTTGCTTTGCGCTCATATTCTTTTTGCTCTTTGCGGCGTTTATCTCCTTGCTTGAAGCTATTTCTATCACCGCGCGGACGTCTTTTTTTATCGTGTGAGGAATGATTCCGTGCTCTTCGTTATACTTCTGCTGGATAGAACGGCGACGTTCCGTTTCGCTTATGGCGCGTTGCATGGAGGCGGTTACGGTGTCGGCGTACATTATGACAGTGCCGTTTTCGTTTCTTGCCGCTCTGCCTATCGTCTGAATAAGAGCCGTCTCGGATCGGAGCAGACCTTCTTTATCGGCATCGAGAACGGCTACGAGCGAAACCTCCGGAAGGTCAAGTCCTTCGCGCAGAAGATTTATTCCGACAAGCACGTCGTAAACGCCGAGACGAAGATCGCGCAGAAGCTCCTGACGTTCCATTGTTTCGACTTCATGATGAATGTACCGAACCTTTATAAGGTTCATTTCAAGATATTCGCAAAGATCTTCTGCCATTTTCTTTGTAAGCGTTGTGACAAGCACCCTTTCGCCCTTCTCGGTGCGTTTTTTTATCTCGCCCATAAGGTCGTCCACCTGTCCTTTTACGGGACGGATTTCAATCTTCGGATCGAGCAGTCCCGTCGGGCGGATTATCTGCTCGACAAGCTGTGTGCAGTGTTCTTTTTCGTAAGGACCGGGCGTTGCGCTGACGTATATCACCTGATTTAATTTTTTCTCAAATTCGGAAAATGTCAGCGGACGGTTATCATATGCCGAAGGCAGACGGAAACCGTAGTCTATAAGGTTTTTCTTGCGCGAAAAGTCGCCTCCGCTCATGGCTCTGACCTGAGGAAGGGTAACGTGCGATTCATCAACAAGAAGAAGAAAGTCGCGTGGGAAATAATCTATAAGGCAGAACGGAACCGAGCCTTCCGGTCTTCCGGAAAGCACGCGCGAATAGTTCTCAATACCGGAGCAGAAGCCTATCTCGCGGATCATTTCCATGTCGTATTTTGTACGTTCTTCTATACGCTGAGCCTCGATGAATTTGCCCTCCGCTTTGAATTCTTCAACGCGACAGAGCATTTCGCGGTTTATTTCGTCAAGTGCGGCGTCGCGCTTGGCTTCGGAGGTCGCATAGTGCGAGGCGGGATATATCGCCGCATACGAAAGTCGGCGGCGAACCTCTCCCGTCAACACGTTTATTTCGCTTATCCTGTCTATTTCGTCGCCGAAAAATTCTATCCGCAGAGCGGTCGTATCGGACGCGGGCATTATTTCAAGCGTATCACCCCGCGCGCGGAATTTGTCTCTCGTAAGTGAAAAATCATTTCGCGTATAGTTTATGGTTATAAGACGGCGCATAAGCTCCTCGCGCGAGACAGCCATCCCCTCCCTCACCGCCACTACAAGCGATTTGTACTCGGAAGGATCACCGAGCGAATATATGCAAGAAACGCTTGCAACAATTATAACGTCGCGCCGTTCAAAAAGAGAAGACGTCGCGCTGTGACGCAGTCGGTCGATCTCGTCATTTACAAGAGAATCCTTTTCTATATACAGGTCTTTTCCGGGAATATATGCTTCGGGCTGATAGTAATCGTAATACGAAACGAAATACGAAACGGCATTATCCGGAAAAAATTCGCGGAATTCCGAGCAGAGCTGAGCCGCAAGCGTTTTATTGTGCGCCAGAACAAGCGTCGGACGGTTTACTTTTTCTATTATCGAAGCCATTGTAAAGGTCTTTCCCGACCCCGTAACTCCAACAAGTGCCTGCTCCTTGTCGCCGCGCATTATGCCTTTTACAAGCGCGTCTATCGCTTCGGGCTGATCGCCCGTCGCCTTATACGGCGAAACAAGCCTGAATCTATCCATCTTCGCTCCTTTCCTTTTGGTAAAGCTTACAGAATGTTCGTAAATGTGTCACCCGCCACTATTATGTGTGCGAGCATACCTATTTCAACAAGATCAAAGGCGCGCTTTACCTGCTGGGTGGTAAAAAGATCGTCGGAGGAGGGGAGCGCCACTCCCGACGGGTGGTTGTGCGCCAGCACCACCATTGATGCGCGCTTGAAAAGTGCTGTTTCTATCAGCTTGCGCATTGTTATCGCGGACGAGTTTACCGAGCCTTCGTGTACTTTGACGCAGTCGATAAGTCCGAACTTGTTATCGAGCAACAGAAGAAGCACGGTTTCCTCTGTTACGCCGAGATAGCGCGCCACAAGATACTTTCCGATGTCTTCTATTGATGAAAGCTTTGTCACCTTTGAGTTTTTCTCCATTGCATATCTGCGCGATATGGCGGGGATAAGCTTTATAAGCGTCGCTGAATGTTCGCTTATTCCGGGAACGGTGAGAAGGTCGTCATACGGTGCGTCAAACACAGCGGAAAGCGAACCGAAGCGGTTTATCAGCATATGCGCGGTTTCGTTTGTGTCCTTTTGCGGTATTGAATAAAAAAGAAGTAATTCAAGCACGTTGTGCGGCTCGAAGCTGTCAAGCCCTTCCGAAAGGAAACGATCCTTTGTGTGCTTTCTGTGATCCTTATGCATATGTCCTCCTCTGTGGCGATTTGTAATATAATATTATACCACATTCGGGTGCAAATTTCAACACTGTCGCCCGATGAATTTGAACTTTCGGGAAATGAATTGCATAATTTCTGTAAAATCCGTATGCAACAAGAAAAAGTGTTGAAAATAATTTGAAGTTATGATATTATATATAAGGCAAAAAATCTTTTGCGGAGATGCGGAAATGGAAAACAAAAACGAAAATAAAAAATTCCGGATAACGGATTATGTTCCGGTCTGGTCTATGGTTCTGTTTGCAATAGCGATATGCGCGCTCACGGTGGAGCTTATCGCAAAGTCAAACGTTGCCTTCGCCGAAGCGATAAACGAAAGCGCCGGCAGGGTTATAAGACTTATACTTGCAAAAAGCACGAGCTTTATACCTTTTTCACTTGCGGAAACATTTTTGCTTTGCTCTCCCGTGCTTATCGCAATACTCGTTATGCTTGTTATCCGCGCGGGAAACAAGTCGCTTAAATCGCTTATAAAGTTTACCGCAGGAATACTTTCGCTTATAACGCTTATATATTCAACGTTTGTTTTCGGATTCGGGACGGGATATTACGGAAAAACGATAGATGAAAAGCTCGGTCTTGACCGCAAGGATGTTTCGGCTCAGGAGCTTTACGATACTGCAAGATTGCTTCTTTCTGGTGCTGAAAAGGAGCTTGAAAACGTAACGTTTCCCGAAGGAACATATTCTTCGATGACGTTTTCATATGCGGAAATGAACGAAAAACTCAATCGTGCATGGGAAAAGGTGAGCGAAAAATATCCCTGCTTTCAGAGCTTCAGGTCAAATACCAAGCCCGTGATGCTCAGCGGGATATGGACATATACCCATACGTCGGGCGTTTACAGCTTCTTCACGGGCGAAGCGAATGTAAACGTAAATTATCCCGATTTTATAATAATAAGCTCCGCAGCGCACGAAATGGCGCATCAGAGAGGCGTTGCGAGAGAGGACGAGGCGAACTTTGCATCGTTTCTCGTGTGCATAAACAGCGACGACCCGTATATCCGTTACAGCGGATATCTTGATATGTTCAGGGAAGTGCGCGACAAGCTCTATTCTGCCGATAAAGAGCTTTATAACAAGCTTGTTTCGGAGATGTCGGCAGAAACAAAAAAGGAGATATATTCCTTTGCCAAGTTTTTTGATAAATACAGAGACAATGTTGCGGCAACGGTGTCGAACAAGGTCAATGACACATATATAACCTCGCACGGTCAGGAAGCGGGAATAAAGAGCTACGGTCTTGTAGTGGATCTTCTCTGCGCATATATGCTTTACGGCGACGGCGCAACAAAATAAATCACCGAAAGGAAAGTCTTTATGGATGAAACCTCTGCAAAAAAGAAAGTCCTTGTGATCGAGGACGAAAAGCGCATATCGAAGGTACTTGAAGTAAACCTTTTAATGGCGGGATATCTTTGCGATACGGCTTTTGACGGAGAGGAAGGTCTTGAAAAAGCGCTTACCGGAAATTTTGACCTTATTCTTCTTGATATAATGCTCCCGAAAAGGGACGGCTTTTCCGTATGCCGTGAAATAAGAAAAAAGCTTTCCACGCCCATAATAATGGTTACGGCAAAGGAAGAAGAGATAGATAAGGTCATGGGGCTCGACCTCGGCGCCGATGACTATGTTACAAAGCCTTTCTCGGTAAAGGTGCTTCTGGCGCGCATCAAAGCCAACATAAGAAGAAGCTCGGGCGAATTTGTCGAGCTCCGGCAGCCTGCTCCGACGGAGGGGCTTATAGTCATACGCGGACTCACGATAGACACAAAAAATTTCCGTGTTACAAAGGACGGCAGAGAAATAGAACTTTCACGCAAGGAATTTGAAGTGCTTGTGTTTTTAGCTTCGCATCCGGATGAGCTTTTTTCGCGCGAGGAGCTGCTTGAAAAAGTCTGGGGCTATGAGGACTTTTTCGGAGGTATACGCACGGTGGACGTCACGATGTCGCGTCTGCGCTCAAAAATAGAGGATAAGCCTGCCGAGCCGGAATACATACTGACAAAGAGAACAAAAGGCTATTATATTCCAGCATAAAGGACGAAAGGACAAAAAATGTATAAAAATCTGCATTTCAAAATAATCCTTATATTCGTCGTTTTCACGGTAACGCTTATGGCTGCGATAAGCGCAGTGCTTATAGTCAGCTCAAACAGGTTTTATTCAAGCGATTTCCAAACCGAAATGAAAGCGGCGCTCGCCTCCGACAGCGGCCTTGTTTCGGAGCTTCGCTCCGCCATGACGGAGGATAATTTCTCGGCAAAGCAAAACGAGATACTCCGCGCCTATTCGGGAACGCTCGGAATAAGCAAATACAGAAACTATTATATTCTCGATATGAGCGGCGCAATGCTTGACGGCTCCGATACGGAGCTCGGAAAAGAGCTTGAAATAACGCCGAATATAGTCACGGCGCTTTCGGGCGGAGTCGGCGACGAAAAAGAATATTGGACAAGCTATATAGATTATGCCGTATATCTTGAAAACAGCGGAAAGAGCTGTATCATTTATGTAAAAGACTCTCAGGAAGAAGTGCGACTTTTTTCGGAGATGATATTTCAGATAACCGTTCAGGCGATATTCTTCGGCATGCTGGTGGCGATAGTGCTTTCGTTCTTCCTTGCAAAAGCCATAACCTCGCCCATACGGGCACTTACGGTGAGCGCCGGCAGAATTGCCGCAGGCGAATTTTCGGAAGAAGTGAAGGTAAATTCAAGCGATGAGATAGGCACGCTTTCAGTTACGTTCAATAACATGAAAAACGTGCTTAAAAACACGCTTGACGAAATATCCGGCGAAAGAGAAAAGTTTGAGACGCTGTTCTTATATCTCAACGACGCGGTTATTGCGTTTGACAGTCAGGGCAGACTGATGCATATAAACAAAACGGCGAAAAATCTTTTCGGTTATAATGAAAACACCGAATTTTCATTTTCGCATATGATGCGTGTTCTGCAGATAGATTACAGGGATGTTTCCGGAAAGTACAGGGAAAGCAAGAATTACGTCATAAGCGACGTTATTTTCGAGGGCAAAGCGCTTGATATCACGTTTGCCGAGTTCAGATACACGCAAAGCGAAAAGGAAAATGCCGGTATTATGTGCGTTATTCACGACAACACCGGCAGATATGAGCTTGACAAATCCCGCAGGGAGTTCGTTGCGGATGTTTCTCACGAGCTTCGCACGCCGCTTACGAGTATAAAAGGCGCAGTGGAAACCGTGCTTGAGTATCCTCAGCTGGACGAGGAATCGAAGAAGAATTTTCTTCAGATGGCGATCGAGGAGTGCGACAGAATGACGAGGATTGTAAGCGAGCTTCTCGTGCTTTCGCGTCTTGATAACAATCGTACCGCGTGGAAGGTTGAAACGTTTGAAGTAAGCGATTTCTGCCACAGACTGTACGATATAATGTCGGTTGACGCGGGAAATCACGGTCATGTGCTTACCTGCTCCTGCGATGAAGACATTCCGCCCGTTACGGGAGATAAGGAAAAGCTTCAGCAGGTGCTTATAAATATAATCGCAAATGCGGTGAAATACACGCCGGACGGCGGAAGAATAGATATTTCCGCAAAGGCGGACTCGGATTCGGTTGTGATAAGCGTAAAAGACAACGGAATGGGAATCCCCGAAGAGGATCAGCCGAGAATTTTTGAGCGTTTTTATCGCGTTGAAAAGGCTCGTACCTCCGATACGGGCGGTACGGGACTCGGTCTTGCGATAGCAAAAGAAATAGTTGACGCTCACGGCGGTCAGATATGGCTCGAATCAAAGGTGGGCGCGGGAACAAAAGTATATGTAAGACTTCCTTATAATGCAAAACTGCCGGAAACGGTAGGCTCCGAAACGGTGGCATAAGACGAAAAACAAAGGAAAGGACAAAACGGCGATATGGGCGAGAACAAAACGCTTGAACTTATAAAAACGATTGTCACGGCTGTATTGCTTGTGTCACTGATCTGTCTTTGCTCCGTCTATATATTCGGTTTCGGAAAAGTAAGGGCGGCGGAATTTTCAAAGTCTATGATGTCGGCATTGAAGGCGCAGTCGTATAAATCCGAATACGCAAAATATTTTGACAGGTCGTACGTAGTGCCGGAATTCATAGGCGTTTGTTCTTCCGACGGCAGACGGAAGGGAATGTTCTCAGACACGGAAAACGCAAGGATTGAAACGCTTTATAAAAGCTTTTCGGTTTATTTTTCCGAAACTCTCGGAGAGAACGGAAAGACTTCCGAGCTTGATGAAGACGCAGGCAAGCGCAGTTGGGAACGCGCTCTTTCGGGAGACTGCGTTTATATGAGTTTTCGCGGCGAGCTTCCGCGATCGCTTATATACTTTATGACTTTTCCCGATGAAATAACGGAAAACGTCGGAGATGAATTTATAAGCGAGCTTATAATATATCCTTCGGGAAATCCGACGATTACGGAAAGTACCGATATAAACGGAAACAGGATAACGTCGTTGCTTTATGCCTATTCGGTAATAGCAAGAAACCGTCACGGCGGATATTATCTTTTTGAGTCGACATCCGTTCCGGGAAGCTATCTTGACGTGTATTTTAACAGAGACAGAATATTTTCATATAATATGACGGGGGCGCTTACGTTTGATTTTGACGGCGGCGACTGCCGTAGCGGAATGTTTATAAAGACAGAAGATCTCTCTGCGCCGGAAATATTTATTTCCGGCAAGGATATAACGGCAAATCCGGTCGATATATCGTACATCACGGGGGCTTTCGGCATAAACTACGAAAAATCGGTGAGATACGACGAAAGCGACGGTGCCGTTTCATATATAGAAGAGGGGCATAACGTAAAAATTTATCGCGACGGAAGAGTGATCTATACGGTTACGGGCGATATCGGCGGTGTAAGCATGGGAGTCAGACTCGGCGATTATGCCGTTTATGACTATGTAGGCACGGCTATAAAGCTTATCCGTGCGGCGGAGATAGATACGGGAGAAGCAACTCTCAAGCTTCGGGGAATATATAAAAACGGCGAAAATGTAGAGGTGTTGTTCGGATATTCGTGTAACAACATATCGATTTCTATGGGAGAAGAAGCCGATCTGCTTCGTTTTGAGTTCAAAGACGGAAAGCTTATCTCGGCGGAGCTTACATTGCTTACAGCGCAATCGACCAAAAGGTACAGCGCCTGTCCGCAGAAGTGGTATTCGGATATTTATTCGATAGAGCAGAGCGGAGAAGGAAGACTTGTTCCGTTTTATACAGCGACGGGCGACGACAACGCTTCGGGATCGGTATGGCTTTTTGCCCGTGCGACGGAGGTGAGCGGCAAATGAGCTGGAAAAACCTTAAAACCTTCGCAATCGTCGTGCTTCTTATAATGAACGTGTTTTTCGGCACTGAGGTGTACAGACAGTACAAAAGAATGAATTATTATTCCGAAAAGGAAATAAGTTCTGTCACTGAGTTGCTTTCGGAAAGCGGAATATACGTAAATGAAGATATTCTACGTGCGAAAAAGCTATCGATACCGGCATACATGCGCACTTCTTCGGATGTGGAGCTTTTGTCGGCGCTCAGGCTTTTCGGGAACGTAAGCCGTGGCGGAGAAAAATATATCGTTTCAAACGGATACAAAACGTGGAGCTTCGGTAATGACGGCAGCTTTGAATATCGTTCTGCCGAAAATGTTTCAATGCCGGTTTCGCTTATAGAATCGGGAACGGTGTCTGCGGTGTTTATGATAGATGAATATACCGAAAGGCTTGAAGCCGCAATGAACGGCATTATTTGCTTTGATAATATAAATGCTCTTCCTGCAAACAAAGGCGCAAAACCGTCGCATGCAGAGCTTTACAGACTTTATACAGATCGTGACACGGGATATTACGTTGCGATGTTTTTGCAGTATACGGATAAAATGCAAACGTCTCAGGCGTTTTATCTTCTGATAGATGAAAACGGAGAGGTGCTTTCCGGCGAAGGAAGCATATCGCTGCTTTTGCCGAACGAAAAGCTAAAGACCGACTGCGTTGATCTTCTAACGGTGTTTTTTGATGAAAAACGTTGGGCTGACGCATATTTTTCTTCCGGAAAAACGGGCAGACTTTTGCTTTCCGAGCTTTATTATTCTTATGACATCTATCGTTTGAGTGATGGCTCGGAGTATTATGTTCCGACGGTGAATCTTATCTATTCCGACGGTACTGTTCACAGTTACAATATGATTGACGGAATAAAAAAGTAAAAAACTGTTGCAATTTGTCTTATAATTAAATATAATTTATAACAGAGACTCTTTTGAGCTGACCAGAAAGGTTTGAACATATGGAAAAGATAGTGATCGACGGCGGAGCAAGGCTAAGCGGCAAGGTTGAGATAAGCGGTATGAAAAATGCCGCCGTTGCCGTAATTTTTGCATGCATAGCAGTCGCCGACGTTTGTATTATAGAAAATCTTCCTCAGATAAGCGATGTTAAACAGTCGCTTGAAATGCTTTCGAGCATCGGAGCCAAGATTCGTGCAGTTGGCAAAAACTCCGTAGAGATAGACACGAGAAAAGTAAAAAATAAGGTCGTTCCTACAGAACTTGCGAGAAAAATGCGCGCTTCGTATTATCTTGCGGGAGCGTGTCTTGCACGTTTCGGTTCGGCAAAGGTCGGACTTCCCGGCGGGTGCGATTTCGGCTCACGTCCGATAGATCAGCATGTGAAAGCTTTTACGGCTATGGGCGCGACGGTAAACGTCGGAGGCGGATTTATGGATGCCGTCACCGATGACGGAGTAAAGAGCGCCAATATCTTCTTTGACTGCGTTACAGTCGGAGCGACGATAAACACGATAATCGCTGCCGTGCTTTGCGACGGCGTCACTGTTATTGAGAATGCCGCGAGAGAACCGCATATAGTTGACCTTGCCAACTTCCTGAACTACTGCGGAGCAAATATCATCGGTGCGGGCACCGATGTGATAAAGATAAAAGGCGTGGAGAAACTTCACGGTTGCACATATACCATAATTCCCGATATGATAGAAGCGGGCACGTTTATGGTTGCCGCAGCGGCAACGGGCGGCAGACTTTACATAAACAATGTTATTCCCAAGCATCTTGAAGCAATCACCGCAAAGCTTTGCGAAATGGGCGCTGAGGTCGAAGAGTACGATGATGCGATACTTGTAACTCGCAGGGGAGAACTTCTTCCGGCAAACGTCAAAACGCTTCCGTACCCCGGATTTCCGACCGATATGAACCCGCAGATAGCAACGCTTATGTGTCTTGCGCAGGGAACAAGCCATATTTCCGAAACCATATGGGACGGTCGTTTCCGTTATGTCGATGAGCTTCGCAGAATGGGCGCAATGATAAAGGTCGACGGCAAGCTTGCCGTTGTCGAGGGCGGCGTACCTCTCACGGGTACTTGCGTAAGGGCGGTAGACCTTCGCGCAGGAGCCGCTATGGTTATAGCAGGCCTTTCCTGCGAGGGAAGAACGGAAATAGAGGATGTTCATTACATAGAACGCGGATATGACAATATAGTGTCAAAACTTCGTTCGGTCGGTGCGAAAATAAAGAAAATAAACACGCCGGACGACGCCGATATGAAAACAGGATAAAACAAAAAGCCACTCGGAAGAGTGGCTTTCTGTTTGACAATAATTGAATATTAAAAATTAAACGGATATTTATTTTATCCAGAGGTTGTTGTAAGGACCACGATAATTGAAGTAATGCTGTTTGTTTTCATCCATCAACCTTGCGGTTTTCAGAATCATCAGTGCGTACATGAAAAATTCATCCGAAAAAAGCGAATACATGCGTATGGAGCTTTCTTCGTCGAGCATGACTTCGGTCAGATAGTTTATGTGAATCTCTGTAAGCATTTCAAGCGCTTCTGCCGCTTCATCGGGCGAAATGCCGCATTTTTTAGCCACAAAAGGCGCCGTAACGGGTTTGGTCATATTTTCGGTTTCATAAGCAAAGACTTTTCTTACATTGGGCTTTGATAAAACTTCAAGCACACGTCCGATCCCGCTTCCTGTAAGCTGATCCGCATTTGCTTTGCCCCTGTGCAGCAGACCGATCTCCGATGTGGCGATAACGGCTCCGTTTTTATTTGAAAAAGTGACTGTTTTAACCTGACGGTTTTCCTCCAGATAGTTTTTCATTCTTTCCTTTTCTGTTTCAAGATCTTTTCCTTCAGTGCTGCATACCCAGCCGCGCTGTGTCAGATCAATAATAGTGTCGTACAGCATTTCCGGAATTTCATCATAGTCGACGGCTTGTCGTTTTTCTTTGGGGTTTATGCTGCCGTACAACTCGTCTACCGTGATATCAAAACATCCGGCAATTACAGGGAGGAGCATGATATCGGGCATTGTTACGTCGTTTTCCCATTTTGAAACCGACTGAGAAGATACGCCCAGAGTTTCAGCAAGCTGTTCCTGAGTCATACCGCTGTTTTTTCTTAATTCTGCAATGTTCTTTCCTATCGTCATATAAAGCACTCCTTGTTTTTTTATGTTCCGGAACTATCTATAATTATATTGAAAAAATAAAATAAATCAACAGCTGATATGGCAAGTGTATATCCAAAACGGAGATAGGGTTGCTTATTTTGATAATCAGCTTTTCATCCGGTTTTTGAGCGAAAAGTGTGTCCGCAGTGCGAATATTATATTTTGTTTTCCGAAATATAACGTTATTTTGCACGATATACGGGGAGCTGAAGGTATTGCAAAATAACGGATGATATGGTACAATTGAAATGTGAAGGTACTTCAAATATTTATTATGCGATGGAGGGCGAGAGCTTTTGAAAAAAAGAAGAAAAGCGTGGAAATCCGGAACCGGCGATAATTTTTATATTGATCCATCCGCAGGCGCATATGCATCCGCAAAAGAGATTATGAATTTGACAAATTCCGAAAACACATATCTTCGTCGCCCGTGGAAAGCAATATTTCACGAAACGTTTATTTGGTTTTTGCGGTTTTTCCCCCTTGCGCTCATGTCGTTTTACCTTTTTATCATACCGCTTGTGCCCGCATGGGTTATGATGCTGTACAAATATTTTTATGTATTTTTAAGCAAGCTGAAAAAGTTTGGAATATCAAAAATAAAATACGGAATCTTCAGTGCGGTTGTTATAGTTCTGGAGATTGTCGCTTCGCATTTCATCAGGGAACTGTTGTTTATGGCATATAAATTGATTTTCAATTGACTTCGGGAGGAAAACATATGTTGAATATGATACACGCAAGTAATGAAAAGCAAACTTATCTTTCGGAAAATGCTTTGACAGATCTTAATATGTCCTTCTTTGCAGATGCGGAATTTTCAAAAAATATAGGCAAATTTATCGTAAGCGACAAAGACGTGATAATTATGCGTCAGAGAGAATTTTCCGATATAATGAACAATCCGGAGCTGAGCATTTTTCTTGAAGAGCTTTGCAAAAAAATAACCGAGCTTTCCGAAGTTGAAAAGTTGAGAAAGGACATCGAGGTCTATTCGGATAATGAATCGCTTCTTTATGCATTCAGAGAGCTGCTGCTGTTTACGGACTGTATTGACCTTATTTCCGGTTCCGCCGAAAAATTTAACGGCAAGATGTTTTCCGAAGGCTTTTTATCGCTGTTTGCATATGCGGAACAAATAAAAAACGAAACATGGTACATAAACATATCGAAATTCATTTCGGATACAGACGAAAGCCTTCGTGATATAAAGAGCATAACTCTCGGAATAAATCTGGATGCAAAGCTGCGCCCGATGGAAGCGGGAATAATTTCGTTCAATACAAAACCGTTTACAACAAACAACATAATGGATAAGCTGTTTGCCGAAAAAGCGGATTCAAAAGAATATATATGTCTTTCGGTACTTTGTAAAAACGAATTCGGAATATCTTCAAGTCAGCTCAGCACATTGTCGGGGCAGGTGTACTATTGCCTGAACGAAATCTTCCGTCGTTCGCTTGTAAAGATGAAAAGCATAATGCGAAAAGCCGAGCGCGAAAATAATTTTCTTGATTTTGTGTATGACGAAATAAAGTTTTTAAGCGTGGGCGCAGAGTTTATTCTCAGAATGAAGTCGGCGGGGATGCCTGTCTGTATTCCCGAAATAACAGAAGGAAACGATGAAATATCAGACTTGTATGATCCGAATCTTATTGACTTTACAAAGTCGGCTGATATCGTGAAAAATGATATTTCATTTGATAAAAACGGGAAAATATATATTCTTACCGGGCAGAACAGCGGAGGCAAGAGCGTGTTTATGCGTGCTGTGGGAATATGCTATGTTATGTTTCAGCTTGGAATGCCCGTACCCGCAAAGAAAGCAAAAATGCGTATATCAGACGGAATTTATACTCACTTTATAGGAAAATCGCAGATGAGGGTCGGCGGCAGACTTGAAAATGAATGTAAATCAATTTCAGAGATGTATCGGTCAATGACAGGGGACAGTATAATTTTTATGGATGAGTCGTTTTCAAGCACAAGCGCTTATGACGGAACGCTTATTGCTTCGGAAGTGCTGAAACGCTTGCGCAAAAAAGGATGTCGCTGCATATATGCAACGCATATGCACGATATTGCAAACAAAGCGGAAGAAATAAATGAAATGCCCGGAATAAGCAAGGTCGATCTTATGTCTGTAAGCTCGTCTGAAAACCCGTATAATGTTGAAAGAAAGCGCGGACAAGGAAAGAGCTTTGCTATGGAGATATTCAAAAAATACGGACTTGACCTTGATTAAAATAAAAAACCGCCTTCGGGCGGTTTTTTTATTTTCAGCTTAAAATGCTTTTCGTTGCGTCTTCTTCGTACTGACGGGTATAAAGCTTGTAGTAATGACCGCGTTTTTTCATAAGCTCGGAATGGTTTCCTCGCTCAACTATTTTTCCGTCGCTTACAACGAGGATAATATCCGCGTTGCGAACGGTGGAAAGACGGTGCGCTATCATTAGCGAGGTTCTGCCGCGAATTACTTCGTTTATCGCGTGCTGAATATTCTGTTCTGTGAGCGTGTCGATAGACGCCGTTGCTTCGTCAAGAACGAGTATTTTCGGGTCGGCAACTATTGCGCGCGCAAATGAAATAAGCTGTTTTTCACCGGTGGAAAGCAGATCGCCGCCTTCTCCTACGTCTGTGTCAAGTCCCTTTTCCGCTTTTGCAACAACACCGTCCGCAGAAACTCTTTTCAGCGCGGCGTTTATTTCATCGATCGTAGCGTCGGGCTTGCCGTAGCGGAGATTTTCAAGTATCGTTCCGGAGAAAAGGTGCGGAGTCTGAAGTACATAGCCTATATTGCTGTGAAGCCAGAGCTGACTTCTTTCTCTTGCGTCCTTGCCGTCTATAAGCACCTGACCCGACGTCGGTTCATAGAAGCGGCATACAAGATTTACAAGCGTCGATTTTCCCGCGCCGGTCTCGCCGACTATTGCAATGTTTGAGCCTTGAGGAATTTTAAGATTGAAGTGCTCAAGGATATATTCGTCGCCGTCGGGATATTTGAAGCTGACGTCACGGAATTCTATATCGCCGCGAAGTTCTTCCCAATTTTCTTTTTTGGGCGAGAATGTATCGCCGTATTTTGCAATTACTTCGGGTGTGTCGGTAACGTCGGATTCCGTTTCAAGCAGCTTGGTAAGACGTTCTATATTTACCTGCTCGCGTACGAGATCCGATATCATGTCAACTATCCAGCGGATGGGTTCCATTATTCCGAGCGCATAAGACATAAACACCGAAAGCGTGCCTATTTCCATATAACCTATTGCGTCGCTGCCGATAAGCGAAAGCTCGCCGCCTTTCCATATTACTATGGCGAGCGCTATCGATGAAGCAAAGCCTATGGTTGTGGAAAGAATTGCGCGGAAGCGCTGAGCCATAACCGAACTGCGCTTCATTTCCTTTGTGTCGTCCACAAAGTCGCGGTCGATTTTGTCTTCGATTACGAGCGTCTTTATTGTTTTTGCGCCCGTGATGCCTTCATTGAAGTTGCCTGTTATTTTTGAGTTTACTTCCCTTATATGGCGGTTTTCGTTTACAAGCTTTTTCTGGAAGATTGTAAAAAGCACCGTTATAAGCGGAATTATAGTCATTATGAGAAGCGTGAGCTTCACGTTTATTGAGAACATGACTATAACGACGCCGACAAGATATGAAAGGTTCCATACGCCCTGCATTATAACCCACGAAACAAGCTCGCCTATGTGTGAGGTGTCGCTCATTACTCTTGCGTGAACATATCCTACGCTGTTTTGATTGAAGTAAGAAAATGAAAGCGTCTGCAAATGGTCGAAGCTGAGCTTCCGGAGGTCGCGCCCGACGGAAAGCTCAACCTTTCCGGCAAGAAAAGAAGCGACAAAGTCTGTTATTATCTTTCCGGCGAGAGTAAGCACATAAAGCACTATAAACGGCACAAGATTTGCAATGAATACGCCGTCTTCAAGGTGGTTCAATGCATATTTCTGAAAAAGCGGAATAACTATATCTCCTGCCGAACCCAAAAGTCCGCAGGTTATCATAATTATCATCCATGCTCTGTATTTGTAAAGAAATTTCGCTACCTTCGGCAGACCGAAGAAGGGAAGAGAGACGTATTGCTTTTTATCGTTTATTTTCTGATCGTTCATACCGTTTCCTCCGCTCCTTTCGTCTGTATATCGTATATCTGCTTATAAAGTCCGCCATGAGAAACAAGCTCGGAATGTGTACCCTCCTCAACCACCTTGCCGTGATCGAGAACGATTATTTTTTCGGCGTGCATAAGCGTTGTTATTCTGTGTGATATAAGAATGACGGTAGACTTTCCGAGACTTTCGGAAAGTGCGTGACGTATTTTGCTGTCGGTCTCCGTGTCTACAGCCGAAAGAGAGTCGTCAAATACCATTATGGGCGTTTTCTGAACCACAAGACGGGCTATCGCCGCTCTTTGCTTCTGACCGCCGGAGAGAGTTACGCCTCTTTCGCCGACAAATGTGTCGTAGCCCTTTGAGAAAGACATTACCGTGTCGTCAAGGCAGGCGACTTTTGCCGCGTCGCGGATTTCGGGAAGATTTGTGCTTTCCTGTGTTATGCCAACGTTATCGGCTATCGATCGCGAGAAGAGGAACGGCTCCTGAAGTACTATTCCTACGTTTTCCCTTACCCAATCGGCTTTCATATCGGCGATGTCAACTCCGCCTATCGTTATTCTGCCGCAGTTTTCCGGAATATCGTACAAGCGGTCAAGCAGATACATAAGCGTTGATTTTCCCGACCCCGTTCCGCCGAGAATTCCTAAAGTCGTGCCTGCTTTGACCTCAAAGTTGATGCCGGAAAGTATTTCGGGACAGCCTTCATATGCGAAGCTTACGTTTTCAAAACGGATATCGCCGTGCATATCGGGCATTACAGCGTCGGGCTTGTCGTGTTCTTCTTCGGCGGACATTATCTGATATATTCTTCCGAGTGAAACGCCGGTTTTGCTCATTTCCGATATCATTCTTCCAAGCTGGCGTATCGGCCACGTAAGCATAGAGTTGTACGATATGAACGCTATGTACTTACCTGCTGTAAGTCCGTCGCCTTTTACGCACATGACCGCGCCGACTATAACTATGCACATTACCTGTATTCCCGAAAGCAGATCAGACGAGGACCAGAAAACCGAAAATGTTTTGTGCAGTTTTACCCAAAGCGATGTATATTTTTCGTTCTGACGGTCAAAGCGCTCGCGCTCGTAACTTTCTCTTCCGAAGGCGCGCACCACGCGGACGCCCGTAAGATTTTCCTGAGCGATCGCGGAAAGCGTTCCTTCGTTTTCATCGCAAAGCTCGAAGCTTTTGCCTATTCTTCCGTGAAAAAGCGCTGAATACGCAATTATTATCGGCATAAATGCCGATGCGATTATTGCAAGCTTTACGTTCATCGAGAACATATAATAAAGCGAAAGCACGAGCATTATAACTATCCTGAAAAGCGAAGTGAGCTGATCGGAAAGGAAACGCTTTATTGTATCGACATCTGATGTGCAGCGCTGGATAATGTCTCCCGTCTGGTTTTTCATATGCCACGAGAACGGGAGGCGTTCTATGTGCGAAAAGATGCTGTCGCGCATATTTTTTACAAGTGTTTCGGCACCCTTTGCGTTGAACACTCTGTTGCAGTATTGGAATATGGCTGTGATTACTGCCAAAGCCACTATAAGCAGAGCGATATAATAAAGATGCGTGCGGAAGAAGTCAAATCCGCCGAGCGAATTTACTGCGGAAATTATGAACTCCGGAAGCTCCGGAGCTTTTGTATCAAGCACGCTGTCAACCGTTACGCTTATTATTTTCGGGCTTATCGTATCTACGAGTGCGACTATAAGTGCGGAGACAATACTTATTATAAAAAATCCGACCGAGCCGTGCATAAAACCTGCGGTCATTTTCAGTCGCGCGCGTTTTTCGGCTCTTTTTTCTCGCTTTTGTGTGCGGCTTTCAGCCTTCGTCTGTTTTTTTGTTTTAGTTGAATTCATAAAATTTTACCTGTGATGAAATTTTGTTGCACATATGTGCACGTATGAAAAAAGGCGCAGCCGTAGGGCTGCGCCGATAGCGCGTAAAGATATGTGCTTTCAGAAATGCGTTCCGAAGGCGCCTATCATACCCTGCGATAAAAACTTTGATTTTACACTTGCTTTATTCATGATGACACCTCCTTCTTTCTTAATATTTCGGCAAAAACCGCATTTGCTATTGTAATATTATGCTGACAATTTGTCAATACAAAATTCTGACTTGAAACATAACTGTAACAATTCAAAGCTTAAAAACACGAAATTTCACAGCCGGCACCCGATACTGCGACCGAAACATCCGCAAATGCGGATGAGATAAGTGAGGTCATTCTTTGCACAAGCGGCAGAAATTCAGTGTGATAATGTCCGGCGTCGATAACGGCAAGTTCTCTGTCGGCAGCTTCAAGCGCCGCGTTATAGCCCGATGCTCCCGTTACAAAAGCGTCGGCTCCGACTTTCAGTGCTTCGCTTATAAAGCTTTTTCCGTCGCCGCCGAGAAGCGCTACCGTACGGATTTCTTTTTCGGGATTTCCGCAAAGCACGCACGGAGCGCCGAGCGTTTCTTTTATTTTATTGCAAAGTCCGTGAGCCGTTGTTTCCGAGGTTGTGCAAAGTCTTCCGCATTTTTCACCATCCGGACCGAACGAAGAGATAACGTCAAGACCGAGAAGTGCGGCGAGCGTATCGTTTATGCCGCCTTCGCCCGCATCAAAACGTGTATGAAGACTGATTACCGAAACGCCTGCCGAAAACAGTTTCATCGGGATGAGCGCTCCCGCATATTCTTCCGAGAGCTGTTTAAGCGGACGAAAAATAAGAGGATGGTGGGATATTATAAGGTCGTAGCCGCCGCTTATCGCTTCGTCTGCTACCTTGCGCGTGACGTCGAGAGCAAGCAGCACCTTTTTTACTTCTCTTTCGGAATTCCGGCAGACCATAAGCCCGTCGTTATCCCATTCGCACGAAAGCGTGCGCGGATAAAGTCCGTCAAGGAATGAATAGATATCTTTTACTGTTGACATAATGGCAGCTCCTTTTTCATTTCGTATATTTCGTTATAAAGCCTTGCGGCGTTTTTGTCGCCGCCGAGCTCGGTTTTCTTTTTAAGCGTTGAAAGCAGCTTTTCGTAATGTTCCGAACATAGTGCGGAGTTTTTGCTCTTGTACCCGTTTGTAAAACGTCCCGCATAAAGCTCGGCTTCGGAATAATCACATTTTTTCCCCGAATACTGTGCCGATATTATAACGTAGACTCTGCCATCGGCACGGGCAAGACGCTCTTCGCAGATATCAAAGCCGTTTTCGATGAGATATCCGCGCAGAATATGGGCGTGAGTCATCGGCTGGAGAATAAGGTGAGCCCGTTTTGCGACTTCGGAAGGGGAAATGATATCCTTTATCATTATTCCGCCCATTCCGGCTATAACTATATCGGTGGGCGAGCGGTCGTCAAGCCCGCACAAACCGGGCGTAAGCACGGGTTCTATCATATCCGAAAGGCCGTTTTCGGCAATATTCTTTTCAGCGCGTTCAAGCGGACCTCGATTTATATCGGAGGCTATCGCACGACTTATTTTCCCCGAAAGGCAGAGATACACGGGAAGAATTGCGTGGTCGGTTCCAACGTCTATTATAAAGTCGCCGCGCACAAGCTCGGCTGCTGCGGAAAGACGCGGATCGGGCTTTTGAAAATTTGTCATAATGCTCCCTTAAAAGTTTTCCCCCGGTAACCTTGCGGAATCGGGGGAAAGCCTTTTGACTTTGAAAATTATTTTTTGTTTGCAACAGCTGCGTTGAGCTTTTTAACAAGCTCGTCTGCGTCCGTGCCGTGAACTGCGCATGCCTGCTCTATTGTTTCGCCTCTTGACATGGGGCATCCGAGACAATGCATACCGATCTCAAAAAAGAATTCAGCCGTTTCGGGGGCGAAATCAAGAACGTCGCCGATTACCGATTGCTTTGTGATTTCCATAGTATCTTTACCTCCGTAAATATTTTTGCAATCATATTATAGCTTCCGGGTTCTTCTTTGTCAATAGAAAGAATGTAAACAAAAGTATTATTTCTGTGCGCTTCGGATTTTATGCCATAAAAGCAAGCAAGAAGGCATAAATACGGATTTTTATTTCGAAAACCATATAAAAGAGCGGCATTATGTAAATATTTCACAAATATAAATTATCTTTTTCTGCCAATATGCCGAATGTTAAAAAATCAAATTTGTCTTGATAATTTCTAACAAAAGTTATATAATATATATGTTGAATTTTTGTAATTCTGTTCAAAAAGACGGAAAAACGAAGCTAAACAATATTATTCAAGGAGTAAATATATGGGAAAAGTACTTACAAAGGACATCCGCAACGTATGCCTTCTCGGTCACAGTGCCGATGGTAAAACGTCTCTTGCGGAGGCAATGCTTTATCTTACGAAAGGAACAGACCGTCTCGGCAATCCTACAGACGGAAACACCGTCTGCGATTACGATCCCGAAGAGATCAAGCGCGGCTTCTCTCTTTCGGCATCAATTGCTCCGGTAAATTATAAAGGCACGAAAATAAACATAATCGACACTCCCGGATATCTTGATTTTTCCGGAGAAGTTGTTCAGGCGCTTCGTGTTACGGGCGCGGCTCTTATAGTTGTAAACGCAAAAGCGGGCGTTGAAGTCGGAACGGAGATCGCATGGAGAAACGTAACCGACCGTCATGTTCCGAGAGCGTTCTTCATCAACAAGTGCGACGATCCCGAAGCACGCTTCGGTCACGTTTTCAAAGAGCTTCACGAAATGTTCGGCAACAGTGTATGTCCTGTCGTTATTCCTGTTCTCAGCGGCGACACGATAATAGGGCTTCTTGACCTTATAGATATGAAAGCCGTAGGCTTTGGCAAGGGCAACGCCGGCAAGGAAATTGAAATTCCCGAAGAAAACAACGAAAGAATAGAAAAGTTCCGTGAAATGCTGATGGAATCCATTGCCGAAACAAGCGACGAGCTTATGGAGAAATATTTCGGCGGAGAAGAAATCACAAGAGAAGAAGCAATGAAAGCCGTTCACGAAGGCGTTCGTACAGGCGCGATAGCTCCCGTGTTATGCGGCTCCGCAACGAACCTTTGCGGAATAGATTCTCTTATGGACTTCATCGTCGGTACGTTCCCGAATCCGCTCTTCCACAAGGGTGAGACTGTTGTTGACGACGACGGCACAGAGCATGAAACAACAATGTCCGAAACAGGAACGCCTTCTATATTCGTATTCAAGACAATCGCCGACCCGTTCGTAGGAAAAATGTCGTTCTTCAAGGTTATGAACGGCGAGCTCAAGAGCGGCACAGAACTTAAGAACCTCAGAACCGACCAGTCGGAAAAGTTTGCTCATATCTATACAATCTGCGGAAAGAAGCAGACGGAAGTCGATACGCTTTGCTGCGGCGATATAGGCGTTACCGCAAAGCTTGCAAACACCAATACAAACGATACGCTTTCTGCGGATCCCAATGCAAAACCCTACAAGAAGATAGTATATCCTGAATCCTTCTATCAGAGAGCGATAGTATCAAAGGGTAAGGGCGAAGAAGACAAGATCGCTCAGGGTATTGCAAGACTTATAGAAGAAGATCCTTCTATCAAGTATGAAAACAACGCCGAAACAAAGCAGATGCTCGTTTCGGGACAGGGCGACATACACATTGACGTAATCGTTTCAAAGCTTAAATCACGTTTCGGCGTAACGGTTGACCTCGAACAGCCGAAGGTCGCATACAGAGAAACGATCAGAGGTCGCAGCGACGTTCAGGGCAAGCACAAGAAACAGTCCGGCGGTCACGGTCAGTACGGTGACGTTCACATCCGTTTCTCTCCCGGTGAAACAGAAGGTCTTACCTTTGAAGTATCCGTTGTCGGCGGTACGGTACCGAAGAACTTCAACCCCGCAGTTGAAAAGGGACTTCTTGAATCAATGCAGAAGGGCGTTCTTGCAGGTTACCCTGTTGTTTACCTGAAAGCCGATCTTTACGACGGTTCTTATCACCCCGTTGACTCTTCGGAAATGGCGTTCAAGATAGCAGCTTCCCTTGCATATAAGGAAGGTCTTATGAAAGCCAACCCCGTTCTTCTTGAGCCTGTTGCAAACGTTAAGGTTTATGCGCCTTCCGATATGATAGGTGATATAATGTCCGCATTTACAAAGCGTCGCGGCAGAGTTCTCGGAATGACTCCTACCGAAAGAAAAGGCGAGCAGATGCTTGAAGCCGAAGCTCCGATAGCCGAAATGTCCGACTTTGCAATTCAGCTCCGCGCTATTACTCAGGGCAGAGGAACTTATACAATGAAGTTTGAACGCTATGAGGATGTTCCTCAGATGGTTGCCGACAAGATAATTGCCGAAGCAAAAGTAAACGCAGAAGAATAAAGAACAGTTGTATGGTGCGTATTCCGAAAACAAAAGAATACGCTTGCCTACTGAAAAAAGAAAGCAGAGAATGTTTTATGTTCTCTGCCTTCTTTTTTGACAAGCACCGATTCACAAATAATTTTACAAAAAGACCTATCCGAATTGATTTTGAATCACTATAAGGGCGTAATCATGATTGCAACAACAGAAAAGGAGGGAAAAACTTGGACGAGAGCAAGATCGTTCCGTACATTGAACCGATATTTCGTTTCTGCTATAATCGGTTATCAAATCGTTATGATGCAGAGGACCTTGCGGGCGAGATCATTTGTCACGTTCTTGACGGAATGAGCAAATATAAAATAGAATCGCTTGACGGCTGGGTCTGGCGCATTGCTCATAACAGGTACGCTCGGTTTATTGACGCACGAAACAGAGATCCGATTGTATTGTTATATGAAGACGAGCTTTTTGATGTTTCGGATTATTCCGATATTGACGAGGACAATACACAGGAACAATATGAAACGGTATTCCGGTATTTACACACATTATCTTCCGAGTACAGGAATATTTTTGTTGACTATTATATCGGCGAGTTGTCTGTCAGAAATCTTGCCCAAAAGTATTCTCTCCCCGAAACAACAATCAAGTGGCGGCTGAACGTAGGACGCCGGAAAATCAGAGATAGGATAGGAGAAGACAAAATGGATAAAGTATATCAGAGAATCAACTGGAGTACGACATCATGCAATGGCAATATGAATAGTGAAAAATATCTTTCCACACAGATCGCACGCGCTATCTGTCTTGCGGCTTATGAAACGCCTCTGACGGTAGAGGAGATCAGTATCAGAACGGGCATACCCACTATGTATATTGAGGATGAACTGCCTCGCCTGGAATATGGAGATGCAATATGCAAAGTCGGCAATAAGTACGTAACCGATTTTATTATCTTCAGATTGGAAGAACGGAAACAGACGGAGGATATTTCCGTGTCGATGGTCAATGTGCTTGCCGATAAATTTGAGGCGATTTTGAAAGAAGCGGAGGGCAAAATCAGCACCGTTGATTTTTACGGCAATGATTTCGGTACAGGCAGACTCGGGTATATCATTGTTCCGTATATGCTCAGGCGCAAGATACGCGATGTGAAAAATAACCGCTTAAAGCTTGAAAACGGTCCGTACCCTCCGAGAAAAGACGGCGGCTACGGTTGGTTTATCGTGGAAGAAACCGCAGATGAAGCCGAAGCTTGTGCCGAGTATAATTCCGGCTGCAATGTTGCGATTGACGAAAACAATCCTTTACTGCGAATCTACTACTATTGGATAGGTAAATATTTTGATTATAACGTTTATGGCAATAGCGGCATGCGTCGTATGCTCGGAACCGGCATCGTGAAAGATGTTACAAGCGGTCTGATATTCAAAGCGCTTCTGCCCGATGAAGATGCCGCACATCTCGCAGAAAATAATCTGGTCACAGTCTCCGAAGGCAATTATTATCTTAATATTCCTTGTTTTTCGGATGATCAGTTTGCAGAATTTGTTTCTCTGTTTGATATGACCGATGAAAAGACAGACGATCTTCTTGCCGAATGGATCAAAAGTGTTCGCAGAAGTTTTGAAAGCTTTGTGCCGAAGCATCTGCATGATCAGATAAATCAATGGGTGAATGGTTATCTGTATCAGATTATCGGATATGTTACCGATGAATTGATCCGTCGCGGAGTTTTGTCTGAGCCCGATTATAAAAAGCCTTTGACAAACGGTGTGTTCTGTGTCGAAGGAAAAAACATAAATCCTTAAATAAATTCAGCGTCCGGAGCAACCAAACGGTTGCTCCGGACGCTGAATTGTTTTAGTTATTATCTGCGGTCCCTTATCCTATGTATTTATCAAGGAAGTTGTCAAGGGCTTTGTCGCATTTTTCGCGGTCTACAAGATAGCTCCTTCCGTGCGAAGCGCCGGGAACAGTTACGATAGTATGCTCCGAAGCACACGCTTCTGCTCCTCTGCGCGACATTTCACAAGGTACAAAGTTATCGGCTTCACCGTGAATAAAAAGCACGGGGAGAGACGTTTTTTTAAGCGAATCAAGAGTAGAAAAGCTATTGGCGGCAAGTCCGGTCTCTCTTTTAAAAAGGTATGTAAATGCCGGCACGCAAAGCGCGGGCGGGAAATGATACATGTTTTTCGCAACGTGATCGAATATTTCTTTCGGTGACGTGAAGCCGCAGTCGGCGATTATGCATTTCACGTTTTCGGGCAGCTCGAGGTCGCTCGCCATAAGTACGGTCGTAGCTCCCATTGAAAGCCCTTCAAGCACTATCGGCAGGGACGGGAAACGCTTTGCAATGTATTCTGCCCATTTTGCACAGTCAAACCGTTCTTTGAGTCCGAAAGTGATATATTTTCCTTCGCTTTTTCCGTGAGCCCGCTGGGTGGCAAGCAGAAGATTGTATCCCCTGTTATGATATTTTTCCGCTACGGTCGCAAATTCAAATTCGGGAAACGAACGGAACCCGTGAAAGAGAATAACGGTGGCTTTTGCATTTTCCGCACGAAGCAGCCTTCCGTGCAGGCGGAGACCGTCACAGCTTTTAATAAAAACATCCTCCGACGGCAGATGTTTTATAAAATCAGCGCCTTTGCGTATTTCGGGAAGATATTTTTCATTTATGTGAAGCGCTTTTGCGCTGTCTTCAGAAAAAATATCCGGAAATTTATCGGCGCGACCGACTGTTATGTGAAATGTGGCAGAGATGAAAATTGCATAAACAAGGAGGATAAACAGCAATATTCCGGCGATTATATAAAAAATCAAAACGGCATCACCTTCCTTTTCAAATCAGTGAGCTTTCCATGTTCTGCCCGAGAAAAGTACGAGAATGGGGAATATTTCAAGTCTGCCGGCGAGCATATCAAGTATGAGTACAAGCTTTGAAACAACTCCGAAGCCTGCGAAATTTCCCATAGGACCGACAACGTCAAAGCCCGGACCTATGTTGTTAAAGCATGATATGACAGCCGAAAGGTTTGTTTCGACGGAAAAACCGTCGATTGAAACTATAAGAAAGCTTGCTACGGCAATAAAAGCATAGGCTATAAGGTAAACGTTTGTACCCTCCACAACGTTTTCACGCAAAGGCTCTCCGTCTGTGCGTATAGTTTGTACGCTTTGAGGATGGAGCATTTTCTTTATGCTTCTTCTCAGATTTTTGAAAAGTATAAGCACACGCGCGCATTTGAATCCGCCTCCGGTACTTCCTGCGCAGGCGCCCATTATCATAAGCAGAAGAATTATAGCTTTTGAAAATGCCGGCCAAAGATTGAAGTCGGTCGTGGCAAAGCCTGTGGTGGTCATTATTGAAGCAACCTGAAAAGCCGCGTGGCGAAGTCCCTCTCCGACGGAGGAGAACATTTTCAGTGTGTTTATTGTAATGAGAGCCGTTGCGGCGACAAACGATCCGAGATAGAGACGAAGTTCTTCATTTTTGAAAACACTCTTGAAATTTCGGAGCAAAAGCCAATAATAACAGTTGAAATTCACACCGAAGAGCAGCATAAATACAGTAGTTATTATCTGTATTGCGGGCGAATAGCTTGCTATACTGTCGGCTTTTATGCCGAAGCCACCGGTGCCCGCCGTTCCGAACGCAGTACAGAGCGCGTCAAACCAGTGCATTTTTGCAATTATAAGTGCAATAAAATTTAAGGCGGTCAGCCCTATATAAATTGAATAAAGTGTGAGCGCCGTCTGACCGAGTTTTGGCATAAGCTTTCCGACATCGGGACCGGGACTTTCGGCTTTGAGCAGATGAAGTGAAAATCCGCCGCTGTTTTTGCTTTTCGGTAGTACTGCGAGTATGAACACAAGCACTCCCATCCCACCGAGCCAGTGGCTGAAGCTTCTCCAATAGAGCATACCTCTTGTAAGCAACTCGACGTTTTCAAGAATCGATGAACCTGTTGTTGTAAATCCCGAAACCGTTTCAAAAAGCGCGTCGATAAAGTGAGGTATCTCTCCGGAGATGACAAACGGAAGGCAACCGAATATGCTCAGAAATACCCATCCGAGTCCCACGCATATAAGTCCTTCTCTTGCATAAAAGCCCTTTTTTGCATTGCGGGAGAAAAGCGCAAATATTCCGCTGAAAACAAAGGTTATGCCCATTGTTACAAGAAAAGCCTTCGCTGCGTTCATTTCCCCGTCACAGACGCTTATGACTACCGCAGGTAGCATAAGCACGGCTTCTATGGCGAGTATCTGGGAAATTATTTTACCTATTATTTTATAGTTCATATCCTGCCTCTTTTACGCAAAGATATCGCTGAGCTGATATATGGTATTTCCGCCGGTGGTTACAACTATTACGGAGTCGCCCTTCTGATAGAACGAATCGCCGCTCGGAATTTCGGTTTCTCCGCCGTGCGTTATGCATGCCACAAGCACATTTTTCTTTGTTTTGAGATTTTTGAGCGGTTCTCCGCAGTGAAGTGTCGAGTCATCAACTCGGAATTCTATTGCTTCGGCGCGTCTGTCAGCAATGAAGTGTACGGCAAGCGCGGCTCCCGTCTGATTTTTCATCGCGCGGACATATTGTACTATTGTGTTGCAGCAAAGCTCATTCGGACATATGACGCTTCCGAGAGGGATATCGCCGAGTATGCCGCTGTTTTTGAGCCTTGAAAGCTTTGTTACCGTCTGTTTTACGCCTTTATTTCTTCCGTAAAGGGAAATTATCATATTCATTTCGTCAAAGCCCGTAAGCGTTACAAGTGCGTCGCACTCCGAAATACCTTCGCTTTTAAGAAGGTCGTGATTGCACGCGTCTCCGTTGATTACGTCAACATCGGGAAGAGCCGCTGATATTTCTGTACATTTTTTGTAATCGCTTTCTATAATCTTTGTTGAAAATCCGTCACGGCTGAGTCGTGAGGCGAGATAATAGCCTATTCTGCCTCCGCCACAGATTATTACGTTTTTAACCTTCTTTGTTACGATCCCGAGTCCGGAAAGAAGCGCTGTAAGCTCGTTTGCCGGCGCGGTTACGAATATTCTGTCTCCTTCGGAAAGCACAAAATTGCCGTCCGGCGCGATTGCTTCTCCGTTGCGCAGAACAACGCACACAAGCACCTTGCATTTTACTATTTCGCCCATTTTTTTTAGCGGAATATTGCAAAGCGGACTTCCGTCTTCTATTTTGAGCTCGACTATTTCAACCTTGCCCTTTGCAAATGTGTCCCGATTAAGAAACCCCGGATATTTCAGAAGTCTTTCTATTTCAAGCGCAGCCTGCTTTTCGGGGTTTACTGCCATTGAGAGGGCAAAAACATCGCGCATACCATATATCTGTTCGCTGTATTCCGGATTTCGTATTCTTGCTATTGTGTGTATGGCAGGATTTATTTTATGAGCTACGGCGCAACAAAGAAGGTTTACTTCATCCTCGCCCGTTGCGGCTATGAGAAGATCCGCATCCGAAACTCCCGCCGATACAAGTATATTTTTCGTGGCGCAGTTGCCGCACACAGCCATAACGTCATAATGCTCCATTACGTTCTGAAGGGCGTCGCTGTCCTTATCTACAACGGTGATATCATATCCTTCGGAGGAAAGCTGACGCGTAAGAGCATAGCCTACCTTTCCGCTTCCGGCAATAATTATTTTCATAAGCATCTCCCATAAACAATATTTGGATTATGTTATGAGTATATAATATCACAAACCTTTCAAAAGGTCAATTGCCAAATATAAATCCTTAAGTATTGATTTCTTTTGATGAAAATAGTAAAATAAATATTACAATATGCTGAAAGGAGCGGATTATTTATGAAAATATTTGAAAGCGTACCAATAAAGAATATACAGAAACAGATAAAGCTTTGCCTTAAAGACGAAGTTGAATACAGGGAAGGGCAGGTAGTGAGCAAAACGCTTGCTCAGAACAGAAATGTAAGCCTTACGCTTTTTGCTTTTGAAAAGGGAGAAGAGATAAGCACACATTCGTCGGGAGGCGATGCGCTTGTAACCGTGCTGGACGGCAAGGGCAGATTTACCGTTGACGGGGAGATTTATTATCTTTGCGAGGGCGAAAGCATTGTTATGCCGAGAAATGTTCCGCATGCCGTGTACGGTGAGCAGCGTTTCAAAATGTTGCTTACGGTAGTATTCTGAAAAATAAAAATGTCCCGCAGAGGTATCTCTGCGGGAGACTTTCTTATACAGACTATTTTTTTATATATTTTCCGCACCTGCGGACGATGAGCTGAGAAAGTGCCGCTTTTGCCGCATCGGGAAGAAGATACTGAATAACGCAGGAAAGAAGAATTCCCCAAACGCTTTTTACCTCACCGTTGGCGGCGTAGAAAAAGTAAAACCACGCGCTGCCGAAGGCATAGCAGGCGAAAAGTCCGACCGCCATTGAAAAGAACGCCCACGGAATATTATTCGGCTTTGCTTTTATCATTGCGCCCATTATCAGCGCAAGCGCCAGAAATCCGAAAATATATCCGCCTGTAGCGCCGGTCAACGCGCCTATTCCGCCTTTGAAGCCGGAAAAAACGGGAAGTCCGAGCGCACCGAGTGCTATATATATCGCTACGGCGCACGTTCCCTGCCACATTCCGATAAGTCCGACAACGGTAAATACCGCAAACGTCTGCATGGTGAACGGTACGACCGACGGAATACTTATCTGCGAACATGCGGCGATAACTGCCGCCGAAACGCCGATATTAACGCACGTCCTTATACTTGTTTTTGCTTTGCTCAATATCATCACCGCCGATTTTCCGATTACGGATATGAGTATATATTTTGAAGAAGAAAAAGTCAATAATAAAAATGAAAAATATTTTGCTTTCAATTTGCAAATCACATTGACATCCGACGTGAAATATTGTAGAATTTGAGTGTAAAATAAAAACGCAGAGGGAAGTAAAATGGCTAAGCTGTATTTCAAATACGGAGCAATGGGCAGCTCAAAGACCGCCAACGCCCTGATAACAAAATTCAATTACGAAGAACGCGGAATGAAGGTATGGCTGATAAAGCCTTCAACCGACAGCCGCGACGGCGAAAGTACCGTCCGTTCGCGTATAGGACTTTCGGCGGAGGCGCAGGCGATTCCTGCCGATATGAATATAGAAAAAGAATATAAAAAGCACGACGATTGCGATGTTATAATAGTTGATGAGTGTCAGTTTTTTACAGAAGAACAGATAGATCAGCTTCGCAATCTTGTGAATGATAAAAATCTTCCCGTACTTTGTTTTGGTCTTCGCACGGATTTCCGGACAAAGCTTTTTCCCGGAAGCCGCAGACTTTTTGAAGTGGCGGACTCCATAACCGAAATAAAAACGATATGCCGTTGCGGCTCAAAGGCGATAGTAAACGCAAGAATTGACAGTAAGGGCAATGTTCTTACCGAAGGCGAGCAGGTCTTTCTCGGCGGAAACGACAGCTACGTTGCGATGTGCCATCGTTGCTGGCAGAAGGCGATAAAACAGCAGAAAAAAGCAAAAACAGAGGCGGAAAAATGATCGCGGGAAATAAAAATCCAAAAGATAACATACTTTTGGCAAACTTTCACACTCATACGTTCCGTTGCCATCATGCTGTGGGGCAGGACAGGGAATATGTTGAAAAAGCAATAGAGCAGGGAATAAAAACGCTCGGCTTTTCGGACCACAGCCCGTATTTTTTTGACGGCGACTACTATTCTCACTTCCGTATGCGTCCGGAAGAGTTTGACGGATATGTAAACTCTCTTCTCGCTTTGCGAGATGAATACAAAGATGATATTGATATTTTCATAGGGCTTGAAGCCGAATATTATCCAAAGCATTTCGGTAGGCTTACGGATTTTCTTTCGGGATATCCCGTTGACTATCTTATAATGGGGCAGCATTATCTCGGTAATGAATATGACGGTACTAACAGCTGCAATATATATACCGAAGAAAAAGACCTTGAAAGCTATGTAAGTCAGGTTACGGAGGGACTTTCGAGCGGAAAGTATGCATATATCGCACATCCCGATATTTTTCAGTTCAGGGGCGATGAAAAGATATATGAAAAACATATGAGCCGTATGTGCGAGACTGTAAAACAGCTCGGAATTCCGCTTGAAATAAATTTTCTCGGCATAAGGGCAAGCCGTCATTATCCGAGAAAGGACTTTTTCCGTATAGCGGCGGAGGTAGGAAATACGGTTATTTTCGGTTGCGACGCTCACTCCCCGTCGGAGCTTGAATACAGAAAAGAATTTGATTTTGCAATGGCGGAATATGTAAAGCCTATGGGGCTTTCACGCACGGAACAGATAAAGCTTACGCTGAGAAAATAAATTAACGCACGACTTTCGGAGATACAGAGAAAATGGTAACTTCAATTATCATTTGCGCAGGTACCTGCGTATTTATGATACTTTCAATACTTTTTAAGCCCTCGCTTAAAACAGGCAGACTTAAGTTTGACAGCTATTGCCTTGTTGCCTTCGCGGGGGCTGTAGTTATGCTTGCCTCCGGTTGTGCAACGCCGGAGAGAATATTGTCGGCGTTTACGTCGGACAACGCAGTAAACCCTTTGAAAATACTTACGCTCTTTATTTCAATGACGGTGCTTTCCGTTTTTCTTGACGAGGTAGGATTTTTCGGTTATATTGCCGCGATAGCATTGAAAAAAGCAGGCAGAAGCCGCAAGCGGCTGTTCTTTTATCTTTACATAACCGTTTCCGTTCTGACGGTATTTACCTCGAACGATATAATAATCCTTACGTTTACGCCGTTTATATGTTATTTTGCATCGCACGCAAAAATCGACCCCATTCCGTACCTTGTGGCGGAGTTCATCGCGGCGAACACATGGAGTATGGCGCTGATAATAGGTAACCCGACGAATATTTATATTTCTTCGGCGGTGGGAATAGATTTTGTTTCTTATCTTAAAGTAATGCTTTTGCCTACGCTTGCGGCAGGACTTGTCGCGCTCGGAATGCTGTGGCTCTGTTTTTCAAAAAGTCTTTCAGCACCGATAGAGGAAGCAGATATTGAAGAAGTGAAAATAAAAAACAAGCCGCTTCTTGTTATAGGACTTTCGATACTTTCCGTCTGCACACTGATAATGGCTGTCGGCTCGTATTTCGGTATTGAAATGTGGATAGTATCTTTTTCTGCGGCGATTTTGCTTTTTGCTCTTGCGGCGATAACTTCGGCAATTCAGAAGCGCCGTCCTGCGGAGCTTGGCGGATGTCTGCGCCGCGCGCCTTGGCAGCTCGTGCCGTTTGTTCTTTCGATGTTTGTCATAGTCTGCGCTTTGCATGACAGCGGAGCGACGGATTTTCTCGGCAAACTGCTCGGAGATAAGGGAGTGGTTTTTTCTTACGGAATTTCATCTATGCTTGCGGCGAATCTTATAAACAACATTCCCATGAGTGTACTTTTTGTTCCCATTATAGAAACACTTCCCGAAGGACTTTTGACCTCCGCCGCATACGGCGCCATAGCGGGATCGAACATAGGGGCATTTCTTACGCCTGTCGGCGCTCTTGCGGGAATTATGTGGATGTCCCTTCTGAAACGTTACGGGGTAACGCTGGGCTTTAAGCAATTTGTAAAATACGGCGCGATAATTTCCTTGCCGACGATACTTGCGGCACTTTCGGCAATAGCGCTTGTACTGTAAAGAATAATAAAAGCACCGCCGCGCGGTGCTTTTTTATTTTAACATTGTGCAGAGTTATCATATCGCTGTCATGAAAGCTGTGCGCGGGTGTTTATGCGAAGGACTGCTTTCTGCCCTGCGGCGGAACGGAATATGCGGGAAATAGCTCAGATCAAGCGATGACATGTTTTTTAATTTCGGATGTGAAGGTTACTTTTTGTATTTTACGACAACTATCCACCAGAGTACAAGCGCAGCTTGTATCGGTATGCCGACAACAAACAAAAGCCAGAAGTTATAACTTAAAAATTGCAGATAGAACGCCGCAAGAAGCGTCCAGCAAAAGCCCGATGAGCAGACAAGTCCGAGCCATTTTTTGCCCCATTTTATGTTGAAGCGGTACATTATCGCAAACGACAGCGGCACAGGCCAGATAAAAAGCGTCCATGCGTTTATGCTTTTATACATCATAGAGTATATGTAAAATGCTGTCGCTGCCGTCCAGAATCCGACTATTATAAGCAGTGATATGACAAGCCTGTAACCTTTTTCTTCTTTCGGCGCAGCATATTTTTTTAGTTGTTCGGAAGCGCCATCCGTTACGAAAAAATCAAGCGAAACGGAGAAAAGCTCAGCCATTTTGCAAAGCGTTTTAAGGTCGGGTATCCCGTCTCCGCGCTCCCATTTTGATATTGATTTATCCGAATAATTCAGTTTTTCGGCAAGCTCGAGCTGAGTCCATTGCTTGCTTTTGCGAAGCTCGGTTATGTTTGCCGCAACGATTTTTTCAAGTTCCATTTGTTCATCCCCTTCGGAGATATTTTATCACAGCGGAAATAAAAAATCAATTAAAAGTTAAAAATAGCGGCTCTTTTGAGAAAGAGCCGCTTGTTATTATCCGAATATTTCAAGTATTTTGAATCTGAGCTTATATTTTATTTTTTCGCTTCCGGTCAGGATTTCTATCTGATCGGAAGAAAAGCCTGTTCTTATAAGCGTATCGTCAACCGAAGCGCTTCCGCGCGAAAGCTGAGGATAAAGCACGCACCACCAATTGTGTCCCTGCGCTTTTCCTATTTTTATTTTAAGTGAGGTATAAGTTCCTGCGGGAAGGCGAACGTTTTCGCAGCTGCGTGTGGGATAGTATTCATTTGAAAGTACTACTTCGGCTTTTGCGTCCGAGCCGAGCTTTTCAAGCGCGCGGTCTGCAACGCGGCGGATATCGTCAATGTTGTCATTTATAATTTTTATTGTTTCTTCGGCGCTTTGCGCATTCTCCGAAAGCTCGGACAGATATTCCACGACTTCGTTTCTGACGGAAAGTTTTATGAGCTGATCGGCGCTGTCGTCCGATTCGGCTATTACATGAAGTCTTACGGTGTCTGTGTATATTTGCATATCGCTTTGAGAGGGAATAAATGAACATATCATGCAAAGGCAGAGTATAAAAGCTGCGAATATAGTTATAAATTTCATTTTAAGGGTTCTCCTTTGTTATGTAGTTTTGTTTTTTATATTCTTGCCTTTTGAGAACGCTTTATTCACTTTGAAGAAAAAACTCTCCGAAAAATCGGAGAGTTTTTCTTTTATAAAGTTATAGAGTGACTATACCTTACTTTGTTTTGATCGAATTTTCATAGGACTCGATCATCTTCTTAACCATCTGACCGCCTACGGATCCTGCCTGCTTAGCAGTAAGGTCGCCGTTGTAGCCCTGCTTAAGATTTACGCCAACTTCGCCGGCAGCTTCCATTTTGAATCTGCTGAGGGCTTCCTTAGCCTCGGGAACGAGAGATTTATTGCTTGCCATCTGAATGTTCTCCTAAAAATTTATAATCATTTACAGACATCTTCATTTTGCGCGCCCGAAGGCATCGCCGTTTGAAGCGCCTTTTCGGACGCGGCATGTTTTTGCTTTGTCCGATATTATTATTTTCGTCTTATATGTTTTTATAAGTGGCAATTTTTGACGATGAAAAATCGTTTGTTGACAAACCTCATTAAATATGTTATATATATCACATGATATACATTGTTTTTTATTAAATGAGGTTATATAAGGAGAGAAAATAATGAAATCATTATGCGGAGCAAACTGTGACGAATGTGGAGGCGTATCTCGGCAGCTCGGCGCTGAGCAGGATGTACCTTGGAAAGCTAATCGGGACGGTTATAGAACGGCAAAAATGCGGATACAATGTACCTTATCTTCATATTAGCTGCCATTGATAAAATTCAGAGCACTGCCAAGGCAGTGCTCTCATCCTTTAAGCATAATTTTCAGACATAAAACTGCGCTTGCGCGTTCCACAGCTCATGATATTTTCCGCCCGCATCCGAAAGTAACTTTTCATGTGAGCCGCTCTGGACAATTTCTCCGCTGTCCATAACAAGTATTTCGTCGCTGAAAACACATGATGACAATCTGTGGGAAATAAATATCGCCGTTCTTTCCTTGACGATGGCATTTAATCTCTTATAAATCTCGCTTTCTGAAATAGGGTCAAGAGCCGCGGTTGGCTCATCGAAAATTACTATCGGCGCGTCTTTATAAAGCGCTCTTGCCATAGCAATCTTTTGCGCTTCGCCGCCGGATATCATTACGCCGTTTCTTTCAAAATCTCTGTACAGAACCGTATCTATACCGTTTTCAAGCGAAGCCAGTCTTTCCGAAAATCCGACCTCGTCGAGGCATGAAAGCACTTTCTGCTTTTCATAAGTCTCATCGCACGAGATGTTTTGCGCAAGCGACATGGCAAACAAAGAATAGTCTTGAAAAACAATGGAAAAAGCTTTCAGATAATCGCTGTATCCGTATTCTTTTATATTGATTCCGTCGAGGAGGATTTCTCCCTCGGTCGGATCATATAATCTGCAAAGAAGCTTTACAAGCGTTGTTTTTCCGCATCCGTTCATTCCTACTATCGCGAGCTTTTTGCCCTGCTTTATTTTGTAACTGAGATTTTTCAGAACATAAATATCGGTATTCGGATATTTGAAAGAAACATTTCTGAATTCAAATTCATGGCTTTCCTGCGGTGCGATTTTTTTCTCCCCGCTTTTCATCTCGGACGGGATTTCCACGAAATCAAAATAAAGCTTTGCAATTTCGCAATTATATCGCAGCTGCTCGCCTGTCACCATAATCTGCTTTATGGCTCCCGAAAAATTGGAGAGCGCCGCAATGTATTTTGTGATTGAACCTATACTGAATCGCCCCGCGAGCGCACCGAACGCGGCAAATATATAAATCAGAAACTGGGTAAACAGGCGGATAAGCTCTCCCGGGATGTGCATTTTCTTTAAAGAATACATATTTGTATTTCCGTTTATGTCATAGCTCATCTGCATAACCTCATGTGCATGCTGCATTATCGCCTCGGTCTGACCGTATATTCTGATGTCCATTGCGGTTTTGTTATAATAAATGTGCGATGTCAGCTCGGAACTCAGATCATTGATAAATGTAAATTTGGAATATTCGGAGTTGGCATATCTGGTACATTTGACCGCAACTTTGCTGTTGAAAATAACATATACGAATATCAGTGCCAGAATGATTATTCCGACGATGGGGTTGACAGCCAGCTTTGTTATCAGACTGCCCTCCGAGGGATAAGGCAATACAAAAAGTGAGATTGTCAGAGCCACGGAAAACGCCAGCGTGAAAAAGCTGCGCAAAAAACTCGATGTGCTGTGATAAATACTGGTCAGCCCTCCGCCGTTCATATTTTCATACTGCTCTATTTTGTTCAGCTTCTGCCTTGTTTCGGAATCCTCAATCGTGCTGTAATCAAGGTCGGGAATCTTCAGCGACTTTGATTTTGAGTAATTATTTGAAAAGACAAGATATTTTATATTCAGAATCCTTGATAGAACAACCGAAATTATTTTTACTCCGAAGCTGAGCGCGACGGTAAGTAACGCATAAGCAAAAACGCGCTTATAGTCGCTTCCCGCAATGAGACTGTCTACGATTTCAGCCGACATATATATGGTTATAAAGGGGAAAAGCGAATCGGTAACAGCCTTTATTATCTGAATCAGGATGATATTCGGAGAAAATGAATTTATCGTTTTATAGCATTTGAATAATAATTTTATATCAGGAAGTTTTTTCATTCTGCCGCCTCCTTAAAATCGCCCGTATAATACTGACTCTGCGCATGAAACATTTCGGCATATTTTCCGCCGTCCCGCATCAGGCTCTCATGCGTGCCCTCTTCGAGTATCCGTCCGTTTTCCATATAGAAAATGCGGTCGCAAAAACGGGTCGATGCCAACCGATGCGAAACAAAAATTGATGTTGTCCTGTCGGAAAGCGAATGGTATATCCGATAAACCTTTTCTTCGGCTATCGGGTCAAGCGCCGCCGTCGGCTCGTCAAGTATAACTATCGGGGATTCCTTATAAAGTGCTCTCGCCATAGCCAGCTTCTGCCTCTCGCCGCCGGAGAGCTCCGTTGCATCCTTAAATAATGTTTTGTCGAGCTTTGTCCGCAGCCCATCAGGCAGTGAATCAATTTTATCTTTCAGTCCCGCCTTTTCTATCGCGGCATTCAGTCTTTCATAGTCAATATCGGCACGGAATCCCGCGATATTCTCCTCGATGCTCATGGGCAATGTATAAATATCCTGAAATACGGCGGAGATTTTCGAATAGTATTCTTCAATGTTATATTCCGAGATATTTTTCCCGTCCACCGATATGTAGCCGTCGGTCGGGATAAACAAACCGCAGACCAACTTTATCAGCGTGGTTTTACCTGCGCCGTTTATTCCCACCAGCGCGATTTTTTCGCCGCGTTTTATTTTGAATGATATATGGTCGAGAATCAGCGCATCGGAATTCGGAAAGCGGAAGCAGACATCATGAAACTCTATCTCGGGTGCGCTCTGAAAAATATCTGCGCCTTTTCCGTGGTTCATGACGCTCTTGTAGTCAAGAAAATTCCGGACATCGGAAATACACAGAGAGGAACGGTAGAGGTCGATGCATCCGTTCATGATTCCGTAAATATATACGGAATATTGCCCGATGAGAGCAAAATAAAAGACAAACTCCGAGGCGGAGAGATTTCCTTTTGAAATCTTATAAATCAGCAGACCGTATGCAAGCCCGTCTCTGAGCAGCGTTATGAAAGCAGATAAAATATCTATCCCGCCGGTTCTCATCTCACTTTTGCGGCTCCATTTGATTCTCTGCCCGAGCAGTGACATATAGATTTTATAAAACCATGCGGATACGCCGTAGAGCTTTACATCTTTTGCCGTGCCGAAGCTTCCGAGTTTCCCGAGGATATATTGTTTTTTTCTGTCTATTTCATACCACTGCGTCTTGTTCTTCTGAATCCATCTGACATTGATTTTGCCGACATAATAAAGCAAAACCGTAGAAACGGCAAGCACGAGAATGATAATCGGCGACAGTTTGAAAATCAAAGCCGAATATAATACGATGCCTATCGTATTGGTAAGAAACAATGCCATTTTACCGAAAATCGACTCTGCTATGCCGGCATTGCTTCCCACCGCCTGCTGCGCCTGATTACGCATAGCGTTGTAGTCGCTGTTTTCCAGATTCACATAGTCTGTTCTCGCCACGGATTCTTTTATTTCAAGACCAAGCTTTGTTCTGTTTATCAGCGAATATTTGGGCAAAAAACTGTTTATAACTCTCAGCAGCAGCGTCGCCACCGTAATAGCCAGCATAAGCACGGAAATAAGCAAAAGCAACTTTGTATCGGCAACGCCCCCGGTTGTATATTCGACGGTTTTCGAAGAGAGCAGTGTAAGTAAAAAGGGAAGCGCTATGGAAAAAGGCACGCTGAATGCGGCAAGCAAAACCGCCATTCTGGAGTTTTTCCATGCTTTTTTCATCATGAATCGGAGATTACCGAAAAAAGAATATTTTTTCATTCAAACCACCATAGCTCAATTGTTTCTTTCAATTACGATTATAACACTGTACCAATCGTCAGCCGACGCATCCTGCTCAGCTTTTACAACATGCCAACCGCGCGATAAATAATATTTATTAAGACCGTCAATGAGTGGGAGTTCGTTTATCCTGTTGATCTTTGCATAAGGCGATCCGGCAAACATTTTCTGCTGATGCATACATTCGCCGCGGATAATATAATCGAGCGAAACCTCAAAGAAATCCGAAAGCTTTATAAGAACATCAATATCGGGGCAGCTTCCCGCGCTTTCCCATTTTGATATAGCCTTGTCGCTTATATTGATGACCGCGGCAAGTTCCGCCTGCGTCATCCCCTTTTCTTTTCGCAACCCTGCGATTCTTTCGCCGATGTTATTGCCATCCATAATTTTTTCTCCTTGTCTGAAGTTTTTTGTCACTATAATTATAGCATAAAAAATAGAGCCTGTCCAGCGAACCATTGTCTATTTTGACTGATTTCGGGTGTCATTTTTCTACCGCCGTTCTACAAGCGGCTGAAAATTCTCAAGTAAGTTGTACCGCCTTATTTCCAGGTCGATAATATCTCTTATGTAATTCAGCGACTTTCCCGGCATTTCTTTCCTTGTTTCTTTGGTATTAAAAGCATGATAAAATACCGCGCGAATATAAATTCCCTTTTCAACTATACTTTCATCAATTTTCAAAAGTCCGTATGTATTTGGAAAAACCCGAGATATACCATAATACTCGGAAATACGGATTTTCATCAAATCGTTAAACATAATAAAGCTTTGACATGAATGCTTCAATGCAATTTTTTCGTCAAAACAATTATTTTCAAAAAAATTGACATACTCTCTTAAACTGAGCAAATGTTTCATAATATCAACATTATGATACCTGAGCAATGTTGCTTCCCGACCGCCGTATATAATCACATATTTATATATCGCATTCTTCTTTTGGCTTGATTATATCACAACTTTTTTCTCATCATAAAAAATGGGACAAAGGAGCAATTCAATGGATAAGTGTCAGAAAAAACGACTTTATATCCCATAATATCGCCGTTTATCCCGATTTCATATTTTTATGAACAGCATTACTCACATTCATTTACCGGTTGGCAGTATACTTCCGAATATCATTATAAAACCTGTACCTGCGATGATTGCCTCGTAGAAGAAAGATGGTCTCATACATATATAGACCGTCATAGGCGGAACTACATATCAAGTCTGCACAATGTGTGGTTACAACAAAGTCAAGGATTGACCATTTTTATCCTCTCCTGCGCCTATATGACGCAGGAGAGGAAATTTTCACCAAATTGAAGAGCGCGCTTTTGTGCAATTATCACCAAATTTTATTTTCAAACAGCGCTTAATATTGACATCTTCGGCAAATTCCTGTATAATATAAGTGTACCTAAATTCGGATAAAAAAGAACTCGCATCCGTTTAGGGATTATAATTCAATAACTGGAAGGAGTATTTATATGAAACGATTGCTACTTATTATCATGGCTGTTATACTTATTGCTTTCTCAATAGCGTCTTGCAATAAGGCCAATACCAACGAAACAACAGAAACAACAACAACGACAGGTACCACTCCCTCCACAGAAACGACCTCACCGATGGACAATTGGGATTATAAGAAGACGGACATTTCCGACAAAAAGTACATACCCACAAAGTCGGACCCTTCAATTCAGGCATGGGCATTCGCATGGATACGGTACAAAGATAATAAAGAAAATTGCCTATGATTACAATGGAATGGTGGAATTTTTTGAAGACGCTGATATGTTCGGGGTGCAGGTTCTTTTGCCGGATGCCACGACATAAGCTTATAAATTTTTCCACCCGAAAATGTTTTTGAAGTCAAATATATAGCTATATATAAAAATATCCGAAAGGAGATACGCCGCCACTTAATGCCCGGCAAGCAGAACACAAAAACAAACTTTACATATTTATTATTAATAAGGAGGAACAACATGAAACATTTAACCAAAGCGCTCGCACTCATAATGGCACTTGCATGCTGCCTTATCGCCTTCGGAATGAACACCTTTGCACTTGACGGATGTCCTGCCCACCCAAATGATTATTGGGAAGGTAAGGAAGGTAAATATTTGAATGGTGTTTACTATCACAATTGCTACTGTGGCACATGTGGCGAACTTTTTGCAGTAAGAGAATGCTTGATGTATAATCAGCATGACTGCACAACATCGATTGAATGTCTTGTTTGCGGACAGAAGCAAATTGGCTATGAACAGCATGCCTCACATTCATTTACTGCGTGGCAGTATACTTCCGAATATCATTATAAAACCTGTACCTGCGATGATTGTCTCGTAGAAGAAAGATGGTCTCATACATATATAGATACCGTCATAGGCGGAACTACATATCAAGTTTGTACAACTTGTGGTTACAATAAAGTTAAGGAGTAACCATTTTTATCCTCTCCTGCGCCCATATGGCGCAGGAGAGGAAATTTCCTCTAAATCGAAGAGCGCGCGTTTGTGCAATTGTTGCCAAACTTTATTTTCAAACAGCGCTTAATATTGACATCTTCGATAAATTCCTGTATAATATAAGTGTACCTGAATTCGGATAAAAAAGAACTTGCGTCCGTTTCGGGATTATAATTCAATACCTGGAAGGAGTATTTATATGAGACGATTGCTACTTATTATTATGGCTGTTATACTTATTGCTTTCACAATAGCGTCTTGCAATAAGACCAACACCAATGAAACAACAGAAACAACAGAAACAACAACAACGACAGGCACCACTCCCTCCACAGAAACGACCTCACCGATGGATAATTGGGATTATAAGAAGACGGACCTTTCCGACAAAAAGTACATACCCACAAAGTCAGACCCTTCAATTCAGGCACAGGCATTCGGCTACAAGCCGGACACATATGAATATGATTATTTCAGAGCCTTATCGTCAATATCTTACAACATATCACTTTTGGAGACAGCCGTCATAAATACATTTTATCAGACTACAGACCGCTTCTTTGAAACATTTATAGAAACCGTAGGCAGAGAAAATCTGACGGAACCTTTTAAGGACGTGCTTTCATCGGCATATTCGCTCCTTTCCGAAGCTGATTTTGCAATTTATAACTTAAGTATAAATGACTATGCAAATTATTTGATCTCGTATGAATATGAACTTGATACGTGCGAACGTGTCGGCGGTCTTATGATATACTTTAAGGATACGCAGAGTGTGCTTTCCTCCGACGCTTCCGAGCTTCTCTCACTTAAAGAAAAATACAAAGATTACAGCGGAGAATTCGCTCTTTCAGATAAAGAAATTTCATATGCGAAGGCTCTTACAGAAGCCTGCAATACCATAAGCGAAAAAAGCAATAAGCTTCGCGAAGAATGGCGCACCTACTTTTATGAAAAGTCCCCCTCCGCAAAAATAACAAACGAAGAACTTATTCCCGAGCTCAACGTTGTAAAAGTTACTGTAAGCGGTGATGCGGAAATAATATTCCCTTCGGCAAGCGTCTTTTATAACTACATAGAAAACTTCAAATATAAAATGGTATACAACGAAAGAACGGGAAAAGAAGTCGTTGCTATGGAGAAAATGCAATGCCCCGTAACGCTGTATTTACCCGTAGGTTATTATCATTGGGCTCTCAATTATAAATCGATAAGTATCGATAAATACGACAGTGACGGAAGAGAATATGAAGATAAATTGCAATTTTCGTTTGATCCGTCACAGTATTATTCCACCGAGCCGCTTAAAATGAACGGTGAATTTTTTGATTTTGCGCTGAGAAAAATTTTCGGTGAAAATTATTCGGAAAGAGATCTGCTTAGAGTGGACCATCTACACATTTATAATGGCGGAATAAATAAACTCAGCGGAAAATATGAGGACCCGTATATAGTAATCCGTGAACGTGGCAAAAGTGGCACTTATGTTTATTACTCGGAATTTACGGACAAAGAAGAAAAATTAGAATATTGGGACGGCATTGAGGAAGACCTCCTCCATTTCAAGGGTGGCGTCAGAACTTCGAATATGGGTGAAAGATTTAATGAGTTAAGAGAAAAAATTGCCGAATATCATGTAACAAAAGATATCGGTTGATGGCTCGGAGATAATTATGTTAAAACGAATAACGGCATTGGCGATAGCGCTCGCCACAGTATTTATTATAACGGCATGTTCTGCGCCGCAAAGCTTTTCGGGGCTGGACCAGAACGCCTTCGGCGAAGAGTTCAGAGAAGAAAATTCGGAGTTGTTTTTCAACAAAGACTGCAAGCACAGAATAAAATACGCCGCAACACTCATTCCGGATCCGGACATTGATATAAACGTTTATCATTATGTTTCCTGTATCTCGGGAAACTGCAATTATGATGCGCACTTCGAGCCGCACTCGATCGCGCTGTATATGTCCGGCGTCAAAGTCAGGACGTGCGAAACCAAAGAAAACGTTTGTCTTTATCATAGAGTCACAGCCTCCTGTCTTTATTGCAGATACGAAATAACGCAGTATATTCTCTGTCGCACGCAGGACAGTAAATGCGGAAACAATTCAGACCCGTGTATGACCGCAAAGGAAGCGCTTGAAATAATATCAACTTTGCCGTATCTTACATCAATAGATAAGAATCCGGCTGAAGAAGAGCTTCCCGTAATAGACGAACACAACAGCTGCAAAAAAGTAGTTATTTTAGGAAAAGTGTTCTACGTCTGCACTGTATGCGGCTACTCGGTTGAAGGGTAAAACATTTTGTATTCTATCAGAAGGAGGGACGGCAAATGCTATATGCTTTGCGAAACATAGGGAGACTTAAGGGCAAAAGCGCACTTACATTTCTTCTTGCTTTCGTTATTATATTTCTTTCCATGTTCGGAATAATGACAAACTCCCTGTGCAATGACAGTAAAGAGCGGTTTTACGGTCCGCTTGACGGCACGTATGCCGTAACCGATACGGACGGCAATCCGTATCTTTCATACAAAGCAGCGTCATACATAAAAAAACATTCCGATGTTATTTCGTCCATATCCGCGTCAAAAGAATATGTTATATATTCAAATACTGTGGAATATGTCGGCAAAGGTGAGTTCAAACGCGAATATATGCGCGGCGACACACTCTCACCGGACGGAGAATATGACTACTACAAAGGGCTTATGCTCTGCGGCGTTTCCAACATGAGCTTTCTTGAAGAAGTTTACAGCGGAAAGCTTTATATTGTAAAAGGAGAAATGCTTTCGGAGGGCGACAGCGACTCGTGCGAGAAAAAGATTCTCATCTCGGATAGGCTTGCAGAAAAGAACGGACTTGATGTAGGAGACGAATTTCCGGTTATAATGAAAATGCTCTATCGCAACGAAGCATACATTGCACGCACAAAAGGCGATTTTCTTGATGACGCAAAAAAATACACATACAAAATAAGCGGAATATATCACAATTCAGAAGAGAATACGAACTCCGTAAGCGAGCCGTATCTTGCAAATGACAACAGACTTTATGTCCCGCTCAGCACAATTGTTGAAATATCGGAAGACAAAACGATAACATCAGATGCAGCGGATTACACATCAGATATACTTGTTGTTCCGGATGAAATGTATTTCTCACTCGCCGATCCTTCGGCGGAAGAGCTTCTGTCATCACAACTGAACGACATAGGCTTTTCAAAAGGAATAAAACTCACAAAGCACGTTTCCGACAGTGCATCCTCTCCGTCGGCTCGTCTTTCAGAGATAATCTCGGCAGTTGTTATCGGCGTTGTCGGAATAGGCTTTATTGTGTTTATGCTTGTAATATTCTTCAACATGAACTCAAGACAGCGCGAGCTTGCCGTACTCTGCGCTCTCGGAAAGCGCAGAAGCGCAGTATCCGGTTCATTCTTCCTTGAAATATTCATACTTGTTCTGCTCGGTTTTGCCGGCGGCTTCGGAGTGTTTATGCTTTCGGTCTCGGCAGTTGCCATACCGCTTACAAAATATCTGAATATGGCAGAGCTTTCTTCAACCATAACAAGTGAAAATGCAGATTTTGTCCTCATAGGCGGAAGCGGCAATATTATTTCAACCGAACGCATGACGGATCTTTCATATATGTTTGAAACATATATGCTTCCCGCAATGATTTTCACCGCTGTAATAGCAGTGCTTATACTTATTTGCGCATATATGTTTATATCTGTCTATGTACGCGGAATAAATGCACTTTCGGCGGTAGGAGGTAAAGAATGACAATAAAACTTGCTCTTAAAAATCTTTACAGGATACCTTGGCGAACGATTTTATATTTTCTTGTTATATTTCTTGTGGTAGCAGCGGTTACGGCATCGGTATTCGTATTCAAAGCGTGCGTCGGAGCAAAAACCTCGCTTGATGAATCGTACATATTCGTAGCCTCGATCGTTCCTAAAAAATCACTTACTCTTGCAGATATGCAGTATTGCGTAACCGGTTCGGACGCGCTCTCGTTCAACATTGAAATTTCGGAAAACAACAGCGTCATCGCCGGAGGAAAAAACATGTTCCGTCTGCCGGAAAAAGTTCCTCTCGAAGAAGCCGTCGAAATCTGGAAGGACGAGACAAAGTGTGTTATAACGGCAGTTGAAAACCTCTATCTTGTAAGATCATTCTTTACCGGTGAATGTAAAATAACATCCGGAACCGCTCTTACAAAAGAGGGCTACACAGGCAGCAAAGCGGAGATCGTTCTGCCATGGTGGTTTGCGGAAAAATACAATGTGTCCGTAGGAGACACTGTCGTGCGCCAATACAATCGCTCCGTAAGAAAAGACTATATGTTTTCCGTCGATACAAATCCGTTTTTTATTGAAAGCAGAGTCGTAGGCATATATACAGCCGACGCCTCTCCGGAAGAATATGAAAAATATCCGGCATATATGCCCTTCGCCATAGCAGAGCTTGACTACTCCTGCGCCAGCGGAGCGACATATATGTCAACAAAAGAATTCAAGCTGGGCAGAGCTGATTTTGTTCTTCGCGGACGCAACAGTTTTGATGGCTTTGTGCGTAACGCGGAAAAAAACGGACTTAATTTCAAGAATGTTGATATAATTTTCAACAACAGTTCGTATGACGTACTCTCCGAACAGCTTGAAAATGTGCGCGTTATTGCCCTTATCGTGCTTCTTACCGTAGCCTTTGTTGGGTTGTGCGTGTTTATTTTCTTCACCGCATATTTCAACAACTCACGAAAAAAAGAAAAAGCTATGCTTCGCGCACTCGGAATGAAAAAAAGCAGTATTTTTGCAATGATGGTTATCGAGCTTACGCTGATAATATGTGTGGCTGCCGCAACCGGATTTTTTGCAGGCCGGGCAGCGTCATCCGCCGTATGCGACCATGTAAACACAAGCGTTCTTGCCGAAGCCGCAGAATCGGCGTCAGTGCGCAACACCGCAAGCAGAATAGCTTCCGGCACTGCTCCTCTTGAACGTCATACCGTTATAGAGATATCGACAAAGGGCGGAAAAGCCGACATTCCTCAGATTCCGGTAAACTATGTAACCACCGTAGGTGAAGGTGAAGTCGGAATAGGCCGCCATGAATTCTATGATTTAAGAACAATTGATTTTGATACTTTCAAAAAGAATGCATGGCTTCCTCATGACTGCGTGGGAGTAAGTGACTTTGACGGAATAGAGCTTACGACAGTAGAAGAATGGCAAAAATATCCCGACATGCTCTCATGCTACGTAAGTGAAGACGCCGACATCTCGGAATTCATGCAGTATAGCGACGTGCCGTGCTTATACCTGAGTTCCGTACAAAAGGGTGCGTTCGTCCGAATCGGCAACGGTAAAGTTGACGAGAGCTTATTGGCAGGTGAACGCGTGCTGTTATTTATAAAAGGTACATATAAGCCAAATAAGTACTGCTCGGGTACAGATATTCTTATGTCACTTGACGACTATCATAAGCTTTACAGCGAATTTTCAGTAACCGATGAAAATTTCTACTTCAAACGAATAAATGAAGTAGTAAAAAAAGAAACCCCATAAGGAGGTAAGCTATGTCGATTCTTGAAATTGAAAATATAAGTTATGACTATACAACAAAAGCCGGAAAAGTCCATGCACTCAAATCGGCGACGGCAAAATTCGAAAAAGGAACCGTATATGCGATCGTAGGACGTTCGGGAAGCGGGAAATCAACATTTATATCATTGCTTGCGGGACTTGACGTTCCCAAAGACGGAAAAGTTTTTTATAACGGCATAGACCTTGCAAAAGCCGACCGCGACCGATATCGCCGCGAGCATGTGGGAATGATATTTCAATCATTCTATCTTCTTCCTCAACTCACCGCACTTGAAAACGTAGAGCTTACGCTTCAGCTTGCCGGCTTCTCCGGAAACAAACGGAAACGCGCCTCCGAAACACTGCTGCGAATGGGGATAGAAGCGGCTCAGTTCAGAAAACACAGTCTGCAATTCTCCGGCGGCGAACAGCAAAGAATAGCTATCGCCCGCGCCATTGCTCCCGACCCCGAAATAATTCTTGCCGACGAGCCGACAGGAAATCTTGATAACGAAAACAGTCAAAACATCGTAAACATTCTCAGTGAAATGGCTCATAAAGACGGCAAATGCGTGATAATCATAACTCACGCAGCCGAAGTTGCATCGTGCGCCGATGTTATACTTCATATGAGCGACGGAATATTGAGCGAAGCGTAAAATACAGAATAATTGTGTAATACAATAATCAAAGAATAATAAAAATCGCTGCTTGTCAAGCAGCGATTTTTATTATATCAAGTGGTCTTATATATGGAAGGGCAGATGATATTTCTTCAAAATACGTTGTCATTCATAATAAAATCAACTATATTTTCGTGTCGGATTCCGTTCCTATGCTGTATCATTTTATCGGTTGTCATGACATATCGTGGATAATTATCCCACGTAATCGCTTCAAGACTTCTGTACTCTCTGTCCTCTGTTGCTTTGCTCTCCAATATCGTGTATGCAACCTGAACATACGCATAATTCAGTTGGTCGTCACGGAGAATAAAATCGCATTCCAGCTTTCCGATTCTTCCGATACTGATCCTGTAGCCTTTGCTTAAAGCATAGTTGTAAACGATATTTTCAAGAGCCGGCCCGTAGTTGATTCTGTTATCCGTATTCAGCGCAAAATAGAAAGACAGATCGGAAAGATAGTATTTCTTTTCTCCACGAAGCGATTTCTTGGATTTCATATCAAATCTGTCACATTCCGATATAATTTTGGCACTTTCCAATGCTTTGATATATCGGCTCACGGTTTCCCGCTTGACCGACACGCGGTTCTTTTGGAATTCCTCCACAATATTATCAATACTCGTGGTAGAGCCGAAATTATTGATGATATACGTCATGACTGCATCAAATACAGCTCTGTTTTTAATTTTCACCCTTCTGCTGATATCTTTTTGGAATATCTCGTCAATCAATCCCGCTACATAAGCTCTCCTGTCTGCCTGCGTATCCAGTTTAGCGGCATACGGGAATCCGCCTTCCAGAATATATTCCGAAAGAAGCGTCTGTGGGTCGGTCGGAACAGGCTTTCCGAAAAAGCGCTTGATACCGACATATTCGTCCAAAGTCAAAGGCAGGATGTTGAATTCCAGATACCGTCCGGTCAGTTTGGTCGCAAGCTCTCCGCTCAGAAGATAAGAATTGGAGCCAGTCAGGAATATGGAGAAATCCCCTTCCTCTCTCCACGAGTTTATAACAGTTTCAAAATTCCTGACATTCTGAATTTCGTCAATAAAGAGATATTTCATGCCTTCTACATGACTGTTTTCTTCAATCAGCTTATCCAATTCTTCCGGCTTTTTGACGTTCGCATACGGTCTCTTATCCAAATGAAAATACAGAATATGATCTTCGGCAACGCCCTGCGTAATAAGTTCGGCGATAATCATTTTCATAATGGAAGATTTTCCGCATCTTCTGACACCAGTTATGACCTTGATAATTTCCCCTTCATGATAAAAACCGCGCAGTTTACCGAGATATTTTTCTCTGCGAAACAGGTTTTCGCTATAGTTTTGACGCATAATAACACCCTCCATTTTCTATTACAGTATACCACCAAAGCATTGATTTGTCAAGTTATCAGGGTATAAATCTTAACTTTGTAAAAATACGCCCCGATAACTGACCATTTGTGCGCGTCAAATATCGTTGCATCAATCAATTCTGCAGATTTTCATTTAATTTGGTCAATACTATATTCAACCAAACAGTTTACGGAGGTTGATATGGATAATATAAGCAATCTGATATTGCAAAAAAGGAAAGAACGAGGGTTGACACAATCAGAACTTGGTGCGATGCTCGGTATATCGGGAAAGGCGGTTTCAAAATGGGAGCGTGGTCTGTCTGTGCCATGCGAAGAGCATTTGGAGAAACTTATCGACCTGCTCGGTTTCTCGGCTGCTCTTTTCTGCTTCGGCACAATGATAAAAGAATAAAAGAAAATCGCTGTTCGTCAGTACAGCGGATTTTATACTCAGGCAATAATTAAAAATTATGTACTGATGTTCTGAATGTTCTCCTAAAAATTTATAATCATTTACAGACATCTTCATTTTGCGCGCCCGAAGGCATCGCCGTTTGAAGCGCCTTTTCGGACGCGGCATGTTTTTGCTTTGTCCGATATTATTATTTTCGTCTTATATGTTTTTATAAGTGGCAATTTTTGACGATGAAAAATCGTTTGTTGACAAACCTCATTAAATATGTTATATATATCACATGATATACATTGTTTTTTATTAAATGAGGTTATATAAGGAGAGAAAATAATGAAATCATTATGCGGAGCAAACTGTGACGAATGTAAAATGAAGGATGAATGTAAAGGGTGCGAGGCGACTTGCGGGCATCCATTCGGTGGCAGATGTGTCGCTGCAGAATACATAAAAACCGGAGGCAGAGCCGCTTATGACGAATTAAAAAACAAATTGCTCGGCGAAATAAACGGACTTTTGAATGGCGAAGGACTTCCTTTGGTCGACAGGCTTTATGAGCTTTCTGGCGCTATGGTGAATCTTGAATATCCGATTCCGAGCGGTGGAACGGTAAAACTTCTCGACGACAAAAACGTTTATCTTGGTACACAGATAAAATTTGCCGATATGGGCGTTTGCTACGGCGTTATCGCCGATATGGGATTTATTCTTGTTTGCAGTTACAGCGTTGACGGCAGTCAGCCGGAGATAGTTATTTATAAGAGAAGATGAAAATAAAGGGCAGAGCAATGAAGCTCTGCCTTTGTCTTTATCTTTTTTCATGTCGGAGCAGAGTATCTATAACGTCATAGATTCTTTCCCTACTCTCTTTTGAAAGAGAGTTTACTACTTCTGCTCTTGCGGAGGTATCGGAAAAAGGCTGAGCCTTTATAACGTCTGCCAAAAGAAGATCAGCCGATACTTCAAGAACATTTGCAATGCGAATAAAAGTTTCAAGTTTGGGTATTTTTTCGCCGCGTTCTATCATACCTGTATAAGCAATACTTATTCCGACTTTTTCAGCAAAGGCTTGCTGAGTCCAACCTTTCTGTTCTCTGCAAGTACGAATTCTTTTGCCAATGGATGCACTGTTCATATATTTATCACCTTTTGGTTATGTTATTTATACGTTTAGTATAGTATAAATGACTTAATAAATACAGCAAATATCAGTATGACAACAATAACTATTTGTTGCAAAATACATTAAATGGTGCTATAATGCCATTATAACTATTGGTTATTGAGGTGATATTTATGGTAGTTGCTTTCACCGGCTATCGTCCTGAAAAGATGCCTTTTTCTGAAGACTGCAAAAACAGACAATATCTTGAATTCCGCAGAACTTTGAGCAGTCTTATTGATTGTCTGATAAAGCAAGGCTTTACGTATTTTATTTCCGGCATTGCCCGGGGCTTTGATACATGGGTTGCAGAAGAGGTTATCGGTCGACGGGAGACAAATAATAATATATATCTTGAATGTGCCGTTCCGTTTCCGGGACAGGCAGATTTGTGGGAAGAGGAAGACCAAAGGAGAAGATATAAAATACTTGTCTCCGCCGACAAAGCCGTGGTTGTTTCTGAACGATACAGGCGCGGATGTTTTTTCGCAAGAAATCGTTATATGATTGATAAGGCGGATTTGGTTGTTTGCGCATTCAACGGGCAGAGCGGCGGGACTGCTGACACTGTAAAGTATGCGTTGAAGCACGACAAAGTTGTTATTCAAATAGATCCTGCCAATAATATTATTTCGTTGATAAATCAAGGTGATTCAAATATATATTTTTAAGTTTTTTATGCTTGCAACTTTTCTGCGGTTGTGATAGAATTATAAAAAACAAAAGTCAGGAGAAAAAATTATGAAAATGATATTTCGCTGGTCGGCGGGAAATGATATAGTACCGCTTGAATATATAAGTCAGATTCCCGGAATGACGGGTATCTGCTCCGCAGATTATGAAGTTGCCGCGGGAGAAGAATGGAAGCTTGAAGATCTTCTCAGAATCCGTTGCGAATGTGAAAAGAACGGACTTGAATTTGAAGTTATCGAATCGATACCGGTTTGTGAGGAAATCAAGCTCGGTACGCCCGATAAAGATAAGTATATTGATCTTTTCTGCAAGGATATGCGCGTGTGCGCGGAAGCGGGAATAAAGGTGGTATGCTATAACTTTATGCCTGTGTTCGATTGGACGAGAACAAATCTCAAATATAAAAATAAAGACGGTTCGACATCGCTTGCAATGTTTTTTGAAGATCTTAAAACGCTCAATCCCGCAGAGGGAGATCTCAGCCTGCCCGGATGGAACGACAGCTATACAAAAGCCGAAATACGTTCTCTTATCGACGCTTATAAAGCAATAGGTGAAGAAGGACTTTGGAAAAATCTTGAGTATTTCCTTAAAAAGGTCATACCTGTTGCAGAGGAAGTAGGTATAAAGCTTGCTATTCATCCCGACGATCCGCCGTATCCTATATTCGGTCTGCCCAGAATAATAACATGCGAAGAAAATCTTGACAGAATGTTCTCGCTCGTTCCGTCGCTTGCAAACGGACTTACACTTTGCACAGGCTCTCTCGGATGCTCGAAGAAGAACGATATGCCGAAGCTTGCCGCAAAATATGCAGCGCAGGGAAGAATTCATTTTGCACATCTTCGCAACGTGCACATAGAGGATGACGGCTCGTTTGAAGAATGCGGTCACCGCACGGAGGGCGGAAGCATCGATATGTATGCGGTTGTAAAAGCGCTCGTGGAAAACGGTTTTGACGGATATGTCCGCCCCGATCACGGAAGAAATATATGGGGCGAGGACGGAAAGCCCGGCTACGGTCTGTATGATCGCGCACTTGGCGCCGTATATCTCGGAGGCTTGTTTGAAGCGATTGAAAAGGACAGAAAATAAATAAAATACAAAAAACGACGGAGTCATCCGTCGTTTTTGTTTGCTTGGCAACTTCGGTCTGTACAGTTGTCAGAAAATCTGTATGTTATTTTCAATAACTGAAGTTTCTTTTGTCTACTTTTCTTTTCAAAGAAAAGTACGGTCAAAGAAAAGTACGGTCAAAGAAAAGCAGGTCAGAGCATGTCTGCGATTTCAAAAATGAGTTTTTCTGTCTTTTCCCAGCCGAGGCACGGGTCGGTGATGGATTTTCCGTACACGCCTTCGCCTATTTTCTGAGCGCCGTCTTCAAGATAGCTTTCTATCATAAGACCTTTTACCATGTTTTTTATTTCTGCGTTCTGACGGCAGGAGGAAAGCACTTCCTTTGAAATTCTTATCTGCTCCATCCAATGCTTGCCGGAATTTGCGTGGTTTGTATCAACTATTATGGATCTGTTTTTAAGATCGTGTGCGGCATAATATTCTGCAAGGAAAACAAGATCTTCATAATGATAGTTGGGCTGAGATTCGCCGTGCTTGTTTACATATCCGCGCAGGATAGCGTGCGCATATTCGTTGCCCTTGCTCTCAACTTCCCAACCTCTGTAAATGAAAACGTGAGGATGCTGAGCTGCCGTTATGGAATTGAGCATTACCGAAAGGTCGCCGCTTGTAGGGTTTTTCATACCTACTGGAACGTCAAGACCGCTTGCCGTAAGACGGTGGAATTGATTTTCAACAGATCTTGCGCCTACTGCAACGTATGAAAGAAGATCTGAAAGATAACGATGGTTGTCGGGGTAGAGCATTTCGTCGGCTGTGGAAAGTCCTGTTTCACGGAGAACTCTTGTATGAAGCTCACGGATGGCGATTATGCCTTTAAGTATATCGGGATTACCCGAAGGATCAGGCTGATGAAGCATGCCCTTATAGCCGTCGCCAATGGTTCTCGGTTTATTTGTGTATATTCTGGGGATTATGACGAGCTTGTCCGATACCTGGTCCGCTACTTTTTTAAGTCGCGTGACATACTCGAGAACGGGTGCTTCGCTGTCGGCGGAGCAAGGTCCTATTACAAGAATGAACTTGTCGCTTTTGCCGGAGAAAACGGCTTTTATTTCGTTATCTCTTTTTTCTTTTATTTTTACAAGCTCTTCGGAGATGGGGTACATCTCCTTTACCTCTTTCGGAATAGGCAGTTTTCTTCTGAATTCCATGTTCATTTTTATTTGTCCTTTCGTGTATATGAAAAAATTTATTTATCAAACAAAGCGCGGCGCTCGGTGGAACATCTCATCATTTCGCGCATGGTTTCTCTGTCGCCTGTTTCAACGCAGGCTCTCATTTTTTTGAACTCTCTTTCAAAAGAGTCCATTTCATGCAGAAGCGCGTCGCGATTGAGCAGGAACAGCTCGCTCCACATTTCATCGTTTATTTTTGCAATTCGCGTAAGATCGCGGAACGAGTCGCCGGAGTAATCGCGCAGACTCGGATTTTCTCCTGCGGTCATAAGCGCTACCGCTATGCAGTGTGTAAGCTGTGAAAGAAACGCTATCATTTCATCGTGAAGCTCGGGCGTTATTTCGGATATCTTCTTAAAGCCCAGCTCGCTGCCGAGCGTTTTGCAAAGCTCGATCGCCTGTCGAGTGTTTTTCGCTGTCGGTGTTACAATGTAGTTTGCGCCGATGAAAACCTTGTCGTCGCTGTATTCAATTCCGGAACGCTCGCGTCCCGCCATAGGGTGAGCTGCTATAAATTCAACGTCCTCGCGCAGGATAGACTGTATATCATAAACGATACAGCCTTTTACACCCGTAACGTCGGTGATTATTATTCCGGGACGAAAGTATTTCTGATAATCGGTTATCCATTTTTTGAAAGTGTGCGGATAAAGCGCAAACACTATTATGTCAGCTTCCGACACAAGCGAAGGTTCAACCTCTGTCGTGCCGTAAGAGATTAGCTTGTTTTCAAGCGCATAATCTATTGTTTTTTGCGATATATCTATCGCTTTTATTTTGTAGCCTTTTTTTGTGAGTGCTTTGGCGTAGCTTCCGCCCATTACGCCAAGACCTACAATAAGTATTTTGGTATTGCTGTTAAGTTCCAACGATTTTTACCTCCGCGCCGAGAGACGAGAGCCTTTCAAAAAAGTCGGGAAAGCTCTTTTTTACGTCTTCGGCATTATCTGTTTCGCCGCCGGTGAGCATAAGCAGAACGGCGCACGCCATTACAATTCTGTGATCTTTATGTGAGCATATCGGTACGGACGGAGCTTTCAGTTGTCCGCCGTGTACCGTAAGAGTGTTTTCGTGTAGCTCCGTCTTTATTCCGAATTTTGAAAGCTCCTCCGCCATAGCAGCACCCCTGTCGCTTTCCTTTGCACGGAGACGCGCCGTTCCCGTAAGGGTAACGCCGCTTTTTGCCGCACCAAGCGCCATAAGCACGGGAGCAAGGTCGGGACAGTCGGTTATGTCAAGCGTGGCGAAACCTTCGCACAGCTTGTCGAAATATTTTCCGTAGACTCTGTCGCCCTGAACGCTTTCGGGGTTAAGTCCTGTTATTTTTATATCGCTGCCGAGACGGTTCATCGCTTCAAAGAATGCCGCTCCCGAGCAGTCGCCCTCGACAGTATATTCACGCGGAACATAGTGCGAATTGCCTTTTATATATATATCCCTCTCGCCTACGGTAACATCTACTCCGAAGGCTCGCATTACCTCTGCCGTTATCAGAAGATACGAACGGCTTGTAACTTTTCCTGTCAGCAATATTCTGCTGTCGGACGCAAGCAACGGAAGCGCCATCATCAGTCCGCTCGCGAATTGGCTTGAAACTTCTGCGATTATTTCGTATGTTCCTGCCGAAAGTTTGCCGCAAACCGTAAGAGAAGTTTTGTCTTTTTTATATAATAGGTTTTGCCCGAGACATATTTTTTCGTATTCGGCAAGCGGTCTTTGCATAAGACGCGTTGTACCTGTAAGCGTTACTTCGTTTTGTGAAAGAAGTGCTATTGCCGTAAGAAAGCGAAGCGTACTTCCGCTTTCACCGCATGGAAGAGTAGAAGTTGCCTTTGCGCTCATTGCGTCAAAGCCGCGAACATATGCTTTTTCTCCGTCAAAACGGATATCTGCTCCGAGTGCCGAAAGACATGAGGCGGTTGCAAGCGCGTCATCCGACGGGTACATCCCGTAAAGAATGCTTGCACCTTCAGCCAGAGCGGCGCATATCAGCGCTCTGTGGCAAAAGCTTTTTGACGGCGGAGCCGTAAAATTTCCGGCTGCCGCTTTTTTACCTATATATATTTTCATTCTGCACCGCCGGAAAGTTTTGATATAAGCGCGTCAACGGCTTCGGTATAGCCGTCCGTTCCGTGACCGGATATGGTAGCAAAGCATGCAAGACGAACATAGCTTGTTTTTCTGAATTCTTCACGCGCGTTAACGTCCGAAATATGTACTTCGACCGTCGGAACAGCGACAGCTTTCAGCGCGTCCAGAATGGCGATGCTTGTATGGGTGTAAGCGCCGGGATTTATAATTATTCCGTCAAACTTTTTATAAGCGCGCTGAATTTCGGTAACAAGCTTTCCTTCGCAGTTGGACTGAAAAAGCTTTGCTCCGATATTTTTGCTTTTGCAATATGCTTTTATCTTTTTTTCAAGCGAAGCAAAGTTTTCTTTGCCGTAAATATCCGGCTCTCTTATTCCGAGCATGTTTATGTTCGGACCGTTTATAACGAGTATTTTCATTTTTGCTCCTTTGAAAGTATCATATTTGCCACATTGGCTGCCGAGCCGTTTCCGTCAACCTTTATGTCCGATGCGGAACAGTATATTCCGTAGCGCTCGCGATATCGTTTTTCGATAAGCTCACGGCTCTGCGAAAGCGGACGGTCAGATGTTGCCGTCAGCTTTTCGGGCGAGCGGTCGATGAATATCACATTTCCATTTTTCTTTAAGTTTATAACGTTTTCTTCTTTTAGTATCGCACCGCCGCCGGTTGCGATAACGCATGAATTCTTTGCCGCAATATCGCGTATCACAAGGCTTTCCTTATCTCTGAAAGCATCCTCGCCTTCGCCGTTTATGCAGTCTGCAGGCGAAATACCGAATGTACTTTCAAACAGAGCGTCACAGTCGATAAAGCTTTTTCCCGTTCTTTCGGCGATAATCTTACCTATCGTTGTTTTCCCGCACGACGGCATACCTATAAGCACGATGTTTTCCTTTTTCGCAAGCAATCCCCGATATATTTTTTCCGTGGCGCCTTCGGGATATTTTTTATCGAAAAACAGCTCCGAAGCCTTTACCGCCTGTGCTACGAGCATATAAAGTCCGCCGCAGGAAGGGACGCCCTGCATTTCTGCTTTAACGATCAGTTCTGTTTTTAATGGGTTGAATACTACGTCAACTGCTCCCAAAAGACAGGAAAAATCTTTCGGTTCGATCGCGCAGCCGAAAATATTCGGAAACATTCCTAGCGGGGTGGTGTTTATTATGACAACGGGAGAAGAAGAATATTTTTCTTTTGCCGTCGCATAGCTTATTTCATCGCCTTTCGGATGGCGGCTGACTTTTTCAATGCTCAAAGCTCCGAGATTTTCGGCTACGGCTTTTGCCGTACGCGACGTTCCTCCCGTGCCGAGTATTAGCACGGCGTTTCCTTTTATGGGAATGCCGTTTTTTATTATCAGCTCTCTCATGCCGAAAAAGTCGGTGTTGTAGCCGGAAAGCTTTCCGCCGCGATTTACTACGGTGTTGACGGCTCCTATCGCTTTGGCTTCGTCGCTTATGCTGTCGAGAAGCGGAATCACGTCGGTTTTGTAGGGGATCGTAACGTTTATTCCGTCAAACTCTCTTTTGGATATAAACTCCGCAAGCTCGTCTTTTTTCAATTCGAAATTGCGGTATGACGTATCGCCGAGAGCCGAGTGTATCTCGCGCGAAAAGCTGTGACCGAGCTTTTCACCGACAAGACCTGTTATCATTCTTTTTGCCTCTTTTCAGAAAAGTTTTTCATCCGACATTCCGCGACGGGGGAAGTCCGTTCCGTATCTTACGGCAAGCATATCGCATACGGCGATAGCGGTTACCGCGCTTATAACGGGGCAGGCTCTGTGAATTATTGCGGGATCGTGTCTGCCCGTGACGGTTATTTTGTCATTCTTGTTTTCAAGGAATTCAACCGTATCCTGCTCTTTTCCTATTGAAGGCGTAGGCTTCACCGCGCAGGAAAAGACTATCGGCATTCCGTTTGCTATACCGCCGTTAATGCCGCCGTTGTTGTTTGTTTTTGTTACTATTTTATCTCCGTCCATCATAAACGGATCGTTTGCCATGCTTCCGCGCATATCCGCAAGATCAAATCCGGCGCCGAATTGTATGCCTTTTATTGCGGGAACGGAGAAGACTGCATGAGAGATGACGCTTTCGAGACTGTCAAAATACGGTTCGCCTGCTCCTGCCGGAACGCCGAGCACGGCGGTTTCGAGAATTCCTCCGACGCTGTCGCTTTCTTCCGCCGCGCGGAGGATTTCTTTTTTCATCAGTCTTCCTGCCGCATCGGATATAACGGGGAAGGATTTTTTATCTATTGCGGCTATTTCCGTTGCTATATCTTCAAATTTATTATCGTTTATTCCGCCGCACCTGAGTATGTGCGTGCCGACCGTGATGTTCTGCATGCGGAGGGCAAGCTCGCAAACAGCTCCCGCCGCTACGAGTGCTGCCGTTGTTCTGCCAGAAAAGTGACCTCCGCCGCGCCAATCTTCAAAGCCGTAATATTTGCAATAAGCTGAATAGTCCGCATGACCGGGACGCGCGCGTCCGGCGTTTATCATATAATCCGCACTTCTTGTGTCGGAGTTGGGAATGATTATACATAAGGGCGAGCCTGTGGTGTGACCGTCAAAATATCCGCTGATAATTTTGAATTCGTCCTTTTCTTTTCTGCCGGTGGATATTGCGCCGGAGGGACGGCGCTTTGAAAGTCTTCCGGCGATGAATTTTTCATCGATTTCAATGCCGGGAGCCAAGCCGTCGAGTACGGCGCCTATATAAGCACCGTGACTTTCTCCGAAAAGGGTTACCGTTACGCTCTGACCGAATGTGTTCTTCATAAATAAAACTCCTTTTAATATATTACTCTTGAAAGTCTTTTTTTAAGTTCTTCTTCCGTGACTTTTTTTATTTCATATGTTCCTATTTCGTTTACAAAGACAGCGCACACGGTGTCGCCCTGTTTCTTTTTGTCGTGTGAAGCTGCGTCAAGTATCGCATCTGCATTTGCGTGTATTTTGGTTTTTAATCCGAGCGAGCTTATTGCGGCGGAAAGACGAGGATAAACTTCATCCGAACACATGCAAAGCATGCCGAGCGCCACACATTCGCCGTGATAAAGTCCTCCGAGACTTTCTATTCCGTGTCCGAGCGTATGCCCGAAGTTCAGTATACGGCGAAGCCCCGCTTCTTTTTCGTCTTTTGAGACGACATCCGCTTTTATAATAAGCGCCCGACGTATCATCTCGTCGATGTTTTCTTCATTTATTCCGGATTCTATAAGTTCGAAAAGCGATTTGTCGGAGGTAGCCGCCATTTTAAGCGCTTCCGCCATGCCCGATGCAAACTGACGGCGATCGAGCGTTTTCAGCGTGTCCGGATCTATTATAACGGCTTTCGGCTGATAAAATGTTCCCACTATGTTTTTTATCCCGTCAAGGTCTATTGCCGTTTTTCCTCCTACGGATGAATCAACCTGAGAGAGAAGCGTTGTGGGAATATTATAAAAATCTATTCCGCGCATATATGTTGATGCGGCAAATCCTGCAAGATCTCCTACGACTCCTCCGCCGACGGCTACTACCTTGTCTTTTCGGGTAAATCCGTATTTCAGCATTGCGGAGCAGAGCATTCTGTAATTATCGAAGCATTTGCTTTCTTCGCCGTGCGGTATCGTTATTATTATCGGTCCTTCGGATTTTTTCGCTACCGACTGTGTATATTCCGAAGGCACGCCGTCGTCTGTAACGATAAGCGTTTTTCCTCCGCGCGGAATGTAGTCTTCCGCGTGGGAAAGTGCGCCTTTTTCTATTGTTATATCGTAGGATCTTTCCCCGAGTTCAACTTTTACGGTCATATTTCCTCCGTTTTATCTGTATATTCCCACTACTTTGAGCCTGTCGCAATACATGCGGAGCTCGGAAAGCATCTTCTCTCCCGCTTCGCTGCGAAGTGCGCCTTCGGCTTCAAGATAGAAATAATAATTCCAAATAAGCTCTTTGCGCGGTCTTGAGCGGAGCGTTCTCATATTGAAGCCCGCCTTTCCGATAACGCCGAGTGCATCGGCAAGCGCGCCTGCTTCGTTTTTTACGGTGAATACAAGCGCAAATCCGTCCGATTCCAATCGACCTGCGGATGTGTTTTCCGTTCCTGAGAAAATTCCGAAGCGTGTAGTGTTTGCTCGGCTTTCGTTTATATTCTTTTCGAGGACGGAAAGCCCGTAAAGCTCGGCTGCCTGAGCGCATCCTATTGCGGCAAGGCTTTTATCGCCTTTTTTTGATATTTCAAGTGCGGCGGACGATGTGCTTTGCGCGGGTTCGGTTTCCCAGCCGTGTGATGAAATGAACTTTGCGCACTGCGCCAGCGCCTGAGGATGACTTATTACTTTTTTTATGTCCGAGATTGTTCCGCCTTTGACGCCCATAAGCGTCTGCTCGACGGCTATATCGTAGACTGCGTTTATAAAAAGCGGTCCCGAAAACAGCATATCCGTTACCTGGCCGACCTCGCCCGCATAGCTGTTTTCAAGCGGAATTACGGCAAGCTCGCATTCGCCGCTTGTAACGGCGGCATAAGCTTCTTCAAAGCTGTTTTTTGCGACGGGAATTCCGTCCGGAAACAGTTTTTTTGCCGTGAAGAACGCAAATGCGCCTTCCTCGCCGCAATAGGCGATCTTTTCACCGCTGATAAGCCGGCGCTGATAAGCTTTTGAAGCTTTCATAACATCCTGCTGAAAGCTTGTATAATACGGACGAAGCTCCTTTGATACGTAGAGCGAATTTCTGCGGATAAGCTCCGCTTCTCTTTGAGGGTCTTCTATCGGGAGTCCGCATTTGCGCTTGTATTCGGCAACGTCCTCCGAAGCCCGCATACGCTCTTCAAAAAGCTCTGCCATTTTAACGTCTATTTCGGATATTTTATTCCGTGCCTGAGTAAGTTTGTTTTCCATAAAAATTATTTACCTTTTTGAAAGTCCGTATTCCTTTGCCAGCTTTTCAAATGCGGGCATAGAGTCTTTTATTACTTTTGCCGATACGCAGTATGCTATTCTTACGTATCCTCCGAGACCGAAGTCGCCGGAAGGCACGAGCAGAAGCTCGTATTTTTTTGCTTTTTCACAGAATTGCATTTCATCCGGTTCGGGCGATTTTACAAAGAGATAGAAAGCGCCGTCGGGATATACGGCTTCAAAACCGAGCGATGTAAGACCTTTGTAAAGCAACTCGCGGTTTGTTTCATATGCCGAAAGGTCTGATGTCTTTCCTATTACGGACGGGATCATCTTCTGGAAAAGCGACGGAGCGCAAACGTATCCGAGTGCGCGTCCTGCGCCGCATACGCCGTAGAAAAGATTGTCACCGTCGGCACATTCGGAGCATATGCATATATAACCTATTCTTTCGCCCGGAAGCGAAAGAGACTTGCTGAATGAATAACAGCTTATCGTGTTTTTTATGAATTTGGCGGTATACGGCGTCTTTTTACCGTCGTAAACAAGCTCGCGGTAAGGCTCATCCGATATAACATATATCGGATGACCGTAGCTTTGCGATCTTTCGTCGAGCAGCTTTCCGAGATTTGAAAGTGTTTCTTCCGTAAGCACTGCGCCCGATGGGTTTGACGGAGAGTTTATTATAAGCGCTTTTGTATTTTCCGAAATAAGCGTTTCAAGCGTTTCAAAATCTATCTGGAAATCCGCAGGAGGAGGGCAAACCAAAACCTTTGCTCCCGCTTTTTCGGCAAATACGCGATATTCGGGGAAGAACGGTGCAAAAACTATGACCTCGTCGCCGTCGCACATAAGCGCGCCGAGCGATATCGTAAGCGCTGCGGCAGCGCCGACCGTAAGATATATTCTTTCCGCTTTTTCATTCACACCATATGTTTTATTAAGGTATGAGGCTATTGCGGCTCTTACGGACATATCGCCTGCCGCTGATGTGTAGCAGTGAATGTCCTTGTCGCTTTCAAGCAATGAAGCGAGCGTATCATTTACTGCTTTGGGTGCCGGAACACTCGGATTTCCTATACTGAAATCGAAAACGTTTTCTTCGCCTATTTCACTTTTTCTTTTTTTACCGTACTCAAAAAGCTGCCTTATAACAGAGCTGTGGCTTCCGAGTCCGATCATTTTTTCGGATAACATATCTGTGCTTCCTTTCAAAAAACAAAAATACCGCAAAGCATATCACAAAAGTGATGCTTGCGGTAAAAATAAAAATACCGCAAAGCACATCCTGTGAGCTTTGCGGCATTTCAAAGTATTTATTCAAAAAATACAAAGCTATGCGGCTTTATTATTGCTCACGGGCGGACATCGTAAAATAATAATAGTTAAATCGCATAGCAAAATAATAGCGTGACATATTACGATATCCTCCTTACGGCATTCATTTGAATTTTTTCTGTATTATACACTCAAAACTGCCGCAAGTCAATCTTTTTTTGAAAAATATATAAATAAATTTTTGAAATAAAAGCTTATTTTCTGAAGGGAGCGTCGTCATAACGACCGTTTTCCATCTTGCAACAGTCAAAGTAAGCGCGAGTCCACGCAAAATGACCTTTGCCGTCGTCAACAGTTACCCGGCAATAGCGGTCATAAAGCCCGGAGCATTTTAGTACGGCTTCGGTAATAAGTTCGCCCTTCTTTTCGCCTGTGCAGACGGTTGCGCGTCTGCCAAAGGTAGTGACGGATATTTTTGCAACAGGCGACGTTTTTATGTGAAGGTCTTCGCCTTCTGTCCACATTTCGTAAATTTCGGGCCCCGATGACGCATAGAAATCGCCGTTTTCAAGAGCTTTCATAATTGCGGAATATTCAAGCTTCGGCGCTTTTATCATTATAAATCCGCCGAGAGAGTCGAACTTGGGATCGTCTTCCGGATATTTGTTGTGGTTGTCGTCGGAAGCTATGCAATATATCTTCTTTCCTCTGCGGAGAAGGTCGTCATATGCGTGGTCGTTTATTTCATTGTAGCCCTCTGTCCAGCAGCCATAGTTGAACACTTCCATGGCGAAAACACCTTCGATATTTCTGTATTCGTCAAGATCCTGTTCTGACCATGTCGGATGGCACAGGCTTGCAAGGAAGCCTTCGGAGCAGGTACGGGCTATGGTTTCGTTTATCTTTTTGTAGTCGCGCACGTAGTCCGGAGTGCCGGAGTATTTCTGTTTTTCGCGCAGGTCGGCGTGGGAGTCCGATATCTGATTCGGATTGTAGCAGGGAATAACATCGTTGTGCCGATCCTTTGCATAGAAGCAGATATGTACAAGAGGAGTGTGATTATAGGAGCGTTCGCCTCTTTCGGCAAAGACGTCGTATTCATAACCCGTTATGGGCATAAAATTTTCGTCCGCGAGATCAGAATGGTCGATAAGAACGTTATGATCCGTGAATGCAACAATGGAATAGCCTGCGTTCTTATAAAGTTCTTTTATCTGTTCTACGGTATATTTGCCGTCAGAAAGTGTGCTGTGGCAGTGCATATTTGCTTTGAAGAAGCTTCCGTCCGGCGGAAGAAGATAATTTTTCATAATAAACACCTCGTAATCGTTGTTTTGTCGGGCGGAGATCCCGCCTGACGGAAAAATTTACTGCTTTTCGGCGTTTGCTCTGACCCTGTCAACAAGGTTATGTATTCTTGTAACGGGATTGAGAAGGTCGCTTATGGTTTCATCCTTGTTTATTGTATCAATAAGGTAAGCAACATATTTGCAAAGGCTTACTTCCGTGTACCACGGACGGTCGATAATATCCTGCGTGCGATAGTTGAGATTGGTCGTGAAGATTCTTGTTATTATGCCTTCTTCATATGCGCGGTCAAGATTATCGCAGCCGTTGCAGAAAAGCCCGAATGTGGCGAACATAAATATTCTTCTTGCACCGCGATTTTTAAGCTCTCTTGCAACGTCTATAGCAGAGTCGCCGGAGGAGATCATATCGTCTATGATTATAACATCGCGACCTTCAACACTGTTGCCGAGATATTCGTGCGCTTCTATCGGGTTTCTGCCGTTGATAACTACGGTGTAATTACGGCGTTTATAGAACATTCCGAGTTCAAGACCGAGCACTGAGGAGCAGTACATGCCGCGTCCCATAGCACCCTCGTCGGGGGAGATTATCATCAGTTGTTTGGGATCGAAGGTTATATCGGGGAATTCGCGTACAAGAGATTTGAGCATTTGATAAGTTGTTCTTACATTGTCAAATCCGTTGTTCGGGATGGCGTTCTGAACGCGGGGATCGTGAGCGTCAAAGGTGAGTATGTTTGAAACGCCCATAGCCACAAGCTCCTGAAGCGCCATAGCACAGTCAAGCGATTCGCGTGCGTTTCGCTTGTGCTGTCTGCCCTCGTAGAGCATCGGCATTATTACCGATACCCTGCGCGACTTCTTTTCGTTTGCGCAGATTATACGCTTGAGATCCTGAAAATGATCGTCAGGACTCATGGGCACTGTCATTCCGTACATATTGTACGTCACGCCGTAATTGAACGGATCGACGTATATGAACGTGTCGTGTCCTCTGAGTGAAGCATTGATTATACCCTTTGCTTCACCTGTACCGAAGCGCGGGCAGTCTGCCTCCACAAGGTACGTTTTTCTTTCGTTTTTGCGCCATTGGCAGAGATATTCATCCACTCGGCGGACAAATTTCTCACAGCCTTTCATTCCTATAACGCTGAGTTCTCCGAAATATTCCTTCATTGTTCTGTTCCCTCCGTAATGAGTCTTTGACGTTTATTAAAGATTGAATGCAACTTCTATTTCCTTTACCTCGTCGTCGCTGATCTTTACGATCTTGCCTCCGATGGCGGAAACCTCAACGAGTGATTTTGCGCTGTATTCCATTACCTCAAGGCGGTCGAACGCGTTAAGAAGCGAAGTCCCCGCAGCGATTATACAATCGTTTTCTATTATAACCACGGGGTTCTTTATCGAGATCTCCTTTGCAAGCAGATCGGGCTGCATAAAGGAAGAACCGAAAGGATATTTGCGTACTGTTTTAAGTGCTATATAGCTTTCCGGAATCAGGCGCGCGTCAAAATCCGCATCCGTTACGGCAAAGCCCATTATATACGGCGGGTGAGCCATGATTACGGTCTTTATAGCGGGATCGTTCTTATAAATCTTTTCGTGAAGCAGTATCGAGCGTGACGGCGTTTTGCCGGCTTCGCACTGACCCTCCTTGTTTATGAGAACAAGATCTTCGGGTTCAAGATATTTTCTGTCCTTTGCGTAAGGAGTGATGATTATCGAACCGTCGGAAAGCTTGCAGGAGAACGTGCCCTGACCGCTTGTGAAAAGCTGATTGCCGTATGCACGGTGAATAAGGTCGCACATATCGCGGCGGATCTGAAGTTCCTCGCTTGAATGTTCCGTAGGCTTGAAGGTGTCAAGTATGGGCTGAGTCTTCATTTTGTAAAGATTCATATGTCTTTCGGAAAGCGTATGAATTTCGCCGCCGAGAGTGGAGGCGTTAATCTGAACTCTTGCGCAGTAGTCGAGTGTTTCGAAGTTCATAAATGCGGAGAAGAGGTCGTGCGCGCCGATAACAACGCCGTGGTTTTCAAGCATTACCGTGTTTATACCCTTTTCAAATTCGGCAGAGATATTGTCGCCGAGCTTGCTGCTTCCGGGCAGAGCGTAGGGCGCCATTGTGATGTTGCCACAGAGAAAACGTGCGTCCGGAATGATCGACGTATCGGGTATTTCTCTTGCGATGCTGAACGCAACGAGTGCCGGCGGATGTGCGTGAAGCACGGCTCCGAGATCGGGGCGTTTCTTGTAAATTGCAAGGTGGAAAGGATATTCCACCGACGGGCGGTGAATACCGATTATCGTGCCGTCCGGAAGGATCTGCATGATATCCTCGCGGCGGAGGTTGCCTTTGTCTATACCCGAAGGGCTGATCCATACAACACCGTCCGAATCTTTGATTGAAAGGTTGCCGCCGGTGGTCGTTGTCATGCCGTAGTAGTAAAGACGGTTCATGATCATAACGATCTGATCGGCGGGATGAAGCATTGAGAAGTTCATTTTTATATCTCCTTTGGTTGTAAATTAAACCGTTACGGTAACTTTTTTAAGCACTTCGGAAGCGTCGGGATCTATTCCGCGCACCTCGGTGAGCTTCAGCGCAAGAAGCTGAAGTGTAATTGCACAGCAGAATGCTGTGATAGCGTCGGGATGTTTATAATTCGATGTCGGAACGTGCAGAACCGTCGCCGCGCCGAAGTCGTCGCTTTTGTCGGTTATTACGAGCACATCGCCGCCTACGGCAAGAAGCTCGCGGCACATTTCCTTTTCATCGTCAAGCGTTTTGCCGTTGCAGGCGAGGATTATGGCAAGATCGCCTTTTCCTATCTGCGCTTTCGGTCCGTGATGGAAGTCCGAAACGGCATATCCGCGCATTTTTATTTTGTTTGTTTCAAGAATTTTCAGTGCGCCTTCAAGCGCTATAGGGTAGAGAAGTCCTCTGCCGAGAACGGAGGCTGCGGAAAGCTCCTTGTATTTCTTTGCGATCGGTTCAAGCGCTGTCGGCATATCGCAAAGCAGCTCCGAAGTGATTTCGGGAAGCTTTCTCAGCGCTTTGTAAAGTTCGTCGTCGCCGCCCCATTCAGCTGCGAGCATTGCCATTATGTAAAGCTGCGACGTAAACGTTTTCGTAGCCGCTATGCTTGTTTCGGGACCTGCGTTGCAGTAAAGCGAAAAATCGACTGCTTTTGCAAGAGGAGAGCTTTCGTTGTTCGTTACCGAAGCCGTAAGTGCTCCGTGTTTTTTGGCGTCTTCTATAACGCAGATAACGTCTTCCGCCATTCCCGATTGTGAAATACCTATTACAAGATGACCGGAATAGTCGATGTCCGCACCGTATTTCGATACGGCGGAGGGGGTTGCGAGTCCGCACGGAATACCTGCGGTTATCGCAAGCAGATACTGTCCGTATATAGCTGCGTGGTCTGATGTGCCGCGCGCCGCTATGGTAACGTTTCTGATCCCTCTTTTTTTGGCTTCCGCCACGAGAGCCGTTATTTTTTCGCGGTTTGCTTCTTCAATACCGGAAAGCACGTCCGGCTGTTGGCGTATTTCCTTTTCAAGATTTATCATGTTTTTCTTCTTTCTTTATATATTTGTCGTACCGGAATTCCGGCGCGACATTGCTTTCGTAGTAATCTTTAAGTGTTTCCATGCAGAATCTGCGTTCGTTTTTCTCGTCGCCCGTGCCGTGAAGGGCGCAAAGCTTGTCCGAATAATCGCAGAGAGGATATATTCTGTACCCTTTGTGCATGCCGTCAAAATGACATACGGTGGGTATTATCTCAGGTGAGCGCACGAAAACTTCGCCATTGCTTTTTACTATTTCTGCGGTAAGCATACCGCCGAGCATCTGCGCTCCGTAGCGCATATTTGAAAGAAAATTTCCGAGAGAATAAACGCAAAGCGTTTTTCCTCCGTCGTCACGCGGTATCCATTCCGTTTTCTGAACAACGTGCGGATGCGTTCCGATTATTATATCCGCGCCGCAGTTTGCCATAAAGCGGGCATATTCTTCCTGTTTTTCATTTACGGGAAAAACGCTCATCGCGCGTCCGGAATCGAACTCATCGCCGAAATGAACGCACATAACCGTGACATCTGCAAGCCGTTTTGCTTTTTTAATAAGTTTTTCCGCAAGAGAAAACGAAAGGCGCGGAATATCGCTTTCTCCGTCGCAATTCGTCGAATAAGTCATCTGAGCGAAGGCGACCTTTATCCCCTTCCGTTCAATGACTGAAACGCTGTCTCTATCGTAGCCTATTACGGCTTCAGCCCTTTCGGCTAAATAATTGCGCGTAAAGCGCAAGCCTTCATCGCCTCTGTCAAGCATATGATTGTTGGCTATGCCTATAACGTCAAAGCCGACGGAAACAAGATTGTCTGCCATTTCACACGGTGTGCAGAAGTGCGGATAACCTGAAAAATTGCTTTTTCCCAGCGGCGTTTCCTGATTTATATAAGCTATATCCGCCGAAGATATAATGTCCGAAACATATTTATACATCGGGGAAAAATCGTATCCTTCCGCAGTTTTTGCATCACGGAATATACTCGAGTGTATGAGATTGTCGCCTGCCGCAACAAGCGTTACAACCGTTTCATTTGCCTTTGCCTGCGGCATAACAGACGCCGCAAGCAAAAGCAAGACCGCAATAATTCTTTTCAAAATATCCGCAAACATCCTTGTTTTTCATTTACGGATATTTTGCGCATTATCTTTTTGATAATACTTCTTTTTCGTATTTTTCTATCTCTTCGAACCACTTTGCGCCTATGGGCAGACCACAGCTGCGGCAGTATTCATCCCATACTGCACCGAAGGGGAAGGTCTTCAGCTCTTCGTGCATCATCATAAGTTCGGTGAAACGTCCTTCGTCCTGAAGCTCTTTGAGTTTTGCATTCGGCGTGCAGAGCGCGGAAAGCAGAGCTTTCTGCCAACTGCGGAAGCCGACTACCCATGCGGAAACACGGTTTATGCTTGCGTCGAAATAGTCGAGCGCCATATAAACTCTGTCAAGCGCGTCGCAACGGACGATTTCCTTTGCCATTTCTTTTGTTTCGTCGTCGAAGGTGAGAACATGGTCGGAGTCCCAACGAATGCCGCGCGTGATGTGGAGAGCGATTTCGGGGAAGAAGCAGAGCAGAGCGGGGATCTTATCCGATACAACCTCTGTCGGGTGATAGTGACCGTTGTCCATAAGGGGGAGACAACCGTCGTGCATTGCGGCAAACGAAAGCGTAAATTCCGCAGATCCTGCTGTATAAGCTTCAACGCCGATGCCGAACACTTTGGATTCGACGCAGGGCTTTACGAGATTTTTGTCATAAGGCTCGGAGAGGATTTCTTCAATGGACTTTTTATATCTCATTCTCGGCCCCATTCTGTCTGCGGGAACATCCTTGAAGCCGTCGCCTATCCAAATGTTCATAACGCAGGGGATGCCTGTTTCTTTTGCGAAATATTCCGAAATTCTTATGCAGGCTTTGCCGTGTTCTACCCAGAATTTTCTCACTTCTTCATCAGGACTTGTGAGAGTCAGGCCGTTTTTAGCCATAGGATGAGAGAAGAACGTGGGGTTAAAATCTATACCCATGCCTCTTTCCTTTGCAAATTCTACCCATTTTTTGAAGTGCTTCGGTTCTATTTTGTCTCTGTCGACAAATTCGCCCGGTTCAAATATCGCATAGCAGGCGTGAAGATTGAGTTTTTTCTTTCCGGGACAGAGCGACATTGCCTTATCCATATCAGCCATAAGCTGCTCGGGAGTTTTTGCCTTTCCGGGATAATTGCCCGTTGTCTGTATTCCGCCCGTGAGCGGACCGTCGTGGTCGAAGCCCGTAACGTCGTCGCCCTGCCAGCAGTGAAGCGAAACGGGAATGGTTTTAAGTTTTGCGATAGCTGAGTCCGTATCTACGCCTATCTGTGCGTATTGATCTTTTGCAAGCTCGTATGCCGTATTTGCCATATATTTTCTCCTTTTCGGATTTTTTATTTTCAAACAAGTTTACAGAAGCGCTCGTATGCTTCGTCCCACATTGCTTCGTCTTCTTTTACGGGATAATATTCGCCCATTTCGGTTGAACGCGCAATGACCTCTCTCGCTTCGGAAAGGTCGTGAAGCTCGCCCATCGCAATTGCCTGCGCCGCGATATTTCCCATTGCGGTGGCTTCGACGGGACCTGTGAAAACGGGGCGTTTGCAAGCCGTTGCCGCAAATTTTGAAAGCATCTTTTCTTTCGTGCCGCCGCCGACGATATTTATTGCGGGAAGCTTTTCGCCGCACATTTCGTCGATCTTGTCTATTACCCAGCGATAGCGGAGCGCGATGCTGTCAAATATGCAACGAACGATCTCGCCCATTGTTTCGGGCTTGCCCTGACCTGTTTTTTCGCAGTATTCTCTTATTCTCTGCGGAATGTTTCCGGGGATGCCGAGTATCGGCTCGTCGGGATTGACGAGGAAACGGAGCGGTTTTGCGGTGAGAGCCATATCGGAAAGCTCATCATAGCTGTATTTTTTGCCTTCTCTCGCCCACTGACGGCGTGATTCCTGTTCGAGCCAAAGCCCCGTTATGTTCTTTGAGAAGCGGATCGTGCCGCCGTAACCGCCCTCGTTTGTGAAGTTGTATTCGTTTGATTTTTCGCTGATTACGGGCTGCTTGGTCTCTGTACCCATAATAGACCATGTTCCGGAGCTTATAAAAATGAACTTTTCGCCCTTTGCGGGAACCGAAACCACTGCCGAACCTGTGTCGTGCGCCGCAACCGAGATAACCTTCGGATCGATCCCGCCGACCTCCTCTTTGACCTGAGCGAGGAGCGAACCGCAGGGAGTGCCGGGCATAACGATATTACGGAAAATGTTTTCGGGCAGACCGTAACGCTTTATAAGATCCCAAGCCCAATCGCGGGCATTTGCGTCAAGGAGCTGGCCCGTTGAGGCTATCGTGTATTCCGTCTGCTTGTTTCCCGTAAGGAAATAGTTCAGCAGATCGGGGATGAAAAGCATATCTTTTGCTATTGAAAGAAGCTCCGGAGTATCTTTTTTGATTGCGAGAAGCTGGAAAAGACTGTTGAAGTCTATTGTCTGTATGCCTGTTCTTGCATAAAGCTCGTCGCGCGGAACAAATTTATACGAATATTCCGCCATGCCGAGATTGCGTTCGTCTCTGTAATGGGTGGGATTGCCGAGAAGATGACCTTTTGAATCGAGCAGACCGAAGTCCACACCCCAAGTGTCGATGCCCATAGAGGCGATGTCCCTGTCATCGGAAAGGGCGCACTGACGCATGGATTCCTTTATCTCGTGGAATATGCGGAGAATGTCCCAATTGAACATTCCGGCGTTTATTACAGGGTCATTTGAGAATCGGTGATTTTCTCTGAGCTCGATTTTTTCACCGTCGAAAGAGCCTACTATGCCACGTCCGCTTGAAGCGCCTAGATCTATGGCAAGCATTTTCAGTTTTTTCATAAGTTTTTTCCTTTCGTGTGTTTGTTCTCGAGGGGAATTTTATTGCTTGGAATGTGGCGCACGAAGTGCAACGGAAAGATTTCAAAGCCACAAATGAATGCACAACCCAATTATTTAAGTCTCATTTGTCTTTTTGTGAGCTTACCTGTGTAGACATCAAAAAATCTGCACATCATTTTTAATAATTGAAGTTTCTTTTGCCTGCTTTTCTTTTCAAAGAAAAGCAGGTTATTTTATTTCGGCTATTGTAACGCCAGTGTCGCCCTCTCCCCAATTGCCGATGCGGAAATTTGCGATCCGCTTGTCGGAACGGAGGAACGTCTGCACGGCTTTGCGAAGAGCGCCTGTGCCTTTTCCGTGTATAATACGTATTTCGTGTATGCCTGCGCGCTTTGCGTCATCAACATATTTGTCAAGCGCAAGCTCGGCGTCATCGCCGTACATTCCGCGAAGATCTATTTCCGGAGAGAATGTTGCCGACGTGCCGACTGCAGCTTTCACTCCGCCTTTAGGTTTTTTTTCTGTGCGTTCGTCGAACATCAGATTTTTCAGCTTGGTTTTCATTATTGCCGCGCCTACTCTTACGGCGATATTTCCTGCCGTATCCGGCTCGGAAACGACCTCTCCGTGCTGACCTACGCTGACGATTATTACCTTATCTCCCGGTACGGGATTGCGGGGAAGAACATAGCCTTCCGCCGTTCTTTTCACTACAGGATTGAGTTTATCCTCGTTTTCGCGGAGATTCTGACGGATGCCTGCTCTTGCCTTTTCCATTTCTTCTCGCAGATTTGGCTTGTCTTTGGCTTTCGCAACCTTGTCCATCTGTTCGAAGATAAACGCACTGGAAGCCTTTGCGCTTTCAACCGTGCGTACCGCCGTTGCGCGTGCTTTTTCAAGCTCTTTTTCGGCTTGCTTGCGGAGGGAATCCGTAAGCTGTTCTGTGTCAAGCCGCTCTTTTTTTGCCTCCGCGAGAAGCTTTTCGGCTTCGGATTTTGCTTTTTCCGCTTCTATGCGTGTCTTTTCAAGCTGTTCTATTACATTTTCAAAACGCTTGTCCTCGCCCGAAACGTATCTCTGCGCTCTTTGAATTATGTCTTTTGAAATACCCAGTTTTTCCGATATCGCAAATGCGTTGGATCTTCCCGGCGTGCCTATGATAAGGCGATATGTCGGGCGAAGAGTTTCAACATCGAATTCGCACGAAGCGTTACATACGCCTTTTGTCGATATTGCATATGATTTAAGCTCGGCGTAGTGAGTAGTTGCGGCACAGAGTGCGCCGCTTTCTCTTACCGCTTCAAGTATCGAAACGGCGAGTGCCGCGCCTTCCACGGGGTCTGTTCCCGCGCCAAGCTCGTCAAGCAGGACAAGTGTCCTCCCGTTTATTCTCGAAAGTATATCCACAATATTCACCATGTGCGCCGAGAACGTGGAAAGCGATTGCTCAATGCTCTGCTCATCGCCTATATCGGCAAGCACATCGGAAAATACACACATTGTTGAATTTTCCGACGCGGGAATGTGAAGTCCGGCACCTGCCATAAGTGCAAACAGACCGATGGTTTTCAGTGCTACGGTTTTGCCGCCCGTGTTCGGCCCTGTAATTATCAGCGTATCAAACTTTTTGCCGAGCGAAACGTTTATCGGCACGACCTTTTCCGTTTTGAGAAGGGGATGGCGTCCTTCAAATATTTCAAGCTCGTATTTGTCAGATATTTTGGGAGCCGACGCCTCCATTTTCAGCGAAAGCTGACTTTTGGCGAATATAAAGGCGAGCAGAGTGATGTTTTCGTAGTTTGTGAGTATTCCGCCCGAAGCTGCGGAAGCTTCCGCAGAAAGCTCGGAGAGAATACGTTCTATTTCGTCGCGTTCTTTTGTTTCAAGCACGCGGAGATTGTTGTTCGCTTCCACAACGGAAAGCGGTTCTATAAACAATGTTGCGCCGGAAGCCGACGTATCGTGAACGAGACCTTTTATTTCGTTTTTGCTTTCGGCTCTGACGGGAATTACGTATCTTCCGTCACGCATGGTGACGATCTGATCCTGCAGATGCTTTGAGTATTCGGGGCTTGTTATATATTTTTGCAGGATATCGCGTACGCGGGAGTTTTCGATCCGTATATGACGGCGTATATCGGCAAGTTTTTCGCTCGCGGCGTCGCTTATCATATCCTCGCTCTGAATACAGCGCGATATTTTTTCTTCGAGATATTTGTTCGGCGTAAGGCGGGTGAAATATTCCGTAAGCGCCGTTTCTTCACTGTGAGAAAGGTTTGCATATTCGCGCAGTCCTCTTGCCGCTCGGAGAACGGAGCATATATCAAGCAGTTCACGCGTTGAAAGCACTGCGCCTTTGTCCGCTCTTTCAAGAGAATCGGTAACATCGGCTATTCCGTAAAACGGAGGCATGCCTTTGAGCGATTGCATTGCTTTTGCCGCGTCCGTTTCGGCAAGAAGCGTTCTTACTTCCGCTATGCTTTCGGAGGGCATAAGCTCCGCAGCCATAGCTTTGGAGCCTTCCGTCGGAGCGACGTCGGAAAGCATTTGTCGTATTTTATCAAATTCAAGCGTTTTTATCGCTTTTTCAAAATTGTTTTTTTTCATTCGTCAATATCTATAAATTCACACGTTAATTCGGTATTTTTTCTTTTAGGCTCGCGCTTGAGCGGATCGTATGAAAACGCTCCGCAGATATATCGTCCGTCAACAAGTCCTTTTTTCGGGCAGATAACAAGCTCTCCGCCCGGCACTCTTGTGCCTTTTTCGCAAAATGCACAGCAACGGTCATCTTCTTCAAAGACATCGGGTGTTTTATCCTGCATGGCGTGCCTCCGTAAAAATGAGTTTGCTCAGGCAAACTTATAAAATAATTATATATCATATTTTTTTATTTTTCCACCCTTTTTTGAAAGATTTTCGCAAAGAACATGCGCAATCGTTGTCAAAAACAAAAACAGGCAAACAAGTACTGCGATTTTTGTATTATTTTCATAAATGATTTTATAAAATATGGCTGAAAATCCTGCCGTCAAAAGCGAGGAAGTAAGCTTACCGATAAAATACCCGTTTGTTTTTATGTTTTCGTGTGCCGCACGGTCAAATACCTGCATCATTACGGAGAGACCGGAAAAGCCGACTGTCGCACCGGCAAGCGTTATTTTCAGAAGAGGGGCTTTTTCAAAATTTGCGGACAGTCGGTCAAGTCCGCCAGTTATTTCGCATATGCAGGCAAAAGTATTGCTTATCATCGGAGCTTTTATGATTTCCGCCAACATATCGCTTGCCGCGCTGAAAAACGTGATGAATGTGCTTATCGAGAGCAGCGCCGCGCCGCTCTCGGCGACAGCCGAGCAAAGCGTCTGCGTCACCGCGATTGCTTGCGGAGACGCAGACGCGGGAGCGCGTACGATGTACGCGCGGCGGCGCGGCGCACTGAAGATCAGCAGTAAAGCCGAGCTTACAGTCTGCGCGGCAAGTAAAATTGCTCCGAGCTTTGCATTGCCGAACATTTTTGCACCGACCGCACCGACAAGGAACGCTGCTCCCGCACTGTTCGTAAAGGGTAGCAGCGAATTGGCTTCTTTGCGTGACATCCTGCCGGAAGAACAAAGCTCCGCCGCAGCCGACGCTCCTGCCGGATACCCGCATATAAGTCCTGTAAGTATAACGGTCATTCCGGACGGAGATACTCCGAAAAAAGCAAGCAGATGCTTGCATTTTGAAAACATTTCATCGCTTCCGCTTTTCGCAATAAGTTTCGCCGCAACCATAAACATAAACAGAGAAGGTATTGCTTTTTCGGTGCAGAGCAAAAGCCCCTTTTTTACCGATCCGGCTGTTTCGGCGGGAAAATAAAGAGAATATATTATTATGAAAATTGCTATGATAAAAATAAAAAATATACCCGAAAACCGTTTGAAAAGTTTTATAAAAATCACCTCCTGCATACAATAAATATGCAAAAACATAAAGATTTATATTTTTTCGGAGGTGTGGATTTGAAAAAGAAGCTTTTGCCCGGAATAACCTCGCTGGGCATTGAAATATCGGGACGCGACGAGGTGCTTGTGTGCGGATGTCTCGGAATAGGCTTTTATTCTCCCGATGAGGTAAAGCTCAATGTGCCGACGGGCGGACTTTCCATCACAGGGGAAAAACTCGGACTTCGCTGGGCGGGCTACGGCAAGCTTTCGGTTGCGGGAATTATAACGTCGGTGACTTTTTGCTGATATGGGAAGACTTTATGAATATTTTCGCGGCTCGTACACCGTTACGGCGAAAGCGGAATCGGTTTGCCGCGCACTGAGTCTGCTTATGAAAAACAATGTTCCGTTTTATAAAGTAAAAGCGGAGGGAGACGGCTTTGTGAGCTTCCGTCTCGAACCCGACGCCTTCCGAAAATATATCGTTCTTACAGAAGGACAGATTATTGAGGACGAACGTGTCGAGCATTTCGGGTTTGCAAGTGCGGCATTGAAATATAAAATGCGTTTCGGGTTTTTTCTCGGAGCGCTTTTGTGCGCCGCACTTCTGGCGGCTTCGTCATTTTTTGTATGGGATATAAACGTTACGGGACAAACGGGACTTTCGGAGGCGGAAATTCTTGAAACGCTTGCGGCACACGGACTTTATATAGGCGCATATATACCGAATATAGATGCCGTACGGCTTGAAAACGAGCTTGTTATAGAAAGCGAAAGTCTTTCGTATGCCAGCATAAACTTGCGCGGAACGGTAGCGGAGGTCGTTGTCCGCGAGCAGAAAAACAAAGATGTTGAAGAGCTTTCGCATCCATCAAACCTGATTGCCGACTGCGACGGTCAGATAGAAGCGATAGAGGTTCGCGGCGGAATGCCATCCGTAAAGCGCGGACAGATAGTGAAAAAAGGACAGATTCTTGTTTCGGGAGTTATAGATTCTCAGGCGGTGGGATATCGTCTTGTTCGCGCGAGGGGAGAAGTCTTTGCAAAAATAACGCTTTCCTACAAAGCCGAAATACCGCTTGTTTCGGAGAAAAAAGTTTATACGGGTGACAAGAAAGTAAAAACAAGTATAAAATTTTTTTCAAAAAAAATAAATCTTTTCGGAAATAGCGAGATTTCTTATGAAAAATATGATACAATAGAGGAAGAAAAACGTATTTGCCTGTTTGACAGGATAGAGCTTCCGCTGTTTATTGTAAAAAGCACTTATTCCGAGTATGTTTCGGAGCCTGAGAACACCGATGAAAAAACAGCTTATGTGCTTGCAAAAAAAGAAATACTGAGACAGAGCGAGGAAGCGCTTTCTTCCGTGCAGATACTTGCGCGAGAGGAAAGGTGGGAGTCCGACGGGGACGTTTTTACTCTTTATACAGATATAGATTGTATAGCAAACATTGCAAAAGAAGTATTTATCGATACAGACGGAGATAAGTAAATGTACGAAAAAATTCTTTATACCGAAACGATGGAACAGACGGCAAGTCTTTTCGGAAACTTTGATATGAACGCCGCAAAGCTTGAAAAAGCGTTCGGCGTCAGCATTACCAACCGCGAAAGCGACCGCAGCGGAGGGGATGCTGTAATAATTCGCAGCGAGGACAGCGATTCGCTTCTTTCTGCGTTTTCTGCGCTTGAATATCTGCTTTCCATGGTCGCTATGGGAACAGAGCTTTCAGAGCAGAGCGTGGATTATGTAATAAATACTGTCAGGAGCGGTGAGCCGCTTGAACGCTTTGGCGACGACTGTATATGCGTTACAACGCGAGGTAAGCCAATAAAAGCAAGAACCGTAGGACAGAAGAAATATATAGACGCCATAAAGAAAAACACTATTATTCTTGGACTCGGTCCCGCAGGAACGGGAAAAACGTTTCTTGCCGTAGCGGCGGCTTCGACGGCATTGCGGAACAAAGAGGTTTCGCGCATAATTCTGACGCGTCCCGCAGTTGAAGCAGGGGAACGGCTCGGCTTTTTGCCCGGCGATCTTCAAAGCAAAATAAACCCGTATCTTCGCCCGCTTTACGACGCTATGTTTGAAATGTTCGGCGCGGAAACCTATCAGCGCCATATAGAACGCGGGACGATAGAGATTGCGCCGCTTGCATATATGCGTGGACGAACGCTTGACGATTCGTTCATTATTCTTGACGAGGCGCAGAACACAACTCCCGAACAGATGAAAATGTTTCTGACGCGTCTTGGTTCTGGTTCTAAAGCCGTTGTAACGGGAGATATAACGCAGACAGATCTTCCGTTCGGCAAAAAAAGCGGTCTTGCGGAGGCTTCAAAAATACTTCGCGGAATAGAAGGTATAGCGATACACGAATTCTCCGAGCGCGACGTTGTCCGTCACAAGCTTGTACAGAAGATAATTTTAGCTTACGACAAGTACGAAAGAGAACTGAAGAGATCGCCCGAAAAATTCAGGGTCAAAAGATTGGGAGGGGACGAAAAATGAGATTTCACAACGAAATATATTTTCTCAACCGTCAGAGCAAGCTGCCTGTTACGGCGGATATGAAAAAGCTTATCCGCAGGGCTGTCAGCGAAACGCTGAAAAGCGAGGATTTCCCGCATCCGGCAGAGGTATCGGTGACTTTTACCGACAATGAAGGCATACGCGAGCTGAATCGCGGATACAGAGGAAAAGATGCCCCCACAGATGTTCTTTCGTTCCCGATACTTTCGGAGGACGACTCCGATTGGGACATTGACGAGGCTAACGGCTGCGCAGTGCTCGGCGATATAGTAATATCGGTCGAGCGTGCTATGGAGCAGGCTGAGATGTACGGACACAGTCCGGAAAGGGAAATAGCGTTTCTTTCGGTACATTCAACGCTTCATCTTCTCGGCTACGATCATGAGCGCAGCGAGGAAGAGGACAAGCTGATGCGTGAAAAACAGGAAAAAATATTATCATCAATAGGACAGGAGCGTAAAAGCGCAAAATGAAAAAGAATATTTTTACGGCGATAATAGGCAGGGCAAACACGGGAAAATCGACTCTTCTCAACACATTGCTCGGCGAAAAAATAGCGATAGTTTCCGACAAGCCTCAGACTACGCGTACAAAAATTACCGGTATAACTTCACGCGGGGAAACGCAGTACGTTTTCCTTGATACGCCCGGAATTCATAAACCGCAGGACAAGCTCGGATCGTTTATGATGCGTGCGGCTTCGGATGCTGCGGCAGGCGTCGATCTTATCCTTTATATCGTTGCGGCGGGAGACAGAATAGGTCCGATAGAAGAGTCGCTTATGAAGAAATTCGGCGATATAGGCGTTCCCGTTGTGCTTCTTGTAAACAAAACAGATATAAGCACGGCAAAAGAAATAGGCGATACTATCCTTCGTTTCTCCGAAAAATATAATTTTGCCGCCGTTATTCCGATATCCGCAAATAACGGCAAAAATACAGATATAATCTTTGAAGAAATAGATAAATACGCAATAGAGGGAGAATGGATTTTCCCGGACGATATGATAACCGATCAGCCGGAAAGACAGATTGCGGCTGAATTCATAAGAGAAAAACTGCTCCGGCTTTTAAGCGATGAAATTCCGCACGGAATAGCCGTCGTTATAGAAGATTGGAAGGAAACGTCAAAGCTGCTTTCCATCCGCGCCGAAATATTCTGTGAAAGAGCATCCCATAAGCCTATAATAATAGGCAAAGGCGGCGCGACGCTCAAACGCGTCGGCGAAATGGCAAGACAGGATCTTGAAGCGTTCTTCGGCATAAAAGTGTTCCTTGATCTTTGGGTAAAAGTAAAGGAAAATTGGCGCGCTTCCGAAATGGCTGTAAGCAATATGGGCTTTAAGCGCGAAGATTTCTGACGGAGGCTTTTGTATGATATCCATCGTAAAAGGCATTGTACTCCGCGAGGTCGATGTCGGCGAATCGGACAAAATGCTTACGTTGCTCACGGCGGAGATGGGACAAATATCCGTCTACGGCGGCGGCGTGAAAAGACTGAAAAGTCCGCATTTTGTGGCGTGTCAGCTTTATACTTATTCGGAATTTACGATCTACGGCTCGCGCGATAAATATTATCTGCGGGAATCTGTGCCTGCGGAAAGCTTTTTCGGCATACGCGATACGCTTGAAGGCGCGGCACTTGCGGCATATATCGCCGAGGTCGCCTGCGATATTTCACTTGAAGATCAGCCGGAAGAAAAGCTTTTGCGTCTTGTGCTCAATTCGTTTTTCTGTATAGCCAAAAAGCTTAAACCCATAGTGCAGATAAAGGCAGCTTTTGAACTTCGCGCGGCGGCGGAGGCAGGCTTTATGCCCGATCTTGTCGGATGCGAGGGCTGCGGAAAATCGAAGCTTGATACATATTATTTTGATGTCGAAGGCGGATATTTCTGCTGTGAAAGCTGCTATCGCGCAAAGGAGACCGATTTTGACGTTCAGGCCAAGCGCACAAACGAAGCGGAGGGAATATATTCGCATGCGCACCTTATAATTCCGCTTACACCGTCTGTGTTTGCGGCGATGAGGTATGTGCTTTACTGCAAACCGGAAAGGCTGTTTGCTTTTGAGCTGAAGGACGAGGCGATTGGCGAATTTTCCGGTGCCTGCGAAAAATATCTGCTTTGTCATCTTGAAAGGGACTTCCGTTCGCTTGATTTTTATAATTCGGTGAAATAAAAGGTCAAGATGCGAAGCGGGACAGGCCGATAATTTCAAGGAGAATATTGCCGATGAAGGAAATCGTAAAAAATAAAATTGCACCGAAATGGGTGCGTTACAGTAGCTATTCATTGTCTGTCATATCTATTCTCGCGATATTTTTGTATATATTGACCGATAATATGACTTGGATAGTGGTATTTGCGTTCACATGGTGGAGCTTTATGCTAACATTCTCGATCCTTTTAGCACTACTGAGTACAACCCAAAAGCCAAAGCTCACTCATGTATGCTTTGGCGACACATTTATTTCGGTCTGCTTGGGGAAGATCGTACTCAAACGTATTCCTTATGAAAAAATCAAGGGGGCTACAATCTCTCGTGCAATGAGTCCACCTTATCTTTATTCTTATTTTGATCAAGAAGGCAAAGAACGCGGCATTTTGACTCTTTATCAATCGGATTGTTCTTTCCTGCCGGGACTAAATTCAAAAGCAGGGATTGTATGTAAAGGATATAATATGAATGCACTGTGTTATGATCTTGCATATGCGGAACATCTGCCGGTTTTACTTGAGAAAACAGCGGTTTACATTTATATTACCGAGCAAATGTTTACTCTGCACAAGGATGTTCTGATACAAACGCTGCAAAGCAATCCCGATAGATTTTTTGTTGCCTGTTTTGACAAGGTAGCCGGAGAAGAAAAAATATTGGCTTTTTTGAATATTGATAAAAACAATTTATAACTCGGTGAAATAGCCGATGTGCTAAGCTTTTGTAACAGGTATATATTCAGCTTTTCCGGAAGAGAAGGTTATTTATGAAAAGAACGATTTGTATTATTGGAATATTGGCAATCGTACTCAATTTATTCGGTTGCGGACTTGTATATATTCCGGGAACATCTGAAACAGAGAAAAAGCGGATTGAAGAAAGTGCTGAAAAGCATTTGAATAATGTACTTTCTGCACTTGAGTCGGGCGATAAAGAAGCATTTGAAAATCTTTTCATTGACGATGTTAAAGAACAAAATGACTTTCAAATTGGTGTAGATTATACTTTTAAGTTTTATTATGAAAATATATTATCGTTTAAAGACACATTATCATATGAAATAAAATGTTATCACACCGGAGAAACATATGGAAAACGCGAAGAATACTGTGAACGGGTAACCATTCTGTATTTGCTCAATGTCGGCGATGCCCAATATAATTTATCTTTTCTCTTATACTTGGAACACGGTACAGAAAAGAACAAAGGAAAAATGAGCGCGTTTGAATTGATATCGGCAAACGATAAATATAATAATTTGTACGAAAAAAGCGGGGTATTTTACCCCTGCTGGAGAGATTAAATTCAAAATACGCAAACAGCTGAATCGGAATGGGTTGGCACAGAATTTATTTTTGCAGATGATAAATGTCTATACAAAACAAAAAAACAGAGATGAAAAATCATCTCTGTTTTCTTTATTATAGGGTTTTTCAAACCAATAATTAAAGCTTCTTTTGCCTTCTTTTCTTCTCGAAGAAAAGAAGGTTATTCGTACTGTGCGAGCATTTCGCTTACTACTTCGCGGAGCTTGCCTGCCGCCTCGTCTATCGCAACGTCATATTTTGCGCTCTTGTCTCTGTACGATATCTCAATAACGCCGCGTTCGCACGTCTTGGGGCTGACAACGGCTCTTACGGGGACGCCATAAAGATCCGCGTCTGCGAACATAACGCCGGGACGGATATCTCTGTCGTCATAAAGCACCTCAACGCCGAGCTTTTCAAGATCTGCACAAAGCTTTTCAGCTGTCTTTGTAACGTTTTCGTCGTCCGAGCGGAGGTTGCAGACTTCAACCTGCCAGGGAGCTATGCTCATAGGCCAGATAGGACCGTAATCATCATGGCTTTCTTCGCAGATGGACGCGGCAAGTCTGCCTACGCCGATACCGTAGCAACCCATTATGGGGTTCTGCGTTTCGCCGTTTTTATCTATATATTCCATTCCCATAGACTTTGTGTATTTTGTTCCGAGCTGGAATATGTTGCCGATTTCGATACCCTTTTTGATGGTTATCGAATGTTTGCCGCAAACGGGGCAGATGCCGCCTTCGGTCGCTTTTGCAACGCTTACATATTCAACGTCACCTACGTCGCGGGCAATATTAAGACCTTTGAAGTGAGTATCGTCTTTATTCGCGCCGGCAACAAGAGAGTTTATGCCTTTAAGTGATTCGTCATACACAACGGTAACGTTTTCGGGAAGTCCGACGGGACCGATGAATCCGGGATGAACACCCATAGCTTCCGTAACGGTTGCGGGATGAATGTCCGCGCACAGATAGTTGCGGAGCTTGGTTTCGTTTATTTCAAGATCGCCGCGAACGAAAACGATTACAATAGAATCGTCCGCATTGCGCTGATAAAGCACAGCCTTGCAGGAGCGCTCCTTCGGAGCATTAAGATAATTGCAAACATCCTCTATTGTTTTCCGGTGGGGAGTATAAACCTCTTCAAGCGGTTCAACCTCACAGGGGTGGTTGTGAACTATGCAATCCGCAGCTTCCATGTTGGATTTATAGTCGCACTCCGAGCAAATGACAAGCGTATCCTCTCCGATGTCGGAGAGAAGCATGAATTCGTGCGATACGTTTCCGCCCATCATACCGGAATCGCTCTTTACCGCAACGAAATTCTTTACGCCGCAACGATGGAAGATGCGATTATAGGCTTCATAACACTCTTCATAGTAGCTGAGAAGATCTTCCCACGAGGTATGGAAAGAGTATGCATCTTTCATAGTGAATTCTCTTACACGGATAAGACCGCCGCGCGCACGAGGCTCATCGCGGAATTTGGTCTGTATCTGATAAATCATATAAGGGAATTTTGTATATGTCTGCGCCGCAACGCGTGCAAGATGCACGGCAGCTTCTTCGTGCGTCATGCCGAGAACCATATCCGAACCGTTTCTGTCCTTGAAACGGAGCATTTCGCTGCCTATGGAATCATATCTGCCGGATTCTTTCCATATGGATGCGGGCATTGCGACGGGGAAAAGTACTTCCTGACCGCCGATTTTGTCCATTTCCTCGCGCAGAATATTTTCAATTTTTCTTGTTATACGCTTTGTCGAGGGGTAAAGTGAAAAAATGCCCGTACCGACCTGTTTTATATATCCGCCGCGTACCATCAGCGCATGGCTTGCTATCTGACAGTCGGCAGGAGCTTCCTTGAAATGTTCGCCCAAAAGTTTTGAAACTTTCATCATAAAAATAAACGTCCTTTTTTAAGTGTTACATGATATTTTAACACCATATTTTACTTATGTCAACCGAGCAGAGCAAAAAAACGGAGTCCCGACGCTCAAAAAACGTCCGGACTCCGTAAAATTTTTATTCTTTGTCTTTTTTGATAAGCTCTGAAACCGATGTTGCAAGTCCCGCGATAGACTGAATTTCGCTGGGGATTATTATCTTTGTTGCTTTTCCGTCTGCTGCTTTTTCAAAAGCTTCAAGACCCTTTATTGCTATAACAGCCTCCGACGGGGCGGCGTCGTTTATCATTTTGATACCCTCTGCGGTAGCTTCCTGAACCTGTCTGATAGCTTCCGCTTCACCTTCTGCCTGGCGGATCTTCGATTCCTTTTCGGCTTCGGCAAGAAGTATCTGACGCTGTTTCTGAGCTTCGGCGTCAAGTATCATAGCCTGCTTTTTACCTTCCGCAACGAGAATGGTGGAATTCTTTTCGCCTTCCGCGCGGAGGATCTGTTCACGGCGTTCGCGTTCGGCTTTCATCTGTTTTTCCATTGCGTCCTGAATCTCTCTGGGCGGAATGATGTTCTTAAGTTCAACGCGGGTAACCTTTATACCCCACGGATCTGTGGCTTCGTCAAGAATAGCGCGCATTTTCGTGTTGATTATGTCGCGCGAGGTAAGTGTGCTGTCAAGTTCAAGCTCGCCTATGATATTACGGAGAGTTGTTGCCGTAAGATTTTCAATTGCCGACATCGGATTTTCCACGCCGTAAGCATAGAGCTTGCAGTCCGTTATCTGGAAGAAGACGACCGTATCTATCTGCATTTTTACATTATCTTTTGTGATAACCGCCTGAGGTTCAAAATCGGCAACACGCTCCATAAGGGAGATGCGTTTTGAAATTCTGTCCACAAACGGAGTCTTTACATGAAGTCCGGTGTGCCACGTCGCATGATATGTTCCGAGACGTTCAACGACATATGCGTGAGCCTGCGGAACGATATGAATATTTGAAATTATAATTATGAGGAGTATTACAACAATTATTCCTAAAATGATAAGTCCCGGCATAAGTTTTACCTTCTTTCTCAGTTTTCTTTTTTGCAAATGAGCTTTACGCCCTCGATTGCCATTGCCTTGACGAGCGTCCCCTCGTCTATTGTGATATTGTCACGCTCGGAGCGAGCTGTCCATACTTTACCGTCGATTTTTACGGCTCCCGTTGCTGCCACGTTGTCTATTTTCTCAATCACCGTGCCTGTTTTTCCTATTACCGTGTCGGCATTTGTGGGGGAATAATTCACTTTCAGCACCTTTTTCACAAAGGGCTTGAGGAATATCATAAGCAGGACGGATGACGCAAGGAATACGGTTGCCTGAAGCCAGAGCGGCAGCTTGAAGATCGAAAGCAAAAGCGATATGAGCGCCGACGGTATAAACCATACCGCAACGAGCGCAAATGTCGAAGCTTCAGTAATTATTGCAGCGACTATCACGCCAAGCCATACCCAAGGCATAACCGCAAGTATTTCTTCCACAGACGTACCTCCTTTTCGCATTTGCCGGAAAAGCAATATGCGCTGTGTTTCTGTAATTATTATAACATTAAATTCAGCCGATGTAAATATATTGTCGTACGATTTTTAATTTAAGTGTTGAAAAATATATAATATGGGAGTAAAATATATGTAAACCTACAATTATTGAAAGGATAAACAATGTATAGCGAAAGAAAACAGATAGCCAAAGGGGTATATCTTACAAATATTTCTGCGGACAAGTTCAAATCAAACTATATTCAGATAAGATTCGTTATGCCGCTTGCAAAAGACACAGCGGCAAAAAACGCACTTGTTTTTCCCGTTATTCTGCGCGGAACGGAAAAATATCCGACCATTGCCGATATCCGCCGCCGCAAGCAGGAGCTTTATGACTCCGGTGTATGGTCCGGACACTGGAAGCATGGCGACAATCACATAGTATCCATTGAAGCAAGCTCGCTTCGCAATTCATATGCAATAGACGATACCGATATAACAGACGGCGTGCTTGACCTTATCGGGCAGGTGATTCTTCATCCCGTGACGGACGGCGGTGTTTTCAAAACCGAAAGCGTTGAGGGCGAAAAGAAGATAGCGGCTGACGCAGTCCGCGCGACAATCAACCAAAAGGGCAGATATGCAAGGCTGAAAGCGATTGAGAAAATGTTCTCGGACGACGCATACGGTATAAGCGACGGAGGCACTGTCGAGGAGATAGAGGCTGTTTGCCCGAAGTGCCTTTTCGAGACTTATAAGAACATTCTCGGCACGGCAAGGATTGAAATTTTCTCCGTAGGCGATTTTGACGCCTACGAGCTTGAAAAGAAATTTTCGGAGATTTTCTCTTCTGTTGACAGAGGAGAGATTTACGAGCCGAAATCCGATACAAAAGGCACGGAAAGAGCCGAGATTCAGAAGATCTATGACCGCCAGAACGTTACGCAGGGCGTGCTTGTTCTCGGATTTTTCACCGGCAGCGCAGCCTCCGATGACGACTACGCCGTGACAAAGGTTTTCAACACTGTTTTCGGCGGGAGCGCGGCGAGCAAGCTGTTTATGAACGTAAGAGAAAAGCTCAGCCTTTGCTATTATTGCTCATCGTCTCTCATTCCCGAAAAGGGCGCAATGACGGTTGCCTCCGGAATTCAGTTTGAAAACGAGCAGAAGGCATTCGACGAGATAATGGTTCAGCTTGATAAGATGAAAAGCGGCGAGATAACCGATGATGAGATCGAAATGGCGAAAAAATCCCTCTGCGACGACATCATGAGCTCTGATGACAGCATCCGCGCGCTTGCGGCAATAGCCTTCGGCGAGGTCATGTATGGCAGAAAGCTGACGGATGAAGAGAAGATTGCAAAGATAAACGCCGTGACAAAAGAGCAGATAACCGAGCGGGCGAAGGCTGTGCGTCTTGACACGTACTACTTCCTCTGCGGACAGGAGGAGAGCAAATGAGCGAAATAATAATGCGTGAAGACAAGGCGATAGGCGAAAGATATTATTATACAAAGCACAAGAGCGGACTTGATATTTACGTTATTCCGAAAAAGTTCCGCACAAGCTATGCTATATTTTCAACGAAATACGGTGCAATAGATAATTGCTTCAAGCTTGAGGGCGACAAAGATTTTGTGAAAGTGCCGGACGGTATCGCACACTTTCTTGAACACAAAATGTTTGAAAACGAAGACGGTAGCGACACCTTCGAGCGCTTTGCAAAATACGGCGCGGACGCAAACGCGTTTACGTCAAGCGAAATGACCGGCTATCTTTTTTCCTGTACTAGCCACTATGACGAAAACCTTGAAATACTGCTTGACTATGTTACAAAGCCGTATTTCACTCCGCAGACCGTCGCAAAGGAACAGGGAATCATAGGTCAGGAAATAAAAATGGGAGAGGACAACCCCTCAAGAGCCCGCTATTACAACACGATGGAAGCGCTTTATGCCGACAGTCAGATAAAAATAAACGTAGCCGGAACGGTTGAATCCATTGCCGAAATAACGGCGGATCTGCTTTACAGCTGCTATCGCACGTTCTATAACCTCTCCAATATGGTTCTTGTCACAAGCGGCGACATTACCATGGAGCAGGTGCTTGCCGTTGCGGACAAGGTTCTTCCGATGCAGGATGAAAAGAAGATCGTCCGCTGCTATAATGCGGAAAAAGCAGAGGTCAACAAAAAGCGCGTAAAGGTAAAGATGGCGGTATCGAAACCGATGTTCGAGATCGGCATAAAGGATATTGAGATACCGGCAGATCCGAAAGAGCTTTTGAAAAAGTCGATAGCAGGCAGCGTACTTTATGATATGCTGTTCGGCACGACGTCCGATTTTGCGATAGACGTTTACGAAAGCGGACTTGTCAGAGGTTTTGGCGCAGGCTACTCGCTTGACCATGTTTTCGGCATGGGAGAACTTGTCGGCGAGAGTGACGATCCCGAGGCGGTTTACGATAAATTCGTGAAATATGTTGAGAAAAAGAAGAAAGCGGGACTTGACCGCAGCGAATTCGAGAGAATAAAGAAAGCCAATTACGCAAGCCTTGTCAAGAGCTTTGATTCGACTCAGAACATTGCAAACAACGTAACCTATATGCTTCTTGACGGTATCGACATTATGGATTACAGCAAGGCTGTTGCGGATGTATCGTTTGAGTATACGGAGGAGCTGCTCTGCAAGCTCTTTGATGAAAAATACTATGCGATGAGCGTAGTCGAGCCTTTGGATAAATAAAATCCGAAAAATAAGAAAGAAAGGATGCGGACGCCGGTTTTATGCGGGAAAGGCACAAAACCGGAGGACGCGCGTCAGAAATGGAACAGATATCAAGAATTTCATTTCCGGGACTCGGAATAGGCGAATTTTCGCTTGACAATGTGGCGTTTACTGTTTTCGGAAGACCTGTTATGTGGTACGGAGTGATAATATGCATAGGAATAATTCTTTCGTTTTCATATTTTGCATATCGCGCCGGGAAAGCCGGAATAAAATTTGACGACGTTATAGATACAACGCTTTTTGCGGTTCCCGCAGGAATTGTCGGCGCAAGACTTTATTACGTCATATTCTACGGCAACGTCCATTCGTTTTATGATGTCATTGCTATATGGAACGGCGGTCTTGCCATATACGGCGGAATTATAGGCGGTGCAATAGCGGTCATTTTAGTATCGCTTTATAAAAAGATAGACTTCTTCAAATATGCGGATATGATAATACCCGGAGTTATGATAGGTCAGCTTCTGGGCAGATGGGGGAACTTCTTCAACGGCGAAGCCTATGGCGGACTTGTTACCGAATCGCATCCGCTGTATTTTCTTCGCATGGGACTTCAGAACGGAAACACCTTCCGTGATTTTGCAACCACCGATATGGTTTTTGTTCATCCGACGTTCCTTTATGAATCGGTATGGAATCTCATAGGGTTTATCCTTATAAACATATTTTATAAAAAGAAAAAGTTCGGCGGAGAGGTGCTTTTGTGGTATCTCGGCTGGTACGGCTTCGGAAGATTTTTCATAGAACAGCTCCGTACGGATTCTCTTTATATCGGAAATACCGGAATAAGAGTTTCGGCGCTGCTCGGAATGGTGCTGTTTGTAATATCGCTGCCGCTTACGGTGGTGTTGCATGTTCTTGCCGTAAAGAAAGAAAAAGCAGGAAAGATAAAACACAGCTACGATGTTTCAATTCCGTACTTTTTCGGAATAGGAAAGAGCAAATATGAAGCCATTGAAACCGATTCTTCGGTTGATTTCGATACCGCGGAATTTGAGAAAAACGAGGCGGAGAGTGACAAAGCGCTTCGTCGCGCAAGCTCGAAAAAGGATCTTTTCAAGGCGGATGAAAGTAAGGATGAAGAAGCTCCACCCCTAAAAGTTGTTTTCAAAAAGCAGGAAAAAGACGTGACCGAAAAATCCGACGGAGAAAATGCAGATGGCAAAGATAATTGACGGAAAGGCGATTTCTGCCGAAGTGAGAGCGGAGATAAAAGCGGAGGTTACAAAGCTTTCGGCGGAAGGAATAAGTGTTTGTCTTGCCGTTGTGATAGTCGGCGATGATCCCGCCTCGCAGGTTTATGTCCGCAACAAGAAAAAAGCCTGTGACGAAACAGGCATCCGTTCCGAAATAATCGCTATGCCTGCGGAAACTACCGAAGAAGAGCTTATCTCCGTGCTTGACGGGCTTAATTCCCGCAAAGACGTAAACGGCATACTTGTTCAGCTTCCGTTGCCGAGACATATAAACGAGCGAAATATAATTGCACATATTGCCCCGAAAAAGGATGTTGACGCATTCTGCGACGAAAACGTCGGTAGGATAATGACGGGAGGCTTCAGTTTTTTGCCATGCACTCCCGCAGGAATAATTGAGCTTCTGCATCGCAGCGGGATAAGTATAGAGGGTAAAGAATGTGTTGTTGTCGGGCGGAGCAATATAGTAGGCAAGCCTATGGCAATGCTTCTTTTGCACGAAAACGGTACTGTAACGATCTGCCACTCAAAAACAAAAAATCTGCCGGATGTTACACGTCGGGCGGACATACTTGTTTCTGCTGTCGGCAAGGCGAACTTTATAACGGCTGATATGGTAAAGCCGGGTGCCGTTGTGATCGACGTAGGTATGAACAGAACGCCGGAGGGAAAACTTACGGGCGATGTTGATTTTTCGGCTGTCGAGCCGATAGCTTCATTTATTACCCCCGTCCCTGGCGGAGTGGGACCGATGACGGTTACAATGCTTCTTAAAAATACGGTTACAGCCGCAAAAAAAGCCACCTGAAAAGGTGGCTTTTTAAGTTGAATTTATTTTTGTTTGCAACGGGAAATTGCCGATTTTATGTTACCGACACCGATTTTTTAATATGCTCTTTTAATTTTTTGTATATACAAATAAAATATCAAATAATCCTTTGAAAAAATATAAAATTCCGCTTCCGAACGAAACAATCAAAGCTATTTTGCAAATTTTTTTATAAACAGGTAGTTGGTTTCTGTCATTATAATACCGTTTTAGAGTATTTTTGGGGCCAGAAAAAGACATTGGAATTAATGCATTCTTATAAAGAAACGAACAGAATATTGCGATAAAGAATGATCCGGCGGAAAGTCCGAAGTCGGCGGTTTGCTCTTCATAGATACTTTGCATGATATAAGCAAAGAGCATCAGTGCAATTATTCCTGCAAGAAGAAGTATAAACGTTCTTTTCTTCATAGAGACTCCTCCCATTTTTGACTGTCTGTAATTATTATACTATATCTGCGCTGTATTTGCAATAACGAATAATATATGCACGGCGGCGATTTTGCATAATTGACACAGGCAGCTTCCGGTGATATAATAGGTCTTGTAAATATAATGAAAGACGGTAGAAAAAATGATATTCAGCGAAAAATATCACAGCAGAATAGAGGACTTCGGCAGGGGCGGACTTATGACTCCGGAAGCGGTTCTGCGCGTGTTTGAAAATACGGGAAGTCACCATTCGGATTCTGTCGGAGACAGTCTTATTTCGGGTAGCGCTGCGGGGATTGCATGGATAGTTGCGGAATGGAACGTGAAGATTCATCGCGCACCGAAATACGGTGAAGAACTTATTCAGTCAACATGCGCGGTGGGACTTAAGCCTGCAATTCAGAACAGCAGAAAAATGGCGATAAAAACCGCGTCGGGAGAAGTGTGCGCGGAGGGAAGTGCAAAGCTTGTAAGACTTGATGTTGCCACAGGAAAGCCTGTAAAGTCAACAGAGGAGCTTATTGCAAGATATGCTCCGGAGCCTGAGAATGAAAATGAACAAAAACTGCCGCGTCTTGTCGTGCCGAAAGAATTCGATTGCGAGCAAGAGGTTTTGCTTCGCCGCGGAGATATAGATTATAACGGTCATGTTCATAACGCAAATTATCTTACTCTTGCAATAGAAGCTTTGCCCGAAGCTCTTTACAGAGAAAAGAAGATCGTCTCTTACCGTATTTCTTATCGCTTGCCGATAAAAGAATCGGACAAGGTGACGGTCAGGATCGCAGTAGGCGAAGATTCCGTTACAGAGTGTTTCTTCGGCTCTGACGGTACGCTTAAAACCATAGTATTTTTTGAATTCGACCGTACTTCTCTACCTGAAGAAAAGTAGGCAAAATAAGCTTTGTAATTGTATTGCAAAAAATTTTCAAGTAAAGCAGCCGCACTGAAAAGTGCGGCTGAAACATCATATAGTTTTTAATTAACTTCTGGAACAGGCCAACCGGGATAGTAAATTCCATATCTTAAAGAGCAATCGTGAAAATTCTCTCCATCATCTAACATGTGTTTTGTTAACAACTTGAATATCCTAATCTTATACGAGCCTTCTGGATATTTCGAGGAATACTGGGTATAAAAATCTATGTACGCCACATACTCGTTTTCGTTTGTGATTATATTGAAAGTGGTAAACGCAGTTTGTATGCGTTCACCGGGAACAAAACGCGTACCTTCGCCCATAGGAAATTTGCAATCTATATTTAACAAATCTCCCTTATACTGAGTAAGCAAAAAATTCCAACCGTCTTCAAAATCAGAAACATTTAAAGCATCATCGGCAAAATAAGTTTTAAATGTCTCTTTATCGCCGTTCTTTATCAAATCGAATATCTGTGTTAGAATTATTTCCATATCAGCAGCTATTTTTTCTTGGTCAATTTGATTTGAACTACAACCAAACAAGTTAAACAATGTAAGCATTGCTACTACTCCGCTAATGAATTTTTTTAAATATGATTTCACGATATTCCTCCTAAAGATACTTATTTATTTCTCCAAGTATATGTTGCTTGCATATCGTTAAACTTCCAAGCACTTCCGTCCCATGTTTCTTTGAAAGCGGCATAAATATCAGGGTTGTTTGAAAAATCAATTGTTACAGTGAGTTGTAAGTTTTAAGCATATGCATTTGGGTTAGAGGGATCAAATCCATTTATCCACCACTGAAACTCTTCTGGAGAATAATCAAATAAAATCTCGTCGCTGTCAATTTTTCTGAGTCTTAATGACATTGGCATAGAGATATCTTTGCCAGTCAAATAATATCAGCATTTATGAATCTGCGCATATCGGGAGAGTAATATCTCGCGCGCATATAGCACAAACCGTTTGTGTCAGTCACAACACCGTCTCTGCCGTTGTAGCCGAAGATTATATCGCTTGTGCCTGTTCTCGCAATACATTTGCCATAAGTATCATATGCAAATGTATCGGTTACAGTGCCGCTTGCATCCGTAACGGCTACCGTGCTGCCCCTGAAATCGAAATGGTATGTTCTGAACGTATTGCTTGCTTCTTCTCCGATAAGTCCGAGACCGTATACATACTTTGTAACTACGCCGTTTGTCGTCTTTGTAAGAAGCTGACTGAGCTTGCAGTTCGTATTGTATGTGTAGGTGGTTTCCTTATCGTCGCAAACGCACTTTATACGCACGTCTTCGGCGTTGTAAGTGTAGAAGTGACCGTCCATTCTGACAAGTCGGTTTGACGAGTCATAGTCGAAAACGCTTTCGGAGTTGGACACCATATTGCCGTCCATATCATATGTCACTTCAAAGCCGTTGTACATTTCAAGGCGGTTGTTTGTGTCATATTCAAATATGGTTTCGGAAGTGTCGCCGATAATGTTGCCTGCGGCGTCATAATCAAACGTTTCTGTGGAAATTACCGAGCCGTCGTTGTTTTTAACGGTTTTTTCAATAACTCTGCTAAGGTTGTCATAAGTATAACACAGTCTGGTATTATTTGCAAGTATTTTTTCTTCGACAATTCTCGACAAATCGTCATATGTGTATTCAAAGCCGGAAATAACCTTGCCGGATGAAGCTTTTTCAACGGTGGAGATCATTCGCTGCTTTGCGTCATACGCGGTGGTTGTAGTGCTGCCGTCGGGCTTGGTAACGCCTACTACACGGTTGTTTTCGTCATAAGTGTAGGAAGTTACACGGTTTGCCCAGTCGGTTACACGGATGAGATTGTGGCTTGCGTCATACTCGTAAGCTTTGGTACCGTTAACAAAAACTCCGCCCCTGTTTCCAAGGACGGAGAAAATTGTTGTTCAATATGTACGAACAATATCTACTTTTATTTTAGCGTCTTCGCCAGCGAGTTTTACAATTACTTCTTTTCCAGAAATATCTTGAAGAGTAATGGACTGATTTTGATTTGCGATCACAGAACAATAATATTCTCCATCAATCATAACAATAATTTCAGCATTTCCTTTTTCTATAGAACTATTAATGTTAATTGTTAAAGTATTACCGAATATTTTTGTAGCTTGAAGTATTGTAACTCCGTGAATCTTACCATATGATACGGTTATATGGTCGCGATCATATTCTCGAAATTTTGTTCCGACAACATAGGTTTTTCCACCTGAACGTTGTTTGGATCCCATAGAGGCTCTGTAATTTTTATCAGATTTAATGATATCTTCTTTAGTTAATTCAACCAAAGAGAAATTTTCGGGACCGTTTGTGTCAACAAAATCTGAGGAAGACGAAAGCGTGATTATAAGTCCTATCACGAACGTAAGAATTATAATAGTTGGAATTGTGATTAGTAAGACAAGTTTCATTTTGCTTTTGCTGTTTTTTGTATTCATTTTTTTTTGGTCATGCAGTATTGATGGTTCATCAAAGGAAGAAAGCAATTCTATCCACTTTTCCTTTGGAGAAGATTCAATTTGCTTTATCTGATCCACGGTAAAGTTATGTTTACAATTTGGACATTCAAATTGTTTCCATATCCATTTGATATTTCCAACCGCGTTATAATTTCGAAATTTAACGCCGCAACCAATAACAGTTTTTGGAAGTATCGGTGGTAGGTCTTTTGCTTCTTCCGAATTGGAATTTATAACCTTGGACACCTTAACAGCATTCAGTAGGGTGTTACAAATGGGACAATAGTGGTTTTTTGAGATATAACTAACATCCTGTCTAACATATCTAATACCGTGAATCATATTTCCTCCTAAAAATGATTAATTTGGTTGTTAGCCAAATATAAGTGAGATATCCAAACCAAATCCAAACAGCAATGCGCCTATTCCTGCTTCTGCACCTATTTCAAATTTGCCTTCATCATTTTTTCCAGCAGTAACATTTGCCTCTGCACCGGCACTTAAAAAGTCAGCGTTGGCACCTATCTCAATTTCAAAAAGCCAAAGATCTATTGTAAATGATGCCTCGGCTGTTGCTACTGACGCTTTCGCTTCAGCACCAAGTTTAAAGCCTCCTTCGTAAAGAAATTCGGCACTTACTTCTGCAGCCAAGATATTAGCTTCTCCATCCAAAGACAGATTTCCAAGAGTTAAGTTGCCTTCGGCGGTTGCGCCTGAAATTCCCGCTTCAGCGCCCAATCCTTTATCCATCAGTCCAGCATATGCAGTTCCTGCATATAATCCGCCAGATGCAGATGCAGTATCATTACCTACAGAACCCGATATGGATTTCCAAGAGACACTATAATATGTTTGCTTTTCTTGTTCCTGCTTTAGCCAAACTTCATATGCATATGGAGGTAATCCTTGCTCTAATCTTCTAAAATCTCTCATTGATCCATCATAAACAAACCCTAATTCCTGCCAAGTCTTATTAATGGATGGATAACAATAAGGAAGCGTAGGACCATATACATGGGAGGTGGAAGCAGTATTACCTCTCTCCGCACTTAATCCAAACGGATCTACGAAAGAAACAGGGTTGCCGTTAGCATAGGCATAGCGGTTAAGTGTTACAGCGTTTGATATCTTGCCCGCAATAATATCCGCATTTATGAATCTGCGCATTTCAGGCGAGTAGTAACGCGCCCTCATATAGATAAGCCCGTTATCATCGGTAACTACGCCGTCACGACCGTTATAGCCGAAGATTACCTTGCTCGTACCGGTTCTGCTGATGAGCTTGCCGTAGGTATCATATGCAAAGGTATCGGTAATATTTCCGCTTGCATCGGTAATAGCAATAGTGCTGCCGCGTGCATCAAAGTGATAGGTCTTGAAAGCGTTATTTACTTCCTCACCAATCAATCCCTTACCATAGACGTACTTTGTAACGACGTTGTTGGTCGTCTTGCAGAGCAGTCTACTGAGTTTCGCATGAGGATCGTAGGTGTAAGTGGTATCCTCGTCGGCGCAGAGATTACGGATACGCACATCAGCCGCATCGTAAGTGTAGGTATGACCGCCAGCGGTGAGCAGTCTGTTTGCAGAATCATACGTGCAAGTCAACGTACCATTCGACAGCATATTACCGTCAAGGTCATAGGATACCGTGTTACCGTTGAACGAGATCAGACGGTTGTTGGTGTCATACTGGAAGCTGCTGTCAGGTGCAGAGGTTACGTTACCCGCCGCGTCATAACTGAACGTCTCGGTGGAAACTACCGAATTATCACTCAGCTTCTTGATCGTTCTCGCAGTCACTCTGCTGAGACTATCGTAAGTATAACACAGTCTGGTATTATTTGCAAGTATTTTTTCTTCGACAGGCTTTTCCTGATGTCCCTTGACAATACAAAATACATATGATACTATGAATACAGTAAATAATCGGAGGAACAATATGAAAAAAATTATCTCTTTGCTTTTATCATTTGCGTTGATATTAACTTTTTTATCGGTTATCGCTTCGTGCAAGCATAAAGAAGCTACCCCTCACGAATATACTTCGGAGGAGCGCGAAGCAATGCGTAATCCGAGTTTTTCTTCATCGCCGTTTTTTGCTGTTAAAGAGGGAGAAAAGCCGCTTGCGGACTCAAAGATGAAATCAGTCATCTCCTCTTTGCCTGCCGACCGCTACGAGACATATCCGAATCTTCATAACGTGCCGCTAACCGCAACGCTTTATAAGGATGGCAAGGAAATTCCGGTCGACCTTAAAGATAAGCGACTGATTCGTTTGATGAATTGTTACAATAATTCGATTTATTATAACCAATATGCCTATACGCAGGGATTATTAACGATAGATTATATTGAAAAAGCTTGCAGTGAGCCGTTCAGATTGGAGCTGACATTTGACACAACGAACTGCGGTACCCTAATTCCTTATGATACATACATACAGACGTATGACACGTTCATAATAGCAAACAAAGAGTTTACTTTGCTTGCCCACGATCTGCCGGGAATTGAGGGACAAGAAGACAAATATCCGTTTAAGGCTGTCGGGCATTATCCTCTTTTTGAGGACTATTCTTGGCTTGATTTGTTTGGATTTTAATTCCTTGGCTTGATTATTGCTTTCTCCGCTGTTTTGAAACAGCGGAGAAAGCTTTCTAACTATATAAATAAGGCAACAAAGTGATTTTGCCAAAACAATATTATTTGTATGATTGGTAAATGTTGTGTGCGATTTGCATGGTTAATGTCACTTCGGATATCGGGCTTTGTATAACACCGTTCTTATAAACCTTCCACGTTGGGTTCTCACTGCTCCCCAAAAATTTTGTTGATCCTCCCTTCACTTTATCAGTATTGGCAATTACAATTCCATTTGAATTTATCTTTCGACTCAACCAGTAAGCTACATTGTCATTTGCTGGTTCTCCTGCGGTGTTACAAGCTGTCATCATAATAAAATTGATATTATTGTTTCTTGGTAGATCAGCAATTTCATTTTTTGAAATAATTATGGGAGTTCCACTTTCATCTTCGTTATTTAACGAATCTACGCCTCCATGTGTATGTATTATAATACATTCGCCGGCATTGCTCCAAATATTTTCAAATGCCAATGCCGTAGTCGGCGTCTCCACGACGTAGTCTCCACCACAATTAAATGCCTTAGCCATATCTTCTCCCATTATTTTGGATGAATTGATCCAACCGCTTTTATAACAGCTTATGACTGTAACTTTGTTGGGTATATATTGTGCTTTATTTACCTTTATCGTACATACTGCGTAAACGCCGCTTTCGTCCTGCGCTTCTGCATATATCTTTGCAGAGCCGGCCGCTATACCTATCACTTCTCCCGAGTTTCTATTTACATCTGCAACGCATGGATTGCTACTGCGCCATTTGATCGTTTTTACCGCTGCATTTGCGGGAGATACTTCGGCTTCAAGAGTATATGGTTCGCCTCTGTTAAGTACAAGCTCGCTTTTGTTGAGAGATATATGCGAGACTTTGATATTGCGCGATACGACGACATTACATGAGCCTATTGCGCCGCCTCCATCCTGCGCTACCGCTGATATTGTTGCCGTTCCCAAATTTCTTGCATATACAAGACCGCTTGATGGGTTTACCGTCACAACACAGGGATCGCTGCTACTCCACGCTATGTTTTTGTTTGCCGCGTTTTGAGGACGGATTGTAGCTTTTATATAATCCGACTTTCCCAAAGTCAGATTATATACCGAGTTTTCCATCTGTATTGAAGTTACGAGTATCTCGTCCGTAACAGTAACAACGCATGAAGCGCTTTTTCCGCTACCGTCTGCGGCTGTTGCCGTTATTGTTGCGGTTCCTTTGGAGGATGCGTACACAATGCCATTATGTACTGTTGCAACGCTTGCATTGCTTGTATTCCATGTCACCGAGCGATTGGTCGCATTTTCGGGGTATACGGATGCGGTGAGCAATAATGTCTCACATACTTCTATTGTCGCTTTGCTTCTGTCGAGTTTTACGGAGCTTACATATATGTTTCCGCTTCCGCTTTCGACGTTTACGCTTATGGAATCACTACATCTGCTTCCGTCGGTAGCCATAGCATAAATTGTTGCGGTTCCTTCGGATTTTGCGTAGATGTAACCGCTTGATGCATTTACGGATGCAACGGACGGGTTATCACTGCTCCATACAATGTCCTTGCATGATGCATTAGTAGGACATATCTCTACCGAAGTGTAATAATACCATTCGCCGACTTTGAGAGAAAGTCTTTTTGGATAAACGCTGACTGAGTTTACATAAATCATAGCATTTCCTCCCAAAATCAAAACATTTTTTCGATAATAACCTTCTCGTTTCTTACGAGGTCAAGGTTAAACATAGTCATCTCACCTTCGTCATCTTCGATCGGATGGCATTTTGTGCCGTACTGCCATACGGCGATGGCATTTCTTGTAATGCCGGAAGGTGCAAAGGGCATCCAATTGTCAGGATGGATGAGATGTGATGTGGTGATGCCGTCATATTCCTTGACGGTGGGTGCTTTTGCCCAAATAAGGCATCTTTCAAAAATCTCCTTGTCAGACTGTATGCCGCGACTGTATTCACGGTCAAATGAAAATTTTGCGTCTGTATTTGCGATAAATCCTGGCGTATAACCTTCTGCAATGAGTGCTTTTGCAAAGCCTCTCATAAAGTCGCGGTTTGCCGTTTCGTTATCACCTATTTCGAGAAATATAGCCGTTCCTTCGGGAATGCCGAGTTCGGCTATACAAACATTGACTTTCTTTGCTACGATAACGCCTTGCTCTTCAGTGTTCTTTTCGTCAGAACAGGTGTACATCGCCGCAATTTTGCAGCCCTTGCCGTGTATGAAAGCGATTTCCTCTTTTGTGAGGCGGTTTTCTCCGCTTATGTATCTTCCGCAGAAATTGGGATAGATTTTGTTTCGTACGATCCACTCAAAATGGTCGATGTTGTTCTGAAGCAGGTCGGATGCCTGTGTGGCGGAGTCCGCACCGAAGAGAAGTCTGTCTACGTTTTTTGCCACTTTAGGGATTGATGTCGAGGCAACAGGTGCAATATTCTCGACCTCTGATATTCTTGTTTTATAAGCATTTCTGCATGCCATATTTTTATTCTCCTTTAATTTTATTAAATTTGTTTTTGTTTTAGCAGCTGCAGCCAAAGTATAAAATTTAACGGTGACAGCTGCTGTCATGGTTGAAAATTTTTTTGAAATCAATTGCACTCATATTCGCAAACGCCGTCGGGAGTATCGCAGAGCCAGCCCTTGAAATAAGAACATGAAAGGCAAATGCTTTTTCCCGGCGTTATTGAGTCGAAGTAGTCACGCATATAACCATTGTTGTCAAGATTGCCAAAAACGTTCGTTCCGTTTTCCGAAGACTTGCCGTTCCAGCTTTGAGTCGGTATTTTACCGTTGTTAATTCTTTCAAAAAACCTGTTGGCTTTGCTCCTAACTCCTGACGCACCGGAAATACTTTCATCGCTTTTGAGAAAGCGATTTTTTTGTATTAACATACCATGCAAATTTTTCAGGAGTACCTGCGCATTGTTTTCATTGTCCGGTGCATATTCGATTTCAAGCTCGTAATCGGCGTGTCCAAGATATCTGTTTTCATCTACGACAAGTTCATAACCGTCTGTCTTGCAAAGCACGGTTCGGATCGTTGCAAGAGAGCCTTTCGGCTTTAGCCCGATCTCAGTAAAAGCGTTTTTTTCAAGTCCGTTATATATGGGCATCTGTTTTTCGATGCTCTTATCGGAGTCCGCAAAATGAAACTTCATAGTCGCCTTGTATTTTCCGTTTTTAAGCCTTACGCGACAAGTGATATTGTTCTTGTTCATCGCAAGGTCATCTGTATCGAAATAGTAATTTATTTGTTCAGATGATGATATCCCTCCGTTAAAGTGATTCAAAAGGGTATGGTAGTCTTCTTTTGATATGAGAAGCTTTTTTTCAAGCTCGGTCATGATTTTATCCTTCCTCTTATGATTTTTCCTGAGCCGTTTTTGGGAAGCTCGTCCACCAGCTCTATGACCTGCGGGATCTGAAACAATGGTAGATGTTCAATGCATAGCTTTCTCACCTCGTCAACAGATAAGAAATCGCCGACGATTTTCATACCTATCTGTTTTCCGGATATTGTGTCAAATCCGTAGACAAGCACTTCTTTAACGCGAGAATCGCGCTTCAGCTCATATTCCACCTCTGCGGGATAGATATTCATTCCTGCCTTGATGATGAGATCGTCGTTCCTGCCTTTTATTTTGAGAAAGCCCGAGTCTCCGATGCAAGCGATATCGCCCGTGCAGAGCCAACCGTCTTTAAGCACTTTCTGCGTCTTTTCCTTTTCGGCGTAGTACCCGAGCATTACGTTCTCACCTTTTACCCAAAGAATTCCTTCCTTGTTTTTTCCACATTCTTTTCCCGATGTATCAAGTATTTTCAGCGAGACCGATTTCAGCGGTATTCCGACGCAATCAGGATGTTTTGCGAACTGCTCCGGAGGCAGATAGCTGACTCTCGGGCAAGCTTCCGTAAGTCCGTAAACGTGGTATATCTTGCACTGAGGAAAAGAATTGCGTATCATAAGCGCTGTATCCGCTCCCATGCATTCTCCGCTTATGCAGATGTGCCGCAGCGTTTTCGTTCTGCTGTCGCGCTTGAACCTTGCCATTGCAGAAAGAAGCGTAGGAGTGCCGCAAAAGGCTGTTATGCTGTATTGATCGATAAGTTCGAGCATTCTGATAGGATTGAACTTTTCCGAATAAAACTGTATAGCTACGCCTTTGACGAGTGAAACAAGGAATTCCCCCGTAAGAACGGCACAATGATAAAGCGGGCGTGAAATGAGTATTTTGTCACCGGACCCTATTTCAAAATATGATGCGATATCGCCGACATTTGTTATGATGTTCCTTTCGCTGAGCATAGCGCCTTTGGGCTTACCCGTCGTTCCCGATGTACACATTATCAGCGCAGGATGTTCTTCCGGTTCCGAATACTTGTTGCCTTCATGTTTGCCAACGGAGAGCTCTCCGTCGGTATCTGTAATCATGGCGTCGGGAGATATCGTATCTAGAATTTTGCTGCAATGAGCTGTTCCGTATCTTAAAGACAACGGTACGGCTGTTACCCCTGCTGCAAAGCAGGAAAGAAGTGCTGCCGCCGATAACATTTCGGATTTGCAAAGTATCGCACAGCACCGGAATCCTCTCAGCTTGTCCGCAAAATGTTCGCTGCGCGATATAAGCTCATTAAATGATATTTCGGTATCTTCCTCGCAGACCTTTTGATCTTTATACCGCAGCATTTGCTCTTTTATGTAATCCCATAGTATCATTTTGAGTCACCTCCCGCGCAGTTTAAGAGTTCTGTCAGAATTCGCTTTTCATCATCGCTTATTGAAAGTAACATATTTTTTATTGTCGGTAGGAGCGAGTCGCGACGCTTCATCAGATGAGAAGCGTAAAGCATTCTCATCGTATCGGCTTTTTTGACTATCAAGCTGTATGCGTCGCTTGCATTCGAGGAAAGGGAAAGCTCTGTTTCAAGCCGTTTGATTCTTTCAAGCATCGCTTTTTTATGCTCCCATATAAGTCTCAATACACGACGATCCGTTTTTTCATATGCGATTGAAGAGTCATAAAGCCTGTCAAGGTATTTTGCGATATAGTTGTGAACGGCAATTCCGTATATGAGTTCAGATGTTTCTTCCGGATATTTATCTATCGTATGACTCAAGTATTCGCCTATTTTTTTAAGACAGTTTTCAGGTGAAAAACTTACTTGTACATTTTTCGGTCTTATAGCACAGATGTTTCCGAACCACCCCTTGTTATAGCTTGCTCTTCGTCCCGCTTCAAAGGCTTTCTGTGGGGTATTGAATTTTCTGTAGACCCAGTTGCTGTCGTAAGCATAGATACAATATGTTTTGTTTTCTCTGTCATATCCGCAGATTGTTCCATCGTGTGCGAAATGGCGCTTTTTGTACCAGCTCTTACCCTCAACATAGTAGTCATCGATCCCGTCAAAGCATACATAGTATCCCGCATCTATCATATTGCGGATGATACCGTGTACATAGCCTTTGAAAAATTGAGTATTGAACCAGCGTCTTTCGATATACGGACTTACATTCCACCCCGAATCGACAATGCCGACTTCGGGAGATGAAAAGTCGCTTAAAAACTTTTTCGAACATATGAGCATCATAATTTCTTCAAGGTACCAGTTTCTGATCGACGGATTGTCTCTTATGATTGCCGTGCATGTACCCTGATAGTGATATGTGCTGTACAGCGGTTCAATAAGCGGCAGTTCAACAGTCTTTTTCATCGGCATCCTCCTTTATGTATTTTTGTACAAGATTTATTACATCCTCTGCTTTTGTAAGATCAAATGGATTCATATCGACCTCGTCAAGGGTTATCTGAAATGCTTCCTCTATCATTACAAGCAGCGCGACCATCTGAATACTGTCGAGCAGAAGGTCATCCTGAAGCAGGCTCTCCGGGAGGACATTTTCGATTCCGCTGAGTTCGGATAAAACAGCGGATACTTTATCGGATATGTCCATTTGAAATCACCTCCCCTACAGCGCGTCTGACAATTGAATAACATTCGTCCTCTTTCTGTAATGTGGATATGAGGATTCCACCGTTTGAATTGCAGATATCGATATATTCGTCACGCAGTCTGTATTGCAGTTCCATATCGATATATCGCTCTTTCTCTGCAGGTCTTGAACGCACTCTTTCGACGGCGGTCTCTACCGGAACATCAAAAAAGAAAGCTATATCTGGTTTAATGATATATTCCGCTATTTCGTATATCCATTTATCGGTCTTAAAGCCTCTTGCGCGGAGGTTTGCAAGGCACGAATAAAAGTATCTGTCGCTTAAGACGATTCGACCGCTTTCAAGCGCTGGAGCAATGACCTTGCTGACATGTTGAACTCTGTCGCTTGCCGCGAGCAGAGAAAGACTGCGATAGTCAAAGGCATCGTGATTCGGACAGTCCATATATGTTCTGAATATATCCGATCTTCGCACGTTTGACGTGGGCTGTTTTGTCGTGAAAACATCGAAATCTTTTTTCAGATCGTTTGTTAGCCTTTCCATCATTGTCGTTTTGCCGCAACCGTCAAGTCCGCAGAAGGTTATAAGAAATCCGGGCGCTCTGTTTTCGCGCATATCAAGCCTTTTCATCCGAAACCTCCTCCAGGTCTTTTGCTCGCTCGTTCATAAAAAAGCGTTCCGTTGTGCTTTTTGTTTTATAGATAAAAATCTTTTGGTCTTTTGGAGAAATGACTCTACAAGTAAAATCCTTATCACAGGCGAGTATTTCAGCCGATTTTTTCTGCGCAAAGCCAGGCGCTATATCGAACAGGTTGCTCGCCTCGAGTATCGCATAGGCGCATACATGGCTAAGCCCGAGCTCCGACGCTCTTGCAAAAATTTTTTCGATAGTCTCATCACTCAGCTCTTTGAGAAGCAGATAAATGTCGCAATATTTGTAAAGCGTCATATCGCGGTGCATTTCGACCCAAGATAGCGTTGTTGCCTCCTTGCAGAGGTGTGCGCAGAGGTGTATAAAGAAGTCGCACGCATTTAGCGACGGTATTTTGATACCGTTTTCAGCAAAGACTATGGTGCTTTCAAGCATTGAAGATAAGGCGCCCGTATCGCTGTTTTTGTAGTCCAGAGAGAAGTTGATATCAACCTCAAGATATTTCATATATGGGAGATCCACTTCCTTTATGTACGGTACAGTTTCCCCACGTAGCATTTTCGATGCGATGATTTCATTTCTTGATGCGGGAACAAACTCTCCTTCACGTACATTGCCTTGCCGGAATCCTGACTTTGTCAGAGCATTTCCGACGAGAGTTACGTCGCTCGGCAATACCAACAGGTCGATGTCATTTGATGTCCTGCAGCCTTCGGGATAATATGCGCAAAGTATAGCGCCTTTCAACATAGCTACTTTGCAGTCGATTTGCGCAAGTATTCCGGAAAGCATATTTATGCACTTGAAAAAGCTGTGATTTTTTTCTTTGTTCTGCTCGTATGCCGAGCCGAGAGAATTGCGGAATTCACGGTTCACCTTTCCAAGAAGTCCGTTCGTTTTAAGAACATCATAAGCGACGCCCTGCATACGGTTGAAGAACAGCTGACCAAGCACGGTCGGTGTGGCATGTGCAAGAAGCGCCTCGTCAAAATCTTTTTCTTTGAATTTACACAGCGCCTTAAAAAGTTGTTTTTCTTTTTCCGTCATAACAATTCCTTTCGTTTTTTATTTTCGGTTCGGAGCGGGCGATACTGTATGGCAATTGCGGCATATATTGCGGTATCTCATAAGAACGTTTGTGAGACGGGCGATTATTCAACGGTCTTGTCTCCGTTCCGCGATAATTTTAAAACTTAACCCTGACAACCGCTGTCATGGTTAAAAAATCTTTTATGGCTTCAATAGAAAAGCAGTATGCAAACCCATAGTTGGGCTTACATACTGCTTTTTAAGAAATTATTTATTATCTTACTTTCATAAAAAACACTATGACATAAAAACAATAAAGTTGACATTAAAACCTTGCATTTGGCATAATTCGGTGATATACTCAAATTGTCTGTTGGTATAAGTTTACAGACGAGAAAGGTATGGTTTATGTTACCTATAATTGCAGCTATAAATGATGAAAGCGACAGAGATTTTGTCGAGGATATTTATAATAAATACGGCAAGAAAATGTATCTTGTTGCATTTGGCGTCCTTAAGAAAAAAGTGGATGCCGAAGATTGTGTCCATGATGTGATAAAGATAATTATTAATAACATTGAGCGATTTCGCAATGCTGATTATAACCACTTGATAAATCTGATTGTAAAATGTACCCGCAATGATGCAATAAACAAATACAATAAGGAAAAGAAAAAGCGTGAAATCGAAACAGACTTTCATATAAGACTCGATGCTGATGGATTTTACAAGGACATTGAAATTGAACTTGCTGATAATTCCGAGCATTTTGATAACATTCTGATAAATGAAGAAAATAAAAAAAGGCTTGCCGAACTTATTTCGGGTCTTGATGATATATACCGTGATGTTTTATATCTTAAGTATCAGATGTTTATGTCCAACTTTGAAATTTCGAAATTGCTTTCTGTTTCGGAAAATGTTGTGAATGTCAGACTTTGCAGAGCAAAGAAAATACTGCTTAAGACAAGGAGCGAAGAATTGTATGAACTGCGGAAAAATTGATAAATATGATTATCTGATAGCCATGGCAACATTGGATGCCGGACTTGACGATGCTGAGATGTTTGAAAAGTTGGACGCATCTGAAGTTGTATTAAGCAATTGTACTATAAACAAAATAAATAACTTGATAAAGTCAAGCAGCAAATGTAAGACAAAAGATAACTCGAAAGCAAAAACCGTGCTTTCAAGGGTGGCTGTGATTGCGCTTGTAGTGATGTCGATTGCATTTGCGGCGATGATGAGTGTATCTGCTATCAGGAATGCCATATGGAATACTATTGTTGAATGGTACGATAAGTACATATCAATTGATTACAAGCCGGAGCAACCTGAATCTGTTCCTGCCACAATTGAAGAAATCAGAAAGCCCACTTTATTGCCGCAGGGAGCTGAGGAAGAAATAATTACTAATACGAGCGTTGTGTATTTCTCAGAGTATTACTCGGGCGACGAATGTATTATGTCGTTCAAGCAATCGGTATTGGATTCCGAAGAATCATATATTGATGCTGAGCTGGGAACGATGCAGAAAATAAAAATCGGTAACTTTGAAGCAGTAGCACTTATATATCAAAAGAATGATAGTATAAAAATTTTGTGGAATGATGGCGTATACAAATATGATATTACCGGATTTAATCTTGAGCTGCAAACATTGATTTTAGTCTCTCAAAGCGTGTCGGATTTGTCAATTTCGCCAAATTAACGGTGATATCTTGTTGAAATTTAACGAAAATAAAAAAACGCTGGGAAAATTGTAATTTTCCAGCGTTTTTCTTGTTATATAAAACGACAATAAACAAAAAAGAGAGGTATTAATTATGAAAAAAATTGTCAAATTATGCTTGCTGGCCTTGACCAGTATTCTTGTGCTGTCTTTGATGACCGTATCTTGCTTTGCAGCGCAACCTCCAACGGTTATGCCACTGTGGGATAACATATTAGACATTGACTTGATTATTGGCTTTGACGGGAACAGCGGAACTGCTACTGCCACCTTAAGCAAGCAGCCCGGTGCAACAAGATCTGAAGGAACTCTTACATTATACAGGCAAGTCGGTGATAACTGGATATATGTTGATTCGGCATATAAAAGCTCCACACGGGGACTTGCAGTAAGCATTGATTTTTATGCCGAAAGCGGAGTGCAGTATAAGGCTGTATTTGAAGGCACGGCATATCGCGGAGATGTTGGAGAAAGCCATACGATAACAAGATATAAGACTTGTCCGTAAAAATCATATCTAGATTGTTTTCTTCGACAATTTGTGATTTCGTTTTACACAAATAAGTATACAAAAACAAGTAATGGCGCCTCCCCAATATTCAACAACAAAAAGACATTAAATTTTAGGAAGGACTAAAAAATGAAGAAAATATTTACAAAACTATTATCTGTTTTTATATGCGCGCTTATGATAGCTTATCTTTTGCCGACGTCAGTATATGCTTCGGCTATAAACAGGATTTCAAAACCGACTGTACAGGAACAAGGGCAAAGTGTGGATGGAGATGCAGAACCATACGCTATCGGTGAAGATATTTCGTTACGTAATGAAAATACTAAGTATATTCGGATGTCGGACGGTTCATATCATGTTGCAATGTACGAAACTGCCGTCCATTATCTTGACGAAGATGGAGATTGGGATGAAATTGACAATACGCTTGTATCTTCTTCGTCAAATGATACAGATGATTTCGCCGGTGTTTCAAACTTAAAGGGCAAGTGGTCTGTAAAGTTTGCAAACAACAGTAGCTCGTCAAAGCTCGTAGCAATAAAAGATTCAGAATACAAGCTCAGTTTTCATCTTGTTAATGCAAATAAAAGCAAAGCGGCTACAGTTATTCAACCGGACCTTTCGGAAAACGACGAATCGTCTGTGCTTGAACGCATATTGATTGTCAAAAAAGGCATTTCAAGAGTTAAATATTTAGACATTCTTGATGGAGTAGACATTGAGTATGTGATGGTTGGAAATTCCATAAAGGAAAACATTATAGTAAAAAACAAGTCTGGTAATTATCAATATGTTTTTGATATGAAGCTTAATAAGCTTACTGCAGAACTTATCGATGAGAAGTCTATCGTTATTAAAGACGAAAAAAACGGAGATGTCGTGTACACGATGACGGCTCCGTATATGGTTGATGCAAACGGAGAATATTCAAGTAATGTTTCGTATAGACTTGAAAAAGTAAAGAATAAAGAATATCGTGTAACCGTTCTTGCTGATGAAACATGGATGAATGAAGAATCTCGAGCATTTCCAGTTACCATAGATCCTCCGATAAGCGCAGGTGGATTCGATACACAGAATGTTGATGACGCACATGTTAAGAGCGGAAGTCCTGATCAAACATTTAACAGAGAAGGATATCTTTATGCCGGATATGACAGTAATGCCGGCGCGGGTAAAAACAGAATATTTTGGCGTCTTAACACTCCGCCTTCGATTCCTTCGAACAGTGTAATTGTAGATGCCAAACTTTCATTGGGGCAGTTGAGCAATAACGGATACTCGGCTGTTGCAAGTGCTAATTTTTTAACGCTTGCACTGAGAAAGGTCGTCGAAGAGTGGAACGCAGAAACGATAACATGGAGCAATATGCCAGATGTTGAAGATACGATATACGATTATCAGAACACAAACGCAACACTTAACGGGTAGTACCTTACATGGGATGTTACAGCCATCGCAAAAGCGTGGCATTCAGGAGAAGAAAACAACGGCGTTGCAATCTATCCGGATGTTGAATACGATGGTCAAGGTAACGGTAAGTGGGCAAATGCAAGATTTATTTCCTGTAACATGCCAAGCAATCAAAGTCTTGCGCCAATTTTCACAGTGACATATCGCAACACTACAGGGCTTGAAGATTACTATACGTATCAGACACAGTCTATTGGCAGAGCAGGCGTCGGATATATAAGCGATTACACTTCCCAACTTACACTTGTAAATACTGATATCGTTAAAAGCAGTACGATCTTATCATTTAACATAAATCATATTTATAACGATGGTCATACCGGGTCATTCTATACCGGAATTACTGCCACGGGTGCTTCCACGGAGTCTCCTGCAAATTATGGAAATATGAAACTGGGCTACGGATGGAAATTGAATATCCAAGAAACCGTATATTCTGTTACTTTCCAAGTTCCAAAAACATCGTCAAAAGAGTCATATTCGGTAACATACCTTGTCTATAACGATGGTGATGGAACAGAACACTACTTTTGGGGAGACCAAGATCAAAACCCAAACCTCTTTGTTGATGAAGATGGGCTTGGGTTGGAAATATCAAAGTCGAATAACACGTATGTAATGAAAGATGCCAAGGATAATGTTAAAACCTTTGTCAATGGGCTTCTTTATAAAGTATCGGATGCGAATGGCAATACAATAAAAATAGTTTATAATACTTCGAATGGTCAGCCCACAACAGGTGCCAATCGAATAGTTCGGGTTGTCAGGTATAACAGCGGATATCAGACAGAGAGCTCTGCTGAGACAATAGCGACATTTACATATGATTCATACGGCAATTTGACTTCTATAAAAGATTCTATAGACAGATCAACCGACTTTACATATGTCGGTAATTTGCTTACCGCTGTTCAGTACCCGGATTCTCAAACAATTCAGTATGGATATCAATACAAGACTGTAAACAGTCAACAGATTGCATTTTTGAGCACGGCGTATGATGCGGAGTCCAAATATGGCATTCAATATACGCGCGGAAGTAACTGGAACCCTTATGCAGTTACATATGTGAAAGAGTATTATAGCAATGGGACAATTGTTCAGTATGGTCAAGAGTTCTCGGTAACCAATACGTTTGGTGAGAAGACGGAATATCGTTATTCTGGGCCAGACAGTATAAATGGAAATGCAGATGACATTATAGTAACATACCTTTTTGATTTCAATGGTCGTTCTGCAAATGTTTATACAACGGATGTCACATATAATACTGTCTATGGTGCAAGCACAGTAACTTATACGCCAAATGCTTCAGATGGAACAAGCCTGTTTAAACAGCGAAACAGAATATCTTCGCTTGGAAGCATCGGCGTCGCACCAAGAAACTATATAGCCGATGGCAGTATAGAGTTTACCGGAACTACGCTTTACATGGGCGGAAGTCAAGGCACATACTGGTCATCATTCGGAAGCACCTCGAGTATTTCTGCTTCGATTACATCATTAAAGCCAAGAACGGGAAATTATTCTATTAAGTTAACATCAACATCTGCAAGCTCCGACGAAGCAGGATATACATACAACACCGGTAATATGACTTTAAAAGCGGGACAGACATATACTTTTTCTGCGCATGTTAATCTGGAATCTTTTTCCGGATTATCGTCGGGAGGTGTATATCTGAAAGCCGCATCCGTATCGGAAACATTCGTCGGCAATAAAGTAAAAACTGATCTTACAACAGATTTGATAGAGAACAACTGGCAAAGGCTGAGCGTTACTTTTACGCCTACCGTTAACGGAGTGTTCAATTTAAGTTGTTGTGTAGTAAACGCAACAGGAACTGCATATTTTGATGACTTCCAGTTGGAAGAGACTTCTGCACCGTCTTCATACAATATGATTTCGAACGGTGCAATGAGAACAGAACAAGCATGGTATACAGGAACAAATGCCAATTCGGAATTTGCCGCGGCGTTCATTGAAGATATCATATACAATTCTATCAGTATATCAGGCAAAATGACTTCACCGTCGTATTCTTTCCAGGAGATAAATGTCGGAAAATCTTCTAACACAACATTTATTTTATCCGGATGGGCATATGCGAAATCCGTTACATTGGAGGATACACATAAATTTAATGCCGAGCCTGTAAGGTTCAGCCTGAGCGCATGTATTGAATATTCGGATGGAGTTCTTGAAGACCATTTCATAAATTTCAATCCGGATATAATGTCTGAATGGCAATACACATCAGGCGTAATTGTGCCGAAAAGAGCCAATCAGACAATCAATAAAATCACAGTATACCTTAACTATGGTTTTAATGCAAATAATGCATTTTTCCGCGATATAGCTCTTGTTGAAGAAGAAGTACAGACATATAGCTATGATGATAACGGAAACTTGATAGCAGCAACTCAAACCGACAATTCAACAATAACATCAAGTTACGAAAACAATAACATTACATCTATAAGCCAAAACAATAAAAATTACGAGTACACTTACAAAACGACAGGAAACAAGCATCTGCTTGACACTGTAAAAAATGCCGGTGTCACAATGAAGTTCACCTATGACAGTGCAGGAAATGTCACAGGAACAACTATTTCAGGCATTAGTTATGACAAGACATTGATTTCATCAACAAGTTATACGAATAACGGCAATGCCATAAGCAGTTCTACTGACGCGAGTGGTATAACAAAGAGTTATTTGTATAATGATCGCGGATTGCTTGTCGGAGAAACAGATGCAAACGGCGTGACAATGCGCTATGATTACCACGCCGGGAATGACCGTCAGACGGTTGCTTACATTTCCGGACTTGTGTCAGCAAGCTATAATTATCTCAATGGTGCACTTGATAATATTATCCGCGGAGGATACATAGCTGGAGATTCTGAAAAGAAGAATCAGATATATACATTCAACCGCGATAACTTTGGTAATGTTACAAGTGTAAAAGTAGGAAACTATACGCTCGTTACTTACACATATGGCTCGAAGAACGGACATCTTACACGCACAACATATGGCAACGGAACTTACATAGACAATGTATATGATAAGCTCGATCGTGTTGTGGAAATTAAGGTGAACGGTGAGACAAAATATAAGTATACATATGCGGGAAATGGCGATTTGTACAGTATTGAAGATATTGACAGTGACATAAAATTCTGCTATAATTATGACAGTCTCGACAGATTGATATCAAGCTATCAGCTGATAGGTTCCAACATAACTCTTCTTACTCAATATGATTATGACAACGAAAACCGTGTGTCCGTTTATCATTGCGGTATCGAGGGAGCTGCAGGCGGAACTCTCGGGCATACCTATAGCTATACATATAATTCAAATGACGGAAATCTGTCAAAAATCAGCGTAACAGGCAACAATATTTACGGCGACAATCTTGTCTATACTTATGATAATCTGAAGCGGCTTTCCAGGAAGAGCATAACCGGTCAGTATCGTACGCTCGCTCAGGAATATGGGTATCGTAACATTTCTTCCACGAGAACAACCCTTCAGATTCAGGATTTGACATGGACTTTGCAAGGCACGACGACACTTGCATATTCATACACTTATGATGCGATCGGTAACATCACAGAAATAAGAAAAGACGGCTCGCTTGTTGCTTCATACACATATGATAGCCAAAGTCAACTTAAAAGCGAAACTCTGTACGATCAGGATCTGTTCTACACTTACAATTATGACAGCTACGGAAATATTCGCAGTGTATACAAGCGTCAGTACAGCACGAATGCCCTGATCAACTATGAATCCTACGACTATAACGATTCATCGTGGCTTGACAAGCTGACATCATATAACGGAACCGGCATAACATATGACAGCCTCGGAAACCCATTGTCATATTACAATGGCGGAAGTTATAGCTTTACATGGACTTCGGGAAGAAAACTTCAGACCTCATCTCACAACGGTGTAAACTCTTTTTACGCATACAATGCTGACGGGCAACGAATAAAGAAAATCTGCAGCGGAACAATATATAACTATTATTATTCGGATGGAGCGCTCGTGCGCCAGACCGGAGGAGGAAACACAATCGACTTCCTATATGACGAAAACGGAAGTGTTTACTCCATAGTATATAATGGCACGCAGTATTATCTCGTAAAGAATCTGCAAGGCGATGTAACACAGATACGCAGCGTCTATGGTACGGTTTTGGTTGAGTATGCATATGACGCGTGGGGCAATGTGCTTGATATAAGCGGTACATATGCATCGACGCTGGGTCAGAATAACCCCATACGCTATCGCGGATATTATTACGATTCAGAGACGAGTCTCTATTATCTCAACAGCCGGTATTATGACCCTGCTATGAGAAGGTTCATAAATGCGGATGCTGCTATTGGACAGATCGGAAATGTTCAAGGCACAAATATGTTTTCTTATTGTTTCAATAACCCTGTGAACATGTCTGACCCGACTGGTAATTGGCCTAAGTTGAGCGCAATTTTTGCAGTAGTCGCAGTTGCTGCTGTTGCAGTAGCTGCCGTTGCTGCTGCGGTTGTTACTTGCGGAGTGGCTGCACCAGCAATGATCGTTGCAGGCGGAGGAATTATTGGTGGTATTTCTACTGGAACAGTTGCAACGGCCGCCGCTATTGGAAGCGCTGCGTTAACCGTAGCAAAAGTAGCAGCAGTAGCTAGTGCAGTAAGTTATGCCACAGAAAAAGCGGTAGAAAAAACGGTAAAACGAGATAATTCAGTATATGTATTAAAAGATGATACTGGAACAGTTCAATATGTAGGACGCACCAATAATGTAGATAGACGAAAAGCTGCGCATAGTGCTAATCCTGCTCGTGCCGGGCTAGAGATGGAAGTAATTGCTTCAGGATTGAATCTGTTAGAATCAAGAGCACTGGAACAAGCAGGAATGGCGTACTACCATACAATAAACACTTCAAATAAAATGAACAATCAAATCAACAGTGTATCACCAAAATATTGGGGTGCGTTTAAAGAGCTGGCTTTGGGTACTTTGAAATATGGATGGAATCAAATGTCTAACGAGATTTTGTATTGGACCGGAAATTAATTTGGAGGTAATATAAATGGGAACATGGGGATTTGAGCTGTATCAGAATGATACATCACTGGATGTTAAAGATGAATTTGAAGAATTATACAATGCCGGAAAAACAGCTGCAGATATCACCGACAAATTGATAAATGATTACAAAAGCATCACTGGCAACATTGATGAGGAACCGATATTTTGGTTTGCATTGGCAGATACACAATGGAATCTAGGCGTGCTCCTACCTGTTGTTAAAGAAAAGGCTCTTTACTGGATTTGCAAAGTCAATGATATGTTTAATTGCCAAGCAATAAATATGCCTGAAAAAGCTAAGATAAAGAAGACGCTAGATGGTTTGCGAGCAAAACTGCTCTCTCCCCAACCTCCAATAAAAAAAGCAGTAAAAAAAAGGATATACAGATGTCAATGGAGTTTCGGAGATGTCTTTGCTTATCAATTGGAAAGCGACTTGGCGAAAGAAAAAGGCCTTTATGGCAGATATTTTTTAATTCAAAAGATCGATGAAAGCGTATGGTATCCAGGACATATTGTGCCGATTGTATATGTAAAAATAACCAGAGGCACCAAACTTCCATCAAACGTGGATGAATATAATCAATTGGAATATGTTCAGACGTGGTTCACAAAGTACGAGGAACGGTTCTTCCCAATCGATATGAGCCGGCCACAAGAAGATATTTCTGAAAAGGCCAAGATAAATTACCAAGTTGATGAGTATGGCTTTTTACCACAGTACAGGATTAAATTGCTCAATACTTCTAAAAAGGTCATCCCTAAAAAATTGATCTATGTGGGTAACTTTGCAAATGCTATTTGTCCACAGAAAGAATTTATTCCTCATTCAAAAGAAAATATTGTGACTGTGCCATGGAAGCAATTCGATGAAACATTTGAAACAAAAATGATTAAGCGGTACTGTGGACATAATCTTAGGGAACTTAGCATTTACAAAGATAATAGCATTTAGACAGTTATAATCTCTATTCTAATGGCACGCAGTATTATCTTGTAAAGAATCTGCAAGGCGATGTAACACAGATACGCAGCGTCTATGGTACGGTTTTGGTTGAGTATGCATATGACGCGTGGGGCAATGTGCTTGATATAAGCGGTACATATGCATCGACGCTGGGTCAGAATAACCCCATACGCTATCGCGGATATTATTACGATTCAGAGACGAGTCTCTATTATCTCAACAGCCGATATTATGACCCTGCGAATCGTCGGTGGATTAATGCGGATAACAGAATATCTGGTATTGGTGGTTCAATACAAGGCTATAACCTATTTAAAGACACCATTGAAATCTGAACCCAGGGGTTCAGACTCAATGGTGTTTTTATTATAAAACCCAGTATTTATGCGGCTTTTCGAGGTCGCATTTTCTTTTTATCAGATGGACTAAAAACAGAAAATCTTAAATTTTACAATTAGAAGATTAAAAAACAAACCTTTTCGAACCCATCAGTCTATCTGCACGTGTCTTATAAACCCGCGTCCTTCAAGGCATATTCCTCTTCCTTCTGTTCGGGAGTCTTGTATTGCAACTTCTTGTGTGGTCGCTTGGTATTGTAAAAAAATATGTACTTGTCCACCGCACTTCGGAAGTCTGCCTCCGAACGATACTTCGTCCGATACAATTCCTCGCGCTTCAAGGAAGCAAAGAACGATTCCATTACAGAATTGTCGTACGGCACATGCGCACGCGAAAAGGAGTGCGTGATGTGCAGTGACCGCATATAGTCGTTCATCGTTTTGGAACGGTAGTTACCGCCACGGTCGGTATGGAAAACTAAACTCGAATCTGGCTGACGAGCTTTATAGGCAATTTGAAAAGTTGATTTTACAAGTTGCGTGCTGTTGGTCTTTCCGATTTTATAACCCACGACCATACGTGAAAACAAGTCAATAATCACGCAAATGTAATAAGCGTTTTCTCCGTACTTGAAATATGTAACATCGCTAACCCACACTTCGTTCGGCTTGCACGTGTCAAACTCTTGGTTGAGGTGATTTTTGTATTTGCGTCCTTCGTCCTCGTATAATTTCTTCGCCGATTGACGAATGCTGACTAACCCCATATCACGCATAAGCGTGCGTACCATTTCGTTACTGACTTTGAATCCTTCGCTTTTCATAACTGCCGCAATTTTGGCAGCACCAAAGATCTGATTGCTTTCATCGTATATCTCCTGTATGCGAAGCCGTAGTTCTTCCCGACGTTTCGCATACCACGTGTTGTCCTTCTTGTTACGGAGAACGTGGTTGTAAAATGTTCCGCGGGGAATGTCAAACGCATCACAGATTACATGCACATTATATTTGCCGTAAAGCTGTTCAGCAGCATATAGCCGTTGTCTCAATGGTGATCTCGGCGTGCAGGTTGCAGATTTGAGAATTTCAACGATACTCTCCAAACGTGTAACTTTGTTTTCAAGCAAATGAAAATTGCGGATGTCCACTGTTCTCCTGTTGGCAGCGTTTTGCTCACCTCTATAAATGCGTAACCAATTGTAAAATGTACTCTTGGGTATGCCGGTGTCAGCAAGGATACGCGCCAACGGCTCACCGGATATAACACGGTCAATGACCGCTTGCTTTTCTTCTTGGGTGTAAGTTCTCATGTTTTCAACTCCTTTATACAAGGCTTCGCCTTGATTTATTCGCCGAAGTGTAGTATTATACTTTTAGAAGGGAGTGATATTATGGCGAAAAACTACTTGTTGATATATTCGGAGCAGCTCGCAACAGAAATAGAATTGCTTTGTCAAAATTTAAAAGCGCCTTCCAATACCCTTTTCCAAATTCGTAAAAGTTCAAGCAGCGTTTACGCAAATATTAGAGAAGCTAATTACGGGCAAAGTAAATCGGATATGATTTCTAAATTTGAGATTTCTTTAAAAGAATGCACCGAAACAGAGGGCTGGTTGAAGTTGTTGTTCGAAACGAATATCATAGACGAAGAGATGTTCAGAAGAAATAGAAATCTTTGCGGCCGCATTAGACGAATGTTAATATCAAGTTGCAAAACGCTAAAGGACAACAAATGAAAACTCTTTATACTGCTTTCAAAGGTAAAAATAACACCTCTTATCAGCTTGTTTCACGCATTGATAATAATTCACTTTTTTTAACCAATTCTTTTACCGGTCTTGAAAAAGATATTACGAGATTTGATTGTGATTTTGATGCCGTATATATGTTTGGAATTGATAAAAACTTGGTTGATAAAATTCGAATAGATCTTTGTGCTTGTTATAATAGTGAGCATATATTTACTGATTATGATTTGTTATCTTTAGAAAGTAAATTAAATGAATCAAATATATCATATTATATTTCAAAAGCTCCAACAAAATATTTATGTAATGCCGCATATTATCACATGTTGAAAAAGAACCCCAATACTGTTTTCATTCATATTCCGTCATTAAAGGGCATGAATGAAACTTTAATGAACAAATTAGCAGATATTTTTTGAGTACATCTTTTTCGGCACCTCTACTCAAAAAATCCTCACTCATATGAGTGAGGATTTTTTTATTATTCTTTGTTTTTCGCTTCTTTTAGCGCCCATTTTTCTGAGGGCGGAAAGTGCGATGATTTTACGCACCTTTTCATCGTTCTCCTTTAATAAAATTGGCGAAGTTGGAAATCAGCTCACTCGGAAAATCAACATGAGTATATATTGACGCGGGGTCTGTGGTGTCGATCTTATACCCGAAATGACTTATATCGTCATATACACATATGGATATGTTTACTGAATCAGAAAAAAGCGCTTGCCACAGTTCAATATCTTCATCGAATGATTGCTTGTCAGATTTACTGTTGATGATAAGTGTTTTTATATCAGCATCAGCAATGTTTTGGGCGGCGTCCATTTGATTATAGGACACCCAATAATAATCGCTTGCGCTGTAATAGTAGTATCCTTTTGCAGAAGTAGCCGTTGCATTTTTAGCGGCTGTTGCATAAGTGATATAGACTTCTTTATTGGCAGGATCAAGCTCAGAATATTGATCGCAAGCAATATCTGCAAGATGCCGTGCGGAGCTGTTGAATAAAATGATTCCGTCAATGCCTTTGGTGCTTGCAGCAAGCTCGGTAGCAATCTGTCCTCCAAGGCTGTGGCCGAGTAAATACAATCCCGAAACATTTTGTGATTTCAAATATTCAACGGCGATATTACAATCATCGAGATACTCTTCTTTGATGCCGCACTTTATATCGAATTCGGCAGCATAGCTGAAGGTTCTTTTGTCAACTCGCAAAGAATTGACGCCTTCTTTAGCCAGCCCATCAGCAATATCCTTAAACGGCTTCAATATGCCGAGAGTTTCATCATAATCACTTGGACCGGAGCCTGCAATCAAAAGCACCGCAGGATGCGCGTTTCCGTCGTTAATATAGGTATAAGCAGCGTTTAACTTATAGCCGTCACTTTCTAAAACAAATTTCTTTTCTTCAATGTTGCTTTGGGGATGACCTTGATCGGGAATATTTGTTGATTTATTTGCGCTCGACTCGGTATTATCGCTTGTTTCTTTCGTGTCGGGCACTTCGGTATTGCATCCGGACAGGACAAAGATACACAAAAGTAAGGCAATAGCTATGAATTTTTTCATTCGTCTCACCTCGAATTCAAGTCATAATATCCAAGCCAAAGCCCGTCAATTTTCCCACCGTGGAACACATATGTGATTTTAAGACCAAGTTTTGAATATCTGACAAAGCAATATAATTTATTTGAAAAGCTATTATCCGCAACTGTTCTGTCAACCGAAAGATATTCACCAAGTGGGGCTAAGGTATCCTTACGCACTGCAATATATACATCTCTCGGCATATATTCTGCCAAGCGTGGACTTAAATACTCGTAGAGAGTATCGGTAGCTCCGCTTAAAATAGCGTCTGTGCAAATTCGCGCGATTTCTTTTTCTTCGGTACTCATTACGGAAGAAAGGTGCCAATCCTCAGCAAAGATGTTTTTACCGGATTCAAGCGCGGATAAAGCTTCATTCAAGAGGTTGATTTCGCGTATGCGAGATTCAATAGAGGCGTATATTTCTGCGCGTTTGGAAAGGACTGCATCTTTCAAATCTATGCCTTTGGTTTGCAACTCTACAATTGCCTTTACGGATAGTCCCAATGTGCGAAGAACAAAAACGTTTTTAATACGAGAAATTTGCTTTTCGTTATATTGTCGGCGAGATGAGATTCCGACAGTAGTGCTTTGAATGATACCTTTTTCTTCATAAAAGCGAAGCGTTCTTGATGTAGTGTCAAGCATCTTGCAAACTTCTGTAATATCGTATAGAGATTTTTGATACATACCCTCACCCCCTCTATATTATATCACTTGACGCAGCGTCAATGTCAAGTGAAAATATTATTTTAATAGAGCTTTTAAGTATAGAAAAACTATTGACAGTACTGTACCTTCGCTAAAGTGAAAATAGTAAGTCGCCGCCTGCCTTCGGTACTATTATATCATAAAACAGGGAGGCATTCCCGGGATATATGAAATTAACTGTTGGTAAAAAAACATAGCAGAAGGACAATTGATGCCGTGGATAAAGCGGGCGAGTGCTGTGTAGCGAACCTGAAAAAGGCAGGTATTCGGTAATGCCTTCCGGATTTGAAAGCGATATCTTTTTCAGTAGCGCGATTCAAACAAAGCAAAGCACCGTCCGAAAGGGCGGTGCTTTTGTTTTCGTGCGAGAGGGTATGAACGCACAAAGACAGGGTTATGAGCCCGAAACTTATAAAAGTGCGGGCGCGGTAACGCTGAGTACGATAGCGGAATAACAAGCATGACCGGAGGAGTTTGATTTTCGGCTTTCGCGGAATAAATGCTATTGCTTTTCAGCGATAAATAATATATACTTATAGCAAAAAGCGATATGCAATTTTTACCTATGAAAGAGGTGAGCCGAAAATGGTTTATACCAAACATTATTTATCTCCACTCGGTGGTATATTGCTTGCCGCTGACGAAGTCGGACTTATGGGACTTTGGTTCGACGGCGAAAAATATTATGCTGACAATCTGCCAAAAGAGCATACGGAAGAGGAAACGCCAATACTTTCGGAAGCTTCACTGTGGCTTGATGTTTACTTTACCGGCAAAGAGCCGGATTTTATGCCTCCGTTACACCCGATCGGCTCTGCCTTTCGTAGGGAGGTATGGGAGATCCTTTTGCAGATTCCATACGGCGCAACAGCTACATACGGCGATATTTCAAAACGGCTTGCAAAAAAGATGGGACTTGAAAAAATGTCCGCGCAGGCGGTTGGAGGCGCTGTCGGACATAATGAGATATCGATTATCATTCCATGCCACAGAGTCGTTGGAACGAGCGGAAGCCTTACGGGATATGCGGGCGGTATAGATAAGAAGGTCAGGCTGTTGGAGCTTGAACATGCCGATATGAGCCGCTTTTTCGTGCCGAAGAAAGGCACGGCGCTGTGAGATGAATCCACAAGCGTAAAAATTAAGCAGAAATAAAAAACAACCGCCTTCTCTCGATGAGAGAAGGCAATTGTTTTTATCCGAAATAATTGACGCAAAGTATCGCCGCTCCGAGAACGACAAGTATTCCACCGGTTATGCGATTGAGCGTTTTCGGGCTTGCTTTGTTTGCAAAAAGCGCCGCTATCTGTGCAAAGGCAAGCGTGCTTATAACACAGATTATAAGTGCCTCGATATCCGGTGCTCCGCCTATGGCAAAATGGCTCACAGCGCCTGTAAACGCTGTTGCGCTCATTATGAAAACGCTTGTGCCGACGGCGGTTTTAAGTTCATATCCGAGAAAAGACGTAAGAACAAGAAGCATCATCATTCCGCCGCCTGCTCCCACAAACCCGCAAATAAAACCGACGACCGTTCCGCCGATGACGGAGCGTATCGCTTTTTGTTTTGCCGTTGCCGACGTAAAGCTCTTTTTTGGATTTACAACAGGCTTTACAATGAATTTAATTCCCAAAAGTAATGTCATAAATACGGAAAAATTGCCCATTGTTGTTTTCGGAACGGTGCTTGCTACATAGCTTCCCACCATTGTAAAGCAAAGCACGGATACCATCATTATTATGCCGTTTTTGATATCAAGATTTTTGTTTTTTCCGTATGTTACGGCGGAGACGGCACTTGCCAGCACGTCACTTGCGAGAGCTATTCCTACTGCCATATAAGGATCCATATCGAGAAATGTTATCAGCATCGGACTTATCACCGCTGCCGCACTCATTCCTGCGAAACCCGTGCCGAGTCCTGCCCCGAGACCGGCGATAATACATATTATTACTTTAAGCATTGGCTTTGATCCTTCTTCCCGAAAAGTGCTATATTGGAGTTTAACTTATCCGTAAGACTCTGAAAAGCCGCCATTTCCTCCGGCGTGATATCTTTTTTCAGTGTTTCTGTAAAATATTTTTGCATTTTCTTCCCGTCCGATATGACGGGATCGGCTTTTTCCGTAAGAATAAGGCGACGTCTGCGACGGTCGCTTTCGTCGTCTTTCCGTACGAGAAAGCCGTTTTCTATGAGTATTTCAACGGAAACGGAAGCTATTCCGCTTTTTATTCCGCGCACTTCGCAGATATCGCGGGCGGTGTTATGCTTCGGATTGTTGGCGAAAAAAAGCAGAATATCAAAGCAGGTCTGATTTATTCCGTATTTTTTGCATATGGGCAGGCTAAGCTCGGAATAAATATTTGAAAGCTTTCGCCCGATTGCTATCATCTGTATTGCAGACATATAGGCCCTCCAAATAGTTTAATATTAGAATATTCAATATTGTATCATCAAAGGCTGAAGCTGTCAATATATTTTTATAAAAAGATAAATGGACTTGCAATAAATTTATTGCTTGAAAAAATAAATGGTTAAAAAAGCAGAAAAGCACCCGCGAGGGTGCTTTTGCTTGAGTTATTTGTGTGTTACGGCAATCCAAAGCTCGCAGCTGTATTCGGGACCGGAAACGTTTGCCGAAGGATAAACTTCCATTTCGACTCCTTTTCGGTATTCACAGTCGCTTTGCGCTGTCATTTGATTTTTCCGTCGCCGCCCATGAGCGCAGTCATTTCTTCTATGCGTTCTATGGGAAAAGGCGGAGCGCAGAGCGGCTTCATTGCTATGCTCATAAGCTTCATCGGATTGTCATCGGCGGCAACCCGGTTTGACGAAAGCGCACCGCAACGTTTGCAGCGATGAATTATAGCCCATTCGCCGCCGGATCTTACCCATACGGCAACAGGTTCCATTATTCCTCCGCAATCGGAGGCTCTGTCTCCCGGCTCTGTATCAACGTGCAGACTTGAAAGACAGTTCGGGCAGTGATTGCGATGGTCGCTTCCGGCGTTTTCCGGAGTGCAGAGTCTGCCACAGACCTTGCATACAAAGCTGTCGCGGCAGGGATGAGTTTTGTAATAACCTTTTTCAAATGTTTTCCGTTTGTTTTCACGGTTCATTTTGTGTTCCTCCTGAAAATTGTTTCTGCAATTTATTCGGGAGGAATGGCAGAGAAGTGTTTTTTGCCAACCTCCCGGTCAGCGAACACTATCCATTGACGATTTTATTTTCAAAAAAGCTCCTGTTAATAAATATTTTGCACCTTCTGCTCTTTGCGGACAAAACAATGCTGTAAAATTATATCACAGCTGAAAGGAAAAATCAATATTTCATTTTTCAAAACGCAAAAAGCGATCCGCAAAGGACCGCTTTTTATATATAGCATTTAAGTGTTTTTTCTATCCAATAGGAAAAGTCTGCGCTTGGCAGATATTTTTCGGTTTCTTTAAGCCGCTTATATGCAGGAACGCCGTCTGACGGATCGTGCCAGATATCGGCGAAAACAAAATCGAAGTCCGAGTCCGCAAGCCTTGTTTCGGCAAAATAAAAAGCGTCGTCACATATGATATTTATCTTATCTTTTCGGGGCATTTGCGGGAGGATGATGTCACGGAACAGGGATATTGCGTTTTTATCACGTTCGACTATCGTAACGGAGGATACGCTTTCTTTTTCCGATGCCATATAAGCAAAATAGCCGAGTCCGAGTCCGTAGGTCAGGACTTTGCCGTGCGCACCTGATATCGGTGCGCGCATGGTGTTTATTTCGTTCGGGGTTATCAGCATCCATTCTGTGCCGTTTTCAAGTACCGCAGGATATGAAAATTCTTTTTCAAAGAAGCCTATCTGCGGAATTATTTTTCCGTCGCGCGTTATTTTCGGATCATCGAACACAAAAGCCTGATACGGGACGTATGTTTTGTAACAAAGCTCCCATTTGCCAAGCTTTTTCGTCGGTATTTTGATGTTTTTAAGGTACGGATTATTTTCATAATCTTTGTTTTTGAGAAGGTGTACCATATCGGGGAAATATTCTTCAAAAATTTCAGCATCGCGCGGATTTTTTTCGGTGTCAAGGTCGATTGACGCCGCGAGGGTAAAGCAATAGGCTTCTTCTTTTGAAATGTCGCAGTCGCGACAGAGACTTTCTATAAATTCGGGGCGGATAAAATCCGCTTCGTGATTTATAAAAACACTGAGCTTTTTGAAAAGTATATTGTTATATTGTGCGAACTTCAGGTTGTTTCCCACGCTCGTGGACGCTCCTTTCGGAAGATATCAACTATATTATAACAGACAGGCCGCGCTTCCGCAATACAAAAATAAAAAATCAAAGGCAAAGACCTTCGGGGGGGAGGGGAAAGTAGTCTTTGCCTTTGAAAATTATTCTTTCGATGTTTCTTCCGCTTCTTTTTCAAGAACCGTGTAGGCTACCTTGCCCACAAGAGTTTTCGGAAGCTCATCTCGGAATTCTATCTGATAGGGAAGCGCATATTTTGCAACGTTCTTTTTGCAGTATTCGTGAAGCTCCTGACGAATGTCTTCGGAAGGCTTTATACCGTCTTTCAGAACAATAAATGCTTTTACTTTCTGCATTTTGTAGGGATCCTTTACGCCGATGACGCAGCTCATCTGGACCTTCGGATGCGCATCAAGGACGTTTTCTATCTGTGAAGGATATACGTTGTATCCGCTTGTGATTATCATTCTCTTTATGCGCTGCTTGAAGTATATGAAGCCGTCTTCGTCCATCTTGCCGAGATCGCCCGTATGAAGCCACACATTTCTGTCTGCATGAGTGCGGAGGGTGTTCGACGTTTCAGCTTCGTTATTCATATATCCGACCATTACGGAAGGACCGCAAAGACAGATTTCTCCGTCCTCTCCGTAAGGGACTTCGTCACAGGTGCCTACGGCGCATATCTGATAATATGTGTCGGGATATGGAAGTCCTATGCTGGCTTCGCGTTCTTCACAATAGGGGGTAAGACAGCTTGCCGTAACACATTCGGTCGTTCCGTAACCCTCGCGGACATGAACGGGTGAGCCGTGATCGTCAAGGAATTTATCGAATTTCTTTTTAAGCTCGACGGAAAGCGAATCTCCGCCGGAGAATACGCCGCGCAAAAAGTCGAGCGAAACGCCGTCGAGATACGGGTTTCTTGTGATTGCTTCAAAGAGTGTAGGTACGCCTGCAATGAAGTTCGGCTTTTCCGTTTTTATAAGATTTGCATAAGCTTTTACGTTGAAACGCGGAACGAGAATTGAAAGTCCGCCGGCAACCATCATCGTATGGATGCAGACGCCGAGTCCGAAACCGTGAAAAACGGGCATTGCCGCAAGCATTTTCATTGCATGAATATCGTAGTGAGACATTGCCGCAGTCTGAAGCGCGAGCGCGTTGAAGTTGATATTTGAAAGCATTATTCCTTTTGTTGTCCCTGTTGTACCGCCGGAGAAAAGGATGACTGCGACATCTTTATCGTGCTTTTCGACTTTCGGATCTTCTCCCTTGAATTTTTTGCCGAGCGCAAAGAAATCGTGCCATTTTATAACGGTATCGTCTTTCGGAAGCTTAGGCATTTTTCCGAGATTCATAAGAGAAAACGCCACTTTTTTTATTGTTCCGAGTTCGTTTCCCGCGCTTGCTATTACCAGCTTTTCGAGAGGATATTTTTTCATTACCTCTTCGAATTTGGGGTAGAACTGATCAAGAGTTATTGCACATTTGGATCCCGCCGTGCGGAGGAAGAATTCTATTTCGCTTTCGGCGGAGAGGGGATGTATCATGCTTGCAATCGCACCGATATAATTGAGCGCGTAGAGGCAGTATATCGCCTGCGGAACGTTCGGCAGACAAACTGTTACTTTGTCGCCTTCCTTTATTCCTATTGCAGCAAATGCTTTTGCGGTGATTTTGATATTTTTTTCGAGCAGAGAATAGGGAATTATTCTTCCCATATATGAAAGTGCGGGAAGCGACGGATATTTTTCCGCCGTTGCAAGCACAACTCCGCTCATTGAGTCTGTTGGGTATTCGAGGTTGAACGGTACATCGCCGTAATGAGACAACCAAGGCGTTTTGTGTTGCATTTTATATACCTCCGTTTATTTGTGTCAATCGATTTCTATTTCAGTCTGCAGGGGAAGCTCAAGAAGCTCCGGATTTTGCAGGAGCTTGCGCAGAAGTCTTATGCTCTTTGCAAAGTACGTTCCGTCTGCAATGCGTTCGTCTATTGTAAGTCCGAGTTCAAGCGCATTTTTCATCGTTATATTGCCGTTTTCGTCATAGAACGGGTGCAGATGCTTTTCTCCCACGAGAATGAAAAACGAGTTCGTCCCCCAATTCGTAAGATGATGATACTGCGCGGAAAGCTTTATGCTTCCTGTGTTTGATATAAATACGCTTGAATGATAAGGGTCGAATTCCACAAGGTCATTCGGAAGCCAATCCCGTGCTTCAAGAAAATTTAGCATGCTTATGATAAATTTCATTATAGGGCGGGGCGACTTGACAAGCACGGATATTATATCGGTTGTGCCGTCGGTCTTGTTTTCGCTACGGACGTGAGTTACAAATTTTTTCACTTTACCGTAGATCTGTTCGAGCGATGAAACGTCGCTGTCCTTATCAAGCTTGATTATTGCGAGCGCTTCACTTGACATATCGTTGAACTGACGTTTTACAACGAACGAAAACGATATTTCGTTTCTTTCGTAAAGACGGTTGCCCGCATAGAAATAGTTCATCTTCGGGCGATCGTAAAGCACCTTTGCCACAGCCGCACATATAACGTGAAACATTGTATATTTGAAATCCGGAGAGTCCGCATTTTTCTTTTTTACGAACTCTTCAACCGCCGACATATCGACAAGCTCGCTCATAACGGCTTCGTTGTCGCATCTGTTGGGGAGAAGGAAGCCGGCGAATTTGTGCATTGAATCCGCTTCCCGTACAAGTCTTCCATCGCGGCGATCACCACGTTTTTTCTTCTTTTTTGTTTTGTCTTCTGACATTTTGCTTACCTCTCATTTACTGCATATCTCAATAAGCGTGTTTCCGAGACTGAAAATTTCATCAAGCTCTTTTTGGCCTTTTCCTGTAAGGAGCACCTGAAAAGCCGTTCCGTACAGGGAGCCGAGTATTACTTTTGACACCGCTTGCGCACCGTATTTACCGAGTACGGGACTGTCCTCCGACGGTTCTTTTGAAAGCACGTCGTCACGGATAAGCTCCGCAAGTTTGTTGAAAAGATATGTTACCTGGAACTTAAACGACCTGTTCCACATTGCCTGAATTGAGAAGTCGAGGAATATCTTCATCACGTCGGGACGTTCTTTAAGAATTCTTTCAAAATATTCTGAAAGCAGATACATTCTTTCGGCTTCGTCTTTGCCTTTTTTCATCTCCAACGTCACATCGTCAAAGCAGAACGAAACAAGCTTTGAGGCGAGTGCCGTAAAAAGATTTTCTTTTGTTCTGAAATGATATGTGAGAAGTCCGAGTGCGACCTGAGCTTCTGCCGCTATATCGCGCATAGAGACGTTTGCATATCCCTTTTTTGAAAGCAGCCTGAACGCTGCATCAAGTATTTTATCGCGGGAATTTTCTCTTGGGGTATTCATTGTTCACCTCAGTTTATTTTTGTACGTTTGTACAGCAGATATTATATCAAATGATATGTGATTTGTCAATGATTTCTTAACATTACGTTAAAAAATACGGTATAAAAAATCCCGAACCGAAAGGTTCGGGATTTTTACAAAAATCTTTTACTTATTCAGCGTCCTGAGCGGGAGCTTCTTCCTCTGCGGGTTCTTCTTTTGCAAGAAGAGCGCGGATGGAAAGGCTTACCTTGTGCTTTTCGTCGTCGATATCGGTGATCTTTGCATCAACTACCTGTCCTTTTTCAAGAACATCGGAAGGATGAGCAAGCTTCTTATCTGCTATCTGCGAGATGTGGATAAGACCGTCAACACCGGGAATTATCTGTGCGAATGCGCCGAAGGGCATCATTGAAGCGATGGTAACGGATACGACATCGCCTACATTGTGAGCTGCTCTGAAGAGCGTCCAGGGATTTGTTTCTTCTGTCTTGTGACCGAGAGAAATTCTGCCCTTTTCGCGGTCGAAGCTCTTTACGAATACATCAAGCTTGTCGCCGATGGAAACGATGTCTTTCGGATTGGAGATGTGAAGCCATGTAAGCTCGGAGCTATGTACCATGCCGTCAACTCCGCCGAGATCAACAAATACTCCGTAAGAGGTCATGCTCTTTACGGTGCCTGTGTAGTGCTTGCCTACTTCGATCTCGTTCCAGAAGGCTTCTTCACGAGCCTTGCGTTCTTCGCGTGCTACAACGCGGATAGAACCGAGAACTCTGCGACGTGAAGCGTCGAGGTCGATGATCTTGAATTTCTGTGTTGTTCCGACAAGTGTGGAAAGGTCGCCGTCACGCGGAACCATTGTCTGTGATGCGGGAACGAATATGCGCTGAGAAAGAGCGCGGATGACTACGCCGCCCTTGACCGCTTCCGTAACTCTGCCTTCGAGTACCGTTCCGTTCTCAAATGCTTCCTGTACGAGTTTCCAGTCGTTTGCGGCGGTAATTTTCTTGGTGGAGAGGAAGGCAATGCCGTCGACGTCGCTGACTCTGTATGCCACAGCCTCTATCTGATCTCCTACCTTAAAAAGATTTTCGAGCTTTGCCTGAGGATCGTCTGTGACGTTGTCAAGCGTGAGTATGCCTGTGCATTTCGAGCCGATGTCAACACGGACTTCGGTGCCGGAAACGGACATGACGTATCCCACGACGGTATCTCCTGTACTGATATTTTTGAACGATTCGTCAAGAAGCTCCGCGAAATTTTCATGTTCGCTCATAGTTGTTTGTACCTCCTCGATTATATAGCCGGGCGTTGAAGCTCCGGCTGCGATGCCTGCTTTACAGTGCATCTTTTTTATGTTATCGGGAATATCGGCTGCGCTTTCAATGAAAAACGTGTTTTCGCAATGCGCTTTTGCTATTTCGTAAAGCTTTCGGGAATTTGCACTTTCCACGTCGCCTACGACGAGCATAACGTCACAATCACAGGCGAGTTTTTCGGTTTCAAGCTGCCTTTCTTCCGTAACACAACATATTGTATCAAAAAATAAAGCGTTTGTATATAGTTTTTGAAGAATTTTTTTACTTTTTTCGTAATCAAAGTGATTAAGGGTAGTTTGGCAAGCCACTATTATTGACTTTTCTGACAATTTAGCCCTTAATTCTCCGCAAAGAAGCTCGGAAAGCTTGTCGCTTGAAGCTATAACGGCATATTCGCCGTGAATATAACTGACTATACCTTTTACCTCCGGATGCATTTCGTCTCCGAAAATTACCGTGAAAGTTTCTTCGGAAGTGTTTTCGTCCATTATCCGATGTATTTTGGATACGAAAGGACAGGTGCAGTCGCAGGTGTGAAAAGTAGGGTCGTTTTCCTCTGCTTTTTTCAGCGACTGTGCAAGCTGCTTTGTTATTCCGTGCGCCCGTATTATAACGGTTGCGTTTGCGGGCGCTTTTGACATGAGAGCTTCGAGAGCGCTTCCGTCGATTGCGTAAACGCCCATACTTTCAAGCTTCTTTGTATATTTTCCGTTGTGAATAAGATGACCGAGAGTGTATATTCTTCCGCCGCCCGAGGCGAGTTTTTCGGCTTGCTCGGTGGCGCGTTTTACGCCGAAGCAAAAGCCGGCGTGCTTTGCGAGTATTACGCTCAATTGTTTTTCCTCCGCCGGAGCATTCCGGCACAGATTCATTTTATTCTGCTTTCTATTATTTTAAGTGCGCGATCGACTGTTTCGCCAAAGCTGCCGGAATTGTCGAGCATTATCGCATCGCTTGCGGGAATTGCAGGAGCAATTTTTCTCGTGCTGTCCTGTTTGTCTCTTGCGGAAAGGGATTTTTTTACTTCTTCTACCGAAAGATTTTCGCCCTTTTCGGCAAGCTCTGCTCTGCGCCTTTCCGCACGGGCGTCGTCTGACGCAGTCATAAAGAATTTTACGTCCGCGTTCGGAAGGATTACCGTTCCTATGTCGCGACCGTCCATAATTACGTTGTTTTTCTTTGCCATGTCACGCTGAACGTCGAGCAGAAACGCTCTGACCGAGCCTATTGCCGAAACAGCCGAAGCAAAAGCCGAAACCTCGCTTGTGCGGATAAGCCCTGTGACATCTTCGCCGTTCAGTATCATATGCTGTGCGCCTTCGACGAATTCAATATTCATTTTTACTTCGGGCAGGCGAGCCGTAACGGCTTCTTCGTTTTTGGGATCGATACCTGTGCGAAGAATATAAAGACCTATCACGCGGTACATTGCGCCCGTATCGACGTGAATGTATCCGAGTTTTTTTGCAAGAGCCTTTGCAAGCGTGCTTTTCCCGGCTCCCGAAGGACCGTCTATCGCTATGTTTATCATTTTTTCATATCTCCCGTATTTTATATTTTTGCAGCGTCTGTCGCGGCGGCTACCGCCGTTGAAAACGCCGATTGCAGGTTGAATCCGCCGGTGTAGGCGTCAACGTCTATTATTTCACCGGCAAAGTAGAGATTGGATATCAGTTTCGATTTCATTGTCGAAGGAGATATCTCCGAAACGGAAACTCCTCCTCCCGTGACTATTGCCTCGCTTATCGGGCGGAAGCCCGTAACCGTAAGCTTTATTGCTTTCATTGCGGATACTATGTTTTTGCGTTCTGCTTTTGTTATGGAGTTTGCCTCTCTGTCCGCACGGATACCGCAGATATCACAGAAGGGAAGTATCATTTTCGACGGGAGCAGAGTTGCAAGCACGGACGAAAAATGCTTGTTTTTGTTTTTATCGAATTCCGAAAGCAAACGCTTGTCAAGCGTTTCATCGTCAAGTGCGGGCTTTTCGTCGATAAGCACTTCATATCTGCCGCTTTCCATAGGACGCATATGTGCCGAAGCCGAAAGAATAACGGGACCGCTCACGCCGAAGTGCGTGAAAAGAAGCTCGCCGAAATCTTCATATATTACGGAGTTTTTAGTTGTATCCACGATTTTTACTGCGACGTTTTTAAGCGTAAGTCCCTGCATGCGCATACATAGATCGCCTGCGCACGAAAGTCCGACAAGCGACGGAATAAGCTCCGTTACCGTATGACCGAGCGAACGCGCCATTTCAAAGCCGTCGCCGGTAGAGCCCGTAACGGGGTACGAAACGCCGCCGGTGCAGAGGATAACGCTGTCAAAGTCGGCGTAGCGGTGCTTTTCGGTTATAACTGCGGTTATTGTATTGTCGGAGCTTTCAAGAGAAGTCACTCTCTCGCCGATAATTCTGCAACCGCTGTCGGTTATCCGCTTTTTTAGGGCGAGGACAACGTCTGTAGCCTTATCCGAAACAGGAAAAACGCGGTTTCCGCGTTCGACTTTGAGCGGTACGCCGAGATTTTCAAAATAGTCGAAGGTGTCCTGCGGAGTGAATCGATGGATGGCGGAAAAAAGAAATTTTCCGTTTTGTGTAACGTTCCTTATAAATTCGTCGGGAGAGCAGGTGTTTGTCAGATTGCATCTGCCTTTTCCCGTTATGCCGAGCTTCATCCCGAGAAGTTTGTTTCTTTCAAAAAGCGTGACGGAAGCACCAAGCTCCGCCGCTTTGCAGCAAGCCATAAGTCCTGCCGCACCGCCGCCTATAACGGCTATTTTTTTGCGATTCATTTTTCGCCTCCGAGCTCTGCCAAAGCCTTTTCCGCGTGGTCGATATCGTCGTAAAGCGATTCGAGAAGCTTGTCTATTTCATCTGTTCTTGCATAGATTTCGGAAAGGCGGACGTAGTCGCCGGAGGCATCACCCTCCGCTTCCTTTGCAAGATGCGATTTTTCGTCCTCAAGCTTTTCTATTTCGGCTTCGCAGCGTTCTATTTTTGATTTGTTCTTTCTTATGTCGGATGCGTTTTTCTTTGCGTCGAGATAGCTTTGTTTGCTTTCCGCAACCGTTTTTTCCTGAGTAATTGCTGTTGATTTTACCGTTTCCTGCTCTTTCTTTTCGCAATATTCGTCGTAGCTTCCGCAGAATATCCGCAGTCCGCTTGTCATATCGAATATTTTTGAAGAGAGCTTGCGGACGAAATATCTGTCGTGCGAAACGGCGATTATCGTGCCGGAGAACTGCATGAGCGCGTCCTCGAGCGCTTCCCGTGAGCCTATGTCAAGATGGTTTGTCGGCTCGTCGAGAATGAGGAGGTTTATTTGTGAAAGTATCATTTTGCAGAGCATAAGTCTTGCTCTTTCGCCGCCGGAAAGTACGGAAACCTTTTTGTCCATATCCTCGGTGAAGAAGAGAAACGAAGCAAGCGCGGAGCGAACAACAGGCATTGTCAGCTTGTCATGCGCGCGGCAGACTTCTTCAAGCACGGTGCTGTCGTTGTCAAGCGTCTGTTGCTCCTGATCGTAGTAACCGGGAATCACGTTGTAACCGAAACGAAGAACGCCCGAATAGTCCTCGTCGAGTCCGCCGAGTATGCGAACGAGCGTACTTTTTCCGCAACCGTTCGGCCCGACAATCATTATACGATCGCGCTTTTTGACTTCAAAGCTTATGTCGCTCAATATTTTTCTTTCTCCGTATGATTTTGAAATGTTTTCGGCAAAGAGAACGTCACTGCCGCTTTCTCTTGCCTCCGAAAAACGGAGCGAAATGTTTTTGGGCAGATTTTTCGGCGCGGAAACGCTGTCTTTTTCAAGATGTTCTATCTGCTTTTGCTTGCTTTTTATCGTGATGAAGTTGTGAGCCTGTCCCCAACGGCGTTGCTGATCGATTATCGCTTCTATGCGCGATATCTCTTTTTGCTGAAGCTCGTGCTTCTTTGCAAGAGCTTTGCGCTGTTCGGCTTTCTGAACCGCATAAGCGCTGTAATTGCCGTTGTATATAGTCGCTTCCGTATGCTCTATATCGAGTATCTTGTTTGCGGCACGATCGAGAAAATATCTGTCATGCGAGATGAGAATAAGAGTTTTTTTGTATGAACGCAGATGCTCCTCAAGCCATGCGAGCGTTTCCATATCGAGGTGGTTTGTCGGCTCGTCCAGAATGAGAAGATCGGGTTCGCGGAGAAGGAGCTTTACAAGTGCGAGACGTGTTCGTTCGCCTCCGGACAGCTTGTTTATTGTCTTGTCGAGCGAATCTTCTCCGAATCCGAAACGCGCAAGCGTGGATTTCGTTCTTGAACGGTATTCATATCCGCCCATTTTTCTGAAATCTTCTGTCAGGGTAGCGTATTTTTCAATGGCCTCATTGCCGCCGATATGATTTTCTATGCTTGCGGAAAGCTCACCGAGACGTCTTTCTGCCGCAACAATTTCCGGAAAAGCGTCAAGCATTTCCGCAAGGACGGTATTTTCGCTTTCGAGCATTGCGTTTTGCGCGAGCATTGAGACGGTTTTATCCTTTGCTATATAAACGCTTCCGGCAGACGGAGTGAACGTTCCCGCTATTATTTTTGCAAGAGTGCTTTTTCCCGCACCGTTTACGCCCACTATGCCGAGCCTGTCGCCTTCATTTATTGAGAAATTTATATTGTTTAATACAACGTCCGTCCCGTATTCGACGGTGACGCCGCTAACACTTAAAAGTACCATTTTCGAAACCTTAAAATAAAATTTATTTAATATTATACATCAATTTAAGGCGCTGTGTCAACCTTGCGGTGTCAAAATTGTGTATCTGACGTAAAATATTAACGATCAAATAGAAAAGGAGTGGATTTTTTTGAACGGAAAACTCAGAACGGCGTGCAATCTGCCGCTTCCGTATCCGGAGGTATGCGTTACCGAACCGAATATAAACTACGCAAGATTACTTTCATCGGCTTATGCCGGCGACGGGGGAGAGCTTTCGGCTGTTTTGCAATATACATACGGTCATCTTGTTACGGAAGGCGCCGAGCCGTCTCAGCTTTCGGCGGTGCTTTCATGCGTTTCCGTAACCGAAATGCGACATCTTGAAATACTCGGTGAGCTTATAACGAAGCTCGGCGGTGATCCGAAATTCTGCGATATGCAGAGAAGAGGCTGTTTTGATGCCGGCAAGGTGAATTATCAGACTTCGCCGGACAGGATCCTGCGTGCGGCAATATCGGGGGAAAAGGCGGCGATAGCGATGTACAGGGATCTTATCCGCAGGATAGATGACAGCTGTATACGCGAAATTCTCAGACGCATAATTCTGGATGAAGAGCATCACATAAAGCTTTTCAGCGAGCTTCTCGGCACGGCAAGATAGATAAACGCCGAAAACGGAAGATTTTCATTGACGAATCGTTTTTGCGGTGATATAATACAAGTCTGTAATAACTCTTTGTATTAAGTATCGAGGCGAATAATGATTTATCTTGTCATAGTTCCCGTGCTTGCCACAATAAAAGTAATCGGGCAAGGGGGCTTTCGAGAAGAAGATTGCATTGCCTGCGCGATGCACCGCGGACAAACGCAATGATATTCGGCACGGTGGCAATTGTTTTGCTTAACATAGGGTAAAAAAATAAAAGCCGCAAAAGCGACTTTGATTTTTTGGAGCAGATGACGGGAATCGGACCCGCGTAGTCAGCTTGGGAAGCTGATATTCTACCATTGAACTACATCTGCGAAAAAAGCCCGGAGATTTCCGAGCTTCTGGAGCTAATGATGGGACTCGAACCCATGACCTGTTGATTACGAATCAACTGCTCTACCAACTGAGCCACATTAGCATTGCTTTCACAAAGCGTATTAAAGTTTACCACATGAAAAACGTTTTGTCAATATTTTTTTATCATTTTTTGAAAGGAAATCGGACGTATGAACTTAACGGACCGCCGGGAAGTGAAAGGACTTCTTGACAGATATGGTCTTGCTCCGAAAAAAGGCAGAGGACAGAATTTTCTTGCAAACGCAACGGTTGTAAATGATATTGCATCCCTTTGCGGCGACGGGGACAGATGCGTTATAGAAATAGGACCCGGAGTCGGCGCGATGACAGCCGAGCTTTGCAAAATGTATAAAAAAGTGCTTGCGATAGAAGTGGATACCGATCTTATACCGCTGCTTTCGGAGGCGCTCCGCGAATACGACAATCTTGAAATTATGGAAGCGGACGCGATGAAAGTGGACTTTACTGCGCTTGTGCGCGAAAAATTTCCGGGAGAGAAGGTATCCGTTTGCGCAAATCTTCCGTATTATATAACTTCTCCTGTCATAATGCGACTTCTTGACAGTTCCGAAGTGTTCGATTCGATCGTTGTTATGATACAGAAGGAGGTGGCAGACAGGCTCTGTTCACAGCCCGGAAGCGCGGATTTCGGTGCAATAACACTAGCCGTCACATATAAAGCCGAAGTTGAAAAATGCTTTTCGGTGTCGGCGGGTAATTTCATACCCCCTCCAAAAGTTACATCTTCGGTTATAAAGATGAATATAAGAGAAGAGCCGCCCGTTTCTCCGAAATCCGTTGAAAATATGTTTGCACTCATCCGTGCGGCTTTCGCACAGAGAAGAAAAACCTTTTCAAACGCAGTAAGAGCGGTTTCATCAAAATACAGCAAGGAGGATATCGAAAATGCGCTTATATCGCTCGGTCTGCCTGCGGACGTGAGAGGCGAAAAACTCGGACTTTGCGAATATGCTGCGCTTTCGGATATTTTGCCGTTATGATAAATCAAAAACTTGAAGATTTCAAAAAATATATAAAAGGCAAAAGTGTTGCGCTCATAGGATCGGGAATAAGCAATATGTCGTGCGTGGACCTTTTGCTTTCCTACGGTGCCGAGATAACGGTAAGAGATAAAAATCCCGATCCGACATATACTCCGGACGGAGAAGGCGGAGCCGACGTAAGGGTTCTGCCGATACTTTCTGCAAAGGGCATAAAAACGCGGTTCGGAGACGATTATCTTGACGATCTTTGCGAGAATGTTATAATAAAGACTCCCGCAATAAGATGTGATGTCCCGCAGATAGCGGAAGCCGTGAAAAACGGCGCGAGACTGACTTCCGAATCGGAGCTTTTCTGCACGCTTTGTCCGTGCAGAATAATCGCCGTTACGGGCAGTGACGGAAAGACTACTACGACAACGTTGATATACAAAATGCTTTCCGCAGAGGCTGAAAAATGCGGGCACCGCGTTTTTCTCGGAGGGAATATAGGCACGCCGCTTTTTCCCTTAATAGAAAGCGTCAGTGAAAATGACTTTGCGGTGCTTGAGCTTTCGAGTTTTCAGCTTCATACTATGAAGTTCATACCGTATCGCGCCGTGATAACAAATATATCTCCGAACCATCTCAATTGGCACACGGATATGAACGAGTATGCCGAAAGCAAGGCAAATATTTTTCGCTTTCAGGACGAAAACTGCGGGCTTGTTCTTAACCGTAGTGACGGTTACACAAATGCTTTTGCAGAGCGTGCAAAGGCGAAAGTTACGCTTTTCTCATCAAAGGAAGAGCCTGACGGAGATGCTGTATGGCTTTGCGGGAATGATATTTATGCGCGCAGCGGAGGCGAGAGCCGTAAGGTGCTTAGCCGCAATGAGATACGCATAGTAGGACTTCACAACGTTGAAAATTACATGGCGGCTATCGCCGCTACGGAAGGGCTCGTCTCAGACGAGACTGTAAGAAAAATCGCCAAAGAATTTCCAGGCGTACGCCACAGAATAGAAGAGGTTTGCGAGCGAGGCGGTGTGAAGTATTACAACAGCTCGATAGACACAACTCCCTCCCGCACGATAGCCGCATTGAACTCATTTGACCGCCCGCCTGTTGTTATATGTGGCGGATCGGACAAGAACCTTCCGCTCGAATCGCTTGTGGACATTCTTATGAAAAAAGCCAAATACATAGTCCTTACGGGGACAACGGGAGTAAAGCTCAAAGCGCTGCTTTCGGCAGCAGGCTGTGATAAATTCGCCTATGAGGGCGATTTCAAGCGCGCGGTAAAGCTTGCGGCATCGCGCGCAGAAAAAGGCGACGCCGTGCTTCTTTCTCCTGCGGCGGCAAGCTTTGACAGCTTCCGCAACTTTGAGCGCAGAGGCGATTTCTTCTGCAATATAGTTAAAAATTTATGATGAAATAAACGGAAGGACAAAACAATGGAGCTTTCACAAAGACTGAGATCAATAGACGAGACGGCAAGAAAAGCGCTTGCTCCCGTTTTCGCGGAGTTTGACAGAATATCCGAAGAAAACACGGAAAAGGTGCTGCGCTCGTTCGCAAAGCATCGCGTGTCGGATTCTATGTTTGCCGGATCTACGGGCTACGGTTATACGGACAACGGCAGAGACGCACTTGATAAGATTTATGCCGATGTTTTCGGAGCGGAGGCGGCTTTCTGCCGTCACAGTATTGTAAACGGCACGCATGCGATATCCATCGCGCTTTTCGGACTTCTCCGTCCCGGCGACGTTATGCTTTCCATAACAGGACGTCCTTATGACACGCTTTCGGACGTCATCGGTGACAGAACACACGACGGAACGGGTTCGCTTGCCGATTTCGGTGTGGAATACGATGAGACCGAGCTTAAAGACGGAGGGGTTGACTATCCTGCCGCGCTTGAAAAGATAAACAAATACGGCGACAGAATTAAGGTTATATTCATTCAGCGGTCGAAGGGCTATGGAATCCGCCCGACTTTTTCGGCTGAGGAGATAGGCGAGATGGCGCGTTTCTGCCACGAAAATTCAAAGGCTTACGTGGTTGTTGACAACTGCTACGGAGAGTTCTGCGACGAAAAAGAGCCGACTGATTTCGGCGCCGACGTTATTGTCGGCTCGCTTATAAAAAATCCCGGCGGCGGAATGGCAAACTGTGGCGGATATGTTGCGGGGACGGCAAAGGCTGTCGAGCTTATATCTTACCGTCTTACGACGGTGGGAATAGGCACGGAGGTCGGCGCGACGATAGGCGAAAACCGTAATCTTTTCAGAGGATTTTTCCTTGCGCCGCATGTAGTTGCGCAGGCGAAAAAGACGGCGGCATACGCTTCATATGTTTTTTCTGCGCTCGGATACGAGGTCTCGCCTTCGTATGACTGCGACCGTCACGATATAATTCAGACCGTGACATTCGGCACGGCGGAAGGGCTTTGCGCTTTCTGTCGCGGAATACAGGCGGGTTCGCCCGTTGACGCATTTGTCACGCCCGAGCCGTGGGCTATGCCCGGCTACGCAGACGAGGTGATAATGGCGGCGGGAACGTTTGTTTCCGGCTCGTCTATTGAAATTTCGGCGGACGGACCGCTCCGCGAGCCGTATACGGCGTACTTTCAGGGAGGATTGACGTTTGAAAGCGGAAGGTATGCAATACTCAAAGCGGCTAAATGCCTGCTCGGAGAATAATATAAACAATATATCTATGCAAAATGCACGGAAAATATCCGTGCATTTTTTATTTTCGTGCGATGTATTGTGACAAATTATTCGCACAGACAGGGTTTATAATTATAAAAAAGACGGGAGTGACGAAAATGACGGAAGAAATATACGGCGATGTGCTTTTTCTTATAAATTTTTCAATGGATTTTCTTTCACTTTTTATTACGGGAAAAATAATGCACCTTAAATTGAAAGCGTGGAGGGTGCTTGTTGCGGCGAGCATAGGCGGTGTTTACGGAGTTGCGGCGCTGTTCTTTCCTTTTGACGGAATACCGCTTGTTTTTGCCAATATAGCCTGCGCCGCAGTTATGTGCTTTACCGCATTCCGGAGCAGGGGCAAGATCTCTTCGGTGTTTTTGTGCTGTCTGCTTTTCTACGGAGTCGGGATGTTGCTCGGAGGAGCGATGACGGCACTGTATTCGCGAATAGGCAAATATACGGGCTACATATCGATAGGCGGGAGCATATCTACTGTTTTCGGCGATATTCCGATATGGGCATTTGCTTTGGCGGCGGCACTTGCCGCTGTTATAACGTATGTTTGCGGAAGGCTTGTTGCAAGAAAAGGCTCTGAGGAGCATGTCAGGATAACGTTCGGCTTTCTCGGTAAAAGTGCGGAAGCCGACTGTCTTGTTGACAGTGGCAACCTGCTTTCTGAGCCGATAACGGGAACTCCGGTGATATGCCTGAGAAAGGAAGCCGTCTCGGACGTTTTTCCCTGCGAGGTTGTTTCGGCGATGCAAAACGGCGGATTTGGCGCCAGCCTTGACACGATGCGACGGCTGAGATTCATTCCGTCGGTTTCGGTCACGGGGAACGCTACGGTAATCGCTGCCGTTCCGGACTATTGCTATATTGATACGATAAACGGCAAAGAGCCGAAAAAGGCGCTGATAGCTATTGATTATTCCGATTGCGACTTCGGCGGAACGGACGGCATTGTACCGAAAATACTTCTTTAACGGAGGAGAATATGTTTTTTCGTAAAATAATATCCGATTTACGGCTTGCCGTTTGCAGGCTAATGCAAAGGCTCGGACTTTCGCGCGGAGTTCATTACATAGGCGGGGCGGACACGCTTCCTCCGCCGCTTACAGCGGAGGAGGAAACAGATATATTAAGCCGTCTTGACGAGGATGCAGGTCTTCGTCGGGTACTTGTTGAAAGAAATCTGAGACTTGTTGTTTACATAGCTCGCAAATTTGAAAACACGGGTGTCGGAATAGAGGATCTTATATCTATCGGTACGATAGGACTAATCAAGGCGGCAAACACATTCCGGCTTGACAAAAATATAAAGCTCGCCACATATGCGTCGCGCTGTATAGAAAACGAAATACTTATGTACATAAGAAAAAATCAGAATCTGCGTTTTGAAATGTCACTTGAAGCTCCGCTCAGTGCTGATTGGGACGGTAACGAGCTTATACTTTCCGATATTCTGGAAAGCGACGAGGGAAACGTTGGTAAGCGCATTGAGGATGAAGAAGAAAAAAGCGCGATAGCGGAAGCGGTAGCGCTCCTCGGTCCGCGCGAAAGGGAAATAATAGAACTGCGGTTCGGACTCGGCGGAAGAAAAGAGATGACGCAAAAAGAGGTTGCGGATCTGCTCGGAATATCGCAATCTTACATTTCGAGACTCGAAAAAAAGACGATAAACCGCCTTAAAGAGGAGATTGAAAATAAAATTTGAAAAAAATCTGAAAAAAATCAAAAAAACTCTTGCAAAAAATATCGGGGTATGGTATAGTAAATAGGCTATGAATTTAGAAAGGAAGAAGGTGCGAACATGAAAGAGGGAATCCATCCTAAGTACGTTGATGCAACCGTCAAATGTGCTTGCGGCGAAGTCATACAGACAAAATCGACTAAGGGCGATTTCAAAGTTGAAATTTGCTCAAAATGCCATCCTTTCTATACCGGAAAACAGAAATTCGTTGACTCCGGCGGGCGTGTCGATAAGTTCAAAAAGCGTCTTGAAGGAAAGAAATAATCAGGTTTATGACTTTGATTTGGCGGGAAAACGCACGGCTTTACGGTTATGCGTCGTCCCGCCTTTTTTCTGCCTTTTCGAAGGAGGTTAAATTTTTATGGAGAATCTGATAGGTAAAGATACAATAACAAACGTCGTGCTTGTGGGAGTTTTTCTGCCGGAAGACGACGAGCGCGGCTTTGAAGCTTCGCTCGATGAGCTTGAAAGGCTTACCGAGACAGCGGGCGGAAAGGTTTTTGCACGTCTTACGCAAAACAGGGAAAATCCCGAGCCGAGAACTTATATAGGTCCCGGCAAGGTTACGGAGCTTCGTGAGCTTTGTAAAAACAACGATATAGATACGGTGATATTCGATTGCGAGCTTTCCCCGTCGCAGATAAAGAATCTTGAGGATGATACAGAGCTTAAGGTAATAGACAGAAGTATGCTCATTCTTGACATCTTTGCGCTTCACGCCGTAAGCGGAGAAGGCAAGCTTCAGGTCGAGCTTGCCCAGCTCAAGTATACGGTTCCCAGACTTACAGGAAAGGGAAGCGAGCTTTCAAGACTCGGCGGCGGAATAGGAACCAGAGGTCCTGGTGAATCCAAGCTTGAGACCGACCGCAGACACGTCAAACGCCGTATCGACGCTTTGCGCGAGCAGCTTTCGCGCCTTGAAAAGAACAGAGCGACCCAGCGTTCACAGCGCAAAAATTCGGGAATATTCTCCGTTGCGATAGTCGGATATACGAACGCCGGAAAATCAACGCTGCTCAATGCTCTTACGGGAGCGGGAATTCTTGCGGAGGACAAGCTTTTCGCAACGCTTGACACGACTACGAGAAAATATGCGTTGCCATCGGGCGAGGAGATACTCCTTACCGACACGGTAGGCTTTATACGCAATCTTCCGCACCATCTGATAGATGCTTTCAAGTCAACTCTTGAAGAGCTGAAATATGCCGACGCACTTCTCGTCGTTGTCGACGCAAGCGATCCCGAATGTTCCGCACAGATAGAAGTTACGGAAAAGCTTATATCGGAGCTTGGCGCAGGGGCGCTTCCCGTGCTTTATGTATTCAACAAGTGCGATATGGGAATAAGAGACATCCCGGTGTCTCCGGACGGAGCGAAAAAGGAACGTGTGTTTATTTCTGCCAAGACCGGAGAAGGACTTGGCGAATTTGAAGAAAAGCTTGAAAAGCTTGCTCACGGCGGCAAAAAGCAGCTTACGTTCGTTTTTCCGCACAACGGGCTTTCAAAGAAAGCGATACTTTATAAAAACTCTACGGTGATATCGGAAGAATACGGTGACGGCGGTGTTACGGTCGTAGCGGTCGTAGACGAAAAAACCGAAGGTCAGTTGAAAGAATATATAAAATAATAATGAAAAAGAATATAAACTGAAAGGGAAACGATATGGCGGCAGATGCTCTTACAACGCTCGGAAAACGCGGAGAATTTGAATTTACCGAAAAGAAGTCGGTGTTTATAGGCTATGCCTCGCCCGTGAAAAGCGAGGCGGAAGCGCTTGCTTTTGTTGCGGAGATAAAAGCAAAACATTCGGACGCGCGTCACAATGTTTCTGCTTACACAACAGGCAGCGTGTGCCACGCAAGCGATGACGGAGAACCGCAGGGAACGGGCGGAGTTCCCGTTCTTGATGTGATACGTAAAAGCGGCGTTGACAACGCCGCTGTTGTCGTTACAAGATATTTCGGAGGAATACTTCTCGGCGCGGGCGGACTTGTGCGCGCGTACTCGAAAGCTGCCGCAGGAGCCGTAGCCGATGCCGGAATAGTGACGTTTGATCTGTTTTCGGAGTGCGAAATTGTCTGCTCGTATTCTGATTATGACAAGCTTTTATACGAGCTTGGCAAGTACACCGCGATGATAGACGGCACGGAATTCCTTTCCGGAATAACAGTGAAGTTTGCAATACTTGCAAGTGAAGAAGAGTTGTTTTCCGGCAGAATACGCGAGATGACGGGCGGAAAATGCACCGTTCTGCACACAGGCGAGCGCTTTGATGCAAAAAATAACGCATAAATGTCGAAAAATTAAAATAAAAAAAGGAGTTTTGCAAAATATTTCGTATATTATCATCAAATAATAAAAGACAGGAGATTTTTTGCTTTGACCGTAACGGAAATGCTTATGGAGCGTGAAAGAAATACGCTTTCTCCCTATGCGTGCCTTTCGGAAAACACGAAAGGAAGACTTCATCCTATAAAGCCGTGTGAGATGAGAACCGAATTTCAGCGCGACAGGGACAGGATAATTCATTGCAAGTCCTTCCGCAGGCTTATGAACAAGACTCAGGTTTTTCTGTGCCCGGAGGACGATCATTACAGAACGCGCCTTACCCACACGCTTGAAGTTACGCAGATAGCCAGAACAATAGCAAGAGGACTTTCCTTAAACGAGGATCTTACGGAGGCTGCGGGCCTCGGACACGATCTTGGGCATCCGCCGTTTGCTCACGCCGGCGAAAGAGCGCTTATGGAGTGCTTCGATCCCGGATTTACTCATTATTATCAGAGTCTGCGCGTGGTAGATAAGCTTGAGAAGAATGGCAAGGGACTCAACCTTACGTTTGAAGTGCGCGATGCGATAGTGAACCATTCCGGAAATAATTCGGCGTCTACGCTGGAAGGCAAAATAATCAAGTTTGCGGACAGAATAGCGTATATAAATCACGATATCGACGACGCGATAAGAGCGAAAATACTCCGCAAAGAGGATCTGCCCAAGAAGCTTACGGATATTCTCGGAGATACGCACTCGGCAAGGATAGGAACGCTTGTCAACTCGTTGATAACCGAAAGCACGGGTAAGAACGAAATAATAATGGACGAAACAATCCATTCCGCAATGCTTGAGCTTCGTGAGTTCCTTTTTGAAAGGGTATACAGAAATCCCGAAGCAAAGGGCGAAGAAGGCAGAGCAATGGATATGCTGAAACGTCTGTACGAATATTTTGTTGAAAATCCGGAGGCGATGCCTGCCGAATATAATATAGACGAAAGCGACACCGTCGAGCGCAGGGTCTGCGACTACATCTGCGGAATGACGGACAGATACGCAATAAACACATTCGAGCGCATTTTTGTGCCCAAGGTCTGGAAATAAATTTTTGAAAAAAGGAGGGAACTTTTCTTGAAGATAACGCAGGAATTTCTTGAAGACTTAAAATTCCGCAACAGAATGGAAGAAGTAGTTTCTCCTTATGTGACGCTTAAAAGAGCGGGATCGCGCCTTGTGGGACTCTGCCCGTTCCATTCCGAAAAAACGCCATCATTTACGGTGTTTACGGATACGAATTCATATCATTGCTTCGGATGCGGTTCGGGAGGAGACGTTATAACGTTTGTTATGGCGGCGGAGAATCTTGATTATATAGGCGCGCTTGAATATCTTTGCAACCGCGTCGGAATGAAAATGCCCGAAGGCGGCGATGAAAAGAGCGAATCCGTACGGCGACGCCGTTTTTATGATATGAACAGGGAAGCGGCGCGGTTTTTCCATGCGTCGCTGTCAAAACCGGGCTCTGAAGCTGCGGTAGATTATCTGATGAACAAGCGCGGACTTCCAAAGGCGGCGATAACGCGATTCGGGCTGGGATATGCACCGAACACGTTCAATGCGCTGCGCGAGCATATGCGTTCGCTCGGATATCATGATGAGGAAATGGCAGAAGCTTTTCTTTGCGGCAGAAACCGAAGCGGCAAAGGATATTTTGACTATTTCAGGGGAAGAATAATTTTTCCCATAATAGATAACTTCGGGAATGTTATAGGTTTCGGCGGACGCGCTATGGGCGATGCTCAGCCGAAATACCTGAACAGCTCCGATACGCCTGTTTTCAAGAAAAGCCGCAATCTTTATTCGCTCAATTTTGCGAGGACGTGCTGTTCGGAGGAGCTTATCCTGTGCGAAGGATATATGGACGTTATAGGCGTAAACCTTGCGGGACTTTCAAACGCGGTAGCAACACTCGGCACGGCGCTTACGAGCGATCAGGCAAGGATAATGGCGAAATATACGAAAAAGGTTATAATCGCTTATGACAGCGACGGAGCGGGCGTTGCGGCAACGCGACGCGCGATACCGATTCTGACCGAAGCCGGACTTGAAGTGAGAGTGCTTCATATGGAAGGAGCAAAGGATCCGGACGAGTATGTAAAGAAATTCGGAAGAGACAAATTCCGGGCGCTTGTGGCGGCAAGCGAAGGAAAACTTGAATTCCTGCTCGGTTCGGTGATGAACAAATACAATACCGACATTCCCGATGAGAAAATAAAGGCAGCGGAAGAGCTTTGCACGATAGCGGCGGATGTCGATTCGGGAGTGGAACGTGAGGTCTATATAGGCAAGATAGCGACCGCACTCGGAATAGAAGTCGCAAGTGTGCGGAGTGATACCGAACGCAAGCGAAAATACAGAAAAAAAGATCGCGAAAACGAGGAAAAACGCAAGATAGTTATGAGCTCTCTCGGCGTGGGGGACAAGGTCAACCGCGATTACGCAAGAAACGTAAAAGCGGCTCATGCGGAGGAAACGGTGCTTGGATTGATGCTGCTTTATCCTGAATACACCGAAAAGGTGCGGAGGGGCGAGATCGATTTGAGTGAAGACGACTTTGTTACCGAATTCAACCGCAGAGTGTTCTCGCACCTGCGCGAGAAGGGAAGCACGGGAGGTTTCGGAGCATTCGCCGAAGAATTTTCGCCGGAGGAGATATCAAGAATGTCGTCAATGCTCGTGGCGAGACAGGAGCTGACAGACAACAGCGAAAAGGTTTTCCTTGAAAGCATAGAGTCGCTTAAAAACGCGGTCGCGGAATCGCGGGATAAATCCGGCGACGATATAGACTCGGTAATGAAAATAATAGAGAGAAAAAAACGTCAGAATAAGTAAAAGAAAAAGAATACATAAATTTCGGAGGAATATTCAATGCTTGACGATACAAACAAGACTGTGGCAGAGATGCCCGCAGAGGAGGAACACAAGGAAGAGACAAAAAAGCCTGCCGCAAAGAAGCCGACGGCTAAAAAGGTTGCTGTGACGGACGCTTCGGAAGCGCCGACGGTTGAAGTGAAAGACGAGCCCGCACAGACACAGCAGCCGGCAAAAAAGAAAACGTCCTCTCAATCAAAATCACATTCGGCGAAAAAGGCGGATACTTCTTCCGAATACTCTTCCGAACACAAGCAGAGCGGCGAGCATAAAGAGAAAAACGATATTCAGGATATAATCGACAAGGCGAAAGCCAAAGGCTCCATTTCAAACAGTGAGATAATGGTTTCTCTCGGCGATACGGATTACGACCTTGATCAGATAGACAAGCTCTATGAAACGCTTGAAGCTATGGGAATCGACGTAACGGAGGATTTCGACGACGATGAGCCGATAGATCTTGACGAAGATATAGAAGCGGATCTTGAAAATTTTGAAAGCTCGGAAAGTATGGAAAAAGCTCTTTCTCAGGAAGGGCTGATGATAGACGACCCCGTGAAAATGTACCTTAAAGAGATAGGCAGAGTGCCGCTTCTTGACGCGGAAAGAGAAGCAGAGCTTTCAAAACGCATGTCCGAAGGCGACGAAAAAGCAAAGCAGGAGCTTGTTGAAGCAAATCTTCGTCTTGTTGTAAGCATTGCCAAAAAGTATGTAGGCAAGGGACTTTTCTTCCTTGACCTCATTCAGGAAGGCAATCTCGGACTCATGAAAGCCGTTTCAAAGTTCGACTATACAAAGGGCTATAAATTTTCAACCTATGCCACATGGTGGATACGTCAGGCCATAACCAGAGCAATAGCCGATCAGGCTCGTACTATAAGAATTCCCGTGCATATGGTTGAAACCATACACAAGGTTACAAAAGTATCGCGCCAGATGCTTCAGGAGCAGGGCAGAGAGGTTACGCCCGAAGAGATAGCAAAAGAAATGAATATGAGCCCCGAAAAGATACGAGAGATAATAAAGGTCGCACAGGACCCTATCTCGCTTGAAACGCCAGTAGGCGAAGAAGAGGACAGCCATATAGGCGACTTTATCGAAGATCAGGACTCTCCTGCTCCGGCTGACGCCGCGTCCTACGCGCTTCTTCGTGAGCAGCTTTGCGAGGTGCTCCATACCCTTACGCCGAGAGAGGAACACGTCCTCAAACTTCGTTTCGGTCTTGAAGACGGAAGGACAAGAACACTCGAAGAAGTCGGACAGAAATTCAATATAACCCGCGAAAGAATTCGTCAGATAGAGGCGAAAGCACTCCGTAAACTTCGTCATCCGAGCCGTTCAAAGAAGCTTAAAGACTATCTTGACTGATAAATTTCAGATTGCATAATATACAACATTCTGCCGTTCGGTTTGAACTTTGTGCATATTCTTATTGTGCATAAAGCAAAACGTGCGGCAGATGTTTTTGTATATAATAACAAAAAAACAGCAGAATACACTCTGCAAAAAAAATTCACGCGAGATAAGAGATTAAATTATCACTTGACACAATAGCTTATTTGTAGTAATATTATTATATATTATTATAACTTCGCGTATTGTTTATATCGCGAAAGCACCAGCAAGCAAGAACTTTTTTCGGAGGAACCTTTTCATGTCAAAGAAAATTTTAAGTCTGATACTTGCCGCCGTAATGATTTTCGGCGCGCTTGCAATGACGGGATGCTCGCTTTTTGAAAAGAATGAGCAGACCGAGACTGACGATCGTCTGCCCACGACGCTTAACCTTCTGGGTATAACGGAAAGTTCGACCACGCCCGAGGCTGTGGCGGCAGTCGAGGAGCAGATAAACAAAATACTTGTTGCAAAGTATGAAACAAAGATAAAGCTCACCCTTGTGACAGAGGATGAATATTATAAGCTTATCGAAGAAAGAATAGCGGAGAAAAAGCATCTTGACAATCTTGATGCGGCAATTCAGCAATACAACAAGTATATGAAGAAGCTTGCCGACGAGCAGGCAAGAATTGCGGCTTCGCTCAGCTCCGGCAGCGGTAAATGGAAGAAAAACAATGTAACCGTAATTGCGGAGACAGTTTCCACAAGACCTATTTATACTGCAGAGCAGACGACGGTAGACGAGGGAGGTATCATCTCGATAGTTTATCCCGACCCCGCATCGCCGATTGATATAGTTATGGTTTCCGGCAAGGAGATGTACGATTATCTTGACAAAAACTCGATAATCGCATCTATTACCAGCTATCTTACCGAAGAAAACTATCAGAAGCTCAACCAGTATATTTACCCCACATATTTCTCGCAGATTTCAGCTATGACAGGCGACGTAAAGGCGGTTCCTTCAAACAATCTTCTTGCTGAGTACACTTATCTTGCGGTTGATAAAAAGCTTGCCGACAAATACGGCTTCAATATAGACAATGCAAGCAATTATTCCGACCTTTCCGATTTTCTTGCAAAGGTAAAGGAAAATGAAAGCGTAAGACCGTTTAAGGACGCTCCGGACGCGCTCGGAATATTCTATCCGTTTGGCAAGGACGTTGCCGTTGCGGCATATGCTGATCCTATCTACGGTTATAACACCGAAGAAGGCAAATCATTTACAATAAGCAATCTTTTCGATATTCCGCAGTATACCGATCACCTCAAACTTATGGCTGAATATAAAAAGCTTGGTTATTTTGACGGTGAAGGCGACTCGTTTGCGGTTGCAGCTATAGTCGGCGACGCTTCCATTGCTGACGCTTACGGTGATGACTATTATGTAAAGGTCGTTCAGAATCCTTTCGTTGAAGAGACTGATATATTTGAAGGTATGATGGCTGTAAGCACATACACTTCAAGCGAAAAACGTTCTCTTGAAATCGTTCAGGCATTCAGCACTACGCCCGAGCTTAAAAACCTGCTTCAGTACGGTATAAAAGATGTAAACTACTCCGTAAATGATGACGGTCTTACAATAAAGCGCCTCAACAGCGATTATATGATGGATACGGCGCTTACAGGCAACGTTTACATGGGGTATCCTGAAGAAGGTCAGGATGCGGATCAGTGGTCATATTATAAGGTTACAAACCTTTCCTCGCTTCTTTCTCCGTTCCTTGTTTACTATGTAAATGAAAATACGATAGACGGCAATATGAACGACATTCTCAAGAGAGTTGCTCTTGAAGAGGCGTTCCTCAACGTAAACACCACATATGACGCCTACCTTGAAATAGAAAACACCGTTGCCGGAGGCAACAAGCTTCTTGAGCTTAAACGTTATTACAAGGATTATCTTAAGCAGTGTCTCAGAGCTGACGGCGTAACAGAGGCTATGCTTGATCAGGCAGTCGAAGGGTCAAGTATCAGAAGTAACGAGTGGCTTACTCAGAAAATAGTTGACAAGTTTGTTGCAGAGAAGTATTCGGAGCTTGCAACATCCGCCGGAATAAAGACGCTTGTAGAACAAAAGCTTACCGATATAATAGGCGTAAGCTATACAAAGAAAGCGACAGGCAACTCGTTTGCAAAATACAGAACAGACGCTCAGCAGTATTATACAAATATCAAATATCTCCGTATAATGGCAGATATGCTTCTTTTCACGGATCTTGACGAAGAGGAAAAAGCAAAATATGACGCTATGACGGATACGGAATTTGAAGCTGCACTTCTTGAGTTCGTTACCGAAAACTATATAAAGCAGAATGAACTCACTGATGAAAAATATGCAGAGCTTGTAAGGACATACATCTGCTCGCAGATGAACTTCTCGGACAATCTCGGCAACACTTATTCCGTAGGCTGGAACGAAATAAACAATACGCTCAAAAAGGCGCAGCCGTTTATTGACTACACCGAAAAGCTTAAAGAAATCTATGCCGATCTTCTTTCCGAAAGCAAGTATAATCTTGACAGTTCAAGCGCAACTCCGACCGCCGTTGTAACAAAGATCCACGATCTGCTTTACGCTCAGTATCTTGACGAGCAGGGCGTTTCGATGGCTGAATTTCAGAACGGCATCTATGATGAGATATTTGCTCCTTACGGCGTAACAAAAGCCGAAGCGGACGAAATAAGAAAGAAAGACAAGACAACTTACGATTCTTATATCTCCAAGATAAAGTCGAAATACAAAACTGTTCTTAAGGAAGAGTATTCGGCAGAGAAATATAAGGAAAAGGGAACGATGGCGCTCAACGCTACCGAAATACTGACAACCGTTATCAACCACCTTATAGAAGAAAAAACACAGATATATCACACAATGTGTGAAGCTGCCGGAATGAGCTACAGCGAGTTCAAATCCACAAAAACATACATGACAGACTATATCAAGTATGTAAACATGATGAGAACAAAGAATACCTACACGCTTTCCACAGTTTATACAACAAGTCAGATCAACGCTCTTAAATATAATGAAATTCAGGACGTCGTATATGATGTGATCTACAACGTAGGTTACTATACAAACGAAATGGTTAAGCTTGTCGGTTCTTCGCTTTCCGATTATACAAGTGCTAAGTCAAGCGCTGCAAAATATATCGAGTCACTCGGCAAGATGATAGAATATTACAAAAATGACATCATCGCGCTCGGATACGATATAGACACGTTCAGAAATATGGACCCCGAAGATATCGAAGATATAATCTACGATCTTGCAACTAAGGAATGCTCCAAAGGCAAAGAAACGCTTGAAGAGTATATGGTAAGCATTTCGAAGAAATATATCGACGGTATAAAGACAGCAGAAAATATTGAAGAATACTGCAAGAAAGCTTCCGAAGAACTTCACGCAGACGCGATATTTGACGCTGTACCGAAGGAATTCGACAGAGCCAAAGAAAAAGCTCTTACCGAAGAAACAAAATAAACAAAAACTAAGCGAGCCGGCTGGAAAGCCGGCTCGCTTTTTTTCTTTTCGGAATATTTTCTGAAAAAGATAAATATAAATTTATCACACGGAAGGTTTTCGGAGGCGCTTACGGAAGAAAAACTTGAAAAAATAATAAAATATCTGCCGCGGGAAAAAGGTGAAGCCATAGCTTCGCTTTGCAGGGAGAGACTTGGCGGCGGTCGTGACGTAAGCGAGATAAGACTGCGGGAGGGAGCCCCGCTTTCTCTGACGGTCGGCAGACGAAATGTATTGCTTCCGACGGGAGCGGCTGCTGTTTGCACGGAAAGAGAGCTTGGTGAAACTCTCGGCAGACTTTGCGAGGATTCCGTTCATACATACAGCGAAACGATAAAGGAAGGTTACGCTACGCTTTCGGGCGGATACAGAATAGGTGTGTGCGGAAGCGCGCAGAGCGACGGAGAAAAAGTGAAAAGCGTTTATTCGATAAGCTCATTGTGCATAAGAATACCACACGCCGTAACGGGTGTATGCGGAGAGCTGCTTGACGAGATAAAAACGAGTGACGGTCTTATATCGGCGCTGATATATTCTCCTCCGGGAGAGGGAAAAACAACGCTTTTGCGTGACGCGGCGCACAAGCTGTCGCACGGAGAGGAAGCATTGCGGGTATGTGTAATAGATACGCGCGGAGAGATTTATCTGCGCGAGCTTTTTTCGGACGGGATAGCTGACGTAATGCACGGTTACCCGAGAGCGAAGGGAATGGAGATAGCGGCAAGAACGATGTCGGCACAGCTTATAGTCTGCGACGAGATAGGCACTGCCGCCGAAGCCGATGCGATAATATCGGTTGCAAACACGGGTGTGCCGCTTCTTGCTTCGGCACATGGAAGTTCGCTTTCCGATATAATGCGGCGTCCTCAGCTGAAAAGGCTTGCCGACGCGGGAATATTTGAAAAATACATAGGCATAAGGCGGCTCGGAAGCGGATTTTCGCTTTCGGTTGATACGTTATGAAGGCTGTCGGTGCTGCGCTTGTGTTTTTCGCCGCTTTCACCTGCGGGCTTCTTGCGGGTAAGCGCGAACAGAGAAGGATAGATGAGGCAGAAGCCTTTCTTGCGCTTTTTGAGTATATAAAAAATCAGGTCGGATATTTTCTTACGCCGACAAAGCTTATTTACAGGGGATTTGAAAACAAGGTGCTTTCCGACGTCGGATTTCTTGACAGGTTATGTTCGCATGAAAACGACGAGATATATTTTGATGCTTGGGGAGATGCTTTCCGCGCATGTGAGGGCGAGCTTCATCTTTCTGCGGAGGAGAAAAGAACGGTGCTTCGCTTCGGAGAATGCATAGGAAAAAGCGACGAGCATATGCAGCTGAAAAGCTTTGATTATTACATCGGACTTTTATCGTCGGAGCTTGAAAAGGCAAGGTCGGAAACGGCTAAAAACAAGAAGGTTTACAGAACCGTGGGGTTCGCCATCGGAGCGATGGCAGCAATACTGCTTATATGAGGGAGATAAGATGGAAACTGCGCTTATTCTGAAAGTCGCCGGAATAGGAATACTTGTAGCCGTATCGAGTATGGTGCTCAGCAAATCCGGACGAGACGAGCAGGCTATGCTCGTCTCGCTTGCCGGCGTCGTTATAGTGCTGCTTATAATTGTCGGCGAAATAGGAGGGCTTTTCGATACGGTGAAAGGCATTTTCGGATTGTGAGCATTATAAAGCTTTGCGGCGTGGGAGTGATATCTGTAGCGGCGGCACTTATAGTAAAAAAGCTGAAGCCTGATTTTGCGGTGTTCGTTTCGCTCGCAGCCGCAATAGTTATTCTCGGAGCTTCAATATCGACGCTGACACCGGTGATATCGTATGTGGAGGAGCTTTCGGACAGTTCCGGCTTCGGTATTTATACCGAAACGATAATAAAATCGCTTGCAGTGACGGTGCTTGCTCAGACTACGGGAGATATCTGCCGTGACTGCGGAGAGAGCGCAGTCGCGGGGAAGATAGAGTTTGCGGCAAAATGCGCCATAATGCTTCTCAGTCTTCCGGTGATAAAAAACATACTTTCGCTTTCAGAGGCGGTGCTTGGCAAGTGAAGAAAACGTTGTGTGCAGTCATTGCGGTGATGCTTATGATGCTGTTCTCGGTCACAGCGCTCGGAGCGGATACGGACGATGTTCTCTCCGCTGTGCCGGATGAGCTGAAAGAATATCTGCCCGATACGGGCGATGCCGCAGAAGCGTCGGACGTCGCGTCTGCGTTTGACGCAGGATGGCTCCTTAAAACCATACTTTCAATACTGTCGGACGTCGCGCCGAAAGCGGTTTCATCCGTCGTGACGGTGCTTGGGATTCTTATTATTGCATCAGTGCTTGCCGTTGTGCGTGACACGACAGCAAGCGGCACGCTTAAAAATGTGCTTACGTATGTCTGTTCGGTGTGCATATGCGGTGCTTCATACGGGCTTATAGGCGGACTTATAGATATGGTTTCCGAATTTACCGGACGAATGGGCGAGTTTTTGCGTTATGTTCTGCCTGCGCTCGGTGCGCTTATGGCAAGCGAGGGAGCGATAACGGCGTCATCTGTCGGTTGTGCTGTGGTGTACGGAGCTGTGGCATTGCTTGAAAAACTGACGGAGGGATTTGTTTTTCCGATGATAAAGATCAGTTTCTGCATATCGGTCGGAGCGGTGGCACTTGGGAACGACGGACTCTCCGGCATATCGGCGACGGTAAAAAAGCTTGTAACATCGGTAATGACGCTTACAATGATAGCTTTTTCGTGCGTATTGACGTTTCAGAGTATAGTTGCCCGCAGCGCGGATTCGGTGCTCTTCAAGGGAGTTAAATTTGCGCTTTCAAATATAATTCCCGTTGTTGGAAGCGCGGTGGGAGAAGCACTTACAGCCGTTACGGGGAGTATTTCGGTACTTAAATCCGCTATGGGAATGATAGGCGCAGTGGCAATATTGCTTATATTCCTTTATCCGTTCTGCACGCTTTGGGCAAACAAAGTTGCATTTGAGCTTCTTTCTTCCACCGCAGGAGTTCTCGGACTTTCGCGGGAGGGGAAGTTCCTTTCGGAGATGTCGTCCGTTACGGGACTTATGATGGCTGTTATAAGCTCTTCAACAGTATTTTTTATAATAGCTATGGCGATATTCGCTTCGTCAGGGGCAGGTTGATATGGAAAAACTGAGCGGTTTTGTGCTTTCGGTACTTACGGTTTGTGTTATATCCGGCATAGTAATAGGTGTTTCGCCCGAAGGCGCGATGAAAAAATATATTAACTATATAATTTCTCTTTGCGTACTCGCCGCAATAATAACGCCGATAATAAGTATTTTTTCATCGGTTCCTCAGTATTCAGAAGATATAGAACGTATATTTGAAGAGCATAAGGAGACAGACACAGATGCTGAAGCAAAGCTGATAGAAGCTCAGAAGGCGGCGGTGGAGACGGCGATAAGAGATACGATTGTAAAAAAGTTTGATATAGGAGAAGATCGAATTTTTGTTGAAATAGCAATAGATTCGACAAACAAATCCGCAATTGAGATACGGTACATTGATATTTCGGTAAAAGGAAAATGCCCTTCGGGAGAGATAAAAAAGTATATAGAGGAGATGTTTTACGGTACGGCAAAGGTGACTGTTTTGGAGGTCAGTGATGGGGGAGCTTAAGATAAAAAGAATATTTTCGGGTTCTGACGGAAAAAAACTGATGTGGCTTATAATCGTAGGCGCGGTGGGGCTTGCGCTTATACTTTTCGGGTCGCTTTCCGGCGGCGGAAAGAAGAAAACGCAGAATTTGTCGAACGACTCGGATGAAACACAGGTATATATTTCGGAAACCGAGAATAAGATTAGAACCATAACGGAGCAGATAACGGGATCATCCGATGTTTGCGTGATGATAACGGCGAAGTCCGGGGTTGAATCGGTTTATGCGTGTGACGAAAAGACCGTTTCCGGCGGAGAGAGTGTAAGTCACATAACCGTTAAAAACAGCAGCGGAGCGGGAGAGCCGGTGCTTGTAAAACGGATATATCCGGAAATAACCGGAGTGTCGATCGTGTGCGAGGGCGGCGATCGGGCAGAGATTCAGGCAAAACTGATAAAAGCTGTTTCAACCGCTTTGGGGATATCGAGCAACCGTATCTGCATAGTGGGAAAAAAATAAATTATTTTACAGGAGAAAGTATTATGAGAAACGCAGAGAGAACAGCACTCAGAATGGGTCAGGCAGAACAGATAACGGAAGACGCAACGCTTGAGCTTCCCGAAAGCGAAGAGAAATCGTTCAAATTCAAAAGCATTTTCACATCTGACGGAGTTAAAAAGGGAATAGGCAAGATAGGGGTTAGAAACATAGTTATTGCGCTTGCAGTCATACTTATCGGCGCGGCAGTATATGTAAATTGGCAACTTTTCGGAGGAGCAAAGGTTGACGTGCCGATAAATCCCGATACGGAACAGACAGGAAAAACAGATGTGGACTCAAACAAGACGGAAGATTATTTCGCATCCGCAGAAGTTTCCAGAAAACAGGCAAGAGATGAAGCTATCGAAGTTCTTCAGAGCTTATCTGGACGTTGAATAATCCGTATGAAAGTTTTCATTCGAAGCCAACCGGATAC